>Ga0070699_100003126_pt1 | contig 14653 bp, 11 predicted proteins | sample KBSK1503metaG_FD_65473 | JGI IMG/M metagenome (GOLD analysis project Ga0070699, IMG submission 65473) | Corn, switchgrass and miscanthus rhizosphere microbial communities from Kellogg Biological Station, Michigan, USA - KBS K1-50-3 metaG | ecosystem: Host-associated > Plants > Roots >...
CGTGGGGATGACCACGATGAGGACCACCACCGCGAGGTCCTCGACGAGCGTGATGCCGATCATCACCCGGCCGTGGCGCGAGTGCAGCTCGCCTCGATCCATGAGCAGGCGCGCGAGCACCATGGTGCTCGCCACCGAGAGGACGATGCCGACGATGGCGCCCTGGAGCGGCGGCCAGCCCAGCAGGCTCGCCACCCCCAGCCCCATCGCGACCGAGAGCGCGATCCCGAGCGGACCGCCCAGGAGCGCCACCCACTTCACGCGCAGCAGGTCGCGCGGCGAGAACTCGATGCCGACCGAGAACATGAGCAGGATCACCCCGATCTCGGCGAACAGCTCGAAGGTGTGCAGATCCGAGACCGCGGGCCCGGGGGTGAGCGGGCTGATCAGGATGCCCCCCAGGACGTAACCCAGCACCAGGGGCTGGCCCGCGAGCCGGGCGAGGCCGCCGCCGGCCACCGCGGCCATGAACACGTACGCCAGGTCCCGGAAGAAGATGGATTCGGCGGCCACGCCCAAGTCTCGCATCGACCCGCGGTGAGGCCAAGCCTCGAGCGTCGTATACTGCAGGGCGGAGGAGACGCCATGACCGAGCGACGCAGAGCGCCCGCGCCCCGCGCGCAGGCGAAGATCAAGCAGCTCGAGACGCGGCTGGCTCAGGTGGAGGCCGACCTCGCGCGCGTGCGCAGCACCGCGGCCCAGGGCGGGCTCACCGGCGTCAAGCTCGCCGGCATCGAGAAGGCGATGGCCCGGCAGGTGGCGCGCGCCCAGGCCGGCCTCAAGGACTCGGTGAACCGCCTCAGCCGGCGGCTCCTCAGCGCGAAGTCGCGGCGCGAGGCGGCGCAGCAGGTCGCCCAGGCGCGTGCGAGCGTGAAGGAATCGCTCGACCGTCTGGCCCGCACCCTGGGCGAGTCCCAGCAGAAGGTGACCCGGGAGGTCTCCCTTCTCACCCGTGGCCTCAAGGTCGGCGTGAAGGCCGGCCGCGCGGCGTATCAGGGCCGGCGCCACTAGCCGGATTTTCGCTTGGCCCCCCCGCGGGGTGGGCCGAGAATGGGGCCATATGCGACCGGTCCTGGTTTGTCCGGATGATCTCCTCGAGCACATGGTGGCCGCCGCCGCGTTCCCGGGCGAGCGGCCGCTCTACCTGGTCTCCCGGGCGAGCCTGCGGGCGCGGCTCGGCCGCCACGGCGATCGCGCGGTGGCGGGCCGGGTCACCGATCCGGCCTTCCTGCACGAGGCGCTCAAGGGCGGCCGCGGGCCGGTGGTGGTGGCCGCGCCGTCCGGCCAGCTGGGCCGCGTGGCCGCGGCGGTGAAGGAGGCCGCGCCCGACGCCCCGCTGCTGGTGTTGCGCGACGACGACCGGCCGATGTCGGGCGCCACCGTGGTGCCGCTCTCCGCCTTCGGCGAGCGCATCATCCAGCCCGCGGTCGACCGCGCGGCCCAGCGGGTCCGGGCCGACCGGCTGCGGGCCCACTTCTACGACGCGGAGCGGGTCCTGATCCTCATGCAGGACGATCCCGATCCGGATGCGATCGCCTCCGCGCTCGCGCTCAAGACCCTGCTCGGGCGCACCCGGACCTCGGCGCCGATGTGCACCTTCGGCACCATCACCCGCCCCGAGAACGTGGCGATGTGCAAGATCCTGGAGATCGAGGTCGAGGCGATCAGCGCGGACGACATCGCCGAGTTCGACCGGGTGGCGATGGTGGACGTGCAGCCCTCGTTCCTCGAGGAGCGCTTCGAGCGCGTGGATCTGGTGATCGATCACCATCCGATGGAGGAGCCGATCGACGCGCGCATCAAGGACGTGCGCCCGTCCTACGGGGCGACCTCCACGATCCTGGTGGAGTACCTCCGCGCGGCCGACATCAAGATCACCCAGCGGCTCGCCACCGCGCTCCTCTACGGCATCAAGTCCGATACCCTCGGCCTGGAGCGCGGCGGCACCAAGGCGGATCTGGAAGCGTTCTCCTATCTGTATCTCCTCGCCAACCACAACGCGCTCCGCCGCATCGAGCGGCCCGAGCTCTCCCACGAGGCGCTCGACGTCCTCGCCGAGGGCCTCGCCAAGCGGCGCGTGGTGCAGGGTGTGTTCTTCTCGCACCTCGGCCGGGTCGAGACGATGGACCTCATCCCCCAGTTCGCCGACTTCGGGTTGCAGGCCGAGGGCGTGCAGTGGTCGGTCGTCTCGGGGGTGGTAGGCGACGAGGTGCACGTCTCGGTCCGCAACGTCGGCTACGTGAAGAGCGCGGGCGACGTCACCCGCGCCGCCTTCGGCGACCTGGGCGTGGGCGGGGGCCATCGCACGATGGCCAAGGCGATCTTCCCGGTGCAGAAGCTCGGGCGTGGCGCGAGCGAGCCGGGAGGCGGTGGAGTCTGCCAGGAGCGCATCATCGACCGCTTCCTGCGCGCGCTCGGAGCGGGCAGGCCGCCGGAGGGCCCTCCGTCATGATCGTCATCTACCTGCTCATGGCGCTGCTCGGGAGCGCGGCCACCATCTTCGCGCTGCAGAACCGCGACCCGGTCGAGATCTGGTTCCTGGCCTGGGGCGTGAAAGGGATGCCCCTGGCCCTCGTGATCTTGTTGTCGCTGCTGGTCGGGGTCGTCTTCACGTCGCTGAGCGGCCTGGTGAAGGTGCTCAAGATGCGGTACCGGATCCGCCAGCTGGAGACTCAGGTGGGCCAGCTCATCGCGGCCCAGCCCGTCCCCCCGCCGACGTCGCGCTCGCCGCAGGGCCCCGCGCCGCCCCCCGCCTAGTCCCGTCGTCATGGGCGAGGCGACCCGGCTCACCGACACCATCCGGGATCTGCTGGAGTCGGGACGCCGCGAGCGCCTCAACCAGATCCTCGAGGACGCCCACGCCGCGGACATCGCGGCGGCCCTGCGCGAGCTCCCCCTCCCCGATCAGGTGACGCTCTTCCGCCTGCTCGGCCGCGAATCGGCCGGGGCGGTGCTGGCCGAGCTGGGAGACCAGGCGGTGCACGAGCTGGCGGGAGCGCTCGACGAGGGCGAGATCTCGAGCATCCTCGACCGGATGCGTCCCGACGACGCCGCCCAGGTCCTCGAGGAGCTGCCCGCCGAACAAGCCGAGAAGGTGCTGGACCTCATGAAGGAGGAGAAGTCCGAGGAGGTCCAGGGGCTTCTCGAGTACGGCGAAAAGACCGCCGGACGGCTCATGACCCCGGACATGCTCGCGGTCCTCGAGTACGTCACGGTGGCCCAGGCGGTCGAGCAGGTGCGGAAGTCACCGGTGGCCGAGACCGCCCCGGTCCTCTATGTGGTGGACGACCACGACCATCTGGTGGGCAGCCTGCCCTGGCGGCGGCTGATCACGGCGGACCCGACGGCTCCGGTCGGGCTCCTGCGCCAGGAGGAGCCGGTGAGCGTGACCCCGGAGACCGACCAGGAGGAGGTCGCCCGGCTCGTCGCCAAGTACAACCTGGTGGCCATCCCGGTGGTCGACCGCGGCCATCGCCTGCTGGGGGTGATCACGGTCGACGACATCATCGACGTCATCCGCGAGGAGGCCACCGAGGACATCCAGCGCCTCGGGGGAGCGGCCGGCGACGAGACCGTCCTGGACCCGGCCCGGGTGGTGTTCCCGAAGCGCCTGGTCTGGCTCCTGATCAACCTGGCGACCGCCATCCTGGCCGCCTCCGTGATCGGTCTCTTCGAGAACTCGATCCGGGAGCTGGCCCTCCTGGCCGTGTTCATGCCGATCGTGGCCTCCATGGGCGGCATCGGGACCACCCAGACCGCCACCGTGGTGGTGCGGGGGCTCGCCCTGGGGGACATGTCTGCGGCCCATCTCTGGCGGGTCCTGCGGAAAGAGACCACCCTGGCCCTGACCATCGGACTGGCCAATGGCCTGGTCATGGCCACCATCGCCTACCTCTGGAAGGGGCAGGCCCTCCTGGCCGGGATCATCGCGGTGGCCATGACGCTCAACATGATCGTGGCCGCGGTGGTCGGGGTGGTCATTCCCCTCCTGCTCAAGAGCTTCCGCGTGGACCCCGCCATCGCCTCGAGCGTGATCATCACGACCTTCACCGACGTCTTCGGGTTCTTCTCCTTCCTCGGCCTGGCCACCCTCCTGATCCGATTCCTGCTCTAGTCCGGACGGCAAAGGTAAGATTTACCCTCGCAGCATGTAAAAACGTGTAGCGATTTTCATGCCCACCGGGATGCAAAAGCTTCCGAGGTCGCAGGCCCTGAGAAAATCGCAGGTTCCTGACGGTCGTCGTGCCCGCGCACATGACGCGGGCTGGCATGAGGGTTGCCTCACTGGCAGACTGGAGGAGGCCCGGAGTCTCGGGCACTTCCGGCTCTCGGAATAGATCGTCGCCCAAGCCTCTCGGCCTTCACGCCACGGGCGCATTTGACCGAGCGCCTCACCGAAAACAACGACTCTGGCCGCCCGGTGGGCGGTCAAGGAGGCTTGGACCGTGAAGCTCGAAGCCACGTCGCGTGCCATCCGGCGCGCGCAGTCGGCGGGGTCGCGCCCCCGGCTGGAGGTTCGAGGGAAGTTCTTCTTCGCAGGCGACGAGAAAGTCCCGCTCCGGGGGGTGACCTACGGACCCTTCGCCCCGGATGCCGATGGCTATAGATACCCTGCTCCCCAGGTCGTCGAGCGCGACCTGACCCTGATCACCGAGCTCGGGGCCAACTGCCTCCGGCTCTTCACCCCGCCCCCCCGCTGGCTCCTGGACATGGCCGCCGAGCGCAACCTCTGGGTGATGGTGGGTATCCCGTGGGCCGAGCACGTCTGCTTCCTCGACTCAGAGGAGATCACCGACGTGGTCCGGCGGACGGTCAGCGAGGTGGTGGAGGCCTGCCGGAATCATCCCGCGGTGGGTGCCTTCCTGGTCGGCAACGAGATCCCGCCCGACATCGTCCGGTGGTACGGGCCCCAGCGGATCGCCGGGTTCCTGCGAGAGCTGGTGGGCCTGATCAAGAGCGCGGAGCCGACCGCCCTGGTGGGCTACGCCAATTTCCCCTCCACCGAGTACCTCGAGACCGACTTCACCGACTTCCTGGCCTTCAACGTCTACCTGCATTCGGAGCCCGAGTTCCGCCGGTACATCTCGCGCCTGCACAGCCTGGCCGGTGACCGGCCGCTGGTCCTGACCGAGTTCGGCATCGACTCGCTCCGCGAGGGGGAGATCGTGCAGGCCGCGACGCTCTCGTGGCAGGTGCGCACCGCGCTCGAGATGGGCGTGGCGGGGACGGTGGTGTTCTCGTTCACCGACGAGTGGCACACCGGCGGCTGCGACATCGCGAACTGGGCCTTCGGCCTGGTCGACCGGGAGCGGCGCCGCAAGCCCGCCTTCCAGGCGGTGCAGCGCTGGTACTCTGCCGCCGGGCTGCCCGCGCTGGCCGAGTATCCCAAGGTCTCGGTGGTGATCTGCGCGTACAATGCCGAGCCGACCATGCAGGCCTGCCTGACCTCGCTCCAGAACCTCAAGTACCCGGCCTTCGAGGTGATCGTGGTCGACGATGGGTCGACCGATCGGACCGGCAAGATCGCGGACGGCTTTGAGGGCATCCACGTCATCCACCAGGAGAACAAGGGCCTGAGCGCCGCGCGCAACGTCGGCATCGCGGCCTCGCTCGGCGAGATCGTCGCCTTCACCGACTCCGACTGCGTGGTGGACCAGGACTGGCTCCACTACCTGGTCGCCACGTTCCTCCAGACCGATCTCCCCGCGGTGGGTGGGCCCAACCTGCCGCCCCCGGAAGACTCGGTGGTCGCCGCGTGCGTGGCCGCGTCCCCCGGCGGGCCGCTCCACGTGCTGCTGGACGACGTGGAGGCCGAGCACATCCCGGGCTGCAACATGGCCTTCCGCCGCGAGGTGCTGGAGGAGATCGGCGGGTTCGATCCGATCTACCGCTCCGCGGGGGACGACGTGGACGTCTGCTGGCGGCTCCAGGACCGCGGGTACCGCATCGGCTTCAGCCCGGCGGCCATGGTCTGGCACTTCCGTCGCAACACCATGAAGGCCTACATCGGGCAGCAGAAGGGCTACGGCAAGGCGGAGGCCCTGCTCTACTTCCGTCATCCCCAGCGCTTCAACGCCCTCGGGTACTCGCGCTGGCGGGGGCGTATCTACGGCGGCATCTCCGCCCTCTTCTCGCTGCGCCGCCCGGTGATCTACGGCGGCGTGTTCGGGCGCGGGCTCTTCCAGACCCTCTACCAGCCCCCGTCCACCGTGCTCTCGTACCTGCCCTTCACTCTCGAGTGGAACCTGGTCGGCGCGCTCCTCCTGGCCTACGGCGCCGTGAAGGGCGGGTGGTACTGGATCGGGGCCGCCCCGGTCGCGCTCTCGTGGGCCTGCTGCGTCTGGGCCGCGATGCGGGCGCGGGTGGATACTCTCGCGGGCGGCATCCAGGGGCGGCTGCTCATCTCGGTCCTGACCTACTTCGGCCCGCTCCTGCGCTCGCTCGAGCGCTACAAGTGGTGGATCCGCGGCCTCACCGCGGCGCAGCCCTCGGTCGCCGAGCGTCCGGTCCAGGCCCTGCCCTGGTCGTGGCGGGAGCGCGCCTTCTCGGCCGCGTTCTGGACCGAGACCGCGCTCGAGAAGGAGACGATCCTCCACGGCATGATGGAGGTCCTCGCGGCCCGCAAGTACTTCGTGCTAGTGGACCAGGGCTGGAGCGAGTGGGACCTCGAGGTGCACGGCGGCATCTGGTCGCGCGGGCGGATCAAGGTGTGTGCCGAGAACCACGGCGGCGAGCGGCGCGTCCTTCGCGTGAAGTGCGCGTTCCGGACCTCGCGGCTCGCCCGCGGGATGCTGGCCGGCGGGGTGGTCGCGGCGGGGCTCGGTCTCCAGCTCGGCGTGCCCGCGCTGGCCGCGGGCGGCGCGGCCGCGGGAGTCGTGGCCGCCGTCGCGATGCTGCGGGACTCGGTGGCCCTGGGGCGCATGCTCTACGACGCGCTCCAGGGTGTGGCCCGGCGGGCGCGGCTGCACTACGCCCCGCCGCTCGACGCGAGCGCGGTCGAGGCGAAGTGAGCAGCTTCGCCGGGCGGGTCTCCGGCTACCTCTGGCCGCACCGCGGGCGCATCCTGTGGGCGCTGCTCCAGGTGTGTCTGACGACCGCGCTCGAGCTGCTCAAGCCCTGGCCGATCAAGTTCATCATCGACTCGGTCCTCGGCAGCCAGCCCACTCCGGCCGGCCTCGGCGGGAGCTGGAGCCCCGGGGCCCTGCTCCTGACCGCCTGCATCGCGCTCGTATTGATCTACGCCGCCCTCGGCGGCCTCACCGTGCTCACCAACTACACCACCATCCGCATCGGGCAGCGGATGGTGCGCGACCTGCGCAGCGACCTCTACGCGCACCTGCATCGGCTGTCCATGGCCTTCCATAGCCGGGCCCAGGCCGGGGATCTCCTGTACCGGGTCACCGCGGACACCTTCGCGCTGCAGGCGTTGACCATGAACTGCCTGTTCCCCGCCGCCACCGCGCTCGTGCTGCTGGGCGGGATGGCCGCGATCATGTTCCATCTCGACCGGGAGCTCACCGTCCTGGCCCTCGGCGTGTGCCCGCTGCTCCTGCTCGCCATCGGTCGACTCAACCGGCGGATCACCGCCGCGGCGGGCGAGATGCGCGAGCGCGAGAGCGAGGTCTACGGCGTCGTCCAGCGGGCGATGCAGGCGATGCGGGTCATCCAGGCCTTCACCCGCGAGGACGAGGAGCACCGGCGCTTCATGAGCGCGAGCGAGCGGAGCCTGGACGCCGGGCTCCGCCTCTATACGCTCCAGACCTTCTACTCGGGCGTGGTCAACCTGGTGATCGCCCTCGGGACCGCGGCGGTGGTGTGGGTCGGCGCCCGCCACGTGCTCGACGGCTCCCTGACCGTTGGCAGCCTGGTGGTGTTCATCTCCTACCTGGCCTCGCTGTACGGCCCCATCAACAACATGTTCCAGGTCTACGGGCTGGCGCAGAGCGCGCGGGTGGGCGTGCAGCGCGTCCTCGACACGATGGACGTGGAGCGGGATGTGGCCGACGGCAGCCGGAGCTTCCCGCCCGAGGGGGCGCGCGGCGAGGTGGTCTGGGAAGGGGTGGACTTCCAGTACGCTCCGGGAGTCCCGATCCTGCGCGGCATCGATCTCCACGTCACCCCCGGTCAGCGCGTGGCGGTGGTCGGCCCGACCGGCGCCGGCAAGTCGACCCTCCTGAGCCTGCTACCGCGCTTCTACGATCCCACCCGCGGGCGGGTGCTGGTCGACGGGGTGGACGCGCGCGAGTACCGGCTCCAGTCGCTGCGCCGCCAGGTCGCGATGGTCCTGCAGCCGCCGCTGCTGTTCCCGGTGAGCATCCGTGAGAACATCGCCTTCGGCCGGCCCGGGGCCCGCCTGGAGGAGATCGTGGACGCGGCGAAGGCCGCCCGGATCCACGACATGGTGGCGCGCCTGCCCCTGGGTTACGACACGGTCGTGGGCGAGCACGGCGTCACCCTCTCGGAGGGCGAGAAGCAGCGCCTGACCATCGCGCGGGCAATCCTGCGCGATTCGCCCATCCTCATCCTGGACGAGCCGACCTCCGCGCTCGATCCGGAGACCGAGCGGCTGATCATCGAGGCCCTCGAGCAGCTGCAGGTCGGGCGCACCACCTTCATCATCGCCCACCGTCTCTCGACGGTACGAATGGCCGACGTGGTGGTGGTGATCAAGGACGGCGAGGTGGCGGAGCAGGGCTCCCTCGAGACCCTGCTCGCGCGGCCGGGGCCGTTCGCCGCGATGTACGGGGCGCGCGCCACGGATCGCCAAGCGGACCCGCTTGCCATCCCGTAAGCGCATCGTGGTCCTGCACCTCGCCGGGCGCTACCCCCTGGGCGGCATCGGCTGGCAGGCCATCCACTACGTGCTGGGACTGACCCGCCTCGGGCACGACGTCTACTACGTGGAGGACTCGGGAGCTCACCCATTACGACCCGCGGGTCAAGAGCGTGGTGGCCAACGCAAGCTACAGCGTGGCCTTTCTCGCGGATGTGATGGGGCGCTTCGGGCTGGCCGACCACTGGGTCTACGTGGACGCGCTGACCGGCGCCCATCACGGGCTGTCCCGCGAGCGGCTCGCCGACCTCTACCGCGACGCCGACGCGCTCTTCAATGTGTGCGCCGCGACCCGGCTGTCCGAGGAGCACCTGCTTTGCCCGATCCGGGTATACGTGGAGACCGACCCGGTGTTCGAGCAGATCCGGGTGGCGGAGGGCGACCGGCAGGCCATCCTGGCCCTCGAGGACCACACCCATCACTTCACGTACGGTGAGAACATGGGGCAGCCCGACAGCCCCATCCCGCTCGAGAAGTTCGCGTGGCGCCCGACCCGGCCTCCGGTGATCCCAGACCTCTGGAGCACCCCGATCGACCCGACGGCGGAGCGGTTCACCACGATCGCCACCTGGAAGAACGCGGGCAAGGACATCCACTTCCGGGGCGAGACGTATCTCTGGTCCAAGCACCTCAACTTCCTCCGGGTAATCGACCTGCCGAGCCGCACCCGGCAGGCGCTCGAGATGGCGCTGGAGGTGGAGGACCCGGCGATGCGCGACCTCCTGGCCCGCAACGGATGGGGCCTCCAGGACGCCTTCCAGGTCTCCCGGGATCTGACCACCTACCAGCGCTACATCCAGCAGTCGCGCGGGGAGTTCACGGTGTCGAAGGACCTGTTCGCCCGGACACGGAGCGGCTGGTTCAGCGACCGGAGCGTGTGCTACCTGGCCGCCGGCAAGCCGGTCGTGACCCAGGACACCGGCTTCGGCAAGTACATCCCGGCGGGCGCGGGCCTGCTGGCCTTCGAGGGCTTGGAGGAAGCCGGGGCCGCGATCGACGAGGTCAACCGGGACTACGAGCGCCACAGTCGGGAAGCCCGGCGAATCGCGCTCGAGTACTTCGGCGCGGACCAGGTTCTGGGCCAGCTCTGCCAGGAAGCCGACCTCTAAGCGGACTGCGCCGCAAGTTTGCTTTCCCTTTGCAGATCAAGGGGTCATAAAGCACTTGGCAAGCTGCGTCACCCTATGCTAAAAGTGCGGAGGCAGGAAGTGTCAGTACATACCGGAGGGCTGCCGGATTGGACGCCGCACTGGAAAAGAGGCAGGTCAAGAGGGCGTACAAGCTGTACGCGCCCGCCTATGACTTCGTCTTCGATTGGATCTTCCACCCCGGCCGGGAGGCGGCCATCCGCCTGCTCGACATCAAGCGGGGGGACCACGTCCTCGAGGTGGGCATCGGCACGGGGCTGAACCTCCCGCTGTACCCCTCCCACTGTCGCCTCACCGGCATCGATCTCTCCGAGGAGATGCTGGAGAAGGCCCAGGACAAGGTCGTCGAGCTGGCCTTGGGGAACGTGACGCTCAAGACCATGGATGCCACCATCATGGACTTTGGGCAGGGCGAGTTCGAGTCCGCCGTCGCCACCTACACCATCAGCGCGGTGCCCGACCCGGTCGGGGTGCTGCGCGAGATGAAGCGAGTAGTGAAGCCCGGCGGCAACATCGTCGTACTCAACCACTTCCGGAGCGAGCGCCCCGCGGTCGGGCGCCTCGAAGACCTGGTCGCTCCGGTGTGCACCCGGCTCGGCTGGAAGTCGAATCTTCCGCTCGAGCCACTCCTGAGGCAGGTCGGCCTCGTTCCGGACATCACCGCGAAGGTCAACCTGTTCAACGGCTGGCGCCTCATCAGGTGCGTCAACCCTAAGTAGCTCACTTCACTTCTCCGGGCTCTCCAGCTCCTGCCAGCCGTGACGCAGCACGACGATGCGCTGTGTCCGTCCGCTCATCGGCTCGATCCGCACCACGTCCCCCGGCTTCAGCCGAGCCAGCGAGCCCGCCCCGCCCTCCTCGGTAACCACGAACGGGTCACGGCTCAGATCGGTGACGAGGACGTGTCCGGCCGCGGTCAGAGAAACGAGACGCCCGGCTCCCTCGTTGACCTCCAGAACCGTCAGTCGCCGCTGCTGCACGGCCCCGGTCACGCCCTGCGCGGCGGCCGGCGTCGACATGTCCGCGTCCGCGGTCAGGGCCGGGGCGACGCGGCCGAATTCGCCCCACGGCTCGGACCGCACGTCGCCGACCCGCGAGGGCTCCGGGAGCACGCGGCTCTGGCTGCGCTCGCTCAGCACCTCGAGAACCCCCACGCCGAGGAGACACATCGCTACTGCGATACCGACCAGGATTCTTCCCCAGGTCACGCTCATCTCGTGTCCTCCCTCTTGTCCTGCGCGTTTGATCTCACCGAGGCCACCGGGGGAACGGGTAGCATCGCCGGTGCCACTCGGTAACGTGCTGGCAAGACGCGCACATTCTGCAAGGCGGGCTGCAGGGCGGCGGTCGAAGTGGGCACCTTGCCTGGAGACCAGGTGGCACATTGCCCGACGTATCATGGGCGCGTGAACGCCCGGCCAGACCCGAGAGCCGGCCGGTGAGCGCGGCGGCGCGGCTCGCGCTAGCCTGCCTGCTCGCGCTGCCGGTCTGGACGACCGCGTCGTCCCTGATCGCCACGAGCGCCTTCCTGGTCGAGTTCCTCGGTCAGGGCCGCTGGCGACCCCTGTCCGCGCTCACCCGGGAGCCGTTCACGCGGCCCCTCGCCGCTCCACCCTCGCCGGCGGGCGCGGTCGCGATCGACCTCCACGTGCGCTCCGCGCTCCGGCGCCCCCCCGGGCTGGTCCTCGTGCACGGGGTCTCACCCGAGGGCAAGGACGACGTGCGCCTCCGCGAGGCCGCGGCCCTGCTCGCGCGCGCGGGCTGGGCGGTGGCGGTGCCGACGGTGCGGGGCCTCACCGTGCTGCGCCTGCGCCCCGACGACGCGGGTGCGGTGAGCACCAGCGTTCAGGCGCTCAAGGCCGCCGGCTACCCGCGCGTGGCCATCCTGGGCGTCAGCCTGGGCGCGGGACCCGCGCTGCTCGCGGCGTCGGAGCCGGACCGCGCGGAGGACGTGTCGGCGGTGCTCGCGCTCGGAGGCTACGCCTCGGCGGTGGAGCTGCTGCGCTACACCCTGACCGGCGCCTACGCCTTCGCGGAGCTCTCGGGCCGCGCGCCGGTGCACGAGGAGGCCATCGCCCGGTTCGCCCGCGCCAACCCCGAGCTGGTCGACGGGGCGGGCCGGCGCCTCGTCGCCAACCGGGATCCGGGGGCCTTCGACCGGCTGGTCGACGCCCTCCCGCGGCCCACTCGCGAGCTCCTCGATGCGCTCTCGCCCGGCCGCGTCCTCGGAGGCCTCCACGCGCCGCTTTTCCTGGTCCACGGCCGCCAGGACCCGGCGGTCCCCTTCACGGAAAGCCTCCGCCTCCGGACCGCGGCGCTGGCGGCAGGCCGGCCGGTCCGCGCCGCGATCGTGGGCGCGCTGGGTCACGTGGAGGCCGGCTCGCACGCGAGCGACTTCGCTGACCTCGTTCGCCTGTGGGCGACCTTCTACGCGTTCCGGCGGACCGCGGGGAGCTGACCCGGGCGCACCGGACCGCGGCGCGCTACTTGGGCGGGCGCAGGTCCATCAAGATCATGGCGTCGCGAACCGGCCGGTAGTCGGCATCGGACGCCTCGATGAACCCGTCGATGCCGTAGATCTCCTTGAGCACCGCGGCGTGCTCGGGGGCCTTGATCGAGAGCAGCGCGCGCTTGATCCGGGCGAGCGGCTCCGCGGGCAGCCCGGGTCGGGCGCAGATGCCAGCCTCCGGGATCTCCGGCGTCTCGCCGACCCACCCCAGCTGCGCCACGAGCGCGGGGTCTTTCAGGTGCAGCTCGGGCGCCTTGTCGAAGGAGGCCGCCGCGTCCACACGCCCATGGAGCACGGCCTGCAGCGCCGCCTCGTGGGTGCCGCTGAAGAGGGCCTCCTTGAAGAAGCTCTTCGGATCCCGATCCCGCACCAGCCCTTCCTTCATCAGGAAGACCATCGGGTAGATGTAGCCCGACGACGAGGCCGGATCCACGAAGGCGATGGTCTTGCCCCGCAGGTCCGCGACGCGCTGGATGCCCCGGTCCTTCCGCACGTAGAAGCGCGCGGTGTACGCCGTCTTGCCCTGCCAGATGTCGCGCACGAGGATCTGGCAGCCGGCCTCGCGGTTGGCGAGCACGTAGCCCACCGGGTGGACGAACGCCAGATCGACCCGAAGACTGCGCAGCGCCTCGATGACCCCGGCGTAGTCGGAGGCGACGAGGGCCCTGATTCGGACCCCTGAGACCTGGGTGAGGGTCTGCGCGAAAGCGTCGCCCGCCTCCTTGAGCGCGGTCGGATCGCGGGACGGCGTGAAGACCAGCGTGAGCGGCGGATCCTGGCGGGTGCACGCGACGAGACCGCTGCCCAGGGCCAGGGGCAGGCCGACGAGCAGGAGAGCGGCGCGACGGAGCATCCGAGTCGACCGTAGCACGCGCTCCGCGGACCGTGCAACGCGCGGGAGAAGGATCAGGCCGTGCGGCCGCCCCCGAGCTGCTCGAAGAGCGCGCAGCGCGAGCTTGTCGGCGAGAGCGGCGGGGTCCGCGGCCAGCATTACGAAGCCCGCGCCGGAGGGCACGATGTCACGCACCACGTCGGGAGTGGGCAACGTGCCCAGGCCGGATCCGCCGATCGTCGAAGCCGGACGCGAACAGCTCGCGGCGCGACCAGGACTCGCGGATGGTCAAGGAACGCGTCGCCCTGCGCCGGCAGGTGGCGGTAGACGGCCGCGGTCCGCTCGTCGCCCAGCAGGAGGCGGCGCAGCAATGCGCCGGAACGCGATCGATCAACCCGCTCGTTTGGTTCAGGAGGACGACGAACGCTATGCGCACACCGGCTCGCTCCACTGCCGCCGGGGCTCCGCGCTCATGGATCGCAGGACCCACGCTAGGCGAAGCGTTGCGGGGCTACCAAGTTGCGAGGGCCGCGGGGCGGAAGATCGCGTCAGCCGCGAGCGGTCGGATCGCCACCCATCGCGGGCCGCGAGCCGGTCGCCGGCTCGTCGCGGCGGAAGCCCCACGTGGCGAGGCGCGCGAGGAGGGTATTGCGATGCACGCCGAGCCCGCGCGCGGCGCGGCTCTGGTTCCAGCCCTCCCGCTCGAGCGCGCGCAGCACGTAGGCCTGCTCGAAGCGGTCGCGCGCCTCGCGGAGCGTGAGCGGACCGGGCTCCGCCTCGCCGTGGGCGGGCGCCGCCTCGTTCATGGCCAGCTCCAGCGGCAGGTCGTCGAGCCCGATCACCGGGCGTGTGGCCAGCGCCACGCTGCGCTCGATGATGTTCTCGAGCTCGCGCACGTTGCCCGGCCAGTCGTAGCCGTCGAGCGCGACGCGGGCCCCGCGCGAGAGCGCGCGCACGTCCTTCTTGAACTCGCGCGCATACTTGCGGACGAAGTGGGCGGCCAGGTCGGGCAGATCCGACTTGCGCTCCCGCAGCGGGGGCACCCCGATGGGCACCACGTGGAGGCGGTAGTAGAGATCCTCGCGGAACGTGCGCGCCCGGATCGCCTGCCGCAGGTCGGTGTTGGTGGCCGCGATGACCCGCACGTCGACCTGGATGGTGCGGGTGCCGCCGAGCCGCTCGATCTCCCGCTGCTGCAGGGCGCGGAGGAGCTTCGCCTGCAGGTCGACGCGCAGGCTGCCGACCTCGTCGAGGAAGAGGGTTCCTCCGTGGGCCAGCTCGAACTTGCCCGGCTTGCGCGCGTAGGCGCCGGTGAAGGCGCCCTTCTCGTG
>Ga0070699_100003127_pt1 | contig 14651 bp, 14 predicted proteins | sample KBSK1503metaG_FD_65473 | JGI IMG/M metagenome (GOLD analysis project Ga0070699, IMG submission 65473) | Corn, switchgrass and miscanthus rhizosphere microbial communities from Kellogg Biological Station, Michigan, USA - KBS K1-50-3 metaG | ecosystem: Host-associated > Plants > Roots >...
GGAGCCTTCATGGTGGTGGGCGCGATGCTATCCACCGTCGGCGTGGCCCACACCATCGTGCTGGCGGCCGGACGATTACCGTTTGCGATGGCCGAGCAGGGGCAACTGCCCGCCGCGTTGGCCCGGGTGCATCCCCGCTATCGCACGCCCTGGCTGGGCCTGTTCATCACTTCGGGCTGCCTGCTGCTGGTCACGCTGTTCAGCAGTTTCGCTTCCGCTGCCACGTTCACCGTGGAGATCCGGATCATCACGTACCTGGCGACTTGCGCGGCGCTCCCGGTGCTCCGGCGGCGAAGCGGCGCGCCCGCGGGCCAGTTCCGGGTTCCGGGGGGAGAGATCGTGGCGCTGCTGAGTGTGCTGATCTGCCTGGGGTTGCTTGCGACCAGGCCGGTGCGGGAGATCTGGCAGATGTTCGGCGCCGCGGGTATCGGAGTGGGACTCTACTTCTCGGTCAAAGTGACAAGTAACAAGTGACAGGTGACAAGTAACGGCACAAAGGTTCCTTGTCACTTGTCACATGTCACATGTCACTCAGACAACAGCAATGCAGTTGTGCACGATCCCAACTTCCACATCACTGATCAGGACATGCACGGTCCCGAAGTTGAGTCGCTGTTTCTTCTTGATGGTCGCCCGAAAGGTGAGCTGTCCGGCATCGGGTCCCACGGGAGCCCGGAACTCACCGCTCGCTTTCACCATGCGGGGCTTGCCGCGCTGGCCATCCATCCAGGCCCAGAGCGCGGTCACCTGTCCCGCGGCTTCCAGGATCAGCGAGCCTGGCATGATCGGATCCCCGGGGAAGTGGATCGCATAGACCCAGTGATTCTCGAGCGCCATCTCGCAAACGATGGTATGCCCATGGAACTCGGAAACACCGGTGATCTGGCGCATCTGCCCGATAGGCAGGTACGTCTCATCAAGGTCGATCAGGCTCGCCATATTTCTTGTCCAGTGAATCCAGCATCGCGCGCACCCGCGCCGCGACGGGATGTCCCGGCGGCAGCTGCCGGTCCAGCTCCCTCTCGGGCAGGGATGGGTCGGCGATCTGTCGGTATAATGTCTCCACCGTGATCCGGCTGAACAGCGGTTTCTCGGGGTCCACCCACGCGCGCACCCGGACTTCGTTGCTGCCCAATGGCCGCCGGCCGGTCGGCCGGCCGGTCGCACTGTCGAACCAGGGACTCTCCAGGAAACCGTCCCGGGTCTCGACCTTGTTGACCGGAATGCTGTCGGCCTTGAGCAGGTCGGAGAGCAGCGTCGTCGCGTGGGCGCGGGAAAGCTGCACCACCACGCTCGGCGCGCCGGTGATCGGGCCGAAAGTGGGGCGAGTGGTCGATGCCTGGCAGGCCACGAACCAGGCTGTCAGCCCGAGCGCAGCGAGGGATCTCAAAGGCAGCCCCGTAGAGGTCTCACGGAAGCGGCGCTTGAGATTCCTCGCTTCGCTCGGAATGACCAATGCTCTCATAGACCTAAGTCCACCACGGTCGGCGGATTCATGGAGTAGTCGTAGAACCCCTTCCCGCTCTTTCTCCCGTACATCCCCGCCAGCACCATCCGTTTGAGCAGCGGGGGCGCCGCGTACCGGGCCTCCCGGTACTCGTCGAACATGATCTCCGCGATCTTGTAGGTCGTGTCGTTGCCCACGAAATCGAGCAGGGTGAAGGGCCCCATGGGGTAGCCGCAGCCCAGCTTCATCGCGTTATCGATGTCCGCCGTATGCCCTACGCCCCGTTCCAGCGCCCGGATGGCATCGAGCAGGTAAGGGACCAGCAACAGGTTCACGATGAATCCCGAGTTGTCCTTGGCGGCAACCGCTTCCTTGCCGAGGCTGCGGCCGAAGTTGAGCGCCTTTTCGAACGTGTCGGGACTGGTGGTGACGGTCCGGACCACCTCGACCAGCTGCATCAGCGGCACCGGGTTGAAAAAATGGAGACCGACGAACCGGTCGGGCCGCTGGGTGGCCGCTGCCATGGCCGCGATAGTGAGGCTCGAGGTATTGGACGCGAAGATGGTGTGCATCCCGCAGAGCGAATCCAGCTCCTTCCACATCCCGTTCTTGAGCTCAAGGTCCTCGGTGACCGCCTCGATGATGATATCGCAGTCCTTGAGGGCGGCGATGTCGGTGCTGAAGGAGAGCCGGCCCAGCGTCGCGTCGCGATCGGCCTGGGTCAGCTTTCCCTTCTCCACGAACTTGTCGAGCGACTTGGTAATGCCGGCTTTGCCCTTGTCGAGCGGCGGTTGCGCCACCTCCCGCACCACTGTCTGGTATCCTGCCGCCGCCGCGACCTGCGCGATCCCGCTGCCCATGAGGCCGCAGCCCAGCACGCCGACTTTCTTGATTTCAGCCATGTTTTCGAGTGCCCAGAGTTAAGTGTCATCCCGCTCGGTGACTCGGTATCTACTGCGATGTTGGCCTTGCAACAGCCCACCGCAGAGGCGCAGAGAGCGCGGAGGTTTCGCAGAGAACAGCATTACTTGTCCCTGTTCCAATCCTCCTTGTCGTGCGTTACCTCGACCTGCGCGATGTCGTCTTCTACAAAGGGAATCTGCTTGTAACCCGCAATCTCAGATACGATGCTGCCTCGAAGAATTGCTGCTTGTGGAAACCGTTTCTACCATCCTTCAGGTAAATAGTTCCTATCCGATAAGTCATGCTGGTTCCGGCTGCTTAATGAAGAACTGCGTCCATCGATCTGACAACTTTAGCATTCATAGTCCTCTGCGAACCTCCGCGCGTATTCTGCGTCCTCTGCGTTGAGATTTTGCAGGGCTCAGACGCCGGTACCAGACAACCCGACGCACTCCCCTACCTGGGTTTCAACGCCTTCCTGATTTCATCCGCAATATTGCCGATCAGTCCCGATGTCGCGGGCGGCAGCTGGTGCGCCGGCTTCACCGACCCGCGCTCCAGGTGATCCAGCACTCGCTCCAGGCCCAGGTGAATGCGCTCCGGAACTGGCCGGTAACTGCGGGCCACAAGGTATCCCGTGCCCACTCCGAATGGCAGTGGCGCGAGCGCCACCAGGATGAACGGCGACATGACCGCGATCGCCCCCGCGGCGATGGCCGAGATCCCTACCAGGGTCATGATGCCGCCAAGGTACCCGGCCCGCGCCTTCTTGAGGTCGGCGGTCAGCACCACGTTACAATACCCCGGCTCCAACCGCACGATGGTCGCGGAGACCGAGTCCGCCTTGGAAAGCATGAACGGCCGCTTGCCGCCGCCCAATGCCGCGGTCGAGCGCCGGAACGCCGCCTGGAAACCGCCCAGCGGCTCCCAGGACACGCGTCCGGACTGCTGCCGCTGCAGAGTGAGTAACTCGTGCTCCTCCATATAGCGGAGCAGGGCGGCCTCGATGTCGTCGGGCTCGCCCTGGATCACCCGCTGGGCGCCGATCATCGCCGGGCCGACGGCCCGGCTCAAGAATCCGCCCTGTCCGGGCGTCTCGACCCGGGTGCTCTCCTCGAGCAGCGCCTGCTGCAGGTAACCTTCGGGAATCCCGACTTCTTTTCCCAGCTTGATGACTTCCTCGGGCGACATGTTGTCGCCGATGTCCCGCGTGCCGGTCTGCAGTTCCGCGGCCCGCTGGATGATGCGTTCGAGCGTTGCCCGGTCGATCCGGGCCGGGGGTTCTCCAGCCACGGCCTACTCTTTCTTCCGGACCGGCTCGCCGACTTCGATCCGGGGCAGCATCAGCGAGGGATCCGGGGCGGGGAGCGAGGGTTGGCCCTGGGACTGGGCCCCCTTGGCGCTGTGTTCCATGGCGGCGATGAAGGGCCGGAACATCTCGATCGGGATCGGGAAAATCGTGGTGGAGTTGTTCTCCGCGGCGATCTCGGTCACGGTCTGGAGATAGCGCAGCTGGATCGCGACCGGCTCCTGGGCCAGTGTGTGCGCCGCCTCGGCCAGGGTCTGCGATGCCTGGAGCTCCCCCTGTGCCGCGATGACCTTGGACCGCCGTTCCCGCTCGGCTTCCGCCTGGCGCGCCATGGCCCGTTTCATTTCCGTGGGCAGGTCCACGTCCTTCACTTCGACCGCCGAGACTTCAATCCCCCACGCTTCGGTTCGCTGATCGATGATCCGCTTGAGGATCGCGTTGATCTTTTCGCGGTCGGCCAGCAACTCGTCCAGCTCGACCTCGCCCAGCACCGAGCGCAGCGTGGTCTGGGCCAGCTGGCTGGTGGCGTAGCGGTAGTCTTCGATCTCGATCACCGCCTTCTCGGGATTCCCCACCTTCATGTAGAGCACCGCGTTCACCTTCAACGTGACGTTGTCCCGGGTGATGACATCCTGGGGCGGGATATCGACCGCCATGATGCGGAGCGATACCCGCTTCTGGTGCGACAGCCCCAGGGGCACGAACACCAGTCCCGGTCCCTTGGTGCCCCAGTAACGGCCCAGGAAGAAGGTGACCCCGCGCTCGTACTGCTTGATGACGCGGAGACTCAGGAATGTGTAGGCCACCACAGCTGCTAGTGCCCCTAAGAGGAAGTCCATGATAGCTCCGGAAATGTGGGAATACGGGAATGTGGGAATGCGGGAACATCACGAACCTGTTCCCTCATTCCGTTATTCACACATTCCCACATTCAGTAGACCTCAACGATAACGGCCGCCCCTTGACCACCACCGATGCAGGCACTTCCCAATCCAAATCGTTTGCCCCGCCGCTTGAGCGCGTAAAGCAGGTGCAACGTGATCCTGGTGCCGCTTGCCGCCAGCGGGTGGCCGATCGCGATGGCGCCGCCATCCACATTGGTCCGCTCCCGATCCAATCCCAATTCCTTTTCCACCGCGACGTACTGGGCCGAGAACGCCTCGTTCACCTCGACCAGGTCCATCTGGTCCAGCGTCATCCCGGCCTTGGCCAGCGCCTTGCGCGCCGCGGGCGCCGGCCCGATCCCCATGTACTTGGGCTCCACGCCGGCGACCGCCCAGGACACCAACCGGCCCAGCGGCTTCACGCCCGCCGGCACCATGTCCTCGCCGGCTATCACCACTGCGGCGGCTCCATCGCAGATGCCCGACGCGTTTCCGGCCGTGACTACGCCGTCCTTCTTGAAGTAGGGCGGCAGTTTTGCCAGGCCCTCGGCCGTGGTTTCCGGCCGCATGTGCTCGTCCGCCGCCCACGGCTCATCCTGCTTGGTTTTCCGGTTGCGGATCGGAATCGGAATGACCTCGTCCTTGAACACTCCTGAGGCCCACCCGGCTTTAGCCCGGGACTGGCTCATCAGGGCATAACAGTCCACCTCGGAGCGCGGAATCGTGTACTTCTCGGCCAGGTTCTCGGCGGTTTCCGCCATGGAGAATCCGCATTGGGGATCCTTGAGCGACTCCCAGAGCAGGTCCTCGAACGGCGGGGCCGGTCCCAGCCGGAGTCCCCAGCGGGCGCCGCGCACGATGTGGGGAGCCTGGCTCATCGATTCCGCGCCGCCGGCCAGCACCACCCTGGACTCGTCCAGCAGAATCTGCTGGGCGCCCTGGATGATGGACTCGAAGCCGGAGCCGCAGAGCCGGTTCACCGTGACCGCCGGGGTCTCGATCGGCAGGCCGGAGCGGAGCGCTACGTGGCGCGCGAGGTAAATGGCGTCGGCCGAGGTCTGCAGCGCGTTGCCGAACACGACGTGATCGATAGATGGCGCCTGGGCCCGCTCCAGCGCCGCCTTGGCGGCAAAAACGCCAAGCTCGGTCGCGGTGAAATCCTTGAGGGTGCCGCCGAAGCTGCCGAACCCGGTTCGGGCCCCGGAGAGGAATACGACGTCTTTCTGCTTTCCCTGGGTCTTCATAACTCGTTGGGTCTGTAGTTGATAGGGTTTCCAGGCAGGGAAATATAAGCGGGGTGGCGGCCCTGAGCGGGCCGCCGTCCTAGTGCCACTAAAGAATCATGGAAGCCACTGTAGCGCTGCGATCAGAGTCGCGGCGTGCTCGCCCTTTATCGTGAGGTTACCCAGGTTGCCGTAGTAGAATGACGCGGCGATGCTGACCCCTCGACCCTTGGGGTTCCTGGTCAGGTGTTGCTCCAGAAAAGCGCCGCCGGCGAAGACTTTGGGATCGTGGGTGGTGGTCTGGCCTGAGTTTCCCTGGGCGTACCGTACCAGCGCGCCAAGGTCCAAGGTACGCAAACCACCCAGGGTGTGCAGGCTGACCACACGGCCCCGCAATTCCCCAAAGACCCAGTCTACATTGAAGTCGGCACCGCCGCGCCGGTCACCCCCGGCGCCCAGCAGGAGGCCGAACCGGGTGCCTTCGCTGATCAGGACGGCACCTTCGTAGCTCAATCCCGTGGGATGAACTCCGGCGGATGAGAGACGATACCCATTGTGCCTTCCGACTCCCAGGTGAAGACCGATCGACCACGATGGCCGGTTCTCACGCTCCTCCACGATTCTTGTGGTGGCGGCATCCGCCAGCATCCGGAGGTGGACCGCATTGCCTCTCGTTGCCGCTCCGAGGCGGTATTCTGCGTCACGATCGACATGAACCTCGTATACCGGGCCACCCAACGATCCCCCGGTGTCGCGAATGCGAATCAGGGTCGGGGGATAGCGCCTCGAGTCTGCCGGTCGCAGCGTCGGCTGGGTGGTCCCATCGACGTGGACCCGGTAGATGATGTGTTTTCGGAGATAGACCGAAACGAATTGGGTACTGTCGGTCAGGGTTGTGTCGGCTAACGTCGTGTCGGCAGACAGGGACGGGGCCTGGGCCGCCAGGTGTGCCGGGAGGGCCGCGAGTAGCATCATCGCCCGGATCCAGCGCATCGATCCTCCGCTTGAAAGTCGGTCAGCTACATCCGCGTCAGCCGGCCTCGAACGCGTCCATCCAGCACCCGGCCGGCGACGAACTCGTAAGTTCCCCCGGGCCCGGTCGTGAACTCTAGCACCCGCACCCCACTCGCGCTTGCCAGGTGACCAACCCCGGCACTCGGCAGCCCTATCCCGTTCCTTCCTGGAGTCCGGACAATGATGGACTCTTCCGGCCCCTCGTATTCGAGCCGGTACCGGGTTCCCGCCTTGAGCCGTACCGGAACCGATTCTCCGGTAACCGAGAGCTCGAAGTCGGCCAACACCTGGTGACCGGTTTTGACGTCTTCATTTTGTTTGGTGGGTGCTGGAGTGGCAGACCCGAGTGCGCTATCGGAAGTCCACGAGGTACACGAGGGCCAGGGATGGCAATGCGGTTCTTCCGGTGCCAGGACCAACTCACCCGCGCTGGTGCTGTCGCATTCGCATCCGGTCAGGGCAAGCACCAGCCAGCCGCAGACCACCATTCCCGCTCTCATCTTTGTTCACGCTGAATCGTTGTGTTGGAGGGGGCCTGCAGAGGTGACGTCCGGCGTGGGGTTTGATGGACAGCCTGCTACAACGCCTCAGAGACAGCTCGGGCCACCTCGTCGGTGCCGCCCTCCCCCCCGATGTCCGGCGTGGTCGGACCATCGGCCAGCACACTACGTACCGCCCGCTCCAGCCGCTCCGACGCCTTGGGGAATCCGAGCGACTCCAGCATCAGTCCGCCGGTGAGAATCGCCGCCATCGGGTTGGCGACGTTCTTCCCCGCCAGCGGCGGCGCCGAGCCATGCACCGGCTCGAAGAGTCCCGCGCGCCCGGGGTGCAAATTGGCGCTGGCCGCGAGACCGAGGCCACCGACCAGGCCGGCGCCCAGGTCGGACAGGATGTCGCCATAGAGATTGTTGGCCACGATGACCTGGAAGCGTTCCGGATTCCGCACCAGCTCCATGGCGAGCGCGTCCACGTAGCGATGCTCCCGCTCGATGCCGGGATAGTTGGCCCCGACCTCGCCGAAGATCCGGCCCCAGATCCGCTGATGGGGTACCGCGTTCGCCTTGTCACACAGGGTAACGCGGGTGCGCCCGTGGGCCTGGGCCCAGCGAAAGGCGGCATCGATGATCCGCTCGACGCCTTTCCGGGTGTGAATCTCTTCGGACACCTGCTTTTCGTCCGCGGTACCGACCTTTTCGGCCCGGCCCAATCCCTGGTACTGCCCTTCGGTGTTCTCCCGGAAGACCACAAAGTCGATCGTCCTGCCCTTCCGGGACCCCGCCGCCTGCCACTTGCCCTTGAATGGAGAGAGTCCGGGATGGAGCAGGGAAACCGGGCGGAAATTGATGAAGAGATCGAGCCGGAAACGCAGCCCCAGGAGAATGTCCCGCGCGTGCTCGTTGTCGGGAACCCGGGGATCACCCAGGGCGCCGAGCAGGATTCCATCGACCCGATTCTTCAAATGCTGAAAGGCGTCCTCCGGCAGGGTGACGCCGGTCTTGAGATAATGATCCGCCGAATAGGGCAGCATCTCGAACGCGAGTTTTGCTCCCTCCAGGCCCGCCGCTTTTTCGATGACCGGCAATGCCGCGCGGATAACCTCGGGGCCGATCCCATCTCCGGGGATGACTGCGATCGGGTGGGTCACCAGTCTCCCCGTGAATGTGGGAATGACGGAATGTGGGAATGTGCGAACAACATCGGAGTTGTTCCCGCATTCCCGCATTCCCACATTCCCATATTCCTATTCATCCAGGATCGCCGCCCCACAGCTGACGCAATGCTTCCAGCCCAGCTCCACCTCGGCCTGGCAACTGGGGCACCGGATATAGGACTGGCTTTCACCGCAGTGGGGACAGAAATTTACAGTGCGCCCGGTGGGGAGCGACCCGCCGCAGTAGCTGCACCGGCCGGTCCGCTCGATGATATCGGGCGGGGTTTCTTCTTCCTCGGGAACCGGTTCGATGGTGGCGCGAGTCCAGCGGACCGAATCGAGGGGAATGACGGACGGATCCGCCGGCCGCATCGGAGCCATCTCCTCCTCCAGCTCCGGTGGCGCGAACGCCGCGTCAGGCTCCGGGCCCAGGGCGTAGGCGAGCTGCTCGGTGGCGAGGATGAGTCCGGTGGAGCCCAGGTCGCGTAGAATGGAAAGGTCGGGATTGGGGCTGCCGGCCTGGGCGGCAAAGGCTTCCTGAACCTCGGGCGGATCGGTCCGGACGTAGCCGCCCTCGCCTCCGCACAGGCGAAGCAGTACCATGTCGTAGTCTTCGTTGCTCTCCAGCCCGAGGGCCCGCCGGTTGGTCCGGTAGGGGACGATGCTCTGGGCGATTTCGCCCAGCTCGACGGGCCGGTGCAACCTGGCCGGGTCGATCGCGATCAGGTTGTCCACCAGGCGGCGGAAGAAACGCTCGAGCTCGGTCACGCGGGGAATCTCTCTCCCTCTTGCCACTACAGTCAAGAAAAAGGAGTCCGGATGCGATCGCTGCTGTGCTGTCTATTGCTCGCCGCCCCGGCCGTCGTCCGGGCCCAGGGGGTCCAGTCCGACTGCTTCCCCGCCAAGGATTCGCATGAGGCCCAGGTTTTCGGGACCTACTCCGTTCCGATGGCCTTCGCACCCGGGGACGCGCCGGCGCCCCTGGAGGCCTGGCACTTGAGGGCCGGGGTCGAGACCAGCTACCTGCCCAACATCGATGACTCCACCGCGACACCCACCACGTGCCGGCCCGGGAAGGGCCCCGAGAACGTCAATTTTGGCGCCCTGCTTCCGCGGCCCCGGGTAAGCCTGGGTCTTCCGGGGGGATTCGCCCTGGAAGCGAGCTATATCCCACCAGTCCGGGTGAAGGGAGCCAAGCCCAGCATTTTCGGGGTGGCCCTGAGGAAAACCTTCGCGCTGGGAAGTATGACCCTGGGGGTTCGCGGCCACGCCACCGTGGGTGTCATCCATGCGCCGGTCGTCTGCGACGATAACGCCCTCAACGACCCGCTGAGCGAGTGCTTTGACGGGACCAAGTCGAACGACGAATTCCACCCCAACATCTTCGGCGCCGACGCCAGCCTCGGCTGGTCCCTCGGGGACGGCCGCTTTCAGCCCTACCTCGGCGCGGGCTTCAACCTGTTACATCCCCGTTTTCGGGTGAACTTCACCAACCAGTTCGGCCAGGTGGATCGCCGCCGGGTCGAGGTGGACCTGCAACGCGCCGTGCTCTTTGCCGGAGCCAGCTGGTTTCCCAGTCCCCGGTTCGCGATCAGCGGGCAGATCTACTCGGCCCCGACCGATGCAGTGACCGGGCGGGTGGGTCTCAGCATCGGGCTGTAGACGAAAAGGCGGTAGGACGGTAGGAGGTTTAGAATCGTTGTCATCCCGACGTCAGCGAGGGATCTTGCCGGTCTCAGCAAGATCCCTCGTGACTACTCGATCCCGCAATGTTTCTCCGGGCAGGACGGGACGCTGGATGGGAAGACCCTAGATTACTCGTCGCGGCCGGAGGACTCTCAGAATCAGCAGCAGGACCACCGCCCCGATGAATGCCACGAAGATGACGCCCGCGAGTCCGGTGAATGGCGTGTGCCAGCCGAAATGCGCGAACAGCCATCCACCTATCACCGCCCCGACGATCCCGACGATGATGTCCCCCAGGATACCGTAACCGATGCCACCGATGACGACCGAGGCGAGTACGCCAGCGATCAGACCGACGATGAGCCACGTCAGGATGTCCATCCGAGCCTCCAGATAACGGGTGTGAACGGCCGATTTCCCAACCTCGACCGGACTATTACCTGGAATTGGGGAGAATTACCGTGAGCGGTGACCCTCACTCGATGATCCCGATTTGGTCCCCCGCTGCCAGTCGCCGTTCCAGCGCCAGGAACGCAGCGTCGGGGTCGTAGTCGAGGTACTGCTTCTTGCCCCTCTTCTTCTCCAGCCAGGCGACGAAGCCGGACTCCGCCGCGCCGGCCGCGCTCCCCTGGTTCCGGGCCGCCTCGACCGCAAGGTCGTTGGCGTACTCGTTCTTGGGGTGACCGGCGTGGCCCCGTACCCATGTCCATTGCACGTCATGGGCGCGGGCCGCCTCGACCAGCGCCTGCCATAGCTCGAGGTTCTCGATCGGCCCGCCTTTGCGAGTCCAATTCCGCCGGATCCAGCCGGGCACCCACTCGCGCATGCCGCGGATCAGGTACTGCGAGTCGGAGACCATCAGCACCTTCATCCGGGTGCCTTTGCCGCCCAGCACCTGGAGAACGGCGGTGGATCCGATCAATGCCATCCGGTTGTTGGTGCTGGCCGGCTGGTGCCGGGTGACGTCGCGGCGCTGAATGCCGCTCTTGATCTTCACCTCGACCAAGGCCCCGGCTCCGCCCGGGTTGTCGCCCTCGCGGCCGTTGCCGAGGCAGCTTTCGTCGAGATGGACTATGGCGATGGGGGGTGTGGGCACGGCCGGAAGATAGTTATTTCCCCGACCGCAGCCGGTCGCCTTCTCCTTCCTTGTAGCGAATCCTCGCATCCCGGTTGAGGCCGAGCCGCTGCTGGATCTCGGGCGATGTGCCGGGGATCGGGATGCCGAGCAGCATCCGGAGACCTCTGAGCTTGGTCTTGATGTCCGCCACCAGGTGGGAGGGCGGCCGGTATCCATAGGCGCGGTACTTCCCGGGAGGGACCTTACCCTTCTTTTCCACGTGCCGAATGAACGCCGTTGTCCAGTCGTCAAACTCCTTCATCACAGCGTCCTCGTCGATCATGTGTTCTGCCTGGTTGTCGCTGTATTTCTTGTCCCGGCCGAACTCGCAGGACCGCCACAATGCGTCGGGTACTTCAATCCCGCTGTACCGGCACTGCCAGACCAGCTGCTGATAAGCGTCCCGCATGTCCTCGAACGGTTCCCGATCGGAATCGAACCAGTCTTTGTGGCGGAGCCAGGCGGGTTTTCCATCTTCCCCCAGCTCATCAGCGCCGCCGTCGCCGTAACTGAAGAATGCTGCCGTTCTTCCTTCCAGGTGATTCTGGCAGAGCTCCTCCCACTCGTCGGAATGCTCCAGTTCGATGGCCAACGCCGGATCCTTGTGGCCAATCAAGTCTTCCCGGGGATTCCCGCCGTTCATGCACACCAGCCGGTCGAACATCGCCTTGAGATTGCTGGTCGGGCCGTACCAGTTGACCGGGCCGATGATGGCCCAGGCGTCCGCCAGGTCGAGCCGGGCATAGAGGTCGAGGTTCCACATCAGGTCGGGCATGCCCCGGCTGTGTTTTTCGTAACAGTTGCAGGGCCACACGCAAAGCGCCGCCGAGCTGGAGACACAGCCGTTGCAGCTCCGGATCTGCTCCCGGTTCCAGACGTTTCCCAGGTCCTCGTAGTCCACTTCCCATTCGCGGGGCAACCGGTCGGCCATACGCAGCATCAGGGTGCGGGCCTTCGAGTCCGCGCCGGGACAGTCATACTGGCGCCGCTGGGATCCCGCGATGATGAGGACCCGGAAGGGTCGCACTTCAGGCGGCAGCCGTCCATTGTCGTCATTGGGTCGCATGGATGCTCCTAGAACGTCAGCCCCGCCCGGACCAGCAAACGGCGCGGGTCCCCGTCGGTTACCGAGATCGAAAGCGATTTCGACGGGTCCGGCAGCCCGATCCAAACTCCGCCTCCATAGGCCTTGTGCCACCCGCCCGGAGAGGCGCCATCGGACCACACCCGGCCGGCCTCCACCAGAGGGAACACGCCTACGTCCAGGGGGAAGATGAAATGGACATTGGCCAACCGGAAGCGGAGTTCCGCGGTGCCGTCCAGCTCGGTGTCGCCGGCATAGCGCTGGTAGGTCAGGCTGCGAATCGTCGCTTCGCCGCCCAGGAACGCCGCCTCGTAGAAAGGAAAGTCGCCCATGACTTTCTTGCCTCCTACCCGGAGCGCAAGCACCGGGTGGGTCGGTACTGGAATTCTGAGATATCCCATGGCGACGGCACGCAGGCTTCCGAACGTATTCTGCACATCCCAGACTGCCGGATACACCGCGGCCTCCACTTCGGCCCGGAGTCCGCGGGTCGGGTACACTGGGTCGTCGCGCTCGTCTACCTGCAAGCGCAGCGCGGCGCCGGCCTGGCCGAAATCACCCGAGCCATACGGCCGGGTCGTGCTGACGAAGGTGTTGGGACCGGCGTCCATCTCCGAAAACTTGAACACCGGGCCGAAACTGAGATCGTTCTTGGTGCTCACCCGGATGCCGATCGAAGGTTCCAAATTCCACTGCCGCTGGTTCACCCGGAAGAAGTCCTCGTCGCCGCCAGGCGAGCGGTTCCCCAGCCCGTGGAAGCTGATGACCTCGAGGTCGGACATCCCGGCACCGACCATCCAATGGATCCGGGAGTTCTCCAGCCGCTGGTCGAAGCCGGCCATGAGCCGGCTGTGCCCGATGCGGGTGGAATGTTCCACCGCCAGCATGATCCGGCGCTGGTAGGGGCGTCGTAGAAAACCGAAGGTCGTGTAGCTGACGCCGATCCGGGGAACCATACCGACGTCGCGGTCGATATTGAGCGACATGACCGGCGCGACCTTCGCCCCATAGTCCCGGCCGGGCGCGACTTTCTCGCCGAACTTTGTGACCCACGGTCGCCGGTTGAACAGGGTATCGGGGCCGTACTCGACGGACTTCACCCTGCCGTTGTCGTACAGCCTCGCGGCGTGATGGCCGGACACGCTGGAGGAATCAGTCAGCACGTTGTTGCCTGCCCCGCCGATCACCCGAACCGTCAGGGCGCGGGGAGCGGTTCCGCTCACCACAGCCCGGTCGTCACCCCCGTGAAGATAGAGCCGAACTTCGCTGGTCTGGGCGATCTCGAAGCGCCGCGCGAAATACGGCGTCGCGCCTGGCTGTCGCCGCAGCTCCACTCCCACCGCACCGTCCTCCAGCACCCGCACGCGGGCCAGCTCCGGCGCGTCGGTGGCGTGAATATCGGCTACCCGGTTGACCACCCGGAAGAAATCCTCGGAAGTTTTCGCCAAGCCGTCCCGGCGCAGCCGCAGCATGGGCACCAGGGTCGGCTGCAGGGACCGGTACTCCGGTGGCATGCGCGCGAAGGCGGAGTCGATGACGGCATTGCTGATCTTCTGAACCAGGTCCCGGGTGACCGAGTCCCAGACCGCTTTCTCCAGCGGCAGCAACAGCCGGCGATCGAGGTCCAGGCTGTTGTAGATGAGACCCTTCACCCGGGGAGGCTCGCCCCGGAACGGGGTGGCGTTGCCTAACATCAGGCGGGCCATGGAAGGAAGGAGCCCGCTGAATGACACAAAGGCCCGGTCCCGGTCGCGGGAGATCGGCTGCCACGCGCTTCCCAGCCTTCCACCCCGGGCCCACTTCCATTGCCCGGGATGGCGGTCCCAATCGTTTACCAGCATGTCCACCAGGCGAGCTCGAAGAAATGCCCGGGCATCGATTGGCTGGTCCGGGTCCTGGTTGATCAGCTTCAGCAGCTCGTCGCTGTCGATGATCTTCGTGGCGCCCGCGAAGCCCGGGCTGTGGTCCGTCGGATATTCCTCGATAGCGCCCGGCAGGTTGGCGAATTCCCGACGGAACTCCCCCAGGGCCGGATCGTCCGGCATGACGACCAGCTGGGAATGGGGATGCAGCACGCCCGCGGCGGTCAGCAGCGGGTCGGCGAGGATGGCGCCGGCGGGATGGCTGGAGGCGTTGGCGTCTTTCAGGATGGCTTCAATGACGGTGTTTCGATACTTCGCCGCCGATGCGATGCTGTCCTTGCGGAGCGGCCGGAACGTGTAATCGCCGTCGGGAGAGGTGAATCGCAGAGTCCGGGTCTGCAGACCGCCACCGACCTTGTCCGGCTTCAGGCCTCCCGCGAAGTGCTGAAGGTCCAGCACGGGAAACGCCAC
>Ga0070699_100003128_pt1 | contig 14648 bp, 13 predicted proteins | sample KBSK1503metaG_FD_65473 | JGI IMG/M metagenome (GOLD analysis project Ga0070699, IMG submission 65473) | Corn, switchgrass and miscanthus rhizosphere microbial communities from Kellogg Biological Station, Michigan, USA - KBS K1-50-3 metaG | ecosystem: Host-associated > Plants > Roots >...
CGGCAAGCCGCCTTCGCGGAAGCGCTTGAGTAGCTTGTAGATCCAGTAGCGGGAGACGCCGTGGCGGCGTGCCAACTCGCTGACGCTCCGGCGCTCGAGAACAACCGCCTCCACCAGGTAACGGCCCAGGGCCATAGCGACACCTCCATCTCGGTGGTGTCAACTATGTCCTGCGACATCCGAACCCCCGACGTGTCAACAATGTGGTGAAATCCCACACCTCCCTTCCCGCCATTGTCCTCTCTCAGGACATAGTTCTCGCCTGTGGCAAGACATTGTGCGCTGGCCAACGTCCACCGAGTGGCTGGTAGTTGCGGGTGGGGTCGACGGTCAAGGCACGAATCAACTCGCCGTCGTCGGTGATGATGCGGAGGTCTGGCCCGGCGACGAGGAGTCGGACCTTTCGGTTCTTGTGGGCTGTTCCGACCGGAATGTGGCGCAGTCTGCCGAGGTAGCGCAGGGTAACTTTGCCGAGGGCGTCGATCTTGTCGCGGCGAACGCGGTGGTCGGTGGCCGCCGGTTGCTGGGTGGGTTGGGCCTTGATGAGTGAGTTGAAGACCGACAGTGGTGTCTGACGATTGAGAGCTCGGTGGGGCCGGCGGTTGTTGTAGTACTCGCGAAAGGCGTCGAGCTGGAACTGCAGCTCGGCGAGTGACTGGGCTGGAGTCTGCTGGCGTAGGAAACGTTTGAGGGTTTGGTGAAACCGCTCGACCTTGCCGCAGGTCTGGGGGTGATACGGCGTGGAGTGCTTGAACACGATGCCTAGGCGCTCAAGCTCGAGCTCGAGTAGAACCTTGCCCCGGCGGGAGCGGCCGGTGAAGACGGCGGCATTGTCACTGAGAAGGGAGGCCGGAAAGCCGAACGTACTCGAAGCTGAATGGAAGACCATGGCGACGTCACTGGCCTTGAGGGTGGCAAAGCTCGAAGAGGCCAGAGCGACTCTAGATTTGTCGTCGAGAAAGTTCAGGATCTCGACCGGGCTGCTGTCGGCCAGTTGCCAGGGAGTCGAGTCCAGCTGCCAGGTCTCATTAGGCAGCTGGGCCTCAAATCGGATGAACGAGGACCGCGGGCGCTTGTGCGGCTGAGGGGTGATGAGGCCGCTGCGTTTCAGGATCCGCCACACGGTCGCGACCGAGGGCACCCTATCGACTCGGTCCTTCAGGTGGTGGGCGATGGTTTCGGGGCCGGCGTCGTGACCGGCCGCAACCAGCTCCTGGCGCAGCTTTAGGACTTCGTCGCGGACGTCGGACGACGTCTGGTGAGGGCAGGAATGCGGCCGGCGCGAACCCGGCGCCAGTGCCGGGTAGCCGCCTTCCTTGAACCTCTTGACCAGCTTGTGGATCCACCGGCGGGAGATCCCGTGCGCGCGGGCCAGCTCAGTCGGGCTGCGGCGATCCAGGACAACTGCGTCGACGATGAAGCGGCCGAACGCGGACATGCGCCACCTCCGAGCTTGGTGGCGAGAACTATGTCTTGCGACATCAGAGAACTATGTGGTGAACTCAGACACCTCCCTTCCCGCCATTGGCTGCACCTGCGCGAGGCTGGCCCTTGGCCCGCCATCCGTACTCGGTCTGTGGCGCGTTGATGACGCCCGCGGGCCGATGGCCTGCTGGACTTGGGCATTAGTGGCGGCCTGGCGTCGCCGCTTCAGGTCCGGACCACACGCTCACCCATCTTGCCCCAAAGCCCTTCGAGCGCAGTGCGTTGATCTCTGCCAAGAGATTGTTCCCCTCGGACGGCAATCAGCGTAGTGTCCCATGGGCCGTATTTATCACTGCGTGGCGTCAAGAGGATGCCTACGGTAATTAACGCGCTTCGCTCGGGCATCAGCTCCAGATGCTCTTGATGCCTGAGGCTGACAAACGATCCGAATGCATCCTGGACCCATACCGCGTGACGTGTCGATGCGGCGAACAACAGGTACGGACGGTCGTCGCCGAACATGCTTCGGAATCGCCACAGGGTCTCTCCTTGAGACGCCTCAGCCACCTCTCTAAGCCAAGAGAGCCACAACTTTCCCTGCTCCTGCCGGTAGGCAACCGGTGCCGAGTCAATAGCCGCAAGAACGTCGAGCATGTCCGCGTGCGTCACACCGCCCGGCAACTTCGCAGTTGCAACATCCTCGAGGACCGCTCTCAGCAGCGAATGGTGTCGCATTTCGCCGTGGCCAGCCGGAGCCTGCGGCAGCAGAGGTGCGGCCCAACGGCGGCCAAACTCCGCTACTCGGGGATCAAGAGGCGATGGCTTAGTACCGGCATCGGCTGCAGCCAATTGGTAGTACCTGACGATCTCATCGCCCAGGGGCACGGGGTCCTTGGCGCTGACCCGGCGCAGATATTCAATGACCGCGTATGTGGACTTGAGCTGCTCGAACAGGAACTCCCAATCGCGACGAAGCAGCACAACCGCGGGCCCGGCCGGAACGTAGCCTGCGATGCCAGGGTGGTCGAGCACCGTGATCGGAAGCCAACTCTTGTCCTGGCCTTTGATTAGAACCTGCCGGCCTCGCTCGTTGGTCAAAGTCATGCCCGTGCCAGAAGTGAGGGTCTTGATGGTTCCAGTACCTTGCCGCGCGGCCTCGGCAATCTTCTTGTCAAGCCAGGATCTCTCCCGGGCTGCGTTGGCCGTCGGCGTTGGACGCGACTTCACCTGGACAGACGCCCCAAGCGCTCCTACGACGACTACCGCGTCGCCAACTTCTCTGGTGCTTGTGCCGTGAGCGAGCTGCGCCGAGCGGAAGATGAAGTCGGGTAAGCCCCAAAAGGCGGCTGCATCTCGCGTCGCGTCCTCGGCCGCATAACCGGGAGGCTTGCCCTCACGCAGCAGGGTTGCGGACTGCACGGTGCGCAGAAAAATGCCACCTGCTGTCTGGACGAACAGAGTGACAGAGGGTTCGCTCACGGCCCGGTCGTCAGTTCGGGAGATGTGGTAAGTGCTCCGTGATCGCGGGACCCCATGCATCCCATGCTTTCTTGACTGACGGCGCGATCTGGACCAGCTCCTTAATCACCAAGAACGCGCCTCGCACCCGCCCCCTGAGCTTGCCTCGTTCTTCGGGTGGCAAGGAGCCCACTTCTGCAAGGACAGCCACCGCGTCGAGCGCATCCTCCCGTTGATCTTCAGCGGCCTCGTTGGCTGCCTTGATGGCGTCGGTCAGGTGCTGCAGTCCCTCGGCCAGCCGCGCCTCGCCGCGTTGATCCACCTGGACGATGCTGGCGTCGGCTCGCTCGATCAGCTTTGCGAGGTTGACCTGGCCAACAGGGGCCTTAAAAGTCATGTTGATCGGGGCACGCCGAGCTGGCGTGGCGAACCGAGCCGTCGCAGCCTCGTGCTGCTGCCCGGGCGGCTCGTACAGGGGAAGCCGACCCTGTATGTCGATCAGCTTGCCTATGTCGCGCTGCAAGTCTTGCGCTAGCTCGCGTATGCGATCCAGATCGGTCTGGCGGCCGCCGATCATCCCGAAGAAGATCCCCTCGAACTCCTTACGCAGCTCTTTGGTCGTGAAGGCGCGCTCGAGATACGTGGCGTTGTAGTTGTGCCAGGCTGAGTGCTCCCTGTTCAGGTGATGGAATCGGCCTGGCTGCGGAAACACGTGTACGTCGATCTGCGCCAGCAAGGCGCGGCCCTTCGCGACCCGGTCATCGAGGGCGCTGGCCACCATGGCCGAGGTAAAGCCCGGCGCGAGGTAGGTCGGCCGATCATCATCTGCCGAGCCACTCCTGGTCGCTTTGCTCCTTGCCACCCGCCAATCTTGTCACCGCCGTGTTCCGCTGCGGAAGCTACGGGCTCATCGGGCGGGCGTCGTCAGGCGATTCGCACCAGGTACAGCCAATCAACGGATGCCACCCCTCCCTTCCCGCCACTGTCATGTCTCAGGACATTGTCGACACCTGTGGCAGGACATTGTGGACAGGGCCACCGGCCTGCGCCCGGTCACATGACGCCGACCACCCTGGCACCGTTTGCAAGCCTGAAGAAAAGCGTGCGTGATGAACCGTCGACGCTGAAGAAGTACGTACCGTCGAGGCTGCCGCTGCACGGACCCCCTCCCCACTCAGGAATAACGCACTGGTGGCTGGCGACCAGGCGGCCGTCGGGCAGCCACGCGTCCGGCAGGTAGTCGAGCGGACCAAAGGCCACCGCGCTTGAAGACGTCAGGGTCGCGACCACCATTTGGTAGTTGATGACCGGATTCGTCGCTCCATTGCGGCCGGCGATCACGCGCCGCGCGTCCGGCGAGACTGCGACCCTGATGAAGCCGTAGCTGTCGGCTCCCATTTGAATCGAGTTGGAGCTGCCTGACGGCCGGCGGACCTCGAGCCTCCATGTCGCTCGATCGCCACAGATCATCGAGCCGTCGTCCACGATGCCGTATGCGGTGCAGACGGGCGAGACATCCGTGATCTGCCCACTCGCGAGATCGAGCTTCGCCAGTGGAAAGTGGTACTCCAGGAACGGTCCCGCGCCGCCAAGGCCAAGCGGCTCCTTGGTTACGTAGACCCCGGTCGAGTTCCACCCGAATGGTCGAAACACCTGGTCCTGAGTCAATGCGGGATTAGTGGTCAGGACGGCATCGTGCCCTGGGCTTCCCAGATGGAGGTGGTAGACGTCGTCGCTGCCCAGGGTCATATAGACCCACTGCGACAAGTCCGGATTTACCACGACCGATTCGGCCGATCCGCTGAGCTGGCTGACCTGGCCGAGCGTGCTGACTGCGCCGGACCGACTGAGCGCCACCAGCGACGTTCCGTTCAACAGGATCACCTGACCTCCGACGATCTGCTGGAACAGACCCTTTGCCGAACCTGTGTCCTGAGCGTTGAGGCGCGCAAGCCGGACCTCGCCCTTCGCATAGTCCGCTATCACCAAGCGTGGATCGGTCGGTGTCGGCGATACGGCGGGAGACCCAGACGGACTCGAGGTGGCGGTCGCGATCGGGCTTGTGGCGCCGGCCGACGGCGAATGGAGAGACGCCACCGGTGTCGCGCTGCCACAGCCGGCCATCAGCAGCGCCAGCATTGCCGTGCTGCGCTTCATCCATTCCGCTGCTCGGCTCATGACGCTTAAACGGGCTCGCGGCCGCATCGTTACTTCGGTCTCGAGGAGTTTTTCACGGCCACCAGAGCGGGAAGTCGCTGGTGGCCAGGTCGACATCGACGTCTGGATGTGACGGTGCGCTCAACGAGTACTGCCAAACCGCGAGCCGGCCGGGGCATCCCGGGTTGTCCGGGCCGAATGGCGGGGCATTCCTCGCGTCGTGGCTCACGTGCAGGGAGGGCTCGAAGGACCACAGGTAAGAGCTGCTGGCGATCTCGGGTCTTTCCAGGACGGCTGCGCACCACGCGTTGGCGAACGCGCTGAATGGAATGGTGTTGCCGTAGTAAGCCGGCACGTAGCCAGACCACTTGATCACGTCGAACCAGCCCTCGATGAAAGCCTTGTCAACGTGGGCAGCCCCAGGACAGACGGAGCTCGCAGGCTCGATGTCGATCGCTATCGCCCTGCCGGCAGGTATTCCATCCTCAGCTGCGTGTATGACCGCGGACACGGCATATAAGGTGGCGCTGTCCCTACTCTGGACCTTCGAGCAGTCGGCCTCATTGAATATCGGCAGGATCCCCATGCGCCAAGCGTGCGCAGCCTGCACCTCCGCGCGGCTGAGGCGGGGGCAGACGGACTCGGTTAGATACCGTCCCCAGAAGTCTGGCCGCCCGAGGGCCAAGCTCACCACCGGCAACAGTCCCGGACCGCGCACCAAAGAGCTGGTGTAGGGCGAGCATGAGTCGACACCCCAGAGAAGGACAGGAGCGGCAGCGTGCGCCTCTCGGGCTTCGACGGTGAGCTGGCCGCAGACCGATACCAGCACGAGCGTTACGAATCCAGCGATACGGACCTGATTGATCGGCTAGAAGTATCACAGTGCCACAACCCCTTCTTCCGCGACGTCCCGCCGCAAGCCCGACGGGTGAGGGCCCGGGCGTTTGAGGCCCGACCCCTGAGTCGGCCCCTCTGCGCATCCGCATGGAGTCATCAGAACGATAATTCTGTTGACTTCCGCTCCAATCCACGTGTGCCGAAACCGGTTAGAGGCGGTACCAGTGCGCGTCCTGAACGTCGCGCGCCTGCAATTCTGAGCTACGCGATGCGGACCCGATATTGCCAATCCACGCTTTGAATCCCTCCCTTCCCGCCACTGGCCAGTAGATCATCGGCGCGATGACACCGCTAACAGGAGAAGCGCGACGACGAGGATGTGCGCCGCCGTGCACCACAGGCAGATGGCGCCCACGAGCACGATCTCGATGAAGACCAGGTACAGCACCGTGACCAGCCCGACCGCCGACCAGGCGAGCTGGATCCATCCTCGTGGCGCGGCCCAGAGAACCGCGCTCGCCCCGAACCAGACGACGCCGAGCACCGAGGTCGGAATGGAGCTGCCGGCGATCACCGCGTAGGGGCTCGACAGCACCGCCTCGCAGTTGACCGGCCCGGACGCCACGCACGCCGGCACCACGCCGGCGTAGTGCAGGACCGTCAGGTAGATCGAGATGGCGATCCCGGCGACGCTGATCCCGATCGCCGCCAGCTGGAGGCGCGACACCCCGCCGCTACCCCAGTTTCTTTTCGAGGTCCTGGATGGCGGGGCTCGAGCAGACCGACGCCGGCTTGTCAGAGGTCGTCTTGCAGATCGCGGCAGTAACAAGGTTGGCAGAGCCGACGATCGCCTTCGCCTGCGTCGAGTTCTGGTCCTGGAGCTCAGACGCGATGGCCTGCCAGGTCGCCCCGCCCAGCAGGTCGGGCGAGTAGGTCGCGCCGGACATCGCGTACTTGTTGCCGACGTCGAGGAACGGGATGCTCCCGCCCGGGTCGTACTTGCTCAACAGCTGCTGCTCCGACGCGCTCGGCGTCTGCAACGGACGCTGGTCGCGGTCGCTCGTCTCCACCGCGCGGAAGTCGATGTAATCGCTGGTGTAGGTCGCGCCGCGGAACGTGAACGTGGGCGTGTTCGGGTAGATGTCCGTGGACGAGGAGGTCGTGGTCTGCAGCCCCGAGAACGTGCCGAAGCGGCCAAGCGCGACGATGAGCGCCCAGCGCTCGGCGGCGCAGTACGGGCAGTACTCAGCGCCTATGTAGAGGACCTCGGGTTTGCCCGTGGCGCCCGTGAGCGCGGTGCCGTTGACGGGCTTGATCAGGTTGTTCGCCGTCCCCTGCCCGACCGCGTTGAACTCAAAGGCGGGCAAGCCGGTGATCCGGGAGACGACGGCTGCGGTCGTGTCCTGGCTAAGAGGCTTGGGAGTGACCGGCGTCGTGTACCAGCGGACGACGAAGAACGCCGCCACCACGAGCGCGATCGCGACGACCACCGCCGCGGGCGCGACCCACTCCGGCGTCCTGGACACCGGTTTGCGGATCGGCCGGCGGGCGTGGACGGTCTTTCTCGCGCTCATTCGCCCGCCGTGATCCTCTGCGCGAGGATCCAGAGGCTCGTGCATGTGTCGATGACCATCAGCCAAAGCATGGGGTATTGGCTGCACTGGTCATTGACGAGGCCAGGCGGGCGGCGTGGAGAGATAGCTAGACTCGTTCCAGTGGGTCCGCGTGTCACCGCTGTCGCGATCGCGGCCATCCTTCTCTTGTCGGCGTGTTCGCGCGGCGCTCAACCGCAGGCCAAGACGACTCCCAGGCCAACCACCGTACCGACGCCGGGACAGATCGCCTGGACCGACTGCGGCAAAGGCTTTCAGTGCGGAAGCGTCCAGGTGCCGCTCGATTACTCACGACCCAGCGGCGACACGATTGCAATCGCACTGATTCGCAAACCCGCCACCGATCCCGCCAACCGCATCGGGTCGCTGCTCACCAATCCTGGTGGCCCGGGTGCGTCAGGCGTCGACTTCCTGCGCACCGAGGCACCGTCGATGGCGAACCTCAACAGTCACTTCGACCTCGTCGGTTTCGACCCACGCGGCGTCGGCCAGAGCGCGCCGGTGCGCTGCTATGACGGTCCGCAATGGGACGCCTTCAACGCCATCGACACCGTCCTCGACGATCCTCAGGAGAAGCAGGCCACCATCCAGGCCGACAAAGACTTCACCGCCGCATGTGGTCAGCGCAACGCGAAATTGCTGCCCTTCGTGGACACGGAGAGCGCGACCAGGGACATGGACGTGATCCGAGCAGCGCTTGGGGACGAGAAGCTGACCTACCTCGGATTTTCATACGGCACATTTCTTGGCGAGGAGTACGCCCATCTCTTTCCCACCCGCACACGCGCTCTGGCGCTCGACGGGGTGGTGGACCCATCGCTCGATTTCAACGACCTTCTGCTGACGCAGACCGCCGCGTTCGAACAGGACCTGCAAGCCTTTCTCGCTGACTGCAGGGCACGAAGGTTGGTGGCCAACCCCTGCACCTACGCCAAATCCGGCGACCCCGGCACGAAGCTCAACGCTCTCATGCAGCGGCTTGACAACAACCCGATGGCTGCCGGCAACCGGCCGCTGACACGCGAGCTCGCGATGTACGGCGTGCTGCTTGCCCTCTACGACCAGAGCTTCTGGCCATACCTCGACATCGCACTGACTCAGACGGACCAGGGCAACGGCCGCGTCCTGCTGGCGCTCGGCGACCTGTACCTGGGCCGCAACGCGGACGGTACGTACAGCAACGAATTCGACGCCAACTGGGCGATCAACTGCATCGACCACCCCGTGCCCGCCGACGTCTCCGTCTACGACCAGCTCGGACCGGCCTTCGCGAAGGCGTCGCCATTTTTCGGCGCGTGGTCTCAGTACTCCAACCTGCTGTGCGCTTACTGGCCCGTGAAGGCGACCGGCCAACCGGGACCGCTCACCTCCAACGGCGCGCCCCCGATCCTCCTCGTCGGAGGGACCGGAGATCCCGCGACACCGTATGCCTGGGCGCAGGCCGTACACCAGCAGATGACGGGCTCAGTCCTCCTGACCAGGAACGGAAACGGCCACACGTCGTACGACTCCAGCGTGTGCGCCCACGCTGCTATGGACGCTTACCTCATCGGGCTGACGCTGCCGGCCGAGGGCACGATCTGCTCCTAGAGCGTCCGGCGATCAGCTGACCTTCGCCGCGACCTTCGCCTTGTGGAAGGTCAGCTCGCCTTTCTGGACATCGACCTCGACGGCGTCGCCCTCGGAGAACTTGCCTTCGAGCAGCATCATCGCGAGCCGGTCCTGGACCAGGCGCTGGATCGTCCGCTTCAGCGGGCGGGCGCCATAGACGGGATCCCATCCCCTCTGCGCCAGGAGCTGGCGCGCTCCGTCGGTGACCACGAGCTGGACATGCCGCTCGGCCAGACGCTTCTCGAGCCGCCTCAGCTGGATGTCGACGATCGCCGCCAGCTGGTCCTGGGTCAGAGGCTTGAACACGATGACCTCGTCGACGCGGTTCAAGAACTCAGGCCGGAATTGGTCCCGCAGCACGGCCATGACCGCCTCACGCACATCTTCGAATGGCCGGCCGGCCATCTCCTGGATGATCTGGCTCCCGAGGTTCGAAGTCATGATGATCACGGTGTTCCGAAAGTCGACGGTCCGCCCCTGCCCGTCGGTGAGCCGGCCATCGTCGAGGATCTGGAGCAGGATGTTGAAGACGTCCGGGTGCGCCTTCTCGATCTCGTCGAAGAGCACGACAGAGTACGGACGCCGGCGAACCGCCTCGGTGAGCTGACCGCCCTCGTCGTAGCCGATGTAGCCAGGCGGGGCGCCGATCAACCTCGCGACGGTGTGCTTCTCCTGGTACTCGGACATGTCGAGGCGGATGAGGGCCTGCTCGTTGTCGAACAAGAACTCCGCCAGCGCACGCGCCAGCTCCGTCTTGCCGACCCCGGTCGGGCCGAGGAAGATGAACGACCCGACGGGCCGGTTAGGGTCTGACAGCCCGGATCGGTTCCGGCGCACGGCATTGGCGACCGCGCTCACGGCCTCGTCCTGTCCGATGACGCGCTCGTGCAGGCGCTCTTCCATCTTGATCAGCTTCGCGATCTCGCCTTCCATGAGGCGCGAGACCGGGATGCCCGTCCAGCGCCCGACGATCTCGGCGATATCCTCCTCGTCGACCTCCTCCTTCAGCAGAGCGTGGCCGCCCTGCAGTTGGGCCAGCCGCTCCTGGGCAGCCTGGATCTGCTTTTCGAGCTCGACCGCCTTGCCGTAGCGAAGCTCGGCGGCCTTGGCGAAATCCGCGGCCCGCTCCGCGCGGTCGGCGTCGCCGCGAACCTCCTCCAGCTGGGCCTTGAGGGTGCGGATCTTCCCGATGACCTCCTTCTCCTGGTCCCAGCGCGAGCGCAGGGACGTTCGCTTCTCCGAGAGTTCGGCGAGCTGCCTCTCGAGCGCTGCCAGTCGCTCCTTGGAGACCTTGTCGGTCTCCTTCTTCAAGGCCTCTCGCTCGATCTCGAGCTGGCGGATCTGCCGCTCGATCTCGTCCAGCTCGGCAGGCAGCGAGTCGATCTCGGTGCGCAGCCGCGCGGCGGCCTCGTCGATGAGGTCGATGGCCTTGTCGGGCAAAAAGCGGTCGGTGATGTAGCGATTCGAAAGCACGGCCGCGGCGACGATGGCCGAATCCTTGATGCGGACGCCATGGTGGATCTCGTATCGCTCGCGCAGACCGCGAAGGATGCTGATGGTGTCGTCGACGGTCGGCTCGCTGACCATGATCGGCTGGAAGCGCCGCTCCAGGGCCGCGTCCTTCTCAATGTGCTTGCGGTACTCGTCGATGGTGGTCGCCCCGATGGCGCGCAGCTCACCTCGAGCCAACGCCGGCTTCAGCAGGTTGGCGGCATCTATCGCGCCCTCGGCGGCGCCCGCACCGATGAGGGTGTGCAGCTCGTCTATGAACAGCACGACCTGGCCGTTGGACGACTCGATCTCCTTCAGCACCGCCTTCAGCCGGTCTTCGAACTCACCGCGGTACTTCGTGCCGGCGACGAGCGAGCCCAGGTCGAGGGCGATGACGCGCTTGCTCTTCAGGCCCTCCGGCACGTCACCGGCGGCGATCCTCTGCGCGAGGCCCTCGGCGATGGCGGTCTTGCCGACGCCGGGTTCGCCAATGAGCACCGGGTTGTTCTTGGTGCGCCGCGACAGCACCTGGATGACGCGGCGGATCTCCTCGTCTCGACCGATGACCGGGTCGAGCTTGCCCTCCGCGGCGAGCTTGGTCAGGTCGCGGCCGTACTTTTCGAGTGCCTGGTACTTGGACTCGGGATTCTGGTCGGTGACCCGATGACTGCCTCGGATCTGGCGCAGAGCACGCAGAAGTGCGTCATGTCGCGCGCCCGCGTCCTTCAGCGCCTTGGTGTCGGCGAGCGCCAGCAGCAGGTGCTCGGTCGATATGTACTCGTCCTTGAGGCGTTCCGCCTCCTGCTCCGCCTGGTCGAGAGCCTTTTGCAGGGCTGAGCTGAGGTAGGGCTGGCCGCCGCTGACCTTGGGCAGCCGCTCGACGACCGACACAAGGGCAGGCTCCACCGCCTGGATGGAAACGCCCGCTCTTTCGAGCAGCGTGCGGCCGACCCCATCCTGCTGCCGGATGAGCGCCAGGATCAGATGCTCGGGCTCGACTGCCTGCTGCCCGAGACCGCGCGCGAGCTCGGCAGCCTCCTGCAGAGCCTCCTGGGCCTTCTCCGTGAACTTCTCCAACTTCATGTTTTGAGGCTACCCCCCACTTCCGGTCGTCAAACCGGTGCCCGTATCTTGGCTGCATGCCCGAGCTGCCAGAGCTGGAAGCGCTGCGGATCCGCCTCGGACCGCGCCTGGAAGGGCGGCTCATCACCGCTGCCACGGTGAACCCCAAAAAGGGCCACATGCTCCGTTACCCGGTCGAGCATTTTGCGAACGAGCTCCCCGCCCGCCGCATCGTCTCACTGACGCGTCGAGGCAAGCACCTCGTGTTTGCCACCGAGCTCGGCGCCGGCGGGGCGGAGCGATGGCTGGTGATCAACCCCATGCTCGGAGGGCGGTTCCAGATGGCCGATGGAGAAACTCCGGTGCCGGCGACCGAGGTGTTCACGATTCGCATCGAGGGCCGCCAGGAGCTCCGCTATCTGGACTTCCGGGACATGGGCCGCATCTACTGGGCGACCGACCTGGCCCGCGAGATTCCCGGCTGGGCCGAGCTGGGGCCGGAGGCGGACTCGGTTCCGTCGCTCGGCATCGACGTCTTTCGCAAGCGTCTGCGCCGGTTTCGCGACGAGCTGAAAGACCTGCTGCGGAACCAGGAGTTCCTGGCTGGGATCGGCAACGCGTACTCGGACGAGATCCTGTTCGAGGCGCGACTGCTGCCGTTGAGGCGGCGCGCGTCCCTGAAGCCGGCGGAGGAGGAGGCGCTCTTCGCGGCGATCCCGGTGGTGCTGTCGCGCGCCGTCGAGGCGATCCTGGCCAATCCGAACTACGACGAATCGAAGCAGGATCGGTCGTTCATGGCGGTGCACATGAAGGGTGGCCAGACATGCCGCCGGTGCGGGCACCGGATCAGCCAGCTGGGGTCGAACCGGGAGCCGCTCAACTTCTGCCGGGGCTGCCAGCTCTGAATCGGGCATACCTCTGGCGGGCCCTCCCTAACGTTTTGGCCCCTCCCCCGGCCCAGCACACCTGACGGCCTCGACCTTAATGAGCGCCGGCGGGGCCGGCAACCCTGGTCGTTAAGACCGCCTGGCCGGCAGGTTCTCCGCGATCGACTCGAGCAGCCGTTGGGAGGCGAGCGCGATCTCGTCCACGGCCCCCTCGAACGCCACCTGGTGCTTGCCCGAAGGCTCGCGAAACCCGCTCACCTTCCTGACGAACTGGCGCGCGGCGGCACGGATCTCATCCTCGGTGGCGACGACCTCGGCGTGGCGCAGGGTCTTGATGCTTCGACACACGCGACAACGATACCGGCGCCGGGCCGGCGAGCGCCCACACCTACCGACCCCGATGCGGGGGCAGCTCCGGGAGCTCCGGCGGCGCCAGGCGCGACGGATCCAGGCCGGCGCGCTTGATCATCGCATCGGCCAGCCGTTCGTACCGACGTTCGGCGATGTCGCCAACCGGGTCGGCGCTGGCCGACATCAACTGCCGGAAGCTCAAGGTCGAGACCGCCCGATAGGCCAGGACCGCGCGCGCCTGCTCGGCCCGGCCGGTAATCGACGCGATGCGGACGAAAGCCAGCGCGGCACCGGTTTCGCGCATGTCCCGCCACCTCCACGCCCCATACGGCAGCAGCACGAGGAGGATCGGCGGCAGGGCGACCAGGAGGGCCAGCACGATGGCGACCTGGATGATCGCGTCATGCACCTGATGGCCGGCCGACACGAGCGAGTCGCCCGAATACTTGCGCAGCGCGTCGGCGATGTTGATCAAGAACTGGGTCACGCCGGGGATACCCCCCGGGATTGCGTTGCGGAACTGCGTGATCCATCCATTGAAGGTGGTGCCGGTGTTCGTCAGCCCGTCGGCGATCACCTCCAGGCCCAGGATCGTCCGATAGATCAGCCACCCAAGGACCGCCCAGGCCACCGTCCACGCGATCGTGATGAGATCGGCCAGGACGCGAAGAAGGGCGGGGACGGCGCGATCGGGATAGAGCTTGATCATTGCGCGGACGATAAGTCACTTACGGCTCGAAACGCGCGCCAATAATGGTTGGGATAAACTCGGACGAGCGATGGCTCCGGACCTTGAATACCCGGCGCACCGGCTCATCGAGTCGCCTCACTGCTTCTGTACCCGGTAGGTCGCTAGACCCCGGGCACACGTCCGGTCCGCAGGCGACCTGTCCCTCTCTTCCGAACCCGCGCGATCCAACGAAGCGCAATGAAACCGGAGGTGCAGATTGGCGACAACGTTACTCAGGCCCGATCAGACCTTTTATCCATCGCCAAGGCTTGCGGCCGAAGCTCCGGTCGAGACGTTGGCCTACATGGTCACGTTCGACCCCACAGCCAAGTCACCAGATCGGCTCGTGACGCTCGACGTCGATCCGAAATCGTCGAACTTCGGCAAGGAGGCTGGGCACGTCGAGCTCCCCCACAAGGGTGACGAGCTTCATCACTTCGGCTGGAACGCTTGCAGCTCGGCCCTGTGCCCTTACGCGCCACACCCGCACATCGAGCGCAGGTATCTCCTGGTTCCCGGCCTGCGCTCTTCCAGGATCTACGTCTTCGACACCAAGGCCGACAGGCGCCATCCCAAGCTCGTGCACACCATCGAGCCGGAAGAGATCGCCAGCACGGCGGGATACAGCCGCCCGCACACGATCCACTGCGGACCCGACGGCATCTACGTCAGCGCCCTCGGCGCCCCGAACGGCGACGGTCCCGGCGGCATTTTCATCGTCGACCACGACAGCTTCGCGGTGAAGGGCCGGTGGGAGCTCGACCGCGGGCCGCAGGAGCTCGCCTACGACTTCTGGTGGCATCTCGGCTACGACACTCTCATCAGCAGCGAATGGGGCACCCCGAACATGGTCGAAAAGGGAGTCAACCCCGAGATCCTTCTCGCCGGCGGCTACGGCCACAAGATGCACATCTGGGACCTCCCCAAGCGCCGCCACCGCCAGGAGATCGACCTCGGCGCGGAGTACCAGATGGTGCTCGAGCTGCGCCCGGCGCACGATCCCACGAAGGCTCACGGCTTCGTCGG
>Ga0070699_100003131_pt1 | contig 14643 bp, 10 predicted proteins | sample KBSK1503metaG_FD_65473 | JGI IMG/M metagenome (GOLD analysis project Ga0070699, IMG submission 65473) | Corn, switchgrass and miscanthus rhizosphere microbial communities from Kellogg Biological Station, Michigan, USA - KBS K1-50-3 metaG | ecosystem: Host-associated > Plants > Roots >...
AGGCGCGCACCTGGCGGACGCCCATCAGTGGCCACCGTCGGAAAGGGCCACCAGCTGCTTCTTCAGATGGCCGATCCGGCTGGCTTCCCTGGCTTCATCCACCTTTACCCGGCGGACGGGGGGAACCTTGCCCCAGACCTTCTCGAATCGTCCATACAGCAAGTAGATCTTCAGGGCATCCTGCCGGTTGAGGTCCCGTTCGATCCAGAGAAGCACCTTGTCGTAGTCTTCGCTGTTGGGACCGTCCGGCTTGACCGCTTCCATCTCTCCGGCGCTCCCGCTGATGCGGTTGATGGTGAACCCATCGTTTTCGGCGAACTGCCGGAGCCGGTTCAGCAGGCCCGAGGGCTCGGCCGCGGTCACCGTGCAGAGGGGCTCCGGGCGGGCGAGCGGGGTCTCGTCTTCCTTCGGAGCGGGCTGCTGGCCCGCGACGTAGGTCGCCGACCCCACCAGTGCAGAAAAGACGAGGAGGAATGGTCGGTATCGCATGTGCCATCCCTGTTGGTTGATCGTCGTGTGACGACGGTGTCGTAGCGAAGGCAGCAGCGTATCCCTGGCGGGCGGATTCGTCAATGCTCGTGTCGGCCACCGCTCACGCGTCTGGGATGAGCTCCGCCGTCCGGAGGCGCGCGGCCATGCGGAAGATCATCGGGGGGCTCGCCGCACATGGGCCTCACGCTCGAAACCAATCTCATCCGGGGAATGTCTCCGCCGGCGCTCTACGCGGCGGTCCGTCAGGTGGCCAACGACGCGGCCGCCGACGTGAGGGCGGGTGACCCGGCGGTGAACAGGAGCTCGGGTTGTCGTCGTATCCGTACCTGGCCGGGATCGAGGCGCCCGAAGACGTCCCGCTCGACTACTACTCGCGCCTCGCCGAGGGCCGCTCCGTTCCCGTCATGGTCACGGAAGGCGGTTGGACGTCGGCATCGCTCGGCACCATCACCTCCTCTCCGGACGCGCAGCGCCGATACGTCGTCCGTCAGATGCAGGTCCTCGACCGGGCGCGGGCCCTCGCCGTCTTCCAGCTCACGTTCACCGACCTCGACCTCGCGGCGATCACGCTGCCCCCCGGCTCGATCCTCCCGCTGTTCGCGCACCTGGGCCTCGTGGACGTCGGCCTCCAGCCGAAGCCGGCGCTCGCGGCCTGGGACGAGGCATTCGCCCGGCCCCGGGGCAACTAGATCCTGCGCCGCCACTTGCGTCTTGGCCGCTTTGCTGATTTGCTTACATCTGTTCTATGCCACTCCTGAAATCGATCAGTGGAATTCCTGATCCGTTGTTCCCGGTCCCCGAGGGGGTCGTGCTCGCGGACGAGGCCCGCACGGCTCGGCGGCGCTTCTATCCCGTCACGATCCTGTTCACCGGCTACTCGGCCACCGTGCTGGCTCTGGCCTTCGCGTTCCATCCCGGCTACGCGATCGCGTATCTGGCCCTCGGGATCGTCTCCTGGACGCTGCTCGAGTACCTCGTCCACCGCTTCATCCTTCACGGGCGCTTCCCGGACGGGCCGGGGTTCCTCAAGCATCGGGTCCACACCTTCTTCGACACGATGCACGCGGACCATCATCAGCGCCCCTGGGACGGGATGTACATCAACGGCTACCTCGACTCCATCCCGTTCGCGGCGCTGTTCGTCGCGGTGAGCTTCCTCCTCACGCCCTACTACAAGGCCCCGGTCCTGGTCGCCGGCCTGCTGCAGAGCTACGTGCTCGAGGAGTGGATCCACTACTCGGTCCACTTCTGCCGCTTCAAGTCCAGCTACTTCCAGTACATCCGCTTCCATCACTGGTACCACCACAGCCCCCGGGGCTCGGCGCAGGGCTTCGGGCTGACGAGCGGGCTGTGGGACAGGATTTCCGACACCCGCATCCCCCCGCGCCGCCGGGGGGGCGACCGGCCGCGTGAAGCCGATCTGCAGGACGAGCTGTGGCGGCCGCGTCTCGCCGAGCCCCGGAAGCTGCTCTAGAACGTCCCTCCTTGCCGCAGAGCTTCGCCATCCTTATCTAAGGCCGTACGCCGAGGGAGGCGCCCATGCCGCGCGAACCAATGACCCGCCGCGACGTGCTGAAGCTGGCGGGGGCCGCCGTCCTCGCCTCCCCGGTCGGGCGGGCCGTGGCCGAGGCCGCCCCCCGGACGCCCGGGGGCGGCCGGCGGCCCCAGAGGGTGATCGTCGCCGGCGGCGGCATCGGCGGGCTCTGCTGCGCTCACGAGCTGACGAAGCGCGGCCACGACGTGACGGTGCTCGAGGCGGCGGGACGCACGGGCGGTCACGTCCGCACGGTCCGCGACCCGCTGGCCGACGGGCTCTACGTCGACGGCGGGGCCGAGCACTTCACGAAGCCCGGCTACGAGCTCTTCTGGGGTCACGTCGCGGAATTCAACCTCACGGCGCGTCCCTACCACCGGCGCGAGAACATGCTGCGGCTCATGGGCGGCCGGTTCTACACGGAGGAGATGCTCGCGGACCCGAAGGTGCTCGCCGGCTTCGGCCTCCACCAGCGTGAGGTGGACTTCCTCTCTCATGAGCCGTGGTGGAACCTCGCCTCTCTGTACTTCAAGCCCTATCTCGACGGCTTCAAGGACGAGTACCAGCCCTTCGGCGCGGGCCTCGACCACCTGGACCAGATCAGCTTCAACGACCTGCTGAGGAAGGACGGCGCCTCCGCCGCCGCGATCGGGCTCATCGGGTCGCGCGGCTCGGCGCTCCAGTCCGTGTGGCACGCGGGGCTGCTCAAGCTGCGCGGCGTGCCGCTGTTCCCGCCGCAGGTGTTCCGCATCGAGGGCGGCAACCAGTCCCTGCCCGACGCGTTCACGAAGCGGCTGGGCGAGCGCGTGCGGCTGGGCTGTCCGGTGACCGGGATCGAGCGCGGCGACACGGGCGTCAAGGTGACGTACCGCGAGGCGGGGCGTGAGCAGACGATGGAGGGCGACTACCTGGTCTCGGCCATGTCGCTGGTCAAGCTGCGCGAGGTGCCGGTCACGCCGGCGTGGCCCGAGGAGCGCGCGTATGTCGTGCAGGGCTTCCCGTACTACACGGCCTCGCGCCCCGTGTTCCAATCGCGCACGCGCTTCTGGGAAGCGCAGCGCACGAGCCCCAACATCGTCTTCGACCAGCCGGCGCTCGAGCACGTGTGGCGGATGGGCGACGAGGTGGAGACGAAGCGCGGGCTGATCGTGGGCACCGCCCCCGGCTTCACGACCGCCGACGACGCGCTCGCCACCTTCCGCAGGCTCTATCCCGGCGGACCGGATGACATCGAGCAGGCCTTCGTCATCGACTGGGCGAAGGACCCGTGGGCGATGGCCTGCGAGCCCGTCAGCTACGGGCCGGGCCAGCTCCGCCGGTTCTGGCCGCGCGTCATCGAGCCGGAAGGCCGCGTCCACTTCGTGGGCGCGTACGCGGACAACCTCAACTGGGGGATGGAGGCGGCGACGCGCTCGGCCCATCGGGTGGCGGCCGCCATCGACGCCGCCTGACGGGCTGCCTGACGGGCTTGAGCGGGCCGCCGGAAGCGATTACTGTAGCGTCCGGCTCGTCGCGCGCGAGCCCATGATGCGCACCGGCGTACCCTCCCGCTCGTGCCTTCTCGCCCTGGGCCTGCTCCTGGGGACGAGGCTCCCGGCCTCGGCCGCTCCCTCGGTGTCGCTCGGTTCCGCCTCGGGCTACGGAAACTTCCACGCGGGCGCCGTCGTGGTCACGATCGTCGGGGACGACAACTTCAACGCGAGCGTGACCCTGGAATGGCGCCCGACGGGAGGCACGTTCCGTCTCGGGCATCCGCCGTTGCGGATCGACGCCACGCCCTTCGCGGGCAGCCTCTGCTGGCTCTCGCCCGGGACGTCGTTCGACGTCCGGCTGACGCTCTCCGATCCCGACGGCGTCACGGGGCCGGCCACCACGGTCGTGCCGCTCCAGACACGAGCGGATACGCTGCCCGCGCTCGCGGCGCTCCAGGCCCTGGGCGCCGGGCCTCCCGGAGGGTTCTACTTCGACGGGACGACGCTCACCGGAGGCGCGGTGCTGACCTCGGTCACCGACACGAGCTGGAAGATCGTCGGGCCGAGGTGAAGCGCGGTGTGCGAAACGAGGAGGACAGCGTGACACGAGAACGGCCGCTTTCATTCGCAGTCGCGGGCGCGCTGGCGCTTGTCATCGGCCTCGCCCCCGCGCTGGAGGCTCAGGTCACGACCGGGACCATCGCCGGCACGGTAAAGGACTCGACCGGTGGCGTGGCCGCGGGGGCCACCGTCACCGTCACCGAGACCGGCAAGGGCACGTCGAGCACGTACGTGACCGACGCCAACGGAGCGTACACCGCGCCCTTCCTCATCCCCGGAACGTACGAGGTGGCGGTGGAGCTGGCCGGGTTCAAGAAGCACGTGCGCCGAGGCATCGTGCTCCAGGTCGACCAGCACGCCCGCGTCGACGTGACCCTCGACGTCGGCGGCCTCACGGAAGCGACCGAGGTCACCGCGCTGGCGCCCCTGACGCGCTCCGATTCCGCGGAGATGGGGGAGGTGATCGAGGAGCGGGCGGTGCGCGAGCTGCCGCTGAACGGCCGCAACTTCGCCACCCTCGTCTATCTCGCGCCCGGCGTCACCGCAGGCCAGGTGAACGAGAACCTGTCGGGGGCCAGCACCTTCAACCCTCGCGGCGCCTCCAACTTCAACGCGCTGGGCTCCCAGGCCAACGCCAACGCCTGGCTCGTCGACGGCATCGACAACAACGAGTACACCTTCAACACGGTCATCGTCACGCCCTCGGTCGAATCCGTCCGCGAGTTCAAGGTGCTGACCGGGACCTTCTCCGCGGAGTTCGGGCGCGGGGCGGGCGTGGTGTCGGTCTCCACCAAGTCGGGCAACAACGAGATCCACGGCACCGCCTTCGAGTACCTGCGCAACGAGGTGTTCGACGCGCGGAACTTCTTCGCGAAGGCGCCCGCCCCCAAACCCCCGCTCGACCGCCATCAATACGGGTTCTCCCTCTCCGGACCCGTGACGAAGAACCGGACGTTCTTCTTCGTGGACTACGCCGGGCTCAAGGAGAGCCGCGGGCTGACCTTCGTCAACACGGTACCGACCGAGAAGACGCGGCGCGGCGACTTCAGCGATTACCGGGACCTGCGCGGGAACCTGATCGTCATCTATGACCCGCTGACGACCCGCCTCAACCCGGCCTTCGATCCCAACCGGCCGGTGAGCGGGACGAACCCGCAGTTCCTGCGCGATGCCTTCCCGGGAAACATCATCCCGGCGAGCCGTCTCAACCAGGTCGGCGTCAACGTGGCGAGCATCTACCCGCTGCCGAACGGCACGGGCAACTTCGACAACTACACCTCCACCGCGAACCGCGAGGTGAAGGACCACGCGTTCACGATGCGCCTCGACCACAAGGCGGGCGCGCGCGACAGCTTCTTCGTGCGGTACAGCTACGACAATTACAAGCTGGACGCGCCCCAGGGCCAGGCCGCGTGCTGCCTGGCCACGCCGGACTCCGCGAAGCAGCGCTTCGACCTGGGTCCGTTCGTGGCCGGCATCCAGAACACGCGGCTCACCACGCACGGCGGCGCCTTCAACTGGACGCGGATCGTGGGACCCACGGTCGTCAACGAGCTCCGCCTCGGCTTCGCGAAGACCAACCCCCAGACCCGGCAGTCCGACTTCGGGACGAAGGCCGCCGAGAGCCTGGGCATCCAGGGCATCAACGTGACGGAATTCACCTCCGGCCTCCCCAACATCGGCATCGGGGCCGCGCCGGGCGCCACGGGTGACCTGACCGGGATCTCGGGGGGGCCGGCGTTCCTGCCCGTGAACCCGAAGCAGACCCACTATCAGATCGAGGACACGGTCTCGTGGGTGAAGAGCCGCCATTCGCTCAAGACCGGCTACCGGTTCATCCTGCGCCAGCCCTCGCCCTTCACCAACACCGACACGCGGGGCAGCATCACGATCGGCCGCAACCTCACGAACAACCCGGTCAGCAACAGCGGGGGCTCGGGCATCGCCACCCTTCTCCTGGGTTTCACGACGGCCGGCTCCCGGGGATTCCTGCTCGAGCCCTACAACATGACGAACAGCGAGCACTCCGTCTTCGTGCAGGACGATTGGAAGGTCAGCTCGCGCGTCACCGCCAACCTCGGTCTGCGCTACGAGGTCTACGTCCCGGATACGGAGGAGAAGAACCGGCTCGTCAACTTCGACCCCGTCGGCCTCCGCCTGATCTACGCGGGGGAGGAGGGCGCCGACCGCCGCGTGAACAAGAAGATCCGCTGGGGCGACGTCGCGCCGCGCCTGGGCTTCGCCTGGGACGTCACCGGCAACGCCCGCAACATCGTGCGCGGCGGCTACGGCCGCAGCTTCTTCCCCATCCCGCAGTCCGCCTCCAACCTGCTCGGGCAGCAGGTGCCGTACACGATCTCCCAGAACTACTCGGTGGAGACGAACCCCCTCGATTACTCGCGCGTGCCCCTCATCTCGAACCCGTTCCCCCCCATCCGGCAGATCCAGCCCCGGACGACGGCCGAGCTCAACGCCGCCAACCCGCGCGTGCTCGGCCACGGGTTCTCGAACGAGACGCCGTCCATGCAGACCTGGCAGGTGAGCTACGAGAGGCAGCTCACGAACAGCCTGATGGGTGAGGTCGCCTACGTGGGCAGCAAGGGCTCGCACCTCATCTGGTGCTTCAACCCCAACGAGGTCCAGCCGGGCCCGGGCTCCCAGGCCTCACGCCGGCTCCTGCCGCCGCTCAGCGCCCTGTCCAACATGGTGCAGTGCGACCCGACCAATCGATCCTCCTACAACAGCCTGCAGACGAAGCTGCTCAAGCGGTTCTCGCACGGGCTGCAGTTCCTGGCCAGCTATACGTTCGGCAAGTCCCTGGACCATGCGGGCTCGGCCGCGTCCGGGGGCGGCGCCGTAGGCAACGCGCAGAGCGTCACGCTCTTCGACCGGAGCCGCGGTCCTTCGGGCTACGACATCAAGCACCGCTTCGTCCTCAGCTACGTGTGGGACCTTCCCTTCGGCGAGGGACGCCGCTGGGCCCAGGGCGGGCTCGGCCGGGCGGTGCTCGGCGACTGGCAGTTCAGCGGCATCGTCACGCTGTCCACGGGCCGGCCGTTCACGGTCTTCCTCAACACCGGCGTGAACAACGGCGCGCCCTCCTGGCCCAACCGCATCGGGGACGGCCGGCTCGACAACGCGACGCCCGACCAGTGGTTCGACGTCACCGCATTCGCCGCGCCGACGCCCAACACATACGGCAGCTCGGGCCGCGGCGTGCTCTACGCCCCCGGGACACGGGCGTTCGACGTGTCGCTGGCCAAGCGCATCCCGATCCGGAGCTTCCGCCTGCAGTTCAGGGCCGATGCCTTCAACCTGCTCAACACCCCGCAATTCGGATTCCCGAACGCGAACATCGGGTCGCCCACCGCGGGGCGGATCACGACGACCGTCGGGGACAACCGGCAGATGCAGTTCGCGCTGAAGCTGGACTGGTGAGGCTCGCGGTCATCGCTCCGGCTCCTTCACGGTGAGGAGCTGGTCCGCTCTCACGTCCTCCAGCGTCTGAACGGTCCCGCTCGGCCAGCGGACCTCGACGAGCCGTACCCGGTCGTCGCCCCCCAGGCCGATCAGCAGCCGCTTGTCGCTGGCCGAAAGATAGCTACCCGCGGTGGTGACCGTGTGGTATTGCGTCAGGCCCGAGGCCGTCACCGTCTTGACCCGGCACCCGATGCCGTCCCGGTTCGACCGGGTTCCCACGGTGCGGAGGGCCAGCCAGTGCCGGCGATTTCCTCCGTCGTTGCGCAGGACGTAGGGCCTCTGCCCGCAGGTCGCGACCACGATGTCCGTGTCGCCATCGTCGTCGAGGTCTCCGAACGCCACCCCGCGCCCGGCCCATGACCGGCGGAAGACCGGCCCGGCGCTCGCGCCCACGCTCGTGAACCGCTCGCCGTCGCCCCTCAGCAGGAGCGGCGGCTGCTGGTACTTCAAGTGGTCCGAGGTCAGCTCGATCGTGTCGAGCACGTGTCCCTGGGCGACGAACAGGTCCTTGCGCCCGTCGTTGTCGTAGTCGAGGAACCGGGTCCCCCAGCCGGAGAACGCCAGCGTGGCCTCGCCGATGCCCGATCCCGGCGTGGCGTACGCGAAGGCGCCCTCGCCGCGGTTGCGATAGAGCGAGTAGGTCTCGCCCGACAGCGTGGTGACGAACAGGTCCGGCCGCCCGTCGCCGTCGTAGTCGGCGAGGTCCGCGCCCATTCCCGCCACCGCCGCGCCGTCTCCGTTGTAGGCGACGCCCGCGGCCAGGGCCACGTCTCGGAAGCGGCCGTGGCCTTCGTTGTGCAGGAGGAACGCGGGCACCGAGTCGTTGGCGACGTAGGCGTCGATCCGGCCGTCGCCGTCGTAGTCGGCGAAGGCCACGCCGAGGGACTTCCCGACCAGCTTCGCGAGCCCGGCCTCGGCGGAGACGTCGCTGAAGGTGCCGTCGCCGTTGTTGTGGAAGAGCAGGTCCGTCATGCCGCGGAAGCTGCGCGGGTGGCAGTACTCGCGATAGCCGGGCCGGCGCTCGCCGCAGTAGGGGTTGTTCGCGAACGTGAAGTCGACGTAGCGGGCGACGAACAGGTCGAGGCGGCCGTCGCCGTCGTAGTCGAAGAACCCCGCGCTCGTGCTCCAGCCTCCCCCCGCCACTCCGGCCCGCGCGGTGACGTCCGTGAAGGTGCCGTCGCCGTTGTTGTGGTACAGGATGTTCGCCCCGTAGTTCGTGACGTACAGGTCCTCGAAGCCGTCGTTGTCGTAGTCGCCCACCGCCACGCCCATGCCGTAGCCGCGGGCGGCCGCGAGTCCCGCGCGCTGGGTCACGTCGTCGAACGTGCCGTCACCCCGGTTCCGGTACAGGCGGTTGGCGAAGCGGGGAGCCGATTTGTCGGGCTCGGCGCCCGCGGGCATCGGGTCCGCGAGGGCGGCGCCGTTCGTGAAGAACACGTCGAGGCGGCCGTCGCCGTCGTAGTCGAGGACCGCCACCCCGCCGCCCATCGTCTCGATGAGGTACTTGTTCGTGGTCGGCGAGTTCTCGTGCCGGAAGTGGATCCCGCTCGCCTCGGTGACGTCGGTGAAGAGGGGCGCCGAGGGTGCGGGCACGGGAGGCGCGGACCCGGCGGCGCGGCGTTGGGCGAGCGCTCCCAGGGCCGCGAGGATGGCCAGGGCCGTCCCGGTGCGCCCGCGGGGGATCACCGGCCGCCGTCGAAGCGCAGCGAGAGCTGGAGCGCGAGGTTCGGATCGAGCGTGTCGAGGACCTTCTGCTGCTCGCGGGCTCCGGCACGGTCGCCGGCGGCGAGAAGCGCGAGGGCGAGGTTGAAGCGGGCGGGCGCGTGAGCCGGCTCGAGCCGGAGGACGCTGCGGAAAGCCTCGATCGCTTCTGCATCCTGGCCCAGGTCCACGCGAGCGAGGCCGAGGTTGAAGTGAGCGGCCGTGAGGCCGGGCTGGAGGCGGATCGCGCGCTGGTACGCCTCGGCGGCGTCGCGCGGCCGCCCCTGCTTCGCGTACGCGCGGCCGAGGTCGTACTGCGCGCCGGCATCGGCCGCGCTCAGCGTGGCGGCCTTCTCGAGGGACTCGACCGCCTCCGTCCAGCGCTCGAGGTTCCCATAGGTGGCTCCGAGACCCCGGAGAGCGTCGGCGTCGTCGGGTCGAAGCCGGACGGCCTGGCGATACGCGTCGAGCGCCTTTCCATGGCGGCCGAGGCGCGCGTCGGTCCCGCCCAGGTGGTACCAGGCGGCGGCGTAATCGGGCTTGAGCGCGGCCGCCTGCTCCAGGGCGGGTGCGGCCTCTCCGAGCCGGCCCGCCCTCTCGAGGGCGAGGCCGAGGTTGTAATGGGCCTCGGCCTGCCGGGGACGGAGGCGGACCGCCTCGCGCAGCGCTTCGACCGCGGCCTCGTGCCGTCCGAGACCGCTGTAGGCGACGCCGAGGCCGAGATACGCGGAAGAGAATCCGGGGTCGAGGCGCAATGCCTCCCGGAAGGCGGCGACGGCTTCATCGTAGTGCGCGCTCCGGCACAGCCCCCAGCCGCGCCTGGTCTGCTCCTCCACCGAGGCCGCGGGCGGTGCCGCCGCCGCCGCCACGCCCGCCACGAACAGCGCCCCTACGATCACCCGCACGCGCATCACGGTCACGGCCGGGGGCGCGCGGACGGGAGCGAGTCCTGCCGCCACGACGCGTCGTCGACGGGCTCGGAGCCGAGGCGGCGGAACGCCTCGGCCTCGCGCTCGGCCTTCTCCGTCTGGCCGCGAAGGCGATACGCCCGCGAGAGCTGATAGTGGGCGCCCTTCAAGGCGGGCTGCGTGTCGACGCTCTTCTCGAGGTGCGCGATCGCCTCGTCGACCTTCCCCTCGCGGAGGAGGATCTTGCCGAGCTGGTAGTGTGCCCCCGCGTGGCGCGGATCGATGGCCAGCAGGCGTCGATACGAAGCGATGGCCTTCTCGCGGTCCTGACGCAGCGCGTAGACCGTCCCCAGCGAGAACAGGGCGTCGGCATGTGACGGGTCGAGCTCGAGGGCCTTCTCGAAATAGCCGATCGCCTTTTCGACCTCTCCGAGCCTCCGCAGGCTCTCGCCGAGCAGGAACCACGTCGAGGCGTTCCGGGGTTGCCGCTCGAGCGCGGCCAGGAGCGCCCGGACCGCCTCGCCGTTCTTTCCCAGGCTCATGAGGGCCCACCCCAGGTTGATGCGGGCGTCGGCGCTCCGGGGGTCGAGCCTCACGGACTCGGCCAGCTCGCGGGCGGCGTCGGGAATGCGGCCGGCCTCGAGGTACGCGAGGCCGAGGTAGTAGCGGAACCCGGCGTCGGCCGGCGCGAGGCGCGCCGCGCGCTCCAGCTCCGCCATGGCTCTCGGCGCATCCTTCATCAGGCTGTAGGTGATCCCGAGCAGGTAGTGACCCTGGGGAGCGTCGGGCTCTTGCTGGATCGCGCGCTCCAGGTGCTCGACGGCCTGCGGGAACAGTCCCTGGGCCGAATACATCTGGCCGAGCGCGAGGTGAGCGCGGGCGTCGAGGCGGTCGGCCGGTGCCTCCGCGCGGGCGACGAGCGCGGTCGCGAGGACGAACAACGGCGCGGCCCGGAGGTGGCTCAACGCGGCCTCCGACCGGCGCCCGCCGTCGTCGGCCCTCTCCGCGACACGATGCCCTTGCCTTCCTCGATCCCGAGTATCTGGTCCGCGGCCACGTCCGTGAAGCGCTCGGTCGCCCCGCCGGGCCATCGGACCTGGAGGGTCGGCACGACCGCGAGCGACCCGAGGCCGAAGTGCGCCCGGAGATCGCTCTGGGAAAGATAGCTGCCCCCGCCGTGGACCTCTTGCATCAGGGTCGTGGACCCGGCGCGGACCGTGACGCGGGCGCCGATCGCGTCGCGGTTGCCGCGGGCCCCGGTGAGCTTCACGGTCAGCCAGTGGTTGCCGGTCTCGCTTTCGTTGTGCAGCAGGACGGCTCGGTCGTTGACGGCGGAGATCACGACGTCGACCCGGCCGTCGTCGTCGTAGTCGCCGAAGGCGGCGCCCCGCCCGACCCACCGCGCGGCGAGCGCCTCGCCCGCCCGTCGCGTGACGTCGGCGAAGGTACCGTCGCCCTTGTTGCGGAAGACGAGGCTCTGCTCGGCGTAGGTCTCGTCGAGCTGCTGGCGATCGACCTCCGGGTAGACGTGGCCGTTCACGAAGAACAGGTCCTTGTTCCCGTCGTTGTCGAAGTCCGCGAAGCCCGTGCCCCACCCGAGGGAGCGCATCGTGCCCTCGCCGATCCCCGACGGCCACGTGGTCTCGAGGAACGTCCCGTTCCCCTGGTTGAGGTAGAGCGAATGCGGCTCGCCATAGAAGTTCGTGACGGCGAGGTCGAGCTTCCCGTCGTTGTCGTAGTCGCCGAAGTCGACGCCCATCCCCGCCCGCTCGCGGCCGTCCTCGTCGAAGGCGACGCCGGCGGCGAAGGCGACCTCGGTGAACGTCCCGTTGCGGTTGTTGTGGTAGAGCAGGTTCGGGTGCGCGTCGTTCGCCACGAACAGGTCCGGCCACCCGTCGTCGTCGTAGTCGCCCCACACGACCCCGAGGCCGCGGTAACGCTCGCGGTCCAGCTCCCCGGCGCGCACGGTGACGTCCGTGAACGTCCCGTCGCCGTTGTTGTGGAAGAGCACGTCGCGCGCGCCCGCGAGGCCACGGGGACCGCACATCACGGGGAAGCCGTGGTAGAAGCAGTTCTTCTGCGCTCCCGGCCGGGGGGCGGTCTTCAGGTCGAAGTCGACGTAGCGGGCCACGTAGAGATCGAGGCGGCCGTCGTTGTCGTAATCGGCGAAGGCCGCGCTCGTCGACCAGCCGCCGGCGGCGACACCGGCGGCATCCGTCACGTCGGCGAAGGTCCCGTCGCCCTGGTTGTGCAGGAGCACGTTCCGGCCGAAGAAGGTCAGATAGACGTCGGGCCAGCCGTCGTTGTCGTAGTCGCCGACGGCGACGCCCTGTCCCCAGCCGCTGAGCCCGATGCGGGCGGCGTCGGTCACGTCGGTGAAGGTCCCGTCGCCGTTGTTCCGGTAGAGCGCGCAGCGGGGACTCTTGCCGTCCGGAAAGCCAGCGAGCGTCGTCCCGTTGGCGAAGAGCACGTCGAGCTTTCCGTCCCGGTCGTAGTCGAGGAAGGCGACTCCCGTGCCGGTGGTCTCGAGGATGTACGTGCTCGCGTCCTTGTCGCCGTAGGTGGTGCGGAAGGCGAGGCCGGCGGCGGCGGAACGGTCCACGAAGACGATCGGCCCGGACGCGGCCAGAGCACCGGCCACGCACAGCAGGGACAGCGCCGAAATACGGACCCCGGGGGGAATCAATGGACTCCCCCCGGGTCTATCACGCCCGGTCTAGAACGTCCACCGCGCGCCCAGACGAAGCACGCGCGGGCCCAGGATGTCGGTGGGGTTGCCGGTGGCGGATCCGGTGTTGGGGTTCAGGTTGGTGATGATGTTCGCGTTGAACGCGTTGAAGAGGTCGGCGTCGACTTCGACGCGGTGCCGCTTGTTGATGTTGAAGAACTTCCCCAGCCGGAGATCGAGGTACCGGATCGTGTCGAAGTGCCGGGCGTCGCGCGGCTCGGCGAAGAACGAGATCGGCCCCTGGTTGAACGGCACCCCGTTGACGTCGCTCGAGAGGCTCACGATCCGGCCCCAGGGCGTCCCGCTCTGGATCTTGAACACCGCGGCCACGGTCACGTCGATCTTGGGGATGTCGTAGCCCGCGCTCATCTTCAATTGATGCCGCCGGTTGTAGAAGGTGGGTCCGCTCGTGTTGTTGATCTTGGCGTTGGGATCCTGGAAGGCGTTGGCCCCCGACCCGAATCCGATGCCGCCGGCCCCTTCCTCCTCGCCGCCGAACGGGGTCCCGACGCTGACGGACGTGCTGCTCAGGTCGTCGTGGGACAACGCGTACGTCACCAGCCCCTGCCAGCGGTTGGAGTACCGCTTCTGCAGCGTGATCTCGAGGCCCTTGAAGCTGCTCTTGAAGTCGGACGGGTTGGTCTCGAGCCGCTTGTTCCGGCCCGCGAACTCGGGCTTCTGGTTGAATACGGTGACCCGCTTGTCGTCGGCGGTCCCGGTGATCCCATCGGACCCCGGGTCGATCCCGACCGTCTGGTCGTAGCCGGTCGAGTTCTGCGGGATCCCGATCTCGGCGATCGCGATCAGGTCGCGGCCCCGGCGGAAGACGCCGTCGACGCTGAGCTTGATGCTCGCGGGCAGCTCGAAGTCGAGACCGGCGGTGAGCTCGTCCGTGCGCGGCCGCTTCAGGTTGGGGTCGACCGTGTTGATGTTCCCTCCGAAGGCGAAGAGCAGGTCGCCTTCCTCTCCCTTCTGGAACTTCCGGTCGCCGTTGCGGTCGATCCAGTTGTAGCCCTTGCCGGCGAGGCCGAGCGGGTTGGGCACGTCGATCATGCCCCCGCCGATCTGGTGGTGGTATCTCGCGTAGCCGGCCTTGAGGGCGGCCTTGTGGTTCCCGAAGAGGTCGTACACGAGCCCGAGCCGGGGCGCCACGTTGTTCCACTTGATGACGTCCTGCCGGGGCGTGCTCTGGGCGGCCGAGAAGGGACCCGCGGCCTTGCTCTGGGGAGGCAGGAACCCGTCCGAGTGCTCGAAGCGGAGGCCGAGGTTGATGGCGAGCCGGTCCTTGGTGATGTTGTCCTGGGCGAACAGCACCGACCCCGTGAACTCGTCGATCCCCGGGACCGGCGTGTTGTACTCGGTCACGGTCGATGGCTCGCCGTTGAACGTCTGGAGGTTGATTCCGTCGAGGGCGTCGAGGTTCAAGCTGGAGTACCCGCGGTAGAACTCGTAGCCCGCCTTGAAGGAGTGGTCGGCGCCGGCCAGGCGTCCCTTGAAGTAGGAGAAGGTCCCGTTCAGCGACAGCCGCGTCCGGTGCTGGGGGGGGGCGTAGGCGAAGCTGGCCGCTCCCGTCTGGTCCCCGGTCGTCAGCTCGACGCTGTTGGGCTGGGTGACGCCCGGCTGCAGGAAGAGCGGGAAGCTGACGTCGGAGAAGCTCACGCGGACGTCGAAGAGCGCGTTGGTCGAGATCTGCGAGTTGTAGTGCGCCTGGTAGATCGAGAACACGTCGTCCTCGACCCACGTGCTGTCGGGCTGGACCTGGGCCCC
>Ga0070699_100003133_pt1 | contig 14640 bp, 13 predicted proteins | sample KBSK1503metaG_FD_65473 | JGI IMG/M metagenome (GOLD analysis project Ga0070699, IMG submission 65473) | Corn, switchgrass and miscanthus rhizosphere microbial communities from Kellogg Biological Station, Michigan, USA - KBS K1-50-3 metaG | ecosystem: Host-associated > Plants > Roots >...
CGATGACCTGGGCCATGGTCTTGGCCAGTTGCGGGTAGGAAGCGTCGAAATGGTAGATGCCGTCCTTCAGCTGGTCGCCCAGGTCGCCGTATTTGCCGGCCTCAACCTCCTCGCTCTTCAGCAATCCGTCTATATCCGCCTGAAGCTTTCGCAGCCGGGGATCGGTCGAATCGGTCTGAGCCAGCTCCCGATGCAGCCGTTCCAGCTCCCGATGAAGTTCCTCCCTGTTCATCTCGATCCTTTCTATCCCATCTTCGGTTTGCCGATGGCTTTGCGCAAAGCACCGATCTCCCCCACATGATAATTCTCATGCAGCGCTGCTTCATAGATAGCCTGTCCCAGGCTGCGAAAGAAGCGGTTGGGGATGAGCGGTTCGCGGTCAAGATCGGCAGGCGTGGCTTTTTCAGCGAGGCCCACGAGGCTGGCATGGCTCGCTTCCAGCATGCTCCACAATTCGCTCAACGACGGATAGCGGGTCTCCGCCGTCGGACCGGGGCAGCCGCTGGCGACGATCGCGCGAAGCTCGGCCGGGACCTGCAACGCGGCTCCGGAAAAGAGCGAGACGACATCGTCCTCAACGCTGGCCAGGTGACCAAGTTGCCAAGCCAGCGGGTTGGGGCCACCCGGAACCGTCCGGGTGGCCTCCGCTTCGGTGAAATCTCCAGCCCAGGCCTTGAGCCATCCCCGGGCATCGTTAGAAACGTCGATCAGGGTCTGGCGGACTTCCATCTATTATTTCTCGTAGACCCGGAATCCAAACCAGCAGACCGGGGTCGAGCATTTGGGCATGCTGATGAGGAGCAGGTAGCGCCCGCTCGCGCTGGGCGTGAAGGTCACCAGTGGGACGTCGTCATCAGCCACGTCCTCGGTGATCAGGGTGTTGCCGTCCCCGGTGTAGACCCGGAGGTCGAGGTCGGAGCAGTCATTGTCACAGCCGGCGTCAACCATGTTTTGCATTCCGCTGGTCAGATTCAGTTCCAGCACGACGGTGCCCGCGTTGGACAACTGCCCGACGACGGTGCCGCCGCCCAGGGTGTTTGACGCGACCCGCCAGCCGGACTCCGCGCTCTTGTCCCGTACCACATCCAGCTGGGACAGGACCGCGTCCCGATCCGATTGCGCCAAAACGGCGCCGGGGAGCACAAGGGTGAGGAGCCCAATAATAGGGAAAGCGCGATGCATGGTGCATCTCCAGGATAGGTTGTCGCCAAGGGGGGACGGGGCCGGAACGGCTGCACATAAGATGCCGTCGGGCTCCTCCCGGGGCTAGGGCCCATCCCCAGTCCCAGGAGGTTGGACACAGACCACCCTGAAAAAGACTGAGGACTAAGGACTAACCTACCGCTGATTGGGGGAGTCACGGTGCTAAATTCACGGCAGGCAAGTCCTTAGTCCTTAGTCCTTAGTCCTTAGTCCTTAGTCCTTAGTCCTTAGTCCTTAGTCCTTAGTCCTTAGTCCTTAGTCCTTAGTCCTCAGTCCTTAGTCCTCAGTCCTTTTCTATGGCGACACCGACACTCACTAAACACTCGCTGGAAGGTGCGTTGGGCGACCTCCTGGTGGACGTCCGTACCGGCGATCGCCGGAATCCCCGGCCTGCCGTCGTCATCGTCCATGGATTCAAAGGGTTCAAGGACTGGGGGATGTTTCCAGTCGTGGCGGACCGGTTGGCCCGGGCCGGGCTGACCGCGGTTTCCGTCAATTTAAGCGGCAGCGGCGTGGATGACGCCGGCGATTTCTCCCTCCCCGATCGCTTCACTCACAATACCTATAGTGCCGAGCTGGAAGACATCACCCGGACCGTCGCCGCGGTTCGTGCCGGCGCTCCACTCGGCTTCGTGCCGCCCGCCGCCATCGGACTCCTGGGGCATTCCCGGGGTGGTGGAATGGCGATCGTCGCCGCCGCCCGGGATCCCGCACTCCGCGCCCTGGTTACCTGGGCCGCCATCGCTTCGATCGACCGCTGGTCCGACGAAGCCAAGGCCTCCTGGCGCCGGCGCGGTCACCTGAATATCCAGAACACCCGGACCGGCCAGGTCATCCCCATGAGTACCGCGATCCTGGACGACATCGCCGAGAACGCCGATGGGGCGCTGGACATCATTGCCGCCGCAGGCAGGATCCAGATGCCCTGGTTGATCGTCCACGGGGACAGCGATGAGAGCGTTTCGGTCGAAGATGCGAAGCTGCTCGCCGCTGCCTCGAGCCGGAGCAGCACCAGGCTGGTTCTGGTCCCGGCTGGCCATACCTTCGGCGCCACTCATCCGCTTGGCGGCATGCCCGAGACGCTGGACCGCGTCATGGTAGAAACCGTGGAGTGGTTCAGCCGCTATCTCATCTAGCGTCCCCCGGCACCGCGCGGTACTTTCTCCGAGTCCCTCCCCCAAAAACCGGCTCACCAGGAGATCCCAGTGAAACTCGCCGTCTTCGGCCTGTTCCTGCTGCCACTCCCGCTCGCGGCGCAGCAGACCCCGGAGTCCATGCTGGCCGATTCGAGTGTGACCGCCGAGCAGATGGACCGCCTGATGCACTATCAGCAGGGCCAGATCGTGCTCAAGGATGGCCTGGCCACGCTCAACGTGCCGGAGGGGTTTCGCTACCTGAACCCGGACCAGTCGGAGTTCATCATCGTAAAGGCATGGGGCAACCCGCCCCGGGACAAGTCCCTGGGCATGCTGTTCCCCTCGGACCTGAGCCCGTTTACCCGGGAAGGCTGGGGCGTCGTCATCACGTTTGATGAAGATGGGTACGTCAAGGACGACGACGCCGAAAAGATCGACTACGCCAAGCTGCTGACGGATATGCAGGAAGGAACCGCGGAGGAGAGCAAGAAACGGGTGAAGGACGGCTACGAGGGCTTTCGACTGGTAGGATGGGGGGAGCCGCCCCACTACGACCGGGCCAGTCACAAGCTTTACTGGGCCCAGGAGCTGGAATTCGGGGGCAATCCTCAGCACACTCTGAACTACAATATCCGGGTGCTGGGCCGGAGAGGGGTGCTGGTCCTGAATGCAGTCGCCGGGATGGACCAACTCGAGACCGTAAAGGGCAGCATGGGCCAGGTCCTGAGCTTTGTGGACTTCAATGAAGGCCACCGCTACGCCGATTTCAAACCCGAAGCGGACAAGGTTGCGGCCTATGGTATCGGCGCCCTGGTAGCCGGGGGGCTCGCGGCCAAGGCGGGTGTCTTCAAGCTGCTCATCGCCGGAATTCTGGCCGCCAAGAAGCTGGTCGTGGCCGGCCTGGTCGCGGTAGCCGCGTGGTTCAGGGCCCGCATGGGCAAGAAGAAGTCGGCTCCTACCTCAGCCTGACCGCCAATCGGAGAAGGCAGCGCGCGCGGAGGACAGCGTTGCGCTGTTCTCCGGGTACTCCGCTCCTCCGATTATCTTACTGCGGAGCAGAGTCCCCTAGTTCATTGAGGTCCCGGTATGCCGATTTACGAGTACTCCTGCGCCGCTTGTGGCAACGACTTTGAGTTGTTGGTCCGAAACTCCGACCGGCCGGCCTGCCCCCGGTGCGAGAGTACCCGCCTGGACCGGAAGTTCTCGGTTCCCGCCCGGCCCGGGGGTAACCGATCGGTCGATTTCGGGAAGCTGGGTCCGCCTGGAGGCGGTGGTTGCGGGGGCGGTAACTGCGGGTGTCACTGAGTCCCCTTCACCGGCTGGTACAGTCCAGGCTCGCCAGCCGACCCCCCTCGATCGTTACGGACCCCGAAATCAGCCAAGCCGCGGTGGCAGTCGTGCTGGGAGACCAGCCGGACGCGATGCTGATTATCCGGCGGGCGGAGCGCGACGGCGACCCATGGTCCGGCCACATGGGGCTCCCCGGCGGCCGACGGGCGAGGGTCGACGCAGACCTGCTGGCCACCGCGATTCGGGAAACCCGCGAAGAGGTCGGCTTGGTCCTCGATCCCGGCCAGCTGCTTGGCCAGCTCGATGATGTCGCCCCGCGCACCCGGACTCGCTCGCTGATTTTCGCCCGACCCTTCGTTTTTGCCGTCGCCGGCGGTCCCGCCCTGGTTCCCAACAACGAAGTCTCCGGCGCGTTCTGGGTCCCGCTCGCCAAGCTCCAGGACCCGGCGAACTATCGCGAAATCACCCGCGAGATCGCCGGAGTTTCCCGGACCTTTCCGGCCTATCACGCCGGCGAGGGCATCATCTGGGGGATGACCGAACGGGTCATCACGTCTCTTCTGGATATCATTTCAGGACAATAGCTTACAATAAAGTGTCGCGACACTGGCCCGATAGAGTCAGGGTGATTAGTGTATTCCAAACTTGACATTAGTCTTGTGGTATATCAAAATTAGCCTCGACTAATTCAAGGCCCGCAGATGTCCGCCGCCGCAGCGCTGGGGCAGGAGCCTCTCACTCGATCCGTCGAGGATTATCTCAAGACCATCTATCTCCTCTCTCAGCGGGGGGAGCCAGCGGCCACCAACGATATCGCCCATCAACTCGAGTTGTCGGCGCCGTCGGTGAGCGGGATGATCAAACGGCTGGCGGAACAGGGCCTGGTCGAGCACGAGCCATACAAGGGCGTCGAGCTCACCCAGGAAGGCCGGCGATTGGCGATCCGGATGGTGCGTCGCCACCGGGTGCTGGAAGCGTATCTTGTCGCCCGGCTGGGGTACGATTGGGACGGCGTCCACGAGGAAGCCGAGCGGCTGGAACACGCAGTCTCCGATCAGCTGATCAACCGGATGGCGGCCGCCCTGGGCGATCCCCAGGTAGACCCCCACGGCGACCCGATTCCCACCGCCGATGGGCGGGTGGAGGATCTGGTCTTCCCTCCGCTGGTCGAAGTAAGCGTCGGCAGTGAGGCAGAGATCCGGCGGGTCTCGGCGGACGATCCGGAGCGCCTGCGCTACCTGGCGAGCCTGGGCCTCAAGCCCGGCACCCGAGTCACCGTGGTGGACCGGCAGCCGTTCCGGGGGCCGACCACCGTCCGAGTCGGCGAACAAACCCACATACTCGGGCACGAGCTGGCCAGCACGCTGCTCTGCGCCCCCAGCCTTTGATCGGTTTATGAGCACTCCTGAGCTGGTCGTCCCGACTCCCGTTGCCGTCCCGGAGGGCGAGTCGGGCTGGCGGCATCCGCGCCGGATGCCCTCGCTCCCGGAGGTCTATCGCTCGGTGAAAGTCCCCCGGGGCGCGAGCATCATCCGCAAGATGCTGGCGTTTGCCGGGCCGGGGTACATGGTGGCGGTCGGCTACATGGATCCCGGTAATTGGGCCACCGATCTGGCCGGCGGTGCCAAGTTCGGGTACACCCTGCTGAGTGTCGTCCTGCTGTCCAATCTGATGGCAATCCTGCTCCAGGCGCTCACTGTCAGGCTCGGGATTGCCACCGGACGCGATCTCGCCCAGGCGTGCAAGGATCACTATTCCCGCCCTGTGAGTTTTGTGCTCTGGGTGCTGTGCGAGATCGCCATTGCGGCATGTGACCTGGCCGAAGTGATCGGATCCGCCATCGCGCTGAATTTGCTGTTCGGGATTCCGCTCATCTGGGGGGTCTGCCTTACGGCGTTGGACGTCCTCCTGATCCTGCTGCTCCAGAACAAGGGATTCCGCTATCTCGAAGCCCTGGTCATCACCCTGGTTGTAACCGTCGGTGTCTGCTTCGCGGCCGAGCTGGTGATGGCCCAACCGGTGATTGGGGACATGGTGCGGGGCCTGGTACCCAGCTCGCAGGTGGTCACTAATCCGGCGATGCTGTATATCGCGATCGGGATACTGGGTGCGACCGTGATGCCCCATAACCTTTACCTTCACTCGTCCATCGTGCAGACCCGCCAGGTGGAGACTGACGAAGCCTCCAAGCGCGAAGCCATCAAGTACGGCACGATCGACTCCACGCTGGCGCTGCTCTTCGCGTTCTTCATCAACGCCGCGATTCTCATCCTTTCGGCCGCGACCTTCCATACCAGCGGAAATTATGCCGTTGCGGATATTGGCGACGCGTACCGGCTCCTCACCCCGCTCCTCGGCACTACGATGGCCAGCACTCTGTTCGCGCTGGCGCTGCTGGCGTCGGGCCAGAACTCCACGATTACCGGGACCCTGGCGGGCCAGATCGTGATGGAAGGATTCCTCAATATCCGGCTGCCGCCCTGGCTCCGCCGGCTCATCACCCGGCTCATCGCCATCATTCCGGCGGTCATCGTGACCGCGCTCTACGGCGAAAAGGGCACCGGTGCGCTGCTCCTCCTGAGCCAGGTGATCCTGAGCCTTCAGCTCTCCTTTGCCGTGGTGCCGCTGGTGCTGTTCACCGGCGACCGCAAGAAAATGGGCAACTTCGTCAACGGCCGGTTGCTCCAGGCAACGGCCTGGCTGGTGACCGTGGCGATCATGGGGCTCAACGGCTGGCTGTTGTTCGGGACGTTCCGGGCCTGGCTGAGTTAGGCGGAGTACGCGGAGGACGGCACACCGCGGAGAAGCAGATTCTCGCAGAGGGTTTCGCTGAGAACTGCCCAGAAATGAAACGAATCAGGTAAGCTCTTCTCAGTGACAACCTCAGCGGAAATCAGCTTCTCAGTGGTGTGATGTTCTCCGTGCCTTCTGTCTTCTCTTGAGACCAATGAGAATTCCCCTTTCTGTAGTCGTGCTATCGTTCCTGCCTGCCGCTCTCCTTTCCCAGGAACCCGCCAGAATATCGGACAATAGTTTCCTGATCGAAGAGGCCTACAACCAGGAAGCCGGGGTGGTGCAGCACATCAGCGCGCTGGCGTTGGCGAAAGGCGGGGACTGGGCCTACAGCTTCACCCAGGAGTGGCCGTTTCGGGGGCAGCGGCACCAATTGAGCTACACGCTGCCGCTGGAGCGGATCGGAACGCCGGCCGGGTCCAGCACCAAACTGGGCGACATTGCGCTGAACTATCGAATGCAGGTGCTGAGCCAGCCGGATGGAATCGCCTTCAGCCCCCGGCTCTCGCTGCTGGTTCCGACCGGAGACGAAAAGACCGGGCACGGGTCGGGCGGGGCGGGGCTGCAGGTCAACCTGCCGGTGAGCCTGATGGTCACGCGATGGCTGGTCACCCATTACAACGCGGGGATGACCCTGGTCCCCCGGGCCCACAATGCGGCGGGGGATCGCGCCCGGACCGCCGGGTTCAACCTCGGGGCCAGCGCGATTCTGCTGGTGTCACCCACTTTCAATCTGATGCTGGAAGCGGTGTGGAGCCGGGAAGAATCGGTGACGGGCCCCGACCAGGCCAGCCGGTCGGAATCGGCTTTCCTCAATCCCGGCATCCGCTATGCGATCAACACAAAGGGCGGGCTGCAGGTCGTTCCGGGCCTGGCCTACACCATTGGAGTGGGGCCCAGCGACGGAGAGAGCGGGGTCTTCCTGTACCTGAGCTTCGAGCATTCTTTCAACTAGTCCAGCACGTCGAACCGCGAATTCACCACGTTGTTGTGAATCGAGCCGAAAGTGTAGTGGAGTCCCAGGGAGATGTGGTAGCGATACGAAGTCTTCAATTCCCTGAGCCGGAGCAGGATATCATTGGGGTCGATGCCAGCGGCGGAGAGGCTCAGCTGGTCGCGAACGCGGGTGTAGCTGGCGAACACATTCATGGAGAGTCCCCGGAACACCCGCAGTTCCAGTCCTCCGAACAATTCGAGATGGTTCTTCGACCAATCGTCGAGATAGGCGAACGCTTCGGCCGAGACGTTTACCTGGCCCCAGGGCTGGGTCGCGTCCACCGAGAGGTTCAGACTATGGCTGAACCTTCCTTCCTCCTGCTTCCCGAAGATGGTGGTCTCGGCATAATTCGCGTGACTGTAGCTCACCCGGTAGAGCAGGGTGAACTGGCGGCGGGTGGACTCCGAATATGGGTAGATGTCGAATTCGAGCGCGGGACCCAGCTGGATGAGGCCGTCCAGGTTGTCGTTCTCCGAAGCTTCGCCCGATACGCTCGCGCCGGCCGACCAGTGGGCTGAGAGGCTCCGGACGTAGAGTCCGAAGAGCGAATAGCTGCTGGACCTGCCGATCACGGTATCGAGGGTACCCACGGTATCGACCGGGAAAATGAACGTGCTCCGGGAACCGTTTCCCCGGGCAGAGAACCGGGCCTTCGATGCGTCGGTGACCCGGCTGGCCGACACCGAGCCGGACAATTCGCGCTCCCGGGTACTGCTCTCGCTGGAGAAGAACCCGTTGACGCCCAGGCGGAACACCCAGTAGTTCCAGGGATCGCGGGCCCCTTGGGTTCGCGTCGTCGGCGCCTCGAATTCAATCGTCAGGTTCTTCCCCAGCGGCATCCGGGCGACATACCGGACGAGTCCGAGCCGGAGCGTGCTGGTGACCCCATTGCGAATCTCGTCCTCGGTGCTGGTGCCCTGGCTGGCATACCTCAACTCGTCATCCAGCCCGGCGAATTCGCGCAGCCCCACGAACTTGAGGGTGAACTCGTCGCCGCCGCTTCCGGTATTCTGGCTGGTGATGAGCACGTGCACCTGGGCGACCTGCCGGTCCCGTACGTAGTCGACGAACTTGATCTGCTCGCGGAAATAGTCGAAATCACAGTCGGTGTTGCAGTCCACAAAGACTCGCAGGGCGTCGTGCAATGCCGAGTCGGCCGGGGGCTGCTGGGCTTCGAGGGAAAGCTGGATGCTGGCCAGGAAGAGGAGGGACGCCACAACACGAGCAATCATCGCGGGGCCTGGGATCGGATTATGGGGTGCCGTCGCTGGAAACCTCCTCCTCGCTCAGGGCATTCAGCAGCCGGGCCAGCCGGATATCGCGGGCCGCGCGCAGCTGGGGCAACTGGGCACCGTAGGCCTTTTCGATGGCTTTGACCAGTCGGAGCTGATCTTCCCCGCTCAACTGGTGCCAACTGGCCAGGTTCTGCCACCAGTTTTCGTAGGTCGGCATCAGGCTCGCGAGGAACACGCTGACGCCACGTTCGTTCGCGTTCAGATTGCAGGTGAGGTGGGGGCCGGCGGCGGCCCAGCCGAGGCTGGGTCCCATTTCGATCGCGGTATCCACGTCCACCACGTCGGCCACGCCTTCCAGCACCAGGTAAATCGCCTCGCGCCAGACTGCAGCCGAGATCCGGCCGATGACTCCGCCGGGGATTTCCTTCTTGAGGACGATGACCACCCGGCCCAGGCCGGTGAGCCAGAAACGGACGTCTTCGACGCAGGCGGAATCGGTGAGGGAGCTGGGAATGACTTCTACCGCAGGGAGCAACTCGATCGGGTTCAGCGGGTGGATCACCAGCATGCGCTCGGGCCGCCGAAGCCGGCCGCACAACATGCTGGGGAGGAGACCGCTGCTGCTGGCCAGCACCGACTTGAGCCGGGAGACCTGCTCCACCTGTTCCAGCACCCGTTGCTTGGAGACGAGGTCTTCCGGGGTGGCTTCGATGATCCAATCTGCGTCGGTGACGGCCTGGAGCAGGCTGCGACCGAGCCGAAGCTGGGCCATCCCGGTTTCGGCGGCGCCGTGGTCGGCGTGGCCCAGCGATACCAGGGTCTGGGTCCGGTCGGCGATGCTTTCCTGGGCGCGTAACAGGGCTGACGTGTCGGTGTCGTAAATGGCGACGTTCCAGCCGCGGGAGGCGGCCAGCGCTGCCCAGCCGCAGCCGATGTCACCGGCACCTAACACCGCCACTCGGGGTGGAACAAGATCCGGCATGAGGCTACGATAACGAATAAGTCACTGCGGTGCCACCTTTTGCACTAGGGAAACCCCGGGGAGACTTTGATTTCCTCGATCTGCTCGGTGTGCCGCTCCAGGTGAGTTCCGACAAACAGCATCCACTGGTACCCGTCCAGGTTGCCGAGTGTCGCATGCGGAGCGCAATAGTCGCGCAAGTTGCCGGGGAACCGGTCCAGTAGCGCGATCATCCGATCGCGGCTTTCCTGGAAGGCGGCGACCGCGGCGGCCGGGGAGGCCCAGCGTCCCGAGGGGCGCACGAATTCCGGCGCTTCCATCGGCCGGCGGCGATCTTTCATGGTCTCGACGATCAGGGTATCCTTGCCGCGGGCCTCGACCTTTTGTGCCTCGGTTGCCGGGCGGGCAATCAGGCGCCCCGACACCAGTTGGGCGGCACCGGTCTCCACCGTGGCGACGTGCTCGGTGACCTCGAAAATGGACCAGCGAGTGGGGCCGGGCTTGAAGGTCCACTGCGCCGGCATCATGCCGGTCAGGGCATGATCAAAGAGGTCCCGGGAATCCTGCAGCAATTTGTGCAGCGCATCCACTTCACGCATCGCGTTTACTCCGTTTGGTAACCCGCGGAAAATAGTTGCGTTGCGGCCCGTTTGCGTCGATACTCCATACCGGTCACTTTCCTCCTTCCCCACTATATGGCGACACTCGACCAACTCCAGGCAGCGCTTGCCGAGCGGTATAAGGTCGAGCGGGAGATCGGCGCTGGAGGCATGGCGACGGTCTATCGCGCGGAGGACTTGAAGCACCATCGGGCGGTGGCGATCAAGCTGCTCCGGCCCGAGCTCGCCGCGTCGCTGGGCACCGACCGGTTTCTCCGCGAGATCGAGCTGGCCGCCCGCCTGCAGCATCCCCACATCCTCCCGCTCTACGACTCCGGCTCCGCCGGCGGCTTTCTCTATTACGTGATGCCGTTCGTCGAGGGTGAATCGCTGCGCGACCGGCTCAACCGGGAGACCCGGCTGCCGGTGGATACGGCGGTGCAACTGGCTCGGGAAGTCGCGAGCGCGCTGGCCTACGCCCACGAGCACGGCGTGGTCCACCGCGACATCAAACCGGAGAACATCATGATCTCCGGCGGCCACGCGGTGGTGGCCGATTTCGGCATCGCCCGCGCGGTCGATGCCGCCTCCGGTGGTCCCAGTGGCGAAAGACTCACCGGCGTGGGACTCTCGATCGGCACGCCGGCCTACATGAGCCCGGAGCAGGCGACCGCCAGCGATGAGGTCGATGGCCGGAGCGATATCTATTCGCTCGGCGCCGTGCTGTTTGAAACGCTGTCCGGTCAGCCGGCCTTCTCGGGCCCCAATATCCAGTCGGTCATCACCAAGAGTATTTCCGGCCCGCGGCCCCACGCTCGATCACTGCAGAAAACGGTGCCCGAGGCCATCGACCAGGTGGTCACCAAATCGCTGGCGCAGGACCTGGCCCAGCGCTATCAGACCGCGGCCGAGTTCTCCGATTCTCTCGGTCGCGCCCTGATGGGCGAGATGACCGGCGGTCGCCGGAGGTGGATGCCGATGGTCGCCGGGGTGATGACCGCGGTCCTGCTGATCGCCGGATTCATGGGTTACCGGGCGTGGGCCGATCGGAGCCCGGTGCGCAAAGGCGCCGAGCTGATTGCGGTGCTTCCCTTCAGCACAGCCGGCGCCGGCGTCGACCTGCTGGGCGAGGGAATGGTGGACCTGCTGTCCACCAACCTCAACGCCGTCGGCGGCATCACCACGGTGGATCCGCGCACCGTGCTGAGCCGCTGGCACAGGGACAGCGGAACCCGCGACGCGGAGAACGCGCTCAAGGTCGGGCGGGACCTGGAGGCGGGTTCGGTGCTCACCGGCAGCGTGGTTGCGGCGGGTGACAGGGTCCGGATCAGTGCCGAGCTGACGTCGGTGACCGGGCAGTCGCTGGCGCGCGCCCAGGTGAACGGAACGGCCAACAACGTAATCTCGCTGGTGGACAGCCTGAGCCTGACGCTGCTCCGCAGCATCTGGACGGCGAACGAGCCGATTCCGTCGCTCCGGGTCGGCGCCATCACCAGTAACTCGGTGGATGCGATCCGCGCCTACATGAAGGGCGAGCAGTATTACCGCCAGGCCCGGTGGGATTCCGCGATTGCGGCTTTCACCCAGGCCGTGGAAGCGGACTCCACGTTTGCGCTGGCCAACTTCCGGCTGGCGCTCTCAATCGGGTGGACCGGCGGGTGGCAGGCGGCCAATTCCATCAAGGCCACCGAGAACGCTTATCGCTATCTGAACCGGCTTCCGGAGCGGGACCGGGCGCTGATCAGCGGCTATCGCCTGTTCACCCAGGGCAAGGTCGAGGCGGTGGACAGTTTCCGGCACTACGTGGCCCAGTATCCCAAGGACGTGGACGGCTGGTTCATGCTGGGCGACGCGCAATATCATATGCGCGACCTGCTGCCCAGCGATCCGAGGTCGGCGCGGGCGCCGTTCGATTCGGTGATCAAGCGCGACCCCAGCCTGGTCGCGGCTTACTTCCACCCGATGGAATTGTCGGTGATGGAGCGGGACAGCCTGGCGTTCAATGGATATCTCGGCGGTCTCGATTCGGTCGCCGATTCCAGTGAAGTCCAGGACTACGAGCACATGGGGTCGGCGGTCTGGGGAGCCGGAGCGGATTCCTCTCTGCTCGAGATGGTCAAACACCACCTGACCGGGGCCACCTTCGCCGCACTCTTCTCGCGTTTGAGCGATGAGAAGCCCGATGCGGACGGTTTTCTCCGGGGCATGGCCGGGATCTCCTCGGCTCAGCCCCCAGGAAGCCCGGGTGTCGCTCAGTGGCTGAGTTTCCGGATCGCGGCGCTGGTCTCGCTGGGCCGGCTGGCGGAGTCGGCCAGGCTCGCGGACACCCTTTCAGCCGTGAACCCGCAAATGGGGCAGGGCATGAACCTGCTTCCGGTACAAGTGGGAATACGCCCACCGCCGAATCCAGCCATGTCTCCCCAGATGAAGGCCGCGCTGGAAGCCGCCGCCCCCCGGAACTACTTCCCGGCATCGTTTGCCCTGGCTTACCTGATCTCGGCCGGCGAGACGACGGAGGCTCGGCATATTCTGGACCTGGTCATGGCGCCCTCCAACACCAACTTCACTCCGCAGCAGCGCGCCCTGATGGGCGCCTATCGGGGGTGGATGAAGGTGGTGGCGGGGGACACGGTGGGTGGGGTGAGTGATATGAAGGCCGGGCTCCGCGCCAGTGGGATCCAGGCCTACGACTTCCAGACCTCGCATCTCCGGTTCCGGCTGGCGGAGATCCTCGCGGCCCGGCCAGCGACCCGGGCGGAGGGTATCGCGCTGCTCCGCTATGGATTCAAGTCAGGGAGCGACATGCTGTACAGTTCCGTCTCGTCGCTCGCCCTGGGCCGGGCGCTGGAAGCCCAGGGTGACCGTCCCGGCGCGGCGGCGGCCTATAGCCACTTCCTCAAGCTTTGGACCAAGGCTGATTCTTCGGTGCAGGCGCTGACCGACGAGGCCAAGGAGGGTCTCAAGCGCACTACCGGCGAGCCTGCGTCGTAGGGGCGCGCAGCTGTGCGCCCCTATTTGATAACCGTGGTCTTCGCTGGAATGGTCCCGAGAAACAGGTAGATTGCCCCGAGTTCATCGTCGGTCATCTTTCCGTACGTCTGCCACGGCATGAAGGGGTGAATGCTGGTCCCGTCCGGCCGCTTTCCCTCTCTGATCGCTCGCAGAAAATCCACCTCACTCCAGCTCCCGATTCCCGCAGGCGTAATGTTCTGTGATGGGGGTGTACCGGGCGGTCCGACCTCCTCGCCTCCGGTGAGATCGGTCCTGTGGCACTCATAACACCCGCCGGTGGCGACGAGATAGCGGCCGTACTCTACGGTTCTTCCTTCCGCGGGACGTCCCGGGTACGGTGCTCCATGATCGATCGTCTTGGCGGCGAGGTGAGCCTGCCCGGCAGCAACCAGCATCCTGGCGATGGGTCCCAGTGCGGTCCGTGGCAGTTCCTTGTTCACCGGCGAGACCGATTTCACGTAGGCCACGACCGCAGCGAGGTCCTCGCCGGCGAGCCCGGCAAAAACGGCTGTGGGCATGAAGACCATCGGCTTCCCGTTGGGCCGGATTCCGTCGCGAATGGCGCGAATCCAATCCTGATCGCTGTACTTGTCGCCCACACCGCCGGTTCCCCGAGTCAGGTTACTCGCCACAAACCGTCCAAATAATGGCATCGCGTCCGCTACCACAGTGCCGGCTAAATCAGGACCGTGGCAATCGGTGCAGAGCAGCCGTGCCTCGACCAAGTGGCGGCCCCGGGCGAGCGTGGCCGAGTCGGCGCCGATGACGAGAGGTGGTGGAGTGACGGAGTAGGAGTGGCTCAGTTGCCGGCTGCTCAGCAGGTAGATGAGGCCGACCGCAATGACCACTAGTCCGACGATGGCCAGGACCACGATCCCGATGATCCTGAGGGCCTTGTGGGCCATGTTCGGTTCTCCGTCGAGAGTATACCGCTTTCTAGCCTTGCCGATTCTTCTTCGCGGTCACCGCGCTTCTTCGCGTTCTTCGCGAGGAGCTGTTGCAAGACTCAAATCAGAAAACAATCTTTACAATCAGACCCGCCGTATAGTACCTGAACGCTCCAGTCGTCGAGCTTTCCGCGCTGGTCGAGAAACCCGCAAACAGGTCCACCGTGTTCTCCCCGCTCCAATTGCGTCCCACCCGTCCCTCCACGTGTCCCTTTACCTGCGCGCTGCCGCCGGTCCCGACCTGCTGGATTCCCAGCCCGCCGCTGAGCCGGCCGCGCCAGGGTGCCCGGGTAAAGCTGTAGGCGCCCCGGCCTTCGAGCACCAGCAACCGGTTGGGTGAGAAATAGCCTACGCCGGGGAAATCATACCCCATGATCCGGGTGAACAGACCGGCCGAGAGGTTCGGCCGAAGGGTCTTCATGAGGGCGAGGACGCCGGAATTGCGAAAGTTGCTGTCGCTCAGCCAT
>Ga0070699_100003134_pt1 | contig 14640 bp, 13 predicted proteins | sample KBSK1503metaG_FD_65473 | JGI IMG/M metagenome (GOLD analysis project Ga0070699, IMG submission 65473) | Corn, switchgrass and miscanthus rhizosphere microbial communities from Kellogg Biological Station, Michigan, USA - KBS K1-50-3 metaG | ecosystem: Host-associated > Plants > Roots >...
TCCAGCGGGTTGACCGGCGTGCCGAACCAGGGGTTGATCCCGGTGACCCCGAGCGCCAGCTCGTGCAGGTTCGCCTTGCCCACGATCTGCGCGCCCGCGGCCCGCAGGCCGGCCAGGCAGGCCGCGTCCTGGCCGGCCGGGACCGCGGCGTCGGCGACGACCCGCGACGCCGCGGTGGTCGGCGTGCCCGCCATGTCGATCAGGTCCTTCACCGCCACCCGGAGCCCCGGCCCCCGGACGCTGAACGACGTGATGAACGTAACGGACACGGTGCCTCCACGGGATGCGTCGGCCCGTGCTAGAGGGCCTGCGGAAACAGCGGCAGCAGCTCGGGGCGCTTGGGCGGCACGCCGTCACCGGTGGAGACGCCGCGCAGCCGCCTGGCGACCCAGGGCGCAGCGTGCTCCCTGGCCCAGCGCGCGTCGGCCCGCCGCGCCGCCAGCCAGGCGGTGGCGCGGTGCCGGGCAGGGACCGTGGCCGGCGGGAACGGCTCGCGCCAGTCCTCGTCGACCGGCAGCCCCACGACCTCGCTCGCCCGCAGCGCGACCAGGCGGTGGCCGTCGGGCGCCAGGTGCAGCCGGTCCACGCTCCACGCCCGCGGGTCCGCGAGCGCCCGCATCGACCACAGGTCGACGAGAAGGCAGCCGCGCTGGTCGGCGATCGCCCGCAGGTGCATGTTGTAGGCCGCGATCTTGCCCCGGATGAGGCGGATCAGCGGGAACGTGCGGGGGTCGAACCCGGTGAACACCAGCACCTGGCACCCGGCCCGGCGCAGCCGGGCCACGGCCTCGTCGAACACCTGGGCCAGCGTGTCGGGATCGGCCCGGGGCCGGAGCAGGTCGTTGCCGCCGGCTGCGAGGCTGACCAGATCCGGCGCCATCGCGACCGCTCGGGGCACCTGGTCATCCGCGACCTCTCGCAGCAGCCGGCCGCGGATCGCGAGGTTCGCGTAGCGCAGGCCCGGACGGCCGACGGCCAGCCGCTCGGCGAACCTGTCGGCCCAGCCGCGGGGGCCGCTGCCGTCGGGGTACGGGTCGCCGAGGCCTTCGGTGAAGCTGTCGCCCAGGGCGACGAAGGCGCCGGCTCCCGCCATCACATCCCACATTGGCCCAAGGCTAGCCGGGCGCGGCTCCCCGGGCTGGTGCCGGCGCAGGCCGGGGCGGTCTCGGTAGTGTGCTGGCAAACCTTCAGAGCCGGCCGTCCCGCAGCGCGTCGCTGAGCGCTAGCACGCCCCGGACGGTCACGTCCAGCGCCGGGCTCAGCGCGCTCGGCCACGTCGAGAGCTTGGCCACCACCGTCTGCGACGGCACGTGCACGAAGATGTTCTGCCCGTTGATGCCGGACGCGTAGAAGAACGGAACGCCCGGGTCACACACCCACCAGCAGTTGCGGTAGTGAGCGCCCGGCGGGTATCCGGGCGGGCGGTCCGCGCCGTCGAACGCCGCCGCGCCGTCGGGGGCGCCGCGGATGGTGTCGTCCACCCACGCCTCCGGCACGATGGCCCGGTCGGCGACCCGCCCGCGCTGCAGGAACAGCTGGCCGAACCGGGCCACGTCGCGCAAGGTCGCGCAGATCCCGCAGTCGGCCATCGGGTTCCCGCGAGCGTCGACGGTGATCTCCGCGTCGAACTCGGCCCCCATCGGCTGCCACAGGTCGCGCGCGATGAGCTGGTGCAGCCGTGTTCCTGCCGCCCGCTCGATCACCCAGGCCAGCACGTCGGTGAGGATCGAGCGGTAGCGGAACGGGCCGCCGTGCGGCGCGTCGTTCGCCAGTGTGGCGAAGTAGCCGAGCGCGTCCTCCGGCCTCGGCCGCCCGTCGTCCGGCCGCCACAGGTACACCCGCTCGTACGTGCGCACGTCGGCCTCGGGGTTGTCGTAGCTCTCGTCGAACCTGGTGCCCGCCCGCATGTCCAGCAGGTCCTGCACGGCCGCGCCCTCGAACGAGGTGCCGCCGAGCTCGGGGACGATGTCCTCGACGCGGGCGGAGACGTCGAGCTCGCCCCTGCCCGCCAGGATCCCGGCGACCGCCGAGGTCACCGACTTGGATACCGACATGAGCAGGTGCGGGACGTCCGGCGCCATGTCGTTGAAGTAGTGCTCGGCCAGGATCTCGCCCTGGTGCAGCACGAGGAACCCGTCGGTGTACGTCTCCGCCAGCAGCTCGGCCACGGTCAGCTCGCGGACGTGCGAGCGGAACCTGAAGCCGAGCACGTCGCGCTCGGCGCGCGGCAGCGGCCAGGCCTGCCCGGCGGGGGCGCGGGCGATCCTCGCCGTCGGGATCAGCTCGCGGACATGCTGGAACGCCCACCGGTTGAACGGCGGTTCCTGCCAGTTCGCCAGCGTCACCCGCCCGGCCGGCGGGAACGGCGGCGCCCCGGTCATCAGCGCGGCCCTCGCCGCCACCGGATTCACGCTGGTCACCTTACTGGTTACCGGAAGCGCCACAACCCGTCGAGGCGGCGGCAGTCCCGGCTACGGCTCTCCCGCGGCGCCAGAGTCACTTGACGGAGCCGGCGGTCATGCCGGCGACCAGGAAGCGCTGCAGCAGCAGGAAGCCGGCCGCTACGGGGACGCTGACCGTCAGCGACGCTGCCATGATCTGGTTCCAGTACACCTGGTTCTGGGTGGCGTAGCCCGCCAGCCCTACGGCCAGGGTCCGGGTCGAGTCGTTGGTGAGCACCGACGCGAACAGCATCTCGCTCCACGCGGTCATGAACGCGTAGATCAGGACGGCGACGATGCCCGGCACGGCCGCCGGGATCACCACCCGGACGAAGGCCCCCATCGGCCCGCTGCCGTCGACCTTGGCCGCGTCGTCCAGGTCACGCGGGACCGTGTCCAGGTACGCGGCCAGCATCCAGATCGCGAACGGCAGCGTGAACGTCATGTACGTGATGATCAGCCCGATGCGGCTGCCGTAGAGGTTGACCCCGGTCGCCTGGCCGAGGTTCACGAAGATCACGAAGAGCGGCAGCAGGAAGAGGATTCCCGGGAACATCTGGGTCGACAGAACGGTGATCGTGAACGCCTGCCGGCCGCGGAACCGGTAGCGGCTGACGCCGTAGGCGGCCAGCAGGGCCACGAGCACGGAGGCCACCGACGCCGTGGTCGACACGACGAGGCTGTTCACCAGGTACCGGCCGAGCGGGATCGTCGACCACATGTCCACGAACGGCGACACGGTGAGGCGGCTGGGGAACCAGCGGAACACCCCCTCGACGTCGGGCAGCGGCTTGAGCGCCGAGGTCAGCATCACGTAGACCGGTCCGAGGGCGAACAGCCCGAGCAGGGTCAGGCCGATCACCCGGGCCCAGCGGAACCAGGCGGGGTCATGCACGGCGTTCTGCTCCTGAAGTTCGCACCACGGCCAGGTAAACCCCGGTGACCAGCAGCAGGAACAGCAGCAGCAGCACCGACATCGCCGACCCGGTGCCGAAGTTCCAGCTGACGAACGAGTTCTCGTAGATGTGGATCGAGATGATGTCCGCCTGCGTCGGCGGGGCGGAGCCGAAGAGCGTGAACGGCGTGGTGAAGTCGTTGAACGTCCACAGGAACAGCACCAGGAGCAAGACCCGGTTGACCGGCCGCAGCAGCGGCAGCGTTACGTGCCTCACCTGCCCGAGGATGCCCGCGCCGTCCAGCGCCGCCGCCTCGTACAGGTCGGCGGGGATGCTCTGCAGCCCGGCGGTCAAGATCAGGAAGGCGAACGGCCACGTGCGCCACACCGCGACGATGACCAGGGAGAAGAAGCTGTTCGGCCCGATCAGCCAGAACGGCGGGCTGCGGGTCAGGTGCAGCGCGAGCAGGACCCGGTTCACAGCGCCGGTGTCCTGCTGCAGCATGAAGTTCCAGGTGATGACCGAGGCGAACACCGGCAGCGCGAACGGGATCAGGAACACCGTGCGCACGAGCCCGCGGCCGCGGAACGGCCGCTGGGTCAGCACCGCGGCCGTCATGCCGAACGTCCACGACAGCGAGAGGACCAGGAGCGTGTATCCGATCGTGACCGTGAACGAGTGCAGCAGCGCCTGGCCGGTCGCCCCGTTCAGGTTCAGCGCGATCGCGTAGTTGCCGGTGCCGGCGAACGGCGCGGCGCGCCAGTTGCTCAGGTAGAACTCGGTGAGGCCGAGGAAGCTGATCCCGACGCCGGCCAGCATCGGGATGATGTGAATCAGCAGTTCGAGTACGACGGCCGGGAGCAGGAGCAGGTACGGCAGACGCTCACGCCGAGGCAATGACGGCTTGTTCGGCTCGGGTGGTGTCAACCACCGAGAGTCAGCCTCCAAGCTGTTGCTGGGCCTGGCTGAGCGCCTGGGCGATCATAGCGCTGGTCACAGTCTTGCCGGTGGCCGCGTCGGCGTACAGGTGGATGATCGCGGTCCCGACCGTGGTCTCGAAGTTACTCTCCTGCGGCACCTCGGGCATCGGCGCCGCAGTAGTGCTGAGGATGGAGCGGAACGTGGAGACGGCCGGGGTGTTGAACGCGGGGTCGCTGTAGGCGGCCGAAACCGTGGGCAGCGAGCCGTAGGTCGCGTTCAGCGACTCCTGCTCCGGCGTGCTGGTCATGAACTTCACGAACTTCAGCGCGGCGGACAGGTTCTTGGTGTCCTTGAAGACCGCGAGGTTGATGCCGGCCACCATGCTGGTGATGTTCTTGCCGCCGGCCGGCATCGGTGACGGCAGCGGGACGGGGGCCACGCCGATGTCCGCCGCGTTCATGCCCAGCTTGGCCAGCGACCCCGAGGCAGCCTGCCAGATGACCATCGAGGTCTTGCCGGTGGCGAAGTCGGTGAGGGCCTCGGTGCCCTTGGAGTACTGGGCGTCGGCCGGGTTGGTGATCTTGTCGGCCTGCATGAAGTCGATCATCTGCCTGACCGCGGCGACGTTCTGCGGGGTATCGAACGTGGGCTTGCCTGTTGCGTCGAAGAACGACCCGCCCTGCTGCTCGCTCAGCTCGAAGGCCAGGTGAACGTTCTCGGGGACTTGGCCTCCTTCGATGGCCAGGCCCCAGTGGCCGGCCTTGGTGAGCTTCTTGCCGTCGGCGACGAGCTCCGCCCAGGTGCCTGGAGGGCTGCTGATGCCGGCCGCGGCGAACTGCGCCTTGTTGTAGTAAAGCCCGTAGGCCAGGCTGTACAGCGGCACGGCTGTGGGCGGCTTGCCCGACTCGCCGGTCGCCGAGAGGCTGCCGGCCAGGAACCGGTTCGAGCCGCCGATCTGGCTCATCACGGACGGCGTGAACTGCACGAAGGCCCCGGTCACCTGAAGCGACGGAGACCAGGTGTTGCCGATGTTGAGGACGTCAGGGCCCTTCCCCGACACCGTCGCCGCGGTGATCTGGGTGAGCAGGGTGGTCCACGGGATCACCTGCACGTTGACCTTGATGCCGGTCTCCCTGGTGAACTTGGCGATCTGCGGGGCGAGCACCTGCTGGTCATCCTGCAGGCTGGTGCCCTGGTTGCTCGCCCAGTAGGTCAGGGTCGTGTGGGCAGCCGAGCCGCCGCCAGAGCTGCTGCTGCTGCACGCGGCGAGCGGCGCCGCCGCGAGCGTGGCGACGAATGCCATGGTGGTGAGCTTCGTCCGTCTCATGAGGTGTCCTTCCGGAAGAGGTCGCGAGCGTAGAGGGCCGCGCGGCAGGAGGGGACAGCGGGGGAGGCGAAGACCGCGGGAACATCAGGCATAGCAAGATCTTTTACATCTTCCTATAAGACGTAAATTATGGTCGATCCCGCAGCGGCGGCTGTCAACGTCGCGACTGCCTCCGTTTCCGTTTCGTTACACAACGCGGTCGAGGCCGGACTTTTTCCGGGCCGTAAAGTAGGGGCAGCCCGGTATCCAGCGGTCGAGAGCCGCCCCACCCATGTCAGGCAGGTCGATGCCCAGGACCAGAACCACCACGGTGCGGGATCTACGCAAGAGCAACCGGTCCCGCGCGCTGTGGCAGGTCTTCCTCAACGGTCCGCTCACGCGCCAGGAGGTCGGAGACCTGTCGGGCCTCAGTACCGCGACCGTGAGCAACCTCGTCGCCGCCCTGGAAGCGGAGGGCGTCGTGGCCGAGGTGGGCCTCGAGGACTCCAACGGAGGCCGGCCGCGCGGGCTGCTGCAGGTCAACCCCGGGTACGGCTACGTGATCGGCGTCGACGTCGGCGAGACCGCGTTCCTGGTCGAGCTGTTCGACTTCCGGCTGCAACTGCGGGCCCGGCACACGTCGGTTACCGACATGGCCGTCCTGGATCCCGAGGACGCCGTCAGGCACATCACCGGCGGTATCGAGTCGGTAATCGCCGAGTCGGGCGTGGACCGGCAGGCGATCCTGGGGGTCGGGGTCGCCGTTCCTGGCCTGGTCGAGCACAGCGATCCGGCGGTGGTGGACGGTCAGAGCGTCGGCTGGCATGCCGTGCCGCTCGAGTCGATGCTGCACAGCCGGACCGGGCTGCTCATCCTGGTGGACAACGGCGCGAAGACCCTGGGCCAGGCGGAGAAGTGGTTCGGCGCCGCCCGCGGCACCGATCACGCGGTCATCGTCCTGCTGGGGATCGGGGTGGGGACGTGCATCATCAGCAACGGCGAGACCTACCGGGGGGCGACGAGCAGCGCCGGGGAGTGGGGTCATACCAAGGTCGTCGTGGGCGGTCGGCCGTGCCGCTGCGGGGCGGAGGGCTGCCTCGAGGCGTACGTCGGCGCGGGAGCGATCGTGGCCAGGTACGAGCAGCTCAAGAGCCGCCGGGTCACCACGGGCCCCGGCGAGCTGGAGGCGCGGATCGCCGCGATCATCGACGCCGCCGGCCGTGACCGGGCCGCGGCCCAGGTCCTCGACGAGACCGTGACCTACCTCGGCGCCGGGATCGCGGACCTGGTCAACCTGTTCAACCCGGAGCGCGTCGCCGTCGGCGGCTGGCTGGGCCAGGCGCTCAGCGACGTGCTGCTGCCGCGCGTCCGCGAGGCCGCGGCACGCCAGGCCCTGCGCCTCCCGTTCAGCCGGGTCGAGATCGTGAAGGCCGAGCTCGGCAAGGACGCGGTCGCGCTCGGCGCCGCGACGCTGCCGATCGCCAGGCTGCTCACCGCCGGAGCAGTGGTCAGCGAGCCCGCCGGCAGCCGTCGGCTCCGGTCACCCGGCGGGTGACCCACTTGACAGCCTTTGCTTAAGCCTTAGCCTAAGTACCGAACTAAGCCGCCCGCGAAGGAGCACCAGTGCGCTTCCCCCCGGGATTTCAGTTCGGCGCGGCGACCGCGGCCTATCAGATCGAGGGCGCGGTCGACGAGGACGGCCGCGGCCCCTCGATCTGGGACACGTTCGCGATGGTGCCCGGGGCGGTGACCCACGGCGACACGGGCGCCATCGCCTGCGATCACTATCACCGGGCCGACGCCGATCTAGATCTGCTGGCGGAGATCGGCATGACCGCCTACCGGTTCTCGATCTCCTGGCCGCGGGTCGTCCCCGACGGCGCCGGGTCGGTGAACCAGAAGGGCCTCGACTTCTACCGGCGCCTGGTCGATGGCTTGCACGCCCGCGGCATCGCGCCCGTGGCCACGCTCTATCACTGGGACCTCCCACAGTCGCTCCAGGATGCAGGCGGCTGGGCCAGCCGCGACACCGTCGGGTACTTCTGCGATTACGCGCGGGTGGTGCTGGACGCTCTCGGCGACGCCGTTCCCCTCTGGGGAACGGTCAACGAGCCCTTCTGCGCGGCCATGGTGGGTCATCTCGAGGGCAGGCACGCGCCGGGAATCACCGACCTGGCCTCGGCGCTCGCCGCCGCCCACCATCTGCTGCTCGGGCACGGCCGGGCGGTTGAGATCGTCCGGCAGAGCGCGCCCGGTGCCCGCGTCGGCATCTCGCATCTGTTCTCGGACATCAGCCCGGCGTCGCAGTCCGCGGCCGACCTGGCCGCCGCCCGGCGGCTCGACGGGTACGAGAACCGATGGTTCCTCGACCCGGTGGTGCTGGGGACCTATCCCGAGGACATGCTCGGATGGTACGAGCGTCAGGTGCCGGTCGACTTCATCCGCGACGGCGACCTGCGGGTGATCGCGGCGCCCGCGGACTTCCTCGGCGTCAACTACTACGAGACGAAGATCGTGGCCGACGACCCCGGCGAGCCCTACCACCAGGCACGGGTCATGCCCAGGACCGGCAGGCTCACGGCGGGCGGCCTGGATGTCAGGCCCGCCGGCCTGGGCCGCATCCTGCGCCGGGTCAGCGGTTTCACGGCCATGCCGCTGTATGTCACCGAGAACGGCGCTGCTTTTCACGACTACGTCGATCCCGAGGGCGGCGTCGATGACCTGGAGCGGATCTCCTACCTGAGCGATCACCTGGCGGAGACGCTGAGGGCGATCGCGGCAGGAGTCGACGTGCGCGGTTATTTCGTGTGGTCGCTGCTGGACAACCTGGAATGGGCCGACGGGTACAGCCGCAGGTTCGGCCTGGTTTTCGTCGATTTCGGCACCCAGGCCCGCGTCCCGAAGGCCAGCGCCCGCTGGTATCAGCGGCTCATCGCCGAGGGCGAGCTCCCCCCAGAACCATTCGGCTGAACGGGCCGTCCAGCGGCCCGATTCCGCGCCCGGAATGCGCCGCTGCCGGGCTGACGTCACCCGGCCGGGCCGGAGGGCGGTTCCGCGCCGTCGCGGTCCGGGCCGGAACACCAGGCGCGGACCTGGCGGGTCAGCAGGAGGCCGATCACGGCGGCATCGGGGATGATCGCGATGAGGGTGGTACTGATGCGAAAGCTGTCGGGGTAGGTGGCCAGCGCCTTCCCGGCCCCGAAGATGAACAGGCAGGGCAGCAGGAGCGCGGTGAGCCACGCCCAGGCGGCCCCGCGGAAGACGAACACGCCGGTGACGGCCTGGAGCACGGCGAACGCCATCAGCACCGTGAAGTCCGCCCAGTGGTTGCCGGGTACCCCGCTGAGCCGGCCGCCGGGAGGCTGTGCGAAGGCGAGGACCGCGACCAGCACCTTCAGCAGGCCGACGCCGCACACGACCACCAGCGCGCACCAGACCAGGAACGGCCGGCGTCTCGCAGCCGTCGGATCCCGCGCCCCGGCGCCAGGCGCGCTGCCGACCGGAGTGGTTCCCGTCATGACGGTTACCGCTTTTCGACCGATATAACGCAACCAGTGCGCGCATCATGACCGGAGAGCGTGATCCCAGGCAACCGCACTTTTACCCTGGGCCGCCCCCGTATTTCTACCTGTATCTCCCGCCGGCCTTATCCGACGTAACGAGCGAGCGCGGCGCGCAGCTGCTGGACCCCGGGATCGGTATAGGCCGGCGGAACCTGGCCGTTCGCCGCGAAGGCGACGTTCCCGCAGTCCTGCTGGTCGCCCACGAAGCGCGCGTGGCCGACGACCCGCCCCGTTCGGGCCGCGTACACGGTGATGTTCCAGCGGCCGTAGTACATCGGCGCGGCCTCGACGCCGGTCAGGGTATTGCCATAGGTGCAGGTGGTGATCGCCCCGCCACCGGCCCGCGTCACGGCGCCGCACGCGATGAGCTGCACGGCCCTCGGATCCGAGGGCCGCCACGGCGGCTGGTCCTGCCATGGTGCCGAGATGCCGCCCCGAGGGTCGGAGTACCATTCCCGTTCCGCTTGGCCCGGGCGCGAGCACCATTCCCGGACATTGCGGTTGAGCAGGGTCCCGAGGACCGCGATGTCGGGAGCCAGGCTCGTGAGGCCGATGCCACCCTGCGACGTGGCGATCACGGCCACGCCCGCGACGATGGTCACCACGGTCAGGACCGCGGCCGTCAGCCACGCCCAGCGCGCGCCGCGGAATATGAACACGCCCAGGATGATGTCGAGGACCGCCGACGCCGCCGATATGGCGAGGGCCACCCAGAGGCCGCCGGGGACGCCGGACCCGTGAACCTGATCATCACGAATGAAGGCCGCGTAGAGCACAACCGCCAGGAACGCATGCAGCAGCCCGAAGCAGGTGAACAGGACCAGCGCGCCCCAGGCCATGAATGGCCGGTGCGCCGTTCGCAGCGCAGGCCACCGATCAGCGTTCTGCGAGCGGCCAGCCGGAGGCAGAATCATGCTTGTAACTCCCTCGAAAGCACGGCGAGACTCTGCGCCACAGCATGTCGGCGGCCATCTCGGGCTGCATCGGTGCAAGTACTCACGTCGCCCAGGTACATCTACCCGCTTGCCGGCGCGGGGGCGACGCCGCCCTCAGAGCAGGACGCTGACGCTTCTCACGCAGCCCGGGCGCGGGCCCATTTCTCGATCCGGGCGAGAGCGTCCTGCAGGACCTCGGGCCGCTTGCAGAACGCGAAGCGCACCTGCGTGCGCCCGGCGTCGGGATCGTCGTAGAACACAGCGTTGGGGATCGCGACCACGCCGGCCTGGTGCGGCAGGTTCCGGCAGAACTCCACGCCGTCGGCGTCGCCGAGCCGCCCGATGTCCGTGGTGACGAAATAGGTGCCGTCCGGCGGGTAGACCAGGAAGCCTGCTTCCGACAGGCCGGCGCAGAGCAGGTCACGCTTGCCGCGCAGGTCCGCGCTGATCCCGGCGAAGTACCCGTCGGGCATCCTTAGCGCCTCGGCGATCGCGTACTGGAACGGGCCCCCGTTCACGAACGTGAGGAACTGCTTGACGGCCCGCACGGCCGCGACCAGCCCGGCCGATGCCGTTACCCAGCCGATCTTCCAGCCGGTGAACGAGAACGTCTTGCCGGCCGAGCTGATCGACACCGTGCGCTCGCGCATGCCGGGCAGCGAGCCGATCGGCACGTGCTCCCCCGCGTACACCATGTGCTCGTAGACCTCGTCGGCCACCACGAGCAGGCCGTGCTCGCGCGCCAGGCCAGCGATCGCGGCGAGCTCGTCGCGGGTGAACACCGACCCGGTCGGGTTGTGCGGCGAGTTCAGCAGGATCAGCCGGGTCCGCGGGGTGACCGCGGCCCGCAGCGCGTCCAGGTCGGGCCGGAACTCGGGCGGCCGCAGCGTCACGGGCACGCGCACGCCCCCGGCCAGCGCCACGCACGCGGCGTAGGAGTCGTAGTACGGCTCGAACGCGATGACCTCGTCTCCGGGCTCGACCAGCGCCAGCAGCGCGGCCGCCACCGCCTCGGTCGCGCCCGCGGTCACCAGCACCTCGGTGTCCGGGTCGAAGCCGAGACCGTAGAACCGCCGCTGGTGCTCGGCGACGGCCTGCCGTAGCTCGGGTATGCCGGGCCCGGGCGGGTACTGGTTGCCGCGCCCGTCCAGGATCGCGGCCGCGGCCGCCTCCGCGATCTGGCGCGGCCCGTCGGTGTCGGGGAAGCCCTGCCCCAGGTTCACCGATCCGGTCGCGACGGCGAGCGCCGACATCTCCGCGAAGATCGTCGAGCCCATACCGGCCATTCGCCTGTTCAGCAGCGGTCGTTCCACCCCGCCATGAGATCACGCCGGGACCCGCAACGGCATGCCGCGTCCAGAGGCTCAGCCCGAATTGCCGCTATTACCCCAGGCAGCGCTTGAATTAGGTCGCGGGCCGGCCGGCGCCTTTCACACTTTCCGTTGGAACATAATTGAACAAACCGGGACAGCTACCCCGCGGAAGTTGTGAAATGTACCCTGACCCCCTGTTTCGGACACGCTCACAGTGCAGGTGAGCCGTGACCGAAATCTGCTGACCGGCAGCGGCGGCGGCTGGCGGACAGCCTAGGTGCCGATCCGTCGCCCGAGCGCTACCGGTAAGCGAGCACGATCCAGACCTGGCCGCGGGCGAAGGTCATCCGCTGGCCGAACGCCGTGGTGAAGGTGGTGCCGCCGTCAAGGGACGGCCGTGACCAGCGCGTGGTCCAGGCCTTGCCGTCGCGCAGGACCAGCGCGACGCCCGACCCGACGCTCTCCGCGTACGGCGGGGGCTTGCCGTACTCCAGGAACCGGGAGGTACGCACCGTCGTGTGCATGATCACCACGGTGGCGGGCGCCAGTCGCCCGGCGTCGGTGGTCATCGCGGGGGTGCCGTCCATCGACACCAGCCAGCCATGCCGTGCTGCCGACCAGGTGAAGCGGAACCAGGCCGCCGGGTAGGACGCCGAGACCGACCGGGCGGGCCTGCCGCCCCGCGGCGGCGGGCCGAACCGGAATCCGATGTCATGCGCCCTGCTGGCCTGCGGAGCCTGCCGCAGCAGCTGCCGTGTCTGGGCATACAGGTTGTACGGGGCGATGCGCCTGTTGCTCCGGAAGTACCCGCTGGCGATGCCGTCGAACAGGTCCACGATCCTGGCGGTCCGGTGGATGTAAGGGAGCAGCGTGGCCGTGGCGCCCGAGTAGGCAAAGGCGGGCCTCCCGAACTGGCGTAGCAGCTCCAAGTCGTCCTCCCGCGCGCTGCGCACCGGCCCGATCACCGGCGGGAAGTTGGAGGAGAACACCGCCATGAACCGGCTCAGCCCGCCTTCGACCGGGAGCACGTAGACGATGTCGGCGTGGCTGAGCCCGGTCTGCGGCCGCGCGAACACGATGTTGTCGATCTTCACGATGAGCACCCGGTTCAGCGACGCCACCGGCTTCCCGGTGAACGGCGACAGCAGCAGCCGCGGCGCGTCCGGGCGGGGCGCGTCCGGGCGCGTTGCCGCCGCCTTTCTCGCCTGCCCGTCACCGCGCAGCGCCAGCAGCAGGCCGACCACCAGGGCGGCCACGATCACCACGGCCGTTACGGCCGTTATGACGGCTTTATGCCGGGTCCAGATCAGCGCCGCGCTCGAGCGCAGCTTAGGCAGGGCGTGCAACCGCGCCCCCGGAAGGCGGCCAGGTGCGCGCCGGCTCGACGGTCTGCATGTCCGCCAGGGTAGCGCCGCGTCACCGCACGTCACTCCGCCTTCCGCGGTATCGGAAGGCGCTCGGTGACGCGGCCCGCTTGCTCGCGGCCGGCCCACACGGTCTGGCTGTCCGCCCGCCGCCTGCTTTCGCCGCGCCAGGCGCCCCGAGTTAAGTAGTTGTCGACGATGAAGCCGAGCACCACGGCGCCGAGCACGGCGGCGCCCGCGATGGTGATAAATCTCACGCCGGAGGCCAGGCCGATGAGCAAGACCACCAGTCCCAGAACAAAACCGCCTGGTGCGGCTTTTTTCACTCCCTTGCTGAAGAGGTTACTGAGGGGTTCGAGCAGAAGCGGGCCCACCAGGAGGGCGACGAGGACCGCGATGAAGATCAGCGCCACGACGAGCTGGCGGACCGAGAACCAGGCGGCGTGCCGGCCCAGGTAACCGTGAACGCTGAGCGTGCCGGCGAGATATCCGGTCAAGGGTCCGTCCTTGGTAACCTCGCGAACTGCTCATAGCGCTGGAAGCTCACCGGATTCGCGGATGCCCAACCCCCGTAACGAGCCAAGAGCAGGTAATGGGCGGGTCGGCATCGTCACTTGCCGGATGTACCGGATATGAGCCGTTCCACGGCGCTCAGGGCCACAGCGTGGAAGCCGCCCGCGCCGGCGCTCGCGTAGGATCCGCGGCCCCGGCTGCGCCGGATCCGTGAGCCCGAGATCGTTACTCACAGCTAGATCCTGACTACATTTTGTTGTCGAGTTGGATAGTGTCCTCTCCGTGTCGAGCTACGCGGCGGCGGAAAAGGCGTGGCTGCCAGGCGCGGCTGTGCACCCAGCGGGCGAGTCTGCGCCGCTGGCCGCGGCTGAGCCGCGCCCGCTGGTCTGCTCGGGCCCAGCGGCGATTCGGGGAGGCTCATGTGAAGAGTGTGGTTCAGCCGCTTAACGGCGGGGCAGTTCAGGTGCTCGAGGTGCCTCGCCCTGCCGCCGCGCCGACCGAGGTGCTGGTGCGCACGATCGCGTCGGTGATCTCCCCGGGAACCGAACGGGCGGTCACCGCGCTGACCCAGTCCAGCCTGCTGGCGAAGGCGCGGGCCCGGCCCGACCTGGTCCGGCAGGTGGTGCGCAAGGCCAGGGCCGAGGGCATCGTCACCGCGGCCCACGCGGTCCGCAGCCGCCTCGCCGAGGACCTGCCGCTCGGCTACTCGGCCGCGGGCGAGGTGGTCGAGGTCGGCTCGGCGGTCAGCGGGCTGCGGGCCGGGCAGCTGGTGGCGACCGGCGGGGCGGGGAAGGCCAACCACGCCGAGTTCCAGGCCGTCCCCGGGCTGCTGTGCGCGGTGGTCCCGGACGGTGTGCCCGCACAGGACGCCGCGTTCGCGACCGTGGCGGCGATCGCGCTGCACGGGCTGCGGCTCGCCGAGGCGGGCCCGGGATCCAAGGTGGTGGTGATCGGGCTCGGCCTGGTCGGGCAGCTCGCGGCCCGGCTGGCCATGGTGTCGGGCTGTGACGTCGCCGGGATCGACCCGGCCCCGCACGCCCGCATCGTCGCGACCGGCTCCGGCGTCCTGGCCCTGGACGAGCTGGGCGACGCCACGACCGAACAGGTGGTGGCCTGGTCACGGGGGCGGGGCGCGGACGCGGTGCTGATATGCGCGGCGAGCCCGGCCTCCGCGCCGGTGACCCGCGCTCCCGCGCTGTGCCGCGACCGCGCGGCAGTGGTGATCGTGGGCGACGTCGGCCTGGAGCTCGACCGCACCCCGTTCTACGAGCGGGAGCTCTCGCTGCGGTTCGCCCGCTCCTACGGTCCCGGCCGTTACGACCCCTCGTACGAGGGGTCGTAACGGCCGGGACCGTAGGAGCGGGCGAACCGCAGCGAGAGCTCCCGCT
>Ga0070699_100003137_pt1 | contig 14621 bp, 8 predicted proteins | sample KBSK1503metaG_FD_65473 | JGI IMG/M metagenome (GOLD analysis project Ga0070699, IMG submission 65473) | Corn, switchgrass and miscanthus rhizosphere microbial communities from Kellogg Biological Station, Michigan, USA - KBS K1-50-3 metaG | ecosystem: Host-associated > Plants > Roots >...
CCCGTCAGTCCATCCGGTCGAGGATCTCGCGCACCAGGTCCATCGAGGTGTGCGGGTGCAGGAACGCGAACCTCGCCACCGTCTCGCCCTCCCACGCCGACGGCGGTATGAAGGCCACCTGGTCCTGCAGCAGCCGGTCGGCCCAGGCCGTGTACTGCCCCGCGTCCCACCCAACACGCCGGAACAGCACCACGCCGAGCGACGGCTCCCTGACCAGCTCCAGGCGGGAACGCGAGCGGATCTCGTCCGCGGCCTGCCGGGCCAGCCCGATCGCCGTCTCGATGGCCTCGGCGTAGGCGTCGGTCCCGTACACCGACAGCGAGAACCACAGCGGCAGGCCGCGAGCCCGCCTGGTGAGGTGGTAGGCGTAGTCGGTCGGGTTCCACTCGCCCGGCCGGTCGTGGATGACGTCCAGGTAGGAGGCGTCCTGCTTGTGCACGGACCGGGCCACCGACGGGTTCCGGTACAGCAGCGCGGCGCAGTCAAACGGGGCGAACAGCCACTTGTGCGGGTCCACGATGAACGAATCGGCGTGCTCGATGCCGGCGTACCGGTCGCGCACGCTCGGCGCGAACAGGCCGGCCCCGCCGTAGGCGCCGTCCACGTGGAACCACAGCTGGTGCTGGCGCGCCACCTCGGCCGCGCCGGAAAGGTCGTCGATGATGCCCGCGTTGGTGGTGCCCGAGGTCGCCACGATCGCGGCCAGCGAGCCCGGGTTGCCGTCGGCTTCGATGGCCGCCCGCAGCCCGGCGCCGGTGAGCCGGTGGTCGTCGGACTTCACGACGAGCGGGTCCATCTCGCAGATCCGCAGCGTGTTGGTGATCGAGGAGTGCGCGTCCTCGCTGACCGCCACCCGCCACCGTCGGCCACCGGCAGAAGGACCGGCCTTCCGCTTGGCCACCTCGCGGGCGACGACCAGGGCGGAAAGGTTCCCGGCCGAACCCCCGGAGACGAAGCACCCGCCCGCCGTCTCCGGCATCCCGGCCCGGTCGGCGATCAGCCGCAGCACCTTGTTCTCGGCGTGGATCGCGCCCGCCGCCTCCAGCCAGGAGATGCCCTGGATCGACGCGCACGAGATCAGCATGTCGAACAGCAGCGAGGCCTTGGTCGGCGCGGCCGGGATGAACCCGAGGAAGCGCGGGCTGTCCGCCGAGATGACGGCGGGCGCCATCACCGAGGCGTAGACGCCGAGCACCTGGTCGGGGGTGTGCGGGCCGGCGCCCGGCAGCCCCGCCAGGGCCACGTCGAGCTCGGCCGGGTCCCGGGAACCCTGGTCCAGCGGGACCGGGTCCAGCCGCAGCCGGTTCTCCGCGTAGGCGAGCACTGACCTGATCATCGACTCCGTCGTCGGATCCACATTGTGCATGGCCGAAAACGTAGAGCCTGCGCCGCCGGCGCCGCAAGGACCAAGATCTTGGCCTGGCCGCAGCCATCAGCCAAGATGACCTAGTGACCAACGCACATCCGCTCGAGCCGCTGTCGGCGGACGAGATCAGGCAGGCGGCCGCGATCCTGCGCCGCGACCGCAAGATCGGCGACGCCTGGCGGTTCGCCTCGATCGAGCTGAAGGAGCCGGCCAAGGACGTGCTGGCGGCCGGCCAGCAAAATGCCCGGGAAGCGATCGTGGTCTGCTGGGACCGCGCCGACGGCCAGGCCCGCCGCGCCACCGTGTCGCTGACCGGCGACAAGGTCACCAGCTGGGAGGACCTGCCCGGCCAGCAGCCGAACATGACCGTGGACGAATGGCACGAGTGCGACGAGATGCTCCGCGCCCATCCCGCGGTGGCCGAGGCGCTCGCCCGCCGCGGCATCACCGACATGTCACTGGTACTCACCGACATGTGGGCCTACGGCGCCGCGCTCGTCCCCGAGCGTTACAAAGACCGCAGGATCGGCTGGTCCGACGTGTGGTACCGGGGCAGCGAGCTGGGCAACCCGTACGCCCACCACGTCACCGGCCTGCACCCGGTCGTCGACCTGAACACGATGACGCTGCTCGAGCTGGAGGACAGCGACCCGGGTGACCAGCCCCCGGACGTGATGGGCGAATACCTGCCCAGCCTCCTCCCCATGCGGCTGCGCGAGGTGACGCCGCTGGAGATCACCCAGCCGGAAGGGGTCGGCTTCACCCTCGACGGCCACCTGCTGAGCTGGCAGAACTGGCAGCTGAGGCTGGGCTTCAACCACCGCGAGGGCCTGGTGCTGCACCAGGTCGCCTACCGTGACGGGGACCGGCTCCGGTCGGTGGCGCACCGGCTCTCGTTCGCCGAGATGGTGGTCCCGTACCGGGACGCCAGCCCGGACCACTACCGGCGGACCGCGTTCGACATCGGCGAGTGGGGCCTGGGCTTCATGACCACCTCGCTGTCCCTGGGATGCGACTGCCTGGGCGAGATCACCTACCTGGACGCGGTGGTGCACGACTCCCGCGGCGAGCCCCGGACGATCCCGAATGCGATCTGCGTCCATGAGGAGGACAGCGGGGTCGGCTGGAAGCACGTGGACGAGCGGGCTGGCGTCGAGGTCCGGCGGGCCCGGAGGCTGGTGGTCTCCTTCCACGTCACCGTGGCCAACTACGAATACCTGGTGTACTGGCGGTTCTACCAGGACGGCAACATCGAGTGCGAGGTCCGCGCGACCGGCATCCTGGTCACCTCGCACGCCAGCGCTCCGGGCACTCGCCCGCAGAACGGGACGCTGGTGGATCAGGACACCTACGCGCCGTTCCACCAGCACTTCATCGTCGCCCGGCTCGACCTGGACGTGGACGGGACGAGTAACACGGTCTACGCCACCGACTCCGTGCCGGCGCCGGTCGGCGGCGACGACCCGTACGGGCTGGGCCTGACCGTCCGCAGCACCCCGCTGCGTACCGAGGAGGAGGGGAAACAGGACTACGACTGGGGCACGCAGCGCGGCTGGAAGGTCGTGAACAACAATATGCCGAACGGTCTGGGTACCCCCGTCGCCTACAAGCTCGTGCCCTCGGCTTCGTTCCCGCCCCTGCTCGATCCCGCCTCCCCGGCCTACCAGCGCGCCGAGGTGATCGGCCACACGCTCTGGGTGACTCCCTACCGCGAGGACGAGCGGTGGCCCTGCGGCGACTTCCCGGTCCAGAGCGAGCACGACTCGGGCCTGGCCACCTGGACGCGGGCCGGCCGGCCGATCGAGAACACCGACGTGGTGCTGTGGTACGTGTTCGGCATCCACCACGTGACCCGCCCGGAGGACTGGCCGGTGATGCCGAGCGACATCGTCTCGTTCTGGCTCAAGCCGTCCGGCTTCTTCGACCGCAACCCGGCCCTGGACGTCCCCCCGAGCCACCCGGACTGCCAGCCGGAGTAAGCCAGTGCCACGCAAGCCGCCGGCGACGCGGTGCCCGGTCCTCAGCCGGCCGAGGGCAGTTCCGCTCGCAGCGCCGAGGACGCCGCCGCGACCTGACCAGGACCTCACGCTATCGGGGCGGGCCGGGCCACGGCCCGGGCCCGCCCCGATATCTCCCCCCTCCGCACGATCATCAGGCCAGCCATCACTATCGCGCCTGCGGCGCCGTGGCCGTATCCACGAGATCGGGGATCCGGTGCCTTCAACATGCGCTGGCACCCTGTCGCGGTTCCGGCTCACCCCCGCACGCGATCGGCCGGGCGTCGGCATCGATCAGCCCGGCGATGGCCGGATGGCGGCGCAGCCTGGCCAGGCAGCGACTGCGGCTCGGCCCGATACTGCCGATAGGGATACCTAGCCTGGCGCTGATCTCGGCGTACGACACGGGAGGGTCCGCGGTGAGCAGGACGATCAGTTCCCTGTAACCGGGGGGTAGGTCGGACACCGCCGCGCGCAGCGCGGCGTGGCGCTCGGCCAGGAGCAGTTCGTCCTCGGCCAGCACGGCTTCCGCGTCCGCCATGTTGTTTACGTCCATGAGCGGCCCGGTAACCTGCGGCAGCTGGGCGGCCGTCCGCCGGACCCGGATACATTGCCGCCGGGTAGTGGTGACCAGCCAGCCCGGCAGCGCGGCCGGGTCGCGGAGGTCGTCGAGATGGTCCACCAGGTGTATCCACACCACCTGGCCGACGTCCTCCGCGTCGGCATCCCCCAGCCGGTACTGGCGGCAGATCGACCAGATCAGCGGGGCGTACCGCTCGACGATTTCGTCCCACGCTTGCTTGTCACCGTTTCTCGCGCGGGTCACCAGGCCGGTGATAGACGGGTCATCGCGCATCGGGCTACCGTCCCTTCGTGCCGCCCCCGGCGGCGGCTCGGATTCTGCCGCGCTCGTGCTGCACAATCTGACAATGCACGTCGACCGCTGACAGCCCGCTGACAGCGGTGAGGTACCCGCAAACGTGGCGGTTGAGCTCCTCTAGTAATGAGGAGTGCCGGGCATCTGGTCCAGATGCGGTGTTTTGCGCAATCTTTGTATCGCTCTAATCCCAGGAGCTACCGCGCACGCCCGAGCGCGACGTTGATCAGCTCGGCGAGACCGAACGTTCCGTCGTGCGTGAAGTCCGTGATCGGCGTGAACCCAGCACCCTCGTTGAGGTAGGACGTGGGGTCGCCGCCAAGCGAGGCGGCGAACACCTCGGCGACGATTCTGCCCCCCACTGGTCCGAGCCTGATGGGAATGTCGTCCTTGGCCATGCCGGAGTCGGCCTTATCCCAGGACATCACCTGTGCCTCGGACAGGATGTAGGCCCACAGGGGCGCCTTGCCGGCGAAGCCCTCGGCGATCTGCGCCAGGGGCTTCTTCGGATCGTCGGCGGTGGCTTTCCCGATCACCAGTTGCTCGTCGGGGATCGCCGTCTCGCCGAGTGCCTTGGCGACATCCTGCCCGGACGGGAGTTCGAAGGTCGCGCCGCGTTGGAGGTTGCGCAGTGCAAGCATCGACGGGTTGGAGGCGATCCGGTGGGGCAGGTGGCGAAGCGGGCTCACCAGAGAGGTATCGATCTTGTAGGCCATCTGTGGCCTGCGGGCTATCGGATCGAACAGTGGCGCTGTGGCCGCGGGCTCCGCGCCATGCTCGAGGTCAATGAAGAACTGCCAGTCGATGGCCCAGTCGCTCGGGATACGACGGAACCCTCCCAGATCGGCCGCGTCATCGGCGCGCACCCCGGCATGGCTATCCCTGGAGAAGATGGGGCGGCGCTCGATCGTCGTGTTGAGCCGGTACTCGGGGCGGATCATGGAGTGCCCGAAGCGGAAAGCGGCCACGGAAAATTCCACGGGCATGAGCTTGAGGCGGTTCTCGAGCCCGGGCAGCCTGGGATCGGCCGGCCGGCGGGGGTCCGGGAAGACGCTCGTATACGTCTCGTTGTTGACGACGGTGGGCAGGAAGTCGGTGACCAGCATCCACTGGTAGTGCCATCGAACCTGCTGGCGGACCTCATCGAAACTGGCCTGTTTGCCCAGGTGCTTGGCGACCTGGTTGTGGAATCGCAGGAAGACGGCGTGAAGCTGGGCCACGATGCGGTTCTCGTCGTTGCGCGGATCGCCGATGAGCGCCCGGCCATGCGGACCACGGGGTACCTGGCGCGAACCTGGGTCGTAGGGGTTGCCCGACATGCGCTTGCCCAGCAGCATGTGGATCCCGTCCGGCTCGTACATGTAGGGCTGGTCGGCCGGCCCGCGCCCGTACAGGTTGTCCAGGTCGAAACGGGGGCTGCGGAAGTCCGCCAGGGCTTCGATCTGTTGCCGATTCAGGAATTGCCGTAGCTGGGACGTAGGGTCGAAGGTGAGGTCATGGTCAACGAACTGGCCTAGGTAGGTATAGGCGGCCGTTATCTTCCTGTCCTCCTCCGGATCGCGCTCGGTCTCCGGGGTGGGTCTTTGCTCCTGCGTCGAGGTCATCTCCTCGGCCAGCCGCCGGAGGTCATTCTGGTCGAACTGAGCGGGGTCCAAGTGCCGGAGCAGCTTGGTAAAGCGACCGTTCATCACCTCGTCGAGCGACTCATTCTTACGCCAGTCCCACCAGGTGCCGTGAAATAGCTCGGTCATCCTTGTTTCATCTCCCTCTCGCGCGCCAGTGGCGTGAGGTCCAGTGGCCGAACCCTGCTGCCTAAGAGGCAGCCTGATTCGGGGAGTCGCGAGTAATCTCTGACACTTTTTTGACTTGATCCCACTTCGTACCCTCCTGGGCCGGTGGAGGTGGGTTTTCCTGACTTGTCGTATAGCCTCTTCCCAGCACGGTGAGCCAAACCTTTGCCACCCGTATGACCGCCGTGACGTCTTGGTCGTCCCTGAAGTGACTCGGCGGGAGAGGATGGGCCGACACAGACACGTAACGCTTGTCCGGCTCGCCGGGGTCACTGGAAGCGGTGGGTACTTGCTGGACATCGTAGAAGTTGGCGAAGGCACCACCAGTCTGCGTTGCGCTGCCGGATATTTCGACATAGGTACCAGAATCGGAAGCGTCGAGCTCAACGCTAAGCTCGATCTTGTTATTATTGATCGTGGCGCTTTTGACATATGGAATAGGCATGAGGGACATCCTTTCAGGCAGGTGCGGATTGGGTAAGGTATCGGAGTGACTCCCGGGCTCCTGGCAGGTTGCCCTTGAGCCGGGAGAGTTCGAGCGCCTCGGTAGCGGCGGAGTGTGCTTCGGGGACCTGGCCTGCCGCGGCGAGGACGTGAGAGAGCTCAAGCAGGGTGTCGGCGCGCATGCTCAGCAGGTCGGTCTGCGCGAAGAGAGCCGCCGCCGAGCGCGCGAGTTCCTCGGCTTCGCGATGACGGCCCCGGTCGGCGAGGATCCTTGCGTGTAGTCCCCGGCCGATGGCCTGGGGAGTTAGGTCCTCGTCGGCCGCGGCTTCCTGGCTCATGGCGATCAACCGAATGGCCTCGTCGTACCGTCTTGGCCCTTGCGCCGCGATGGCTCTGGCCAATGTCGCCGCTGTGGTGGCCAGGAAGCGCCGCTCGCCCATATCGTAGAGGGAGTCGTATTGCTGCCGAAGATAACTCTCGGCGGTCGCTGGATCGCCGGCGAGCATCGCAATGAAGGCAGCTTGCTGGGTGATTGCCGCCGTCATCGTGGGGCCGAGGGTTTCCAGCAAGGATTTCGCGGTGTTGAGCGTTTCCTGCGCCGACTCGAAGTCGTCCTGCATCGCGTATAGGCCGGCCAGGTTCATGAGGATCTCGGCCTTTCCGATGGAGTGGTTCCCGATCTCGTCGAGGTAATCCTGGCATCGTTGTATCCCTTCCGGCGCGGGTGTTGGGCCCCAAAGCATGGCCGAGGCGAGCCAGCTGACGATATCGGCCAGCTTCCTCCGGTCGTTCACCTTGCGGGCATAGTCGGCGGCTCGCAGCCAGGCGTATTCGGCGGCGCCCGATTCTGCATGGTTCCAGTGCAGCGCGGCCTCCAGCTGCAAGGTGCGGCAGATTCCCAGATCGTCCTGGCTTGCGTCGAACTCGCGGCGCAATTCGGGAAGCGCCCGGGCGATCTCCAGCTCGGCCTCGTCCGGGTTCATCTCGAGATGCAACAGGAGGGTCTCAACTCGCGCGTGGGCATGCTGGCGTTCGTCGCCGTGGGCAGCGGTGATGCGCTGGGCGTGATCCAGGGTGGCCCGTGCCTTCTCGAGTTGCCCGGCTTCGGTGAGCGCCGTGCCCAGGATGGTATGAAGCCGCCCGAGGACCGGGTCGTCGTCCGGAAGTAGCGCGGCCGTGCGGTCCAGCAGGTTCGCCGCCGCGACGTCGTCGCCGCGGTCATGTGCGGCGTACCCGGCCGTCGCGAGGTGTCCGGCCGCGCGCTGCGACAGCGCGGCGGACTCGGGATCGCCGGGCCATAGTTCGGTGCGATAGCGGACCGACTGTTCGAGGTGATAGCCAAGGATCTCCGAACGCGCGGGGAAGAGGTCCGAGACGCTGACCTCGATCCAGTCGGCGTAGCGGTTGTGCAACTCGGCTCGAAGGGACTTGGGGATCGAGCGGTAAGCCGCCTCCTGGATGAGTATGTGCCGGAAGCTGTACTCCTGATGGGAGCTTCTGCCGGGCCCCGGCTGCACCAGGCCCTTGGTGATGAGGGTCTGGAGGTTGCGGCTGAACGGCGCGCGCGCCTCGACCGGGAGCAGTTCCCGGGTTTCCCGTTCGCCGAAGTCCTTGCCGACGATGGCGGCCCGGACAAGGACGCTGCTGGCTCCCGGCCCCAGGCGCTGGAGCCGTGCCGACAGCAGAGCCTCAATCGTGGGCGGCAGCGCCGGCCGGATATCGCTTCCGCTCTGCTCGCTGAGGGAGACCGCCAGTTGCTCGAGGTAGAGGGGGTTGCCACCGGCGGTCTCGATGAGCCGCGCCCAGGTGGACGGGGCAATGCGATGACCCGCTGACAGTGAATCAAGCAGCGCTTCTGCCGGGAACTCGCCGAGCGGCCCGAGCTGGATGGAAACCGACCTGTCGGCCTCGGCCGCCCAGTCCGGACGCTGGTCGAGCAGTTCCGGGCGGGCAATGCGGACCACGACGATCGGTGATCGCCCCGGCCGGAGGGCAAGCGATTCCACCAGGTCGAGAAAGGTCGGCTCGGCCCAGTGCAGGTCCTCGAAGACGACCAGCACCGGCCGGTCCCGCGCGAGCGCCTCCAGCAGGCGGCGGGCGGCCCAGAAGATCTCCGTGGCGGCCGTCCGGCCCTGGCGGCCGGAGCCGAGAGCGCGGTGAAGCTGCTCGGCGACGGCCGCCGCGTCCGCCTCCCCGGCCAGGAGGTCCTTGATCCTCTCCGGCGAGTCGTCCCCGCTGCCCGCCTGGCGGATCACCTCCCGCAGCGGCCAGAACGTGATGCCGTCGCCGTACGAGAGGCACCGGCCGGTGAAAACGTGCGCCTCGCGGTCGAGCCCTCCGGCGAACTCCTGGACCAGCCGCGTCTTCCCGATTCCGGCCTCGCCGATCACGGTGACGGTCACGGTCACCCGCTCACGGCTGGCCCGGGCATACGCCGCCTCGAGGCGACGCATCTCGTCGACGCGGCCCACCAACGGCGCGTCGAGACGGACAGCTAGCGGACGCAGGCCGGCCTGTGCTGACCGCAAGAGGAAGCGATCGGGTCCGGCACCGTCAGTCTCGATGGCTCCGGCGGCGAGCTGCTGAGTCTGGTGGCTGATGAGGATCTGGCCGGGCGCGGCGGCCTCCGCGAGCATCGCCGCCCGGACTCCCGTATCGCCGGCGAATCCCAGCGGACCAGGCCCTCCGACCAGGGCCTCACCCGTCGCCAGCCCGAAGCGGTACATCAGGCTGGCGCCATATTGGCGCGGTAGGACGTCCGCCTCGGCGGTGAGCGCCTCTCGCGCCTCCAGGCTGGCGCGCGCCGCCCGGAGGGCGTCGTCCTCGTGCAGGGTAGCGACACCGAACACGCCCATCAGGTGCTCGCCATCGCTGGCCGCCAGCTTTCCGCCGTGCCGCTCGAGCACGGCTGTCAGGCACGAGACCACGTGGTCGTTCACGACGCCGTGGGCCTCCGGGTCAAGCGCCACACCCGAGCTGGGCGCTAGCTGCAGCGCGACGCAGAGCACCGTGACAGGCCTGCGAGCCGGCGGCGTCCCGGCGGTGGCCGATCCAGGCGCGAGAACCGGGTCGTGCCGCAGCATCGCCGCCTGAAGTTCACGCAGTGCCGACGACGGTTCCAGACCCAGCTCTTCCATGAGCGTGCTTCGGAACTGGCGGTAGGCTTCAAGGGCCTCGGCCTGCCGGCCGCTGCGGTAGAGGGCGAGCATGAGCTGACCGCGCAGGCGCTCCCGCAGGGGATGGTCAGTCACCATCCGGCCCAGCTCAGCCGTTAGCGCGCCCGCCGAGCCCACAGCCAGGTTCGCCTCGTTCCATTCTTCCAGGCAAGCCAGCCGCAGCTCCTCGAGCCTGGCGATCTCGGCCTGCGCGAAGGGTTCGTAGCGGAAATCAGTCAGCGGCGGGCCACGCCAGAGCATCATCGCCTGGTTCAGCAGTTGCACGGCCTCAGCCGCCGCCCCCGCAGCGAGAGCATCACGGCCCTCGAAGATGAGCTGCCCGAACCGGGCGACGTCGAGTTCTGCTGGGAAAAGCCGCAGCATGTAGCCCCGCGCCGTGGTAATGAGGCGACCTGGCGGAAGCACTCTTCGCAGCCGGGAGATCGCCGCCTGAAGGGCATTTGCTGCGCTCGGCGGGGAGTCCTCGCCCCATAGCTCGAGCAGAAGCTGCTCGCTAGGCATAACCTCGTTCGCATTCAGCACCAGATCGGCAAGTACGGCGCGCTGCCGGACGCCGCCGACGGTAATTTGTCGGCCACCGTCCTCGAGCTGAAACGGGCCGAGGATCCGGACCTGCATTGTCCCCCCCTCCCCAGCTAGCAGGGGACTGTCGACACCCCATGTTCATTGTCGAACCGGCCAGCAACAAAGGCAAGCCTCGGATTGTAGACAAAAGATTGTAGACAAGAAAACGCATGGGGATGCGCGGAAATCAATAGCGGCGGGCATATCCGCGATAGCGCTAATTCAGTAGAACCTGGTGGTCCGAGTTCGAGCAAAAAGACGATTTCACCAGGGGGCATTTGACTGTCGTCAGGTGGCCGCCAGGGCGGTCTCTACTATTAATGTAGTTTAGTGTTGTTTTGATAGGCCAGCCACCGGATGAGGAAGTCGCGGCTGCCTTCAGCGGGGCGCAGCCGGACGCGCGCGCTCGTCTACGAGCGTTTCGGCCCGCTGGTCAGTGGCGCAGCCGGGGTGGCTGCTAGTCGAGCAGCGGGCGGCCGCGGATCGAGGCGTCGAGCACCTCGGCAGTGTGCGCGACCGCGATGTCCTGGCCGCGCTCGGCCAGGGCGGAGGCGATCTGCAGCGAGCAGCCCGGGTTGGCCGAGATGAGCAGCGGCGCCCCGGTGGACTGCACCGATTCGGCCTTGCGGGCGCCCAGCTCGCTGGCCGCCGCGGGCTGCAGCAGGTTGTACACGCCCGCCGAACCGCAGCAGGTGCCCGCGTCGGGTATCTCGACCAGGGTCAGCTCCGGGATCGCCCGCAGCAGGTCGCGCGGCTGCCTGGTGATCCGCTGCGCGTGCGCCAGGTGGCAGGCGTCGTGATAGGCGGCGGTGACCGGCAGCGGATGACGTGGCGCCGCCGGCCCGAGCTCGACCAGGAACTCGGCCAGGTCCCTGACCTTCCCGCTCATCTCGGCGGCGCGCTCGGCCCAGCCGCCGTCGGCCCCGCCCAGCAGGCGCTCGTACTCCTTCATGGCCGAACCGCAGCCGGCCGAGTTGACCACGACCGCGTCCACGCCGGCCTGCTCGAATGTGGCGATCGTGCGCCGGGCGAACGCGCTGGCCTCGGCCTCCCGGCCGGAGTGCAGCGACAGCGCGCCGCAGCAGCCCTGGCCGCGCGGGATGATCACGTCGCAGCCCTCGGCCGCGAGCACCCGGGCGGTGGCGGCGTTGACTCGCGGGAAGAACACCGACTGCACGCAGCCGGTGAGCATGCCGACCACCGCGCGCCGGGTACCGAGCGCGGGGACCCGCCCGGGCAGCGGCCGCGCCGCCGCTGCGGACACGGACGGCGGAGCCAGCCGCAGCGCCGCGCCGAGCACGGGGGAGACCCGGCCCGGCAGGCTGCTGCGGGCCAGCCGCCGGTCCAGCCCGGTCCGCTGCGCCACCCGCAGCGGCGCGGTCATCGCCCGCAGCCGCCTGGGGTAGGGGAACAGGGAGAAGATGGCGGCCCGCGCGATCCGGTCCCGGGCCGGCCGCTTCCCGTCCCCCGGAGCCCCCGGAGCCCCTGGAGTCCCCGGAGCCTCCGCCGCCGGAGCTCGCGCCTCCTCGGTCCACACCCGGGCCGCCTCGATGAGCTGGTCGTACTGGACGCCCGAGGGGCACGCGGTCATGCAGGCCATGCAGCCCAGGCAGCGGTCGAAGTGCTCGGCGGCGGCGGCGGTGAGCTCCGCCCCGTCCAGGATCTGGTTCACCAGGTAGATCCGTCCCCGCGGGGAGTCCATCTCCTCGGCCCATAGCTGGTAGGTCGGGCAGGCCGGCAGGCAGAACCCGCAGTGCACGCAGTCCTTCGCCACCTCGCGCAGCGTGTTCTCGTCCTGCATCAGCGTCCTTCCTCCCTCGGGGGCCTAGGGGCGTCCTCCCGGGCTAACACCGGCCGGGAAACATCCGGTGATCTGGATCGAACTGGTTCTTGACCGCCCGCATCAGGGCCAGGCCGGGAAGCGTCCCGTCAGTGCCCGCCGCGAACACCGCGGGCGGGGCGGTCAGCACGGCCACGCCGCCCCGGGGGCCGCCAGATCCCAGCGCGCCCGCGACCCGCTCCCGCAGCGCCGTCACGAACCGCACGGCATCGATGTCCGGCGTGCCACGATCAAGGCAGGCGTACAGCGCGCCCGCGCCGGCCGGGCCGCTCCCCGCGGGCCGGACCCCGGCGTCCTCGCCCGCCGCGGCGACCGCGTCCAGCACCGGCCCGAGCGAGCTCACCCAGAACGAGACCCGCACCACGGTGCTGGTCGACGCGGGCAGGGTGCCCCAGCGCGCGGGCGCCGACTCGGCCACCGACACGGTACCGCCCGGCGCCGCCAGCAGCTCGGACATCTGCTTGGCCCGTTCGGCCACCCCGGACCCGGTGCCCTCGAGCAGCACCCCGACGCGCAGCGGCCGCTGCGACCCGCCCGGCCAGTCCAGCTCCACCGCCGAAGGCACCAGGGGCGACCCCGCCGCGGCGGCGACCGCGGCCACCGCCCCGGCCCGCTCGGCCGGGCCGAACTCAGCCGTCACCCACGCCACCGCGGCCGGCCGCGGATGCAGCCGGAAGGCCGCCTCGGTGATCACGCCCAGCGTGCCCTGCGACCCGGCGAACAGCTTGCCCAGGTCGTAGCCGGCCACGTTCTTGACCACCTTGCCGCCCGAATGCGCGACAACCCCGTCGGCTCGTACCACGGTGATGCCGATCAGCAGGTCGCGCGGGGCGCCGTAGCGGAACCGCCGCGGCCCCGCGGTGCCGGTGGCGACCACCCCGCCCACGGTCGCCTCGGCCGGGGCGTCGAGCGCGAGCTGCTGCCCGGAACCGGAGCCCGAACCGAGCGCCACGGCCAGCTGCCCGATCGTCGCGCCGGCCTGCACTCGCGCCACCAGGTCGCCGGCCGCGTGCTCGAGGACCTGGTCCATCGAGCGCAGGTCCACGACGAGGTCACAGCGGGACGGCGGGGCACCCCAGGAGAGCCCGGTCCCGGCGCCGCGCGGCACCACCGCGAGCCCGGCCCCGGCCGCGGCCCGCAAGAGCGCGGACACCTCGGCGGTCGAAGCAGGCGACGCGACGAACGAGGGGGCCACGCCCGCCACGGCGTCGGCAGCAGAACCCTCGGTGAGCGACGGGCAGGCCGCGGCGAGCGCATCGCGGACCGCGGGAACCGAGATTCGTTCGGTATCCATCTAAGAAGATCTCCGCCTGGCCGGCCGCTACGGCCGGGTGTACCGCGCGCCGGTGGCCCGGTACCTCGCCGCACAGCCGGGGGGTGGGGAAGATCTTGCCCGGGTTGCACAGGCTGGCCGGGTCGAACGCGCACCGGAGCAGCTGCATGGTATCCAGGTCATCGGCGCCGAACATTTTCGGCATGTACCGGGATTTGTCCACGCCGACACCGTGCTCGCCGGTGATCGAGCCGCCGTGCTCCAGGCAGGCGTCCAGGATCGCACCGGACAGCTCCTCGGCGGCCTCCGGCTCGCCGGGCACCGCGTCGTCGTAGAGGACCAGCGGGTGCAGGTTCCCGTCGCCGGCGTGGAACACGTTGGCCACCCGGATGCCCGCGTCGGCGGACAGCGAGGCGATCCGGGCCAGCACCGCGCCGAGCGACGTCCGCGGCACCACGCCGTCCTGCACGATGTACGCCGGGCTGATCCGGCCCACCGCGGCGAACGCCGACTTGCGGCCGGCCCAGATCGCCGCGCGCTCGGCCGGGTCGTCGGCCGCCCTGATCTCGGTCGCGCCGGCCTCCGCGCAGATCGCGCGGACCGTGGCCAGCTCGGCCTCGACCTCCGCGGCCGGGCCGTCCAGCTCCACCAGCAGCACCGCACCCGCTCCGGCCGGGTAGTTGCAGTGCACGGCCTCCTCCGCGGCCTCGATCGACAGCGCGTCCATCATCTCGATCGCGGCGGGCAGGATGCCGGCCGCGATGATGTCGGACACCGCCCGCCCGCCCTCAGCCGTCGACCCGTACGCGACCAGCAGCAGGTGTACCACCTCGGGCACCGGCATCAGCTTGACCACGATCTTGGTCACGATGCCGAGCGTGCCCTCCGAGCCGGTGAACGCGCCGAGCAGGTCGTAGCCGGTCGTCACGCCGCTGCCGTCGCCGAGCCAGGTCAGCTCGCCGGACGGCGTGACGATCTCCAGGCCGGTGACGTGGTGCACGGTGAACCCGTTCTTGAGGCAGTGCGCCCCGCCGGAGTTCTCCGCCACGTTGCCGCCCACCGAGCACACCACCTGGCTCGACGGGTCGGGCGCGTAGAACAGGCCGAACGGCGCCGCGGCCTTGCTCACCGCCAGGTTGGTCACGCCGGGCTCCACCACCGCGCGCCGGCTCACCGGATCGATCTCGATGATCGAACGCATCCGGGACATCACGATCAGCACGCCGTCCCGGTGCGGCAGCGCGCCGCCGGACAGGCCGGTGCCGCTGCCGCGGGCCACGAACGGCACCCCGGC
>Ga0070699_100003138_pt1 | contig 14621 bp, 16 predicted proteins | sample KBSK1503metaG_FD_65473 | JGI IMG/M metagenome (GOLD analysis project Ga0070699, IMG submission 65473) | Corn, switchgrass and miscanthus rhizosphere microbial communities from Kellogg Biological Station, Michigan, USA - KBS K1-50-3 metaG | ecosystem: Host-associated > Plants > Roots >...
AAAATAAGAGCCGAAGGCGAGATCCCCATTCATAAAAAGTTGAAAGTGTTCCTCCCAAGTGCCCTCATAGCCTCCCTTGCTTTGATCATGGAAATAGAACGAGGTTGCTACATCTTTTGGATTGCGCGCCACATAAACATACTTGGCGGTTGTATCTTTTGCTTGCGGCATTAGTGGATACGGTAGATGGCTTGTAAACAGTCGGCGTCCGCGCATGGCTTTCAGTGTTTCAGCCATACCGTTGGGGCGATGAGGTAAAGTTTCCAGCCAGGGCACAGCATCTGTAAGGCGTTGTTGACCCTGTTCGCCGTTATGCACTAAAAGATGTACCATTTGTTCGGTCCAGGTGGTACCAGAACGCGGAAAGGTAACTACAAAAATATCATCATCCTTTATGACAAATTCCTTTTCGATCAAATCCATATCTTCCTGTGAAATCATAAATGGGAAATTGATCACCCCACCTTTTCTGTCGCGCACTACGTTTACTTTGTATTCAGCCATGTGGCACCTCTTATACTCAAAATGTTTCTCGATTTTACCAAAGCCTGAATCTTATTTTCCTAATCGTCTCAATAAAATGCGGAAACAAAAAGCCAGCTCAAAGCTGGCTTTTGATTTTCATACGATTTCTTCTACATCAACGCTACGAACTCTTCACGGGTGAGAGTTTCCTGTTGGAGTAACCCTTGGGTTACCCGTTCCATTGCCTCACGTTTTTCGGTAATGATGCGTTTGGCTTCCGTATAGCATTCGTCCAAAATATTGCTGATCGCTTCATCCATGGCCTCAAATGTTTTCTGCCCGGTGTGTGGTGTAGATAGAGTTGCATAGCCTTCAGGTTGATTGAAGACACGCAAACCAGTCGCCGCGCCCATCCCCAGTCGCATGACCATCTCTTCAGCCCATTGTGTGGATACCTTCAAGTCGTTGGACGCGCCGCTGGTGATATCCGCACAGAAGATTTCCTCAGCGGCGCGTCCGCCCATGAGGCCCGTGATGCGGGCGAGAATCTGGTTGCGCGACATCAATAGTCTGTCCTCTTCGGGGAGCGCCATGGTGAAACCGCCCATCTGTCCGCGTGAGATGATTGTGATCTTGTAGACTGGATCCGAATCAGGGGTGGCATGCATGACGACTGCATGACCAGCCTCATGGTAGGCAATGATGCGGCGTTCATTTTCGCTGATCACCCGCCCTTTTCTCTGAAGGCTGCCCGTCAGATTCTTTTCAACAGCTTCCTGAAAATCCTGTATGGTGATCACATCGTGGTCACTGCGGACTGCAAGAATGGCTGCTTCGTTGACGATATTTGCCAGGTCCGCGCCTACCAGACCCGGTGTGGATTTGGCAACATCTGCCAGATTTACGTCAGGTGCAAGCATACGATCTTTGGCGTGCACTTCCAGAATTGCCTGGCGTCCCCGAATATCGGGGCGGGGGATATTAACATGCCTGTCGAAGCGACCTGCGCGAGTGAGGGCCGGGTCCAACACGTCCATGCGGTTGGTGGCAGCCAACACGACCACGCCTTCCGAGCTTCCAAATCCATCCATCTCAACCAGAATTTGGTTGAGGGTTTGATCATGTTCCATTTCGGCGCCGCCCACAGCATTTTGACGCTTACGACCTGCAGCATCAATCTCGTCAATGAAAATAATGCAGGGAGCTTTGGAGCGTGCCTTCTTGAACAGGGAACGGACCCGGCTGGCGCCAACGCCGACAAATATTTCTACAAAATCTGAGCCAGAGGTACTGAAGAAGGGTACGCCTGCCTCGCCAGCAATGGCTTTTGCCAGCAAAGTCTTGCCAGTTCCTGGGTCGCCAACCAATAATACCCCTCGGGGCATACGCGCCTTCAAACGCTCATACTTTGAGTTGCCTTTGAGAAAAGTAACAATATCCACTAATTCTTCGCGGCATTCATCAATACCGGCGATATCCTTGAAGCTGGTATCTGGAATTGCTCCTTCGGTATATTTCTTTTGGGTAATCGCAAGGCTGCCACCACCCATACGGGTTGCCAGAAAAGCAATCGTGCCAAGCATGACCAAAGTTACGAAGAGATTAGTCCATTTCTCCCCGGTCATGGTTTCTGATTCAGCGATTTCATAATGCAATTGGGCCAATTGATTTTCTTTTACCCCTAAAAGCTGTAGTTGTTCCAGGAGGGAAGAGTTAAGATCGCGCCTGGCTGTCTTCTCAGTTCCATCTTTGTAATGGATGGTCACTATTCCGCTTTCAGGGGAGTCTTCGATTTTAGCCACCTCTCCAGCCGAGATTGCAGTTGCCACCTGGCTTAGGGAGATGGGTTTCTCTTGTGGGGTTTGGCGGGCAAAAAGGATGCTGGCAACGACCAGTCCTACGAACAACACTACTATTCCAACCCTGACATACCTATTTTTCTTTAAGAAATCGAGTAGTTTAACCATTGACTCTTGCATTTCACGGTCCTATCACCATTCTAACGGCTGAAAAATTTCCCCCATCATACCTGCTTAATCGCGCATTTTTCTTTTCAAATTCGTTTTTTGGATTACAAAATTTTAATATTCAAGACGGGAAATACAAGTGCTGGTTACATCCAGGGCATTCAACCCTGATAGTTTTAAGCGATTGATTCTCCCCAGAATGTAGTATCAATTACTCCAGCCTAGTAATGCTTTTCGATCCCCCCAAACCCAAACATCTTATTCTTTTCTGTCATTTCAATAAAGTGACGCAAGCGTTTTTTGAATTCTGCGGGGCGTTTGCGTGCTCCATCAATGAAGGCGATCCGAATCCGCTTATAAGACTCGGTAAACTTCTGGAAGTTCATCCACGCTTGCGGATTAGCTTTGATAACTTTCAAAATATCAGGCGGGATGACAAACTTTTCCTTCAATATATCGCTCAGAGTTTCAGTCACTTCCTTGATGACTTTCTTCTTTGCTACGAGAGTTCGCAGACGCTCAATATTAGCTTGAGAGTATTTTGCCTTTGGCTTTCTTGGCGAAAAGCGCTGGACGATACTTTCCTCGTCCAGTTTCTTGACAATACTATCAATCCAACCGAAGCATAAAGCTTCTTCTACGGCATCATTGTATTCAATGCGCGGCTTGCCAGTCGCTTTTTTGGGGTAGACTAACCAGATCTCTTTATCCGTCTTATAGTGCTTTTTCAGCCAGGCACGCCAATCTTTGCGCTGGGTAATATAGAGAGTTTTGGAAATTTCCATGGTTATTAGAAGTTAAGTTTTTACTACTTCGATATTGGTCAATCGCACCGAAATTCCTGCCCGCAAGGTATTTTGAATCTCAGCCACTGAATCGGTGTGACCCATCAGATCGCGGATGTCTGTTTCGCTCCCCTTGGCATGGACTTTTGCTGAGTACGCCACATTTTGAGCGGATTCGCCTTCGGCACCGAAGTCACCTGCCACTACCACTTCAACTCGTTCAACTGTGATATTGCGTTTCGCAGCTTCGCGGTAGAGGTCGTTGCAATAGCAGGTTGCCAGCGCTAGAAAGAGTAGCTCGCCTCCGTTGGCGCTTGAGCCAAAGCCTGTTTGTTTGGGCGGAATTTCAATCGAATGAGAATTGTCGTTGGTGGTCAACGTGACATGATGTTGACCTATACTGTTATCCAAATGGGCGCTAATTTTCATATGGCTTCGCCTTTCCTATTCGGGACGATAGGGTGCTTCACCTTCGATATTGCCGACATATTGATATAAGTCTTTATGTCCCAGCATCTGGCGGATTGCCTGGATTTCGCCGATGTGATACCAATAATGATACGTGATACGCCGCAGTGCATCACCGCGCGTTTGGCCAACGTGTTCGCCGTTGAGCAGAAGGTCGGTGAGCAGGATTTCAGTTGTCAGCGAGTCGAGATAAGAATCCGCAGCCTGGGTGACGGTTTGCCACGTTTCCAGCATCTCTTTGAAGGATGGCGTGCTCATCGGCGCGCCAAAGGCAAAGACTTCATTCAGATGTGGAAACAAGATGATGTTTTGCGGGCGTTGCAAGAAGGTGCGCTGTTCATGCCAGGCAAGATGACCTACTGTCCAGCTAATGGAGTTCATCTGACCAAAGTGTTGAGCACCTTCTTCTTCTGTTACGCCTTCGAGGCCGTGTAGCCATTCACTACGGGTAAAACGGAATTGGTCAACGAGTGGGTGAGTCATGATTTCTCCTGTCTTTTTCAGTTGGATGAGTATTACCAGCCTCGATATTGCCAGCCGTTCTGACGTTCTGCACGAAAGCGTTGAACCCATTCTTCGGAGACAGAATCAGCTGTCGGGTCGAGAGAGGGCGCTTCAATCGTCACTGAACTTGAATCCAGCTCAAGATAATCCAGAAACGTTCGGATGGTCTGCTCATATTCCTTAACGAAGTCTTCATAGAAAATATTAAGTGGCCGGATGTGTCCTTCGGTAAAGAACTCCTGAATGCCGGCTTCACGCATACTGCATTCATTATACAAATGATTGATGGCATCGAACGAATAAGCATCCGATAGGTCAACTGGCTTGGGAGGTTCGCCGCGCCGGCGATGCCATTCCTGCGATTGAACTGCCTTCCACCATGAAACCGCCAGACGGACTTTATTGCGTCGGGTCATAAAAATATGCCGGTGATTAGGAAAGACATATTCCCAGATTTTTGCGCGATTGGTTTCTTCTGGCGGGCAGGCTGGGAATTGACGGAGCATTTCAATAAGTTGACTGAAGTGTGGCTCGTGGAAGGAATGTTTGTTGCCAAATACGCCACTGGAAGTGGTGCCGCCATTCCAAAGATATTCCTGCAACTGAGCGTGATTAGAAACTTTATAGCTTTCGAAAAGATTCGGAGTATTGAACCATTCCCTGGGTATGCCGGCAATACCCATTGCTTCCAGGGACTGGCATAACAGGGTACTGCCTGTCCGTTGGGTGAACCAGATGGTATAGGAAAGTGTTGGTTTCATTTATTGAATGGTGGTTATGAATATTGTAAAACAATGCGTAGACCGGCGTCGTTGAGTCTGCCGCGAGGTGGATGACCTGCACCACGATCAATGGCGCGTAAATATTCAGGATTGCTCACGTTCCACGCGCCGCCGCGATAGTTTCGATAGATGTAGCCGTTTAAGTCTGTGCTGTCTGTGCCCCAAATTGTCAGATTCCATTCCCAAAGATTGCCGATCATTTCAATCACGCCAAAGGGACTTTGCCCTGCCGGATAACTTCCGACTGCAGAGACCTGCTTTACATGGTTGGCGTAGTTGGCGCGGGTTTCATCTATTTCATTTCCCCAAGGATAATTCCAACTTGTATCACCGATCGCGGCGCGCTGCCATTCCTGCTCAGAAGGGAGACGCACTTGGGATGTTTTCAATTCGGTTGAGAGCCAGTTGCAAAATGCCAGACCATCGAACCAACTGGTGCGGGTACGCGGCAGGTCGGCGCCTGCGAAGGCAGTTGGTTTGGGCTTGCGATGGTCTCTGCGCCACAACGCACCTTCTAGTGAGTAGTTCCACCATTTGGAGTTGTTGAAACCATTTGGGTCATCAAGGAATTTTTTATACTGTGAATTTGTAATAAGATATTTTGACATGGCAAAGTCTGTCACTTGGTACGTCCCACCTTGTGACCCTCCATAATCGCTGGCGTCTATCAAGGTCAATGAGCCACCAGCGATGTGGCACCACTCAAACGGAGTCCCCAAAATGGATTCCGTTTGTTGAGAAATAGAGGTTAGTTCTGAAGAATTCATAAGTTGCAATACGGGAAGCCAAAGCCATTATATAATATTCTCCAAGATATTCGATATTACTTGATCAAGGAGCTAACTCATGAAAGAATTTCGTAACCCGCCAACTATTCATCAACCACTTGGTTCATATTCGCATCATGTTGAAGTTACAGGAGGTGAGCGTCTGCTAATCCTTTCGGGCCAGGTTGGTGTGCGGGGGGACGGGACGATTCCGGAAGATCCCTTCGAGCAATTGGAGGTTGCCTTTGAGAATATCCTTCGCAATCTTCAAGCTGCGAATATGGGCGTGAAAGATATTCTCAGACTTACTTATTATGTCGTAGGTGAAATGGATACGGTAAAAAGACGCGCGATCATTACGTCTAAATTGGGAGAACATAGACCTTGTAGTACATTCCTATATATTGCTGGATTGGCAAGCCCAGCATATAAAGTTGAAATTGAGGCACTGGCGTCTCGCTCGGATTAAGTTTCCATGAAAGTTTATATTGGTTGTCCCATTTGGTCGTTCAAAGGATGGGTGGGGAATTTTTATCCTAAAGGAACAAAGTCTGGTGATTTTCTTCATGAGTATGCCCGCCGACTCACGACTATCGAAGGCAATACGACGTTTTATGCTGTCCCGGCAACAAAGACAGTCGTGTCATGGGCAGAGCAGACTCCCGAAACGTTCCGCTTTTGCGCCAAGATTCCCAAAGCGATCAGTCATGCTGGAGGGTTGATTGATTCGATTGAACGAGCCCACGAATTTGTTAACGTTTTGCGACCTCTGGGTTCGCGGCTTGGACCGATGTTCCTGCAACTGCCTCCCAAATATTCTCCGCAGCTGATGGATGACCTTGCTGAATTTCTTGACGAGTTTCCAAAGGATGTTCGCCTGGGTGTGGAAGTTCGTCACTTGGATTGGTTTGACTCACCGCATCGTGAAGCGTTGAATCAGTTGTTGTCTTCTCACAACATGGCGCGGGTGGTGATCGATACACGTCCCATCCGCGATTTGGCAGGCGATGAGATTCTCGAAGGCAGTACCTACGAAAGCTTATTGGGTGCGCGCGAACGGAAGCCGAACGTCCCTGTGTTTTTGGAGCGCACCACAAATTTTGTCTTCCTGCGTTTTATCGGCCACCCGGAATTAGCGCAAAACCTTGAATTGGTCGATGAGTGGGTCGATTATCTCGTGCCGCAATTGCAGGCTGGTGCAGATGCATATATCTTTTGCCATTCGCCAGAAAATCTGACCGCTCCTCGCATTTGCCGTGAGTTTTATCATCGTCTGGCTGCACGGGTTGGTCTTCCACCGTTACCGTGGGATGAAATCGAACCCGATATCGCTGAGCAGCCAAGTTTGTTTTAGCTTGCCAGCAGTGTGACTCACAGCATGTTTAGTCTTCCAAACTTTTGCCACGGATTGCACGGATGGTCACGAATTTTGAGTTATTCATCCTAAAATCAACTGAACGAATGACCCTCTGAATTGGATTAATTTGTTTGTGCAAATCAGTGAAACCCGTGGCCGAATCACTAATCAGGCGTAATTTTCCACCCACTGTGCACGCCACTCAGGCGCTTCAAATGGCTCGGGCCAGAACTCGACCTGTTTCAAAATCTTTCCATCCTTGACAGTTGAAAAAGTAATCACGCGGTCTGTCCGTGCGCCGTCGGTGACAGTCACAACTAAATCTCCGTCCGAGACAATTTGGTTGACTGTGAACTGCCATTTTCCTTCCGCAGGATAGTATGTGTTGATCGCGGCAAAGTTCTCACGTCCACGAATCCTTTCAGCGGATTGAGGCCACTCCAAGACAAAGTCATCATGTAGCAACTCCGCAACCGCGTAAAAGTCATTGGTCTTCATCGTTTCCCAGAAGTTTTCAAGAATTTTTTTACTGTTCATGGTTTTCTCCTGTCAAAGCTTGAAGAACAGCCATTGCCCTGGTCGCATCATTTATCGGAACAAAGATATGATCATGATAATACGCAGCAACGACGTTACAACTGATGTTTGCTTCCGTCAGGGCTTTGGCAATGGCTGAGGTGAGGCCAACAGCTTCTAGCGAAGAATGAATCGTGAGCGTGATCCACGCTAAGATCGTTGAGTAGTGAAGACTCATCGCGTCCGCTTTGCTTTTTGGCAGAATCACAGTCACGCTCTCTTCTTCCGCGAATATACAAAGTGGATCAAGCTGTGCGACGTGATTTTGGGACTCCACTGTGCAAAACACATATTCGCCCGCATTGAGTTTGGGTTTCATCTCTTTCAAAAGTCTTTGCAGATTCATTTCGCCGCTCATGTGCACTCCTCGCTTGACAATCATAATCGTTTTCCATACAATGAAGTCATGCTTAACTGTCTGCATCACCATGCAATTCTCACGGACTGGCGGGCTGTTTAAGCGCGTATTTGCTTACACATTCAAGGCTCCCGCTCCGGCGGGAGTTTTTATTTTGATGAGGTGATTATGCTTGCGATTCTTGATTCAAAAACTGCGCGAGAAACAATTTTACGTCGTGTGCCATTGGGTGACGAGGAGATACCCGCCTCCATGCTGGATCGGATCGAGGCAATATTCGGTGAGCGGATTTCTCCCCAGGAAGCCGTAACGCGTATCCTGCGCGACATCCGCATTCAAGGTGACTTAGCGCTTCATTCCTGGACCGAAAAACTGGATGGCAAATCCCCAGGCAGTTTTCGCGTCTCAAGCGACTCGTTGCAGGCCGCATTGAATTCAATTTCAGGTGAGGAACGTTCTGCCTTGGAACTTGCGGCCTCACGGATCGAATCGTTTTACCGCAAACAACCCGTGACATCATGGGTCACTCAAGAGATGGGTGGCGAATTAGGGCAATTGATTCGACCCATTGAAAGAGTTGGGCTGTATATTCCCGGTGGAACCGCGCCCTTACCATCGACAGTTTTGATGTCCGCCATCCCTGCCAAAGTGGCAGGTGTAAAAGAAATTGCGCTGGTCACTCCGCCTCAACGCGGGACAGGTGAAGTCGCTCCCATTATTTTGGCGGCTGCGACAATCGTTGGTGTGGACGAAGTCTACGTAATGGGTGGGGCACAGGCAATTGGCGCGCTGGCCTATGGGACGGAGTCAGTTCGGGCGGTTAATAAGATCTTTGGCCCAGGAAATTTGTTTGTGACTCTGGCAAAGAAGCAGGTCTTTGGCGTCGTGGGAATTGATGGGCTGGCAGGCCCGACTGAGACGGTTGTGATTGCCGATGATTCTGCAAATCCAGCATGGGTTGCGTGTGATTTGTTGGCCCAGGCCGAGCATGATGTGCTAGCATCCGCGATTTTGCTTACGCCCTCCAGGCAGCTGGCTGAGGCAGTTCAAGTAGAGGTGGGTAAGCAACTTGAAACTTTGCCGCGCGCCGAGATCGTCGCACAGTCTTTGCAAAACCGAGGCGGTATTGTGTTGACGAAAGACCTGGATGAGGCCGTGGAACTTTCGAATGCTTATGCCCCCGAACATTTATGCCTGTCCGTCAAAGACCCGCAAACTTGGAAGGAAAAGGTTAATTCGGCAGGAGGCATTTTTATGGGCGAATATTCGTTTGAAGTATTGGGGGATTATGTTGCCGGTCCGAGCCATGTAATGCCCACGAGTGGCACGGCAAAGTTTGCTTCCCCGCTCAATGTGTTGGATTTTGTGAAGATCATCAGTCTAGTGGGGTTGGATGAGTCTACTGGGCGTGAGTTATCTAAATCTGCTGCGATCCTGGCTCGGGCAGAAGGTCTCGAAGCCCACGCGCGTTCGGCTGATCAGAGAGCATAACTGTGTTATAGAAATAATCTTTCAAGTTCCTCGAAATATTTGGGTTGACCTTCTGCGTTCAGCGAAGTGCCAATTACCTTTGCTTTCAAAATTGGTTTGTCATCGGAAAGCCTGAAAATATCCTGTGAGAAGCCAAAGCGTAGCTTCGATACTCTTTCCACCCTCGCTGTCACATAAAACCTGTCGCCACTACGTAAAGGATAAAGATAATCAGCCTCAATTCTGATCACAACCAGATGAATCCCTATTCGGGTTAGCTCGGCAAAATCAAATCCTTTGTTCTTGAGGAATAGATGCCGTGCGTGTTCCAGGTAATTCATATATACCGCATTGTTGACGATGCCTTCTATATCACACTCATAATCTCTAACTTCAAGTTCAACTTTGAATGATAAGTTATTCATATGTTTTCTCGACTTATGAGCTTTCGACTTACTTTTAATATAGCGATTTTCGTGGAATGGTTGAATGGGCTTGGATCTGTAATCGGCTTTGAGGCTATGTTGTAACCGATGCAGTCTTCTGGAACGGGAATTAATTCCTCAATCTTCAAATATCTGTCCTGGCATAGATCTTCCAGTGTTTGAAAATACTCCTTGCCGCTGATATATAGCGCGTTGTTGATTGCCACCAGATAACCCCCGTCATTAATCAGCGGACGCACTTTGTTAATCAATCGCGCGCTATCATTTTCCTGATCCACTTTGCCTTTGGATGTCGTGGAAAAGAATGGTGGATCGAGAATGACACAATCGAAGGATTGTTTCGTATTTTTGAAACTGGCAATAGCCAGGAAAAAATCCTGAGCGATGAACTCCTGTTTACGGATGGGAAATCCATTGAGTGTATAGGATTCTTTAGCGAGGTCTAAGAACTTGCGGTTCAGGTCATGCTGTATAACATATACAGCTCCACCAGCCAGCGCTGCAACACCCAGACTTCCTGTATAAGCGAATGTATTCAACACAGATTTACCTTGCATGTTTTCGATGAGCCATTTTCGTAAGTTTCGCGTATCAAGATAGAAACTCGTATCGCGGTTCATGGTCAGGTTAATAGCATACCTAACTCCGTGCTCTTTGATTTTTGTGTCTGGTTTTTCCCCAAAGACAAGCGTTCCTTTTTTCTCTTCCTGTGTTTTCCCGTTTCGACCCTTTACAATTTCAGCGTGTAGCCAGCTAAGAGAGTTTAGTAAATATTTGATTACGTCTTGGATAAGATTTTGATTTTGCACCGGGTTATCGGCGTAGTTGTGGATGACCAAAGTGCGCCCATAAATTTCCAATACGAGATCGGGGTACCATTCGCTGAATCCGTTGAACAGGCGAAAAGCGGATTCATGTTGCGAGTCGAAAAGACCTGCCCGTGCTTGAATCGCCTTTTCGATCAATTGGATAATGGAAAACTCTGATGTCATGCTTTGAGCTGTTTCTCAAGCCAGGTGTTAATAACTGTCAGCGATTCTTCGGTCACTTGATGCGCCATGTTGAATTCATGATATTCGAAATTGGCTTCGAGTTTTTGTAACGTATCCCGGCTACGACGCGCCCAATCTACAGGGAGCATGGAATCCTGGATACCATGCGTTAGGATAAAAGGTTTACCTTTGATATTGGCTTCGTCAATTTGTAAACCTGATTCATGGGGAATATATCCAGATTGTGCAATGACACCCGTCACACGTTGAGGTTTGGTCAATGTATAAGACATGGATACAATGCTTCCCTGACTGAAACCAAGTAGATAAAGTTTGTTTTTATCGACTGGATAACTAGAGATTATTTCATCAATGAAGGTGTCTATGGTTTGAAGAGCGTTCGCCAGACGGATTGGGTCAGGTTTACCGATTTGGGTGATTTGAAACCATTCATAGGAGTCTGGCCCGAGCGAGAATGTTCCGCGTGGGCTGATCCACAGAAATTCTTTTGGCAGATAGGGTGCAAGACCGATGAGATCGTGCTCGTTGCTGCCGCGTCCATGCAGGGCGAGAATGGTCGGGTAGACAGAATCAGACGTCGGTGAGTGGGAAGCGGAGAAATGAGTCAAATGGTGAAGTGACAGATTCATGGGCGGTCAATCCTAGTTTCAATGGGCTTCCACAGGCAAATCCCGCGTAGGATGAGGTAAATTACAGAAAGGATAACAGACATGTAAAGCACGAATGACCACCCACCTAATGCCTTTGCTGTAACAAACGTTGCACCAATTTGCAAAATATCGCCGATTAAGAGTCCTTGCAAGGTGAGTTTGAGGGCCGGGCCACGCATACGAAGGCCTTGAACAAGCAGATAGACTAGCACAAATAGCAATACTCCATACCAGCGTGTCATTTCGAGCGCCAAAGTAGGGGCAGGATCGGGCGAAAACTGTTTAAGAAAATCTGTGGGTGTAAAAAGTGCCTGGAATCCACTGAGGAGCGAAATGGCAGCTTCCAGGTAAAAAACATAGAGTAAATATTTCATAAATTCTCCCAGAGTTTGGTTTAGTAAGAATTCAAATGGTTGGGCGTCCAGTCAGTAACTCACTCTCTTCAAATTAAGGGCGAATGAGAGGTCATTTCTTCTTATTGTACCCTTGTCTTTTTTGGGGTACACTCTTTTGAATGGCTTAGAGTATTCAATCCGAGAGGTGACTTATGTCTAACGGTAATGGTTCATTAATTCCATCGGGGTATCAGACTCCACTTGCACCTATGCAAAACAATGATAAGGCAAAGAAGACCAGGGAGGCTTATAGGGCTGGAGCTTCCAGCGATTTTTATGGTGGCGTTGGCTGGATGATTGGCCTCTTTATCACACTTTTTGCCTCCACTCCCATTCTTTTATATTTGTCTGCTAACGCTGCGCGTTCCACTCGCGAGCAGGTTCTTGCCGTTGGGCTTGCCATCGCATGGTGGTTTAATCCGCTTGCAGTGGGTGCTATTTTCTATATTTTTAGTCATGCGCGCATATGGCGACTCTGGACAGTCTTTGCTCTGGTGTTATGGGCTGTTGTCAATACGCTGGTCTCCCTTTCCATCGCATCTGAATCCATCCGTGCGAATGTAGTGAGTGGTCTGCTGATTTTCTTCTATGTGCTTTTGGGATTGTATATTTTATATATTCAATTGCGCGTTTTTCTGTGGGCAGCAGGAGGCAAAGCTGGGCGTTTCTTCTTTGGAATTTTGGGATGGGCCGCACTCAATGGACTGATCTATTGGGCAATTATTAGCCCCGAAGTTTTAAATATCATCCTGAATGTTCTGGGCTTGGCGCTTAGAGTCGTTTTTGCTATGGCCTACGTTGTAATTCAATTTGTGGCGATCTTCTGGTTCATGGCGCGCTCACGCGTTGAAATTATCCGCCCGGGTGATCCGAAGACGGTCACATTCGACGATTACAAAGGGCAGCCAAATCTGCTCAAAATGGTACGTCAATGGATTTCGTTGATGTCAGATCGCACCCAGTTTCAAAGGATGGGTGGTCAGTTTATCAATGGTCTGTTGTTGGCTGGTGAGCCAGGAACCGGAAAGACACTTCTCGCGAAAGCCATGTCTGGTGAGGCGGGAATTGCATTTATCTCGATGGAAGGTTCAGGCTTCCGGGCCATGTTTTGGGGCGTGGATGTGCTCAAGATGATTCGCTTCATCAGCCAGGCGCGTAAATTGGCACGTGAGTATGGCGCCTGTATCGCCTATATTGACGAGATCGATGCCGTTGGCATGTCGCGTGGTGGTGTGATGGGCGGCGGCGGTATGATGGGTGGCATGGGTGGTATGGGTGGCATGGGTGGCGGTACGGGCGCCCTGACTCGTCTGTTATACGAAATGGATGGTGTCGGCGAAATGACGCGCTGGGAAAAATTGCGCGCCCGCATTTACCAGTTGCGCAAGAAACCAGTTCCGCCGCGTGATTGGCATATCCTGTTCATGGGTTCCACGAACCGCCCCGATGTGCTTGACCCAGCTCTGACTCGCCCAGGTCGCTTTGACCGAACCGTTGTAGTGAATAAACCGGATCGCACGGGTCGTCGCGAGATCGTGAAGTATTATTTAAACAAAGTCAGAACCGATGACACGGTTGATATTGAGGCGATTGTCAGCGATACCGCCTGGGCAACGCCTGCAAGAATCATGTCTGCGATTACGAAGGATGCAGTTCGCCTGGCGTTGTTTGATAATCGTGACCGGGTGGCTCAACAAGATATCGAACTGGCGTTTCAGGAACAGGCGATGGGTTTGGAGAATCCTGTAGAAGAGATGGAAGAAGATCAACGCAAGCAAATCGCGTATCATGAAGCCGGCCATGCAATCGTTCAATATTATCTTCGCCCCGATGAACGTATTGTGCGTGTGAGTATCGTGCGCCGTTCTGAAGCGCTGGGATATGTTTTGCCTGTGCCGAACTACGATATTTACTCTCTGCCCTTGCGTACATTTATTGCCGATATTCTGGTTTCCATGGCAGGACATGTTGCGGCCAAATTGTTCCTAGGCGAATATTGGACTGGAGCCACGAGTGATTTCCAAAATGTAAGAGGACGTTTGTGGCAGTTGGCGCATTATGGTTTTTTTGGTCCACCATTGGATTTTGCCTATATGATGGATAAAGAGGTGGGCGGCAAAATGTTTAAAGATAAATCCAAAGTTGCTGAAGAGCTTTGGGAAAAGCTCGAAGAGAATACTGAAAATATCTTGAAAGAGCATGCTCCTGAAGTACATGCAGTAGCTAAAGCTTTGTTGGAAAAGGGTGATCTGACCGGCAGGCAGTGTATTGAAATTATTCGTGTGGCTGCCGGCGAAGCTGTGCCGCTGGATAGCGAGAAAATGCTAAAAGCTTTGGTGGAGGAAACCATCATCAGCCGAAATGGCAAAAATGGACATGAGAACGGAAAATCCGAAAAGCCCAAGACGAAGTCCAAGAGTAAGGCTAAGGAAAAAGAAACAATTGAAGCTGAGCTTGATGCGGAATAAAAAACTGGCTGGAGATTATCTCCAGCCAGTTTTTTATTATAACAAGACACACTACTTCCACGACCAAAAGGCGAGATAGCCTTGAGCTATCAGGCGTGGTTCTAATTGGCCAGAGGCCGCAACAATTGCAATGCCAGCATTGCCCTCAGT
>Ga0070699_100003140_pt1 | contig 14618 bp, 10 predicted proteins | sample KBSK1503metaG_FD_65473 | JGI IMG/M metagenome (GOLD analysis project Ga0070699, IMG submission 65473) | Corn, switchgrass and miscanthus rhizosphere microbial communities from Kellogg Biological Station, Michigan, USA - KBS K1-50-3 metaG | ecosystem: Host-associated > Plants > Roots >...
CAGCTCGCCGAAATATTTTTCGTGAATGTAATCCTGTTCGGACTCGTTGGGCACGACCAGCCTGACGTTAGTGCGTGAAAAGACTTTCGGATAGAAAGACGCTTGCATCGTATAGCGCGTGCCGAATAGCGCGACACTCTTGAAGCCCAGCGACTGCGTTCGTTCGCAGGCTGCTTCGACGATACTAATGAGCGGCAGTGAAGTGCGCTGCTGGATTTCGTCGAAAACGATGTGTGGGGTGTTGGCAGTGAGGGCGGCGAAGTCAACGCCGGCGCGTTGCAGTTTTTCGAATTCGGAGACGAGGTAATCGGTGACTTTGTCGAGCTCACCGGCGCCCATCCACTCGATCATTCGTTTCAGATCGACGCTGTTGATGATGACGGGCGGCGACGCTCCGTCGGCTTTCTCGCGGTACTGCGAGGTCAGCAGACGGTAGTAGTCGATGGTTGATTCGGGACCAGTGCCGCCGATTAGACCAAGTGTTTTCATAAGAAGGATTTCACGCAAAGGCGCAAAGACGCAAAGAAATCTTCCTGGCGCCTTTGCTTCACCTTTGCGCCTTTGCGTGAAATATTTACTGCTGCGTGGTCGTGCTGCGAGTGATCTCGCCGATGTCGTACTCCGGCTTCGCCACTCCCATCAGCCACTTATCAAACCAGCCGACGATGTGCTGGAGCCGCTCGACGCGATGCCACGGTTGCCCGGAGCGCGACAACTCATGCGACTCATTCGGGAAACGCACCATCACCGTTGGAATCTTCCGATACTTCAACGCCCGGAACATCGCCTCACCACCCGGACCAGTCGGCGTGCGCCAGTCAGCCTCGCCAAGGATTAACATCAGCGGCGTTTGGATCTTGTTGACGTAAGTAATCGGCGAGCGTCGGCGATAGTCTTCAGGATCTTCGAACGGCGGCGCCTTGAACCACGACGGTTGGAAGAGGGTGAAGTCAGCCGTGTACCACCAGTCAGCCCAGTCTGCGATGTCTCGTTGCGACACTGCCGCCGCGAACCGCGTCGTCTGCCCGATGGTCCAGTTCGTCAACAACCCGCCACCACTACCGCCGGTGACACCCAGCTTCTTTTCGTCGACATAACCACGCTTGATCAACTCATCAACGCCAGCCATCAGGTCTTTGTAATCGTCGCCCGGATAGTTGTGCTGGATGATGTTGCCAAACTCCTGCCCGTAGCTCGTGCTGCCGCGCGGATTCGGATAAAGCACCACGTAACCCTTCGCTGCCATCCACTGAAATTCATGATCGAAGATGAACCCGTAAGCAGCGTGTGGTCCACCATGAATGTTGAGAATCAGCGGATACTTCTTGTTCGGATCGAAGTCGGGTGGCTTTTGTATCCACGTCTGAATCTTCTTGCCGTCAAAACTGGCGTGCCACATCTCTTCCGGCTCGGTGAGATTCAGTTTCGAGAACAGCTCGTCGTTGATATGTGTCAGCTGTTTTGGCTGGCCACCGCTCTTCTCGAGCCAGTAGAGATCGCCGACGCGCGTCGGAGTTGAAATCAAAAGCACGTACTTCGAAGCATCGGGCACCGCGCGAAAATTCACGACTGCCTGGTTGCCCGTCGTAACATCCGACAGCTTGCCGTTCGACACATCGAAGGAGCCGACATTCGCTTTGCCTTCCTTAACGTAAACGATTGAGATGTTGCGACCGTCGGCAGACCACACTGGGAAGTTGCCGCCGCCGGCTCGTGGTGAGGCGCTGTCGCCAGTCACACCACCGCCGATGTCGAAATCGAATTCGGCGGTGAGATTTCGTGGCTTTGCGTTCGCGGCGAGATCCATCACCCACAGATCCGGTTGCGTATATGAGCGCACCGGCTGGCTTACCGAACCCACGAAAGCAACCTGTTTTCCATCCGGACTGACGACAAATCCGAACGCGCCCATGTCAAACGACGTGAGCTTCGACGGCTCGCCGCCGGCAGCTGCGATTGAGTAAATGTCAGTGCGCGGCAGTTCGTAGTAAGGCTCGTCGGTGTAATCAGTCTCAAAGTAGAGGCGCGCGCTGTCTTTGGACCAGACGGCGCCGCTATCGTCAAAGTGTCCTTTGGTCAACTGCTTGGGCGTCACTTTTTCATCGCCCGTTTTGGGAGCGGTGACGACCCAGAGGTGTTGCGGATGTTTGAAGTCGAGATAACCGGTGCCGTTCGCGCGATAGACGGCGCGGTTAATCACGCGCACGTCGCTTTCGCGTTCCGGACTTGCTGCCGGACTTGCCGCTGGACTCGGTTGCGGCTGGCTTTTTGCAGCAGCTTTCGCGAGCTCTTCGTCAGTGGCGCTGTTGTAGAAAGCAATCATCTTTCCGTCAGGGGACCATTGTGGACCACCAGCGCCGCGCGGCAGCGTAGTGAACTGAAACGGCTCGCCGCCCGCCATCGCCAGCATGAACAACTGCGCCGGCTCGACGCGTCCTGAAACCTCAGGCGCACGCACGAACAGCAGGTACTTGCCGTCAGGCGACCAGCGCGGGGTCGTATCGCGTGGACCATTAGTTAACTGGCGTGTTTCGCCGGTCGCAGTTGTGACGGTCCAGATCGCGGTGTTGTAGCCGTCCTTCTTGTCGTTGACTGTAGTGCGAACGAAGGCGACGCGCGCGCCGTCCGGAGAAACCTGCGGATCTCCGATCCAGACGATGCTGAAAATATCTTTCTCGGTGATGTTGCGTTTCTGCGCCAGCGCGGGCGCGCAGACGAAGACAAGGATAACCAGAAGCAGTGAGACACGAGAGCGCATGATGTTTCCTTTCGGTGAACGGTGTGGCAGCCTGCGTATTCTAGCAAAGGCGAAAGAATTTTCTCACGCAAAGGCGCAAAGGGAAGACGCTAAGGCGCAAAGAGAAACCAAATCTTCATTGCGTCTTTGCGTCTTCACTTGGCGCCTTTGCGTGAAAGACTTTTCTTTCATTTCTTGTAAACGTAATAAACGACGCCGCTGTAGTCGTCAGTCAAGAGAAATGCATCCTTACTGAAACTGAAAACGTCTGCCGGGCGGCCGTTGATCCGGCTGAGCTCGAAAAAGCCGGTGATGAAATCCGTAGACGCGCCGGACGAACTGATCCTGACAACCTTATAACCCCGCCGCAGGCTCTTATTTGTCGATCCATGCAGCGCAACGAGAAAAGAACCGGCAAGATCCGAAGAATTTTTCGTGTCGAAGTATTCTAATCCGAGCGGTGAGCTATGCGCGGGAAACGGCGTGAGCGCCGCAGGCACCTTGCCGCAGTCGAATTTTGTGCCGTTCACATTAAATTTCGGATCAGCGTAGATCTTCGGACCAGCCTGGAAGCAGTAAGGCCAGCCGTAATGTTTGTTGTCTTCGAGGGCGTAGAACGTGTCGGCGGGACGATTGATGCCGAGATGATCTGAACCCATATTCGTCGCGTAGAGCTTGCCGTTGATCCAACGCAGCCCGACCGCATTGCGCAGGCCGCGCGCGAAGTAGTGCTGGCTCGAGCCGTCCGGATTCATCTCGAGAATACTCGCCCGCACCTCTTCTTTTTCTTCACACGCGTTACAACTGCTTCCGACTGCGACATAGATCTTGCCATTGCCGCCGGCGAGCACTGTGCGCGTCAGGTGCCAGCCGCCGTATTTGTAACTCAGGCCGTAAGCAGGAAAAGTCGCCAGCACCTGCGGCGTGCCGGAGGGCGAGTCTTTGCCGGCTTCGTAACGATAACGAACCAGGCGATCGGTCAGCGCAAGATAGAACCAGTCAGTGCCATCGCGATCGGTGTAGAAAGCGACGCTGTTGGGATTGTGCAAGTCCGTGAGGTACTTCGTCACTTTCCTGAACCGGCGTGTGGTTTGATCAAACTGGTCGAGGATGTAAACCACTCCGCGATGATTGTCGGTCAGGTTGTACATGTCGGTGACGAAGAGCCGGTTGTCAGGACTCGTCGTCATGAACCTGACGCGTTTCAGACCTTGCGCCGCGACTTTGATCTCATAGTCGGCCGGCAAATTAAGGTCAAACGACTTTCCGTTCGCCAATGAAATCGGATGTGGAACCAGCTTTTGGGCCGCGGTGTTTGATTGAATGAAAAACGTCAGGAGTGCGATGAAAAGAATCAGTTTTGAGGGTGCCATCCGGGAGAAAATAGCATAACTCTGCGTATCTCTGCGGCCTCTGCGTATCTCGGTGTTCTCTGCGTTTCAAAGCCGGTTACCACGCAGAGATCGCAGAGATACGCAAAGAACCGCAGAGACGCCCATCGGGAGCGAACCTGCGGGAAACGCCGCGCGCGTCGCCCACAGGCCGCTCCCGATGGAGCGCTAAAGAAACCGCATTGATCGAAATAACACCTGAGCCCGCAAATTATTCCCGAGAATTTTTTCACTGCTGAGGTGTAGAATGCTCCTGTCAAAAAAAGCGCAGGATTCCCAGAGTATGGACGGCCTATTCAACAGCCTCGGATTTGGCCCCGAAGCGCTCGAGCACCTCGATGCGCTATTTGGCTACGCCCTGGCCTTAACGCGCGATCTCACCGAGGCTGAAGATCTCGTCCAGGAAACTTATCTGCGTGCGACTACCGCGTCGCATCAGCCTGATGCCGGCAGCAATTTGAAGGGCTGGCTGTTTGTGATCATGCGCAACGCCTGGCTCAACCAGATACGGCACCGGAACAATGGCCCGCGTTTTGTCGAGCTCGAGATTGGCGAACAGTCGATTGACGAAATGCAGGAGAATCCGCACGTCGTCTATTTAAGAAAACTGGAACGCGAGCAAGTGCGAGAAGCGATCGAGAGTTTGCCTGATGCTTACCGCGAGATAGTCGTCCTGCGTGACATCGAGGGATTTACGTACCAGGAGATCGCGACGGTGCTGGACTGTCCGGCCGGCACCGTGATGTCGCGGCTCGGTCGCGCGCGGGGAAGACTGCGACAACTACTTTCCGGCTGGCGCACAAGGGCGCGTATCAGAGCAGTTTGAGGAGTGGTGTTGAGAAGTTGTGAAGACATACGCGGGCGCTTGGCGTTGTATCTCGACAACGAGCTACAGGGTGATGAGCGTGCGACGGTGGAAGCGCATTTGACTGAGTGTGAGTCGTGCGCAGCAATTTTTGCGCGGGAGCTTAATTTCCTCAACACGATTCGCGAGAGTGGACCACTGCACGAGGCGTCGCCGGAGTTGCGGAGTCGAGTCAAGCAGATTTTGCGAGTTGAGCCTGCGTTATCGCACGCGCCGCGATCTCGTTTTACCTGGCTGGTGGCAGTGGCTGCCGGGTTGTTAATGCTGCTGTTACCGGTGCTGGCGTGGCGGATTGTGAGACGGGCCGAACCGGTTCCGGTTGCACAGGCTTGCAGCTTTGCGTTGATGGCTGTCGATACTCACTTGCGTCACATGCGCGGGCAGTTGCCGCTGGAAACGGAAACAGCGAATCCGCAGGAGATCTCGGCGTGGTTCGCAAACAAGGTTAACTTCAGTGTGAAGCTGCCGAACTACCAGGAGTCGTCAGGGCAGGAGAAGCTTTACACGTTGGAAGGGGCGCGGCTGGTCGGTTATCAGAATGATTACGCGGCTTATGTTGCGTATCGCATGAAGGATCGGCCGATAAGTCTCGTCATCACTTCCGACTCCTCGGCGAAACCGTCGGGTGGTGAAGTGATCGCCTCGAAGGGTTTGACCTTTCACTACAACGCCATTGACGGGCTAAAGGTGATTACGTGGTCCGATCGTGGTCTGACTTACGCCCTCGTCTCCGATCTCGAAGAACGCGGTCAACAATCGTGTATCGTCTGCCACGCCGGCACCAAAGACCAGGACTTCATCGAGCCACTCAAACCCCACTAAGAAGAATTAGCCACAAAAAGGCACATAAGGCACAAAATGTCTTTAATGGATAAATAACTATTCCGTTAATGAATAAATCATTTTGTGCCTTATGTGCCTTATGTGCCTTTTTGTGGCTAAATTCTGCCGGTGCCTTTTGTGGCTAAGTCTGTCTTGAGTACATCTTGATGATGCGCTCGATCGCGGCGCGACAGACTTTACAGAAGTGGTCGGTGCGAGAAAACATGATGCAGTCCACTTCCGGACGATAGTAACCACGCGCTTCGTACATCGCTCCTTCAAAAGCGCCCACCTGTCCAACGTGTTTCTCGGCGGCAAACATCTTCTGCTCGTGCGCGAGTTCCTCGCGAAAGAGCGCTTCCATCTCTGCTTCCGGTCGCTTGTCCTTGCGCAGTTGCACGCGGCGTCGCTCGATCTCACGTGAGTAGTTTTCGAACTCTTCCTTGTTCCACGGTGTCGGAATTTGCGTTACGTTCGCAAACGGCGCCACCAGATTGCGCCATTTCAAAGTGCTGACATCAAGCAGCGCCGTCACATTCGGTTCCCATGGCTCAACTCGATCCGGCACCGGAGTGTAAGCGACTGACGACGTGTAGTACTCGTCGGCGAGTCCGGCGAAGTGATGACCAAACTCGTGTACAAACACGTAATTCGCGAAAGCATTGTCGGAAGCGACCGTGCTGTATAGATTGAAGATGCCGCCGCCACCGTAAGTACGACCGTTAACGATTACTTCAATGAACTCGTACGGCGCGAACTGCGCGGTCCGGCGCAACGCGCGATTGTCGAACGTCAGCACGTATCGCTCGGATCCGAAGGCGTCGTAAGTCGCGCCGAGCGGTGAGTCGCGATAGATGCCGGTCGATGGCCGCGAGATTCCTGACTCGGCCGCAGGTGGAGAAATTGCCCACACGTTGAAGCTGCGGCGGTTCTCTTTAAAAGGAGACGTCGCAAAGAGCGTGTCAGTAAGGCGGCGGGCATCGGCTTCAAACTTCTTCGCTTCGCCAGCCGTGTAGCCGTCGCCGAGTATCAGGAAGTCGACCCGATCTTCCGGCTCGCCGGTTTTCTGAATCGTGATCAGCGGCGCGGGCGCCACCGGCTTCGAACGATCGACAAACTGGTCCGCCGGATCGATCGTCGTGGTCCAAACGTCCTGAAAGACGTTCTTCGCGTCGCGTTTTTTCAGCACGATGCTCACCGGCGCAGTCGGCGCCGGAAACCGTAGTGACTCCTGAAACGTGCGTTTCGCCGTCTTCGCCTCGTCGGTTGTTTCCCATTCACCGTAGATCGAAGCGAAGCCACGCGAGTACAAAAGCTGCTTCGTCTTCGCGTCGCGAACTTCAAACAGGTACTTGCCGAGGTTCGACGAATCGATCGCCTGTGACGGGTTTCCGGGCCAGGGAAGCGGCTCAATCACGATGCGATCGACACTGAACACTTCCTGCGACGCATCGCCGGTGTGGTAGTAATCCAGCCGCATCGTCGGAGTAGCAGCGACGGCAACGACGGCAAAGAGCAAAAGGGCTGACAGGGAAATAAGGGGCTTAATCATACGGCGGATAATACAAATGAAAACCGATCCGTGTCACCCGTGTTATTCCGCAGCCCATGCTATACTCCTGCGTTTATGGCTAGCGTCCTCGAGATCATACCGCTCGGTGGTATCGGCGAGTTCGGAATGAATTGCATGGCTTTGCGCTACGGCGACGAGATGTTGATTCTCGACGCCGGGATGGGCTTTCCTGAAGAAACGGCCTACGGCGTGGATGTTTCGATTCCGAATTTTGGTTTTCTGGACGAATTCAAGGACAACATCACTGCCATCGTCCTGACTCACGGACATGAAGATCACCTGGGTGCATTGCCCTACCTGCTGAAGAAGTTCAACGTCCCGGTTTACTGTTCACACTTCACCGCCGGCCTGGCCGAGAGCAAGCTCGAAGAACACGATCTGCTGGGCGACGTGCTGTTGCATCGCGTCGAGCCGCGCGACGTGGTCGACATCGGTGTTTTCCAAGTGGAGTTCATACGCGTCTCACACTCGCTCGTCGATTGCTTTTCACTCGGTATCAAGACTCCGGTCGGCACGATCATTCACACCGGCGACTACAAGGTAGACGAGACGCCGGTGATCGGCGAGCCGATCGATTTGCGCTCCTTCAGGCGATATGGCCAGGACGGCGTGCTCGCGCTCCTTTCGGACTCGACGAATGCGACCGTGCCGGGGCGCACTCCATCGGAACGCGCCGTGATTCCGGCGTTTGAAGAGATCTTCTCCGAGTCCAAGGGACGCATCATCGTGGCGGCTTTTGCCTCGTCCATTCATCGTTTGCAGATCGTGCTCGACGTGGCCCAGCAGTTTAATCGTCACGTTTGCGTGCTCGGACGTTCGATGCAGAAGAACGTCGACGTAGCGGAGCGACTCGGTTATCTCGACATTCCCGACGGCCTGCTCGTTTCGCTCAACGAAGCGAAGCTGATGAGCGACGATGAAATCGTGTTCCTGGTGACCGGATCGCAAGGCGAGGCACGCGCAGCCCTCTCGCAGATGGCGACCCAAAGTTACAAGGGATTGGTGGTCGAGGAAGGCGACACCGTGGTGCTGTCGGCGCGCATCATCCCGGGCAATGAACGTTTGATCTCGCGAATGATTGGCTTCATTTACAAGCGCGGCGCGAACATCATCGAGGAGAAACGGCGCCTGGTCCATGTCAGCGGGCACGCGTCGCAGGAAGATATCCGCATCATGACCGAGGCGGTGCGGCCGAAGTTCGTGGTTCCGATTCACGGCGAGTATCGCATGCTGTTTCGGCACAAGGAGTTTGTTAAAAACCATCTCGGCTACGCGGAGGAAAACATCATCCTGATCGAGAATGGCGACGTGCTCGAGCTTGATGGCGAGCGCGCGGCCGTGATCGACAAACGCGAGATTGGCCGCACTTTCATCGACGAGAGTGGCTTTAAAGAGATCGACAGCGAGACGGTGCGCGAGCGCAAGCAGCTCGCGTACGAAGGCGCGGTGACGGTGGTGGTCACGATCGACGAAGAAACCGGCGAGCTTGATGGCGAACCGAAGATTCTTGCGCGCGGCGTGCGCGGGTTGAGTTCGGGAAATGGTTTTGGACCACGAGGGGAGAACTATCTGCTCAACGACGCCAAACGTGTGGTGACTGCGGCCATCGCGGGCGCGTCGCGGCAGACGCTGTCAGACGAGTCGCTCTTGAAGGAACATGTTCGAGTGGAGTTGAAGCGGTTTATTCAGAAACAGACCGGCGCCCGGCCGGTGATCACGCCAGTGATTGTGTTGATATAGGCCACTGATTGAACGGATATTGGACGGATAAAGTCGTGCTGATTACCGGCGCCTCTTCCGGTATCGGGAAGGGAATCGCGCTGGAGATTGCTGCGCGCGGGGCACATCTTGGTCTACTAGCTCGCCGTGAAGAGCTGCTCAACGAGATCGTTAACGAGGCAACGTCGAAGGGTGTAAAGGCCGTTGCCGTTACCGCTGACGTGCGTGATGCGAAAGCGGTCAGAGAAGCTGCTGATCGTGTGCGTGCTGAGCTTGGTCCAATCGACATCCTGATCGCGAATGCGGGCATCGGCACTGCCGACCACGCGCTGCGGTTAACGCCGGAACACGCCGCGAATGTAATCGGCATCAACGTCCTCGGCGCGGTAAATAGTGTTGCCGCAGTTCTGCCTGAGATGGTCGAGCGCAGGCAGGGACGGTTGGTCGCGATGTCGAGCCTGGCGGCCTATCGCGGGCTGGCGAAGTCGGCGGCGTACTGCGCCAGCAAGGCGGCGCTAACGTCTTACTTTGAGAGTCTGCGCATCGATCTGCGCGATAGCGGCATCGGCGTGACGATTATTCATCCGGGCTTTATCAAAACGGACCTGACCGCCGGACGCGAAGCGAAGATGCCGTATCTGATGGAGCTCGACGACGGAGTTAGGAAAATCGTTTCAGCAATTGAGCGGGAAAAGAAGTCTTACGCGTTTCCCTGGCAGCTTGCGACCATCGTGCGCGCCGGATTGATTATGCCGGTGGCGATGTACGACTGGATCGCGGCAAGAAATTCTTTCAGAGAATAATAGATGACCATTCTTCAAGCTATCTTCCTCGGGCTCGTCCAGGGCCTGACAGAGTTTATTCCGGTTAGTTCCACGGCACATCTCGTTTTCGCGTCACGCCTCGTTGGTCTTTACGCCGGCGCCGATAAAACCCTTCAGGCGGAACAGACCACCGCCACGATCGCCGTCATTCAACTCGGAACGTTGCTCGCCGTCCTGATCTATTTCTCGCGCGACATCGTCAACATCCTGCGTGCTTTTATTTCGGATCACCTGGCGTTAATGCGCGGGCGCAGCGAGCCCGGGCGACCGAAACTCTCGCGCGACGCGTGGCTCGGATGGCTCGTCATCATCGGTTCACTGCCGGTGGGCACGATCGGGTTGCTGTTGAAGAAACAGATCGAAGGACCGTTTACCAAAAACCTGTGGGTGATCGCCACGATGATGATCGTGGTCGGGGTGTTGCTGGCCATCGCGGAGTTGGTTGGGAGAAGAAGTAAAGACATGGATCACCTTGGCGCCGGCGACGCGCTCGCCGTCGGATCGGCGCAGGTGCTGGCGTTGATTCCCGGTTCGAGTCGTTCCGGATCGACGATCATGGCCGGTCTATTTGCAGGCCAAACTCGTGAGACAGCGGCGCGTTTTTCGTTTCTGCTGTCGATTCCCGCCATCGCTGCGAGTGGCTTGCTGGAGTTGAAAGAGGCGGTCCATAAACTGCCGGCCGGCAGCTACGGTTCGCTCGCGGTGGCAACGATTGTTTCCGGCGTGGTCGGTTATGCGTCGATCTGGTTTCTGCTGCGTTACCTGCGCACACACTCGACCGGCGTGTTTATCGTCTATCGCGTGATTGTCGGTGCACTGATCCTGGCGGCGTTGTCGGTGGGATACATGTCCGCGAGCATTTAAAGCCTTTCACACAAAGGCACAAAGCAAAGCCACAAAGTTGCAAGCGTGTTTGAGTCTTCCCTTGTGCCTTAGTGGCTTTGCTTTGTGACTTTGTGTGAAAAACTAACAACGAACCCAGGTATTCAGGTAAACTACCGGTGGCCCCACCTCTGTAGTACCAACCCGGAAAAAGGGCGGTGATAGTAATGAGTGAGAAAGACCCGCGCGGCGATGTCGCCTCTTCCCAGCGACCGCGCAGCCCGCGAGTTCCTGTCGAATTTGCTTTGGACGTAGAAGGTACGGACGTTTCTGGAAATGCTTTTCAAGCCCAGGCCACGGCCACCAAGATCAGCCGCGGCGGCGCCACGCTCCTCATCGACGTTGATGTCGCCGTCGGTTCGACGGTAAAGTTGGTGCCACCATTTGGAGGTAAGCTCGACGCCGAAGTTAACGGCTCGTGGATCGATGACATCGACGGCAATCGTCGCATCGGTGTTAAGCTGCTGGACGCGAATGGATGGTTTGCTGAATAGGCCACAAAAAGGCAAAAGGAAATTAGCCACAAAAAGGCACAAAAGGCACAGAAACAGTCAGCAATGCCCGGCAGTTTATTCCGAAATTCATTTTGTGCTTTTTGTGCCTTTTTGTGGCTAACAAGGATTAAATGAAAGCCAAACGCTGGATCGTGCGTGAGCATGATGCCGAAAGAGCCACCTCACTGGCGCGCGTTCTGGGTGTCTCACCAATCCTGGCTGCTCTGCTGATAAACCGCGGCTACGTCGATGAGCGCGCGGCGCGCGATTTCCTCTCCCCAACTTACGATCAACTGCACGAACCTTATGCCATGCTCGGCATGAAGGAGGCGGTGGCGCGTCTCAAACACGCGGTCGAAACGCGTGAGCCCGTTCTGATCTACGGCGACTACGACGTCGATGGCACCACCGGCACCGCCGTACTCTTGCGTGCGCTCAAACTACTCGGCGCCAATGCAGGTTTCCACATCCCACATCGCTTCACCGACGGTTACGGCATTCAACAACCCGCGCTCGAGAAAGCTGTCGCCGATGGTTACAAACTCGTCGTCAGCATCGACTGTGGGATTCGCGCTCACGAACCACTGTACTGGGCGCGTGACCACGGTCTCGACGTAATCATTACCGATCATCACCTGCCCGATGAAAAAGAAGGCGCGCCGCCCGCATTCGCGGTGCTAAATCCGAATCAGGCCGGCTGTCAGTATCCGGACAAGAACCTGGCGGGCGTCGGCGTCGCTTTCAAACTTATCCATGCTTTATTTCGAGAATACGGCCGCGAGGCGCAAGTACCGGCGTTCATGAAGGTTGTCGCGATCGGCACCGTCGCCGACGTCGCGAAACTCACCGGCGAGAATCGCACTATCGTGGCGATCGGTTTGAAGGATCTGGCGAAGGTCGCAAATCCCGGTTTGCGTGCGTTGATCGATGTTGCCGGTTGCGGAGACGGCACGGGCATGACAGCATACGATCTGGGCTTTCGCATTGGGCCACGTATCAACGCTGCTGGACGCATGGACGCCGCCCGCGCGGTGGTTGAGCTCTTTGATACTCGCGACTCCGACGAAGCGCGCCGGCTCGCTAATCATCTCGACGCGCGCAACGAAGAACGCAAGACGGTGCAACAGCAGATCATCGATCTCGCTGTCGCCGAGTTGCAGGATCCGAAGGATTGTTATGTCGCGGTAATCGCCGGCGAAGGCTGGCATCGCGGCGTAATCGGTATCGCCGCGTCGAAGATTGCGGAACGACTCAACCGTCCGTGCGTTGTGTTTTCAATCGATGGCGAGATGGCCCATGGTTCCGGTCGTAGTATCGAGGCCTATCACCTTTTGAACGGGTTGACGGCGTGTTCCGATCTGTTTGAAAAGTTTGGCGGCCACTCGCACGCTGCGGGGATCACAATTCGACCCGCGCGCATTGATGAGTTGCGCCGTCGTTTGAATAAACACGCCGCGACGTGCTTAACGGCGGAAGATTTGCAGCCGGCAGTGAAGATTGATTTGGAGTTGAAAGCGGAGAGCGTGACGTTTTCACTCGCGCGCGAGTTGGATGCGCTCGAACCTTTCGGCGCCGGCAATCCGCGACCAGTGTTCGCGACGCGGGACCTCCGGCTGTTGTCGCCGCCGTCAGTGATCAAGGACCGGCACATGAAGTTTCGCGTGGCCGGCCCGCAAAATCGGCCGCTCGAGGCCATTTGGTGGAATTGCGTGGAGACGCCGGGGCAAACGCCCGAGTTGAATGGCAGCATCGAACTCGCCTACACGCTCGAGACGAGTGCCTGGAATGGCGATTTCAAGATGCAATTGAATGTTTTGGACTTAAGGATGTCATCCACAGATTACGCAGATTAAAGATAAATCTGTGGAATCTGTGGATAAAGCAATGCAGGAACTAACCCGCAGACGTGCGATTGCTCTTGGCTTGCGGGCCAAAGTGCCGGTCATCACGCGCCTGGTCGCGTTTGCCCTCCTCGTGTCGGGAATCGCCGTCGTCGGCATCTCTTATTACAAGCTGCGCAACGCGGAGAAGTTCAGGGCGAAGTCTGAGAAGCCGGAACTGTCGAAGGAGGTCACCGGCGTTGTCGAGGGTTACGAACAACGCGTCACCAGAAACGATCGTCTGTATCTGCTGGTGAAAGCGTCGCGTGACGTCACGTTCTCCGACGGCCATCACGAGCTTGAAAACATCAACATGGCCGTTTATCCACCGGAAGGCGAAACTCCCGATCAGATCTCCGCCGCGCGTGCGATTTATCAGCCTGACTCAAACGTTCTCTCGTTCATGGGGAACGTGAAGATCGAGACGAAGGAAAAGCTCAAGGTCAACACCGAGGCACTTTCATTCGATCAGAATAGCGGCATTGCGCAAACAGATTCGCCCGTGGCGTTCGAGCGTGAGAACGTATCCGGCACATCCGTCGGTGCGGTGGTCGAGCAGAAGGCAAAGCGGCTCGCGTTAAAGAATAATGTGCAGTTGACGATCGCGCCGGGACAGTCAGTAAAGACTGCGGCGCGCGCGCGTCCGGTCAGTATCAAGGCAGCGCAGGGAATGTTTGACCAGCAGTCGATGGTACTTGCGTTCTCCGGCGGTGTTACGGTCGAACAGGAAGCCGACATCCTGAGCGGAGACAACCTCACGGCCTTTATTAACGAGCAGAAACGTCTGCAAAGAGCCGAGATCCGTGGCAACTCGTACATGCGTGTAATGGATCCCGGACGCGCTGCTGAAGTCCATTCAGTGAACATGGACTTCTTCATGGACCAGGACCAGCGCCTCGAACGCGCCCTCGCGACCAGCGACATCGCTGCACGCACGCTCGAAGGCGATGCCGACGTGCAAGTCAGCGGCAGCAATTCGCTTGAAGTTACCTTTCAGCCGCAGGGCGACAGCAGTCTGCTAAAACAGATGGTCGCAGGCGGTCGTTCGGTGATCACGATGAGCGCGCCGAAGTCCAAGGCGAACGATCCCAGCGCGGCGAACAAACGTTTGACTGCCAACGCAGTGAAACTTACCTGGCGGACCACGGGACGCGATCTCGAAAAGGCCGAAGCCAGCGGCGATGCGGAGTTGTTTATCGAACCCGTAGTGAGCAGCGCGAAAGCCGAGCGCAAGAAACTGAACGCGCCGCAGTTTGACTGCGACTTCTTCGAGGCGGGTAACCTCGCGCGCAGTTGTAAAGCGACTGGCGGCGCAAAAGCGGCGCTCGATCCGATGCAGCCGGCACAAAACCGCGGCACACGCACACTCACCTCGCAGAACATGACCACGGTGTTTTTAAAGGACACGCAGGACATCGAGCGGGTCGATGC
>Ga0070699_100003142_pt1 | contig 14611 bp, 14 predicted proteins | sample KBSK1503metaG_FD_65473 | JGI IMG/M metagenome (GOLD analysis project Ga0070699, IMG submission 65473) | Corn, switchgrass and miscanthus rhizosphere microbial communities from Kellogg Biological Station, Michigan, USA - KBS K1-50-3 metaG | ecosystem: Host-associated > Plants > Roots >...
CCCCCCGTGCCGGGGGGGTCACCGGGGGGGTCGTCCCCCCGGGGGCTAGACAGCAGGTAGAAGGCCAGCGTCAGCGTCTCCCAGCCGAACAGCGCGGTGAACGCGTCCCGTGCGGTCATGACGACCGCGACCGCGCCGAGCGCCAGCGCGTAGCTCGCGCCCAGCCAGCGCCGCGTGGCCTGCGCCCGGGCCGCCCAGCTGGCGAGCGCGACCGAGACGGGCACGGCCGCGCCGAACGACAGCGCCAGGAACAGCCCGGACAGCCGGTCGGCGCCCAGCGCCGCCGCCTGCTGGCCCGGCACCGGATCCCCGAGCCAGCCGGCTACGTCGAGCCGGACCTCCCGGCCCGCCAGCGCGAACCCGCCCAGCACGGCCAGGCACGCCGAGCCCGCCGCGCCGAGCAGGTACGGCCAGGACCGCCGGTACCGGCCGGCCACGGCCGCCAGGGCCAGCAGGATCAGCCCGGCCGCGAACAGCCCGCTCATCGCGTCCCCTTCCCGCGGTAAGCCAGCCGGCCGACCGCGATCAGCAGGGCATTGAGGATGCCGAACGGACTGGGCGGGGAGCCCGGCAGCCAGACATCGACTGGCACCGTGACGGCGACGCCCCCGGTGACCACCTCGCTCTCGCTCAGCAGCCCGCCGCTGACCGCGTCGGTGCCCACCGCGATGACGATCTTCGGATCGGGCATCCCGTCATATGTCGTGCGCAGGGGCCCGGACATGCCCCGGGCACCGGCCCCGGTGACCAGCAGCACGTCGGCGTGCCGCGGGCTGGCGGTGAAGAACACGCCCAGCAGGTGAATGTCGTAGACCGGGCCGAGCAGGGCCTGGATCTCCCACTCCTCGCTGCCGTCGGACCCGGCGTCCACGTGCCGGACGTGTACGCTGCGGCGCAGCGCAGTGGTCCGCTCCCGCAGCCGGGCCCGGGCCGCCTCGACCGCCTCGTCAGTCTCCGGGGGTTCGGGGACGACGAGCGCTTCCCGGCTCAGCCCGGCCGCGGCCGGGCCGGTGGCGCCCTGGGACCAGGCGAACAGGTCGGGCCGCTCGGCCACGCACCGGCCGCACAGGATGCACCGGCCCTGGTCCACCCCCTGCGCGGAGATGGCTCCGGTCGGGCAGAGCGCCGGGTCGGCCGAGTTCGCCGGACCCAGCGCCCGGGCCGGACCGCGCCAGCCGTCGGCGTAGGGATCGGCCCGGCCCGGCCAGCGGGTGGTGACCACGCCGTCGCGCAGCCCGCGCAGCACCCAGATGCTCAAAGGGCCACCCCCGCCACCGACAGGCCGAAGCTGGCCTCGATGAACGGGAAGTCGGTCAGGATGTCCCCGGTGAACACCTCGTGCATCAGCACCAGGTTGTGGAACGACGCCGACCTGGGCTGGCAGCGGGCGATCCGGCCGCCGGCCAGCTCCACGTAGTAGAGGACCTCGCCTTGCGGTGCCTCGGCCCACCCGGCCGCCCGGCCCCGGACCGGCTCGCACGGTAGCCGGGCGGGATCGCCAGCCCGTTCGGCCAGATCGTCGGCGGCCTGCCGGATCAGGCCGAACGCCTGGTCCACCTCCTCCCACCGGACCCGCAGCCGGGCCAGCGCGTCGCCGGCGGTGTGCGCGGGGGCGGGCGGCAGGGTCAGCGACGGGTACCCGTCGTAGGGGCGGGCGAGCCGGGCGTCGTCGGCAAACCCGGACGCCTTCCCGATCGGACCGAGCGCGCCGTGCTGGCGAGCCCGCGCCGGGGTCAGCGGCCCGGTGCCGCGCAGCCGGTCCAGGAACGAGGAGGTGCCCATCAGCGCGTCGGCGTCGGCGGTGACGGCCTTGCGGAGCTTGCCTGCCTCGGCGAGTATCTGCGCGGGCGGCAGCAGCGGCAGCGCGCCGACCCCGCCGGGCACCACCACGCCGCGGCCGAACCGGCTGCCGCACAGCGCGCTGACCAGCCGCTGCACTCGCTCCTTGTGCAGCGCGAACCGGGCGGTGGCCACCGCGAGCCCGGCCGCGTCGGCCAGCCGGACGGCGACGTCGAGGTGGTTGGCGATCCGCTCGAGCTCGGCGTGCAGCACCCGCACCAGGCCGGCCGCGGGCGGCGGCTGGCACCCCGCGATCGTCTCGATCGCGTGGCAGAAGGCGAGGGCGTGGGCGACCGAGGCGATTCCCTCGGCGCGTTCGGCCAGCAGGACGGCGTCGGCCGGCGTCGTTCCGGCGAACCGGTCCGCGATGCCCCGGTGCTTGTAGAACACCCGCATGTTCAGGTGCGGGATCGCCTCGCCCGGCGTTTCGACCAGGTACTCGATCGACTCCATCACTCCCGAGCGGACCGGGCCGTGCGGGATCGTGAAGACGCCGTAGCCGGCCACGTGCCGGGGCAGGGCGTAGTCCTCGGGCGTACCGGGCCGGATCAGGGGCGCCAGCCGCGGATGCCCGTCCGGGACCACGCCGAAGCGGTCGTGGATCACCCGCTCGTACCAGAACGCCGCGCCCAGCCGCGGGGTCAGCGCGGGAAAGCCGGCCGCGCCGGGCGGCAGCGGCGCCTCGAGCGTGTCGATGCCCCCACCCGCCTCCCCTTCCCCCTTCGTTGCGACGTGCGCGGACAGGACCAGCGGGCCGCCCTCGGACCTGCCGCCGAACAGGCCGGCGAACCGGCCCCCGGCGCCGACCATGGCCAAGAGTTCTTCCCGCAGGGTGCCGACGTCGGCCTGGGTCACGGTCATCGCGTCGCTCCCAGCTGCGCCACCGCGCGGGAGATCAGGCCGGTGAGTTCCCCCGGGGGATGCAGGCCGAGGATGAACAGGACCGCGACCCCGGCGATGACCGGGACCACCATCCACGCGGAGGGCTCGCCGCGACTGAGCGTGGGCCGGGCCCGCAACGGGGCCGGAGTGAACAGCATGCGCGTGGCCGACGCGGTCAGGCCGAAGAAGGCCACGGTGACCAGCACGATCAGGGCGGCTGCGGCGGCGTAGTTGCCCGATCCCAGGCCGCCGTAGACGATCTGGAACTCGCTGCGGAAGATGCCCGACGGCGGCATCGCCGACAGCGCGAACACCGCGAGCAGGAACAGCGGCCCGCTCCACGGCAGCAGGTCGAGGCCGCCGCGCAGGGCGGAGATCCGCTTGCTGCCGAACTTCACCACCAGCACGCCCGCGCCCAGGAACGCGTTCCCCTTGGCCGCGGCGTGCGCCAGGACGTGCAGCATGACGCCGGCCAGCGCCACCGGCGCGCCGAAGCTCACCCCGATGGCCAGGATGCCCATGTGCTCCACGCTGGAGTAGGCCAGCAGCCGCTTGACGTCCCGCTGGCCGAACACGTACAGCGCGGCCAGCAGCAGCGAGCCCACCCCGAACGCCAGCAGCGCGTCGCGCGGGAACCCGCTGCCCAGCGACGCCGCGGTGAACTGGTAGAAGCGCAGGATCGCGTAGAAGCTGACCGCCAGCAGCGACCCGGACAGCAGCGCGGACACCGGCGTGGGTGCTTCGGAGTGCGCGTCCGGCAGCCAGGTGTGCACCGGGAACAGGCCGACCTTGGTGCCATAGCCGAGCAGCGCGAGCAGGAACGCGAGCCGGACCGGGGTATGCGGCAGCTGCGCTCCGGCCTGGATCAGCGGCTGGATGGCCAGGTTGTAGTGCTCGCCGAGGACCTGCGCGCCGGCGTAGTAGGCGAACACCGTGCCCAGCAGGGCCAGGCCGAGGCCCGCGCTGGCGATCAGCACGTACTTCCGGGCCGCCTCGGCGGCCGCGGCAGTGTCCTCGATCGCGACCAGCAGCGCCGAGATGATCGTGGTCACCTCCACCGCGATCCACAGCAGGGCCAGGCTGCTCATCAGCGGCGCGGCCAGCATCGCCCAGGCGAACAGGTTCAGCCCGGCGTAGAACCGCCGGTCGTGGTGCCCCTTCAGGTAGCCGACCGCGTACACCGCCACCGCGCCGTACAGGAAGCCGGTCGCGAGCAGGAAGATCGTGCTCACCGCGTCCGCGCGCAGGTAGGACAGGTAGTTCAGGTCGTGGTGCGCGGCCGCCGGCACCACCGCCAGGACCAGGGCGAAGCTGGCCAGCCCGGACACTACTGTGACCGCGGCCGCCACCTGGGCGGCCAGCGCGAAGCACGTCAGCCCGGCGACCAGCGGGACGATGAGTAGGGCCAGGACGACACCGATCATCGCGCTACCCCCGCAGCCTGGTCAGGTCGGCCGTGGACAGCGATTCGGCCTTCGTGTGGTGCGCGCGGATCAGCATCCCGAACACCACCACCGCCACCAGCAGGTCGAACAGGAACGCGGTCTCCAGGATCAGCGGCAGCCCGGACGCCACCACCAGCGCCGCCAGCGAGATGGCGTTCTCCAGCGAGAAGAACCCGATGGCCTGGGACGCCACGTCGCGGCGCACGATCATCAGGCCGAACGCGACCAGCACCATCGCGCCCGCGATGGACAGCGCGGTCGCCGGGGCAGTGTTTTTCCCCCCAGGCCCACCCGCCATGCCGTGAATCTTCATGGCGCCGAAGCAGAAGAACCCGATCGCGGCCAGCACGATCCCGGCCAGCACCGCGGAGGCCGGGCTCAGCGTCTGGCTGCCCGCCACCCCGCCCGGCTCCTCCTCATCAGGAGCGCTGTTTCCTCTGGGCCGGCCGAGCAAGCGCCGCAGCACCAGCGGCACCGCCACCACCTTGAGCCCGGCGGACAGCGCGGCCAGCGCGTACAGGTCCGGCAGGTTCCGGTCCGCGGCGATGACGATGGCCAGCACCGAGATCAGCGCGGACTGCGCCATGTATAGCCGGACCTGGTCCCGGGCCAGCGCCTGGCGCAGCATGCCGAACTCGATCAGCAGCATCACCGCGGCGATCACGTCGGCCACGCCCTGGTAGACGCCGGGTGCCTGCACGGCGCCCATGGCCACCGGGTCCATCAGCCACCCCCTAGGTACAACGTGAACACGCCGAGCACGGCAAGCAGGAAAGCGCCCGACACGAACTCGGTGATCTTGAACAGGCGCAGCTTGGCGAAGGAGTTGTCGATGACCGCCACCACCACGCCGACCGCGCAGGCCTTGGCCAGCAGTGCCGCGATGGCCAGGATGACGGCGCCGGGACGCTGGGTGGAGGCCAGGCCCCACGGGGCCAGGAAAACGTTGGCCAGGATCGTGAACAAGATCAGCTGCTTGAGCTCGCTGCCCCACTTCAGCAGCGCGAAGTACGGGCCGGAGTGCTCGAACGCCCGGGCCTCCTCGATCATCCCGAACTCGTTCGTCCCGGTGTGCGTCTCCACCGGGATCCGCCCGGTCTCGTGCAGGATCACCATGAACAGCGCCGCCGCGGCCAGCAGGTGCGCCGGCCTGATGACCTGCCCGGCGCTGGACCGGACCGTCGCGGCCAGCGCGTACGGCAGGTCGGTGCCGGTCAGCAGGGCCACGGTGAACACCACGAACAGCACCACCGGCTCGGTGATGGCCGAGAAAGTCTTGGCCCGGCTCGAGCCGAGCTGCGCGTACGGGCTGCCGGTCTCCAGCGCCGCGGTCGCCACGACGAAGCTCGCCAGCGACAGCAGGAATCCGCCGCCCAGGATGTCGCCCATGTAGCCCAGCGGCAGCCCGTAGCTGGTCAGCACCGGGATCAGCAGCGGGATGGTCAGGTAACAGGTGACCGCGATCAGCGGCGCGGCCAGGAAGAACCAGCTCGCTTGTTCGGGGGCTAGCGCCTCCTTGCGGAACAGCTTGGCCAGGTCGTAGTACGGCTGCAGCACCCGGGGCCCCCGGCGCCCCTGCAGCCGCGCCTCCACCTTGGCGATCACGCCGGTCACCCCCGGCGCGCCCAGCGCGACCGTCAGCACCTGCAGCAGCTGGATGACCGGTATCGGAAGGAGTAGGGGGCCGGGGAGGTGGGCGGAGCTCACCGCGCGGCCCGACGATCATTGCCGGGCAGTGCCAGCGAGTCTTCCATGGCGAGGCCTCCTACCCTGATGTCACTGACAGGGGGTAGAGGCCATCAGCCCGGCTCTCAGTTGTCCTGCTGGCCGTGCGGTTATGGCGAGCCTCATCGCCAGAACGCCATTGTTCCCTACTCGGTCCGCGGCCTGCAAGCGGACCCGGGCGGGCCGCTGCTCGCGCCGCCGCGCCGCTCCGTCAGCCTTCCCCTGTCGTGACCTGCGGCATGACCGTGATCGCGTCGTGCACTTCGTACACCTCGCGGCCGCGTGCGGTCAGCGCACGGGCGAGATGGCCCTGCCACTTCTCCATCGTCCCGCGGAACGTGTACTCCGTTCCGTCCGCCGTCGTGACGACGAGGATCCGCACCCCCCACCGGCCGGCCAGGCCCGCGGGCTTCCTGGTCTGGACGCCGGTGATCACGTCGAGCGGGATAACCGTCACGCCGTCGCCGCCAGCGGCCGCCTTCTTGACCGCCCGCCTCTTGTTGATGGCTTCTCCGGCCTGTCCGCCGATCACGGACCCGACGGCTACTCCCAGCCACCCGATCGTGTGGAAGAGCGGCCGGAGCTGATACACCGCCGCGCGGATCAGGGCGACGGCGGGCCGCGTTGTCAGCCTGTTCCGGGCAGGGCCTGCGGGGTGACGGTGATGCCCTGCGGCGTGACGTGAACGTCGCGGCCGCGCACGGTCAGGGCGCCGGCGAGTGCGGCCTGCCACCCGTCCATCCTGCCGCGGAACTCGTACTCCGCTCCGTCCGCGGTCGTCACGACCAGAGCCTGGCCCGTCAGCCAGTCAAGGATCCTCGCTGACTTCCTGAGCTGCACGCTGGCGATCAAGTCGAGGGGGATGAGCCGCACGCCGTCGCGGCTGGCGGCCACTCTCCCGGCCGCTAGCCGTTTGCCGATGCCCTGGCCGATCCAGCCGCCCGCCAGGACTCCGGCAGCCGATCCCAGCTCCCGGATGTCATGGAAGAGAAAGCGGGAAGCGGCAATGAGAACAATGGGCCCGAGGAAGAAACCCCAGAGTTCGGCCGAGGAGTTCACGGCCGCAAGCTTGTCCGGATAGAGCAGCACGATGCCACGCCCTCGCCCGGTCCCGCTCACCCGAAAACGGACCGACTGGCGCTGGATCGGGATCCCGCTCTCCGTCAATTCTTCTTCCGTGCCCGTCATTTCTGCTTCCCTCGCCTGAATCGATAGCTGACCATCAGCTGCCGCTCACCGGGCAGAGCACCGGGGGCCGGCGCTGATACGTGTATCTGGGCGCCGCTGATCCAGCACTCGTTCACGCTGGACGCGCGCACCCTCACCTGGCTGGCCGTCGGGCTGGCCGTCTACGCGCTCATCGAGCTGACCGAGGGCGTCGGGCTGTGGCTGGGTCGGCGGTGGGGCGAGTACTTCGCCATGGTGGCGAGGCGAGCCCACCAGTATCACGGCATCGGCGGGACGCCGATCGAGGTGATCTGGCTGTTCCCCAGCGGTTCAGGCTCCCCCGGCTTATGCTGGGAGAACGGGCAGGCTCTCAGCAATTGGGGGATGCCATGCCAGACGATAACGCCCGGGCGGATGACGACACACGCAAGCTCCGGGCCAGGTTCCCCCGGTGGGGCATCCTGTTTGATCCCCTGGAAAGCGTATGGGTCGCGGTCCGGGGCAAGCGGACGCTTGTCGCGGCCAGCAGCCCCGAGAAGCTGACCGAGCAGGTGGAGGCAGCGGCCCGGGGCGAGGCCGGGCCGGATGAGGGCGCCAGAACCCAGACGTGGCGGGCCCTGCGCAAGCACGGCCGGGGCTAGCGGCCGCGGCGAAGAGGAAAGGGTTTCCCGCTAGACCCGGGGAGCAGCAGGGACATACCGGTCGTTCCCGGCCCGGGCAGGACATCAGCCGGGCCGGGCGGGAGGTGGCCATGGGTGAGGCACTCACCATCGAGGCCCGGCACGAACGGGGCTACCCGGTCGTGACCGTCGCCGGGGAGATCGACATCGCCACCGCGGCCCGGCTGCGGGAGCGGCTGTCCGAGCTGGCCGCCAGTGGCCGCCCGCTGGTCACCGACCTGGACCAGGTCCGCTTCATCGATTCGGCCGGGCTGGCCGCGCTGGTCGGCGCGGCCAACCGCGCCGCTGCGCACGGCGGCAGCCTGCACGTGGTCTGCTCCCGGCCGCAGATCTGCCAGCTGTTCCGGCTGACCGGGCTGGACCGCCGGCTACCGCCGGCCCGCACCCTGGACGAGGCCCTGGACGCCGTGATGACGGCCCGGCGCACGCCCGGCTAGCGGGCGGCAGCGGCGGCCCCAGCCAGCATCCGCCTGAAACATGTACCTGTGACTGTCGGGGCAGAGGTGCATCTGCGACCTGGCCAGGAAGCTGCCGAGCCCGGCCGGGGCATGGGGCAGGTAACGCTGTGGCGCGGGACGTGCAGCCCGGACATGAAAGCTGAAGGCGAGAAGGAAGGTGATACCGGGCACGCCAGGCCCGGGGAGATAATAGAACGGCGCATCACGGCGGTAGTGGGCGGGAGACCGGCCATGGACAAGGCACTGACCATCCGGGTCCGCCGCGGACCGGGGCATACGATCCTCACCGCCGCCGGGGAAGTCGACATCGCCACCGTAGCCCGGTTCCGCGCCCGGCTATTCGCGCTGGCCGGTGAAGGCCGCCCGGTGATCGCCGACCTGGACCAGGTCAGCTTCATCGACGCCAGCGGGCTCGGGGCGCTGGTCGGCGCGGCCCGCCGCGCCGCCGCGCACGGCACCAGCCTGCACGTGGTCTGCGCCCGGGCCCAGACCCGGCAGCTGTTCCACCTGACCGGCCTGGACCGGCAGCTACACCTGGCCCGCACCCTCACCGAAGCGCTGCAGGCCCTGACAGCCCCCGGCACGCCCACCTCCGAGCTACCGCAGCCCGCCCCAGCCTCGGGAACCCCGGGCTGACCCGGCCTGTCGATCATGCGGTCAGCACGTGATGAGGATAAGGATCGGACGATTCCCAGACACCCGCCCGGGCCGGCCCCGATCGTGACTTCCGGCAGGCGGCGACTGTACCGAAAACGTGTTGAGAAGCCGGTGTCTGACAACTCCGGCACCGCCGTTTCCCGTACAGTCAGGGGCTTGCAGGTGAGGTTTAGCGGCGCTGCATCTGGGCAGCAGGACGATGAGCCTGCAGATCAGCCTCGTGCACCCCCGGCGAGGCTGGTGAGCTGCGGGCCAGGGGGTTCGGGAACCCCCACCTGGGCCGCCTGGGGCCCTGGTCCTTCCCCCGGGGACATGGGCGCCTGCGGCCCGGGCCGCACGAACCGGCACGCACCCCTCCTGCCGGAAGGAGCGGCAGACATGCCCGACCAGGAAACCTGCACCCCGCCCGTCATCGTGACGCTTCCTGCCCAGCTCGACGCCGACGCCGCCGAACAGGCCGCCGAACAGATCACCGCGGCGTTCACCCCCGGCGTGAGCGTCGTCATCGCCGACCTGACCTCCGCCGCGCGCTGCGACCGCTCAGCCATCCGCAATCTGCTCAGGGCCCATCGCAAGGCCACCGCCCGGGGCAGGCAACTGCGCTTTGCGATCCGGCCGGGCGGCCCGCTGCACCAGATCACCGGCTTCGCCGGCACCCACCCGCTGCTCGCGGTCTACCCCACCCTCCAGCACGCCATGACAGGCCGGTCACCGATACCTGGCAGGGTGACACGCTACGTCGGGCCTGGGCGCCCGGGCGGCGTGCCACGTAACGCCGGGTCGACCCCGAGGTAGCGCAGCACCGCGAGCACCCGCCGGTGGCCCGCGTCGCCCGGGTAGAGGCCGAGCTTGGCGAAGATCGAGTTGATGTGCTTGCTCACCGCGCTGTCGGTGATCACCAGGGCCGCGGCGATTTCCGCGTTGGAGTGGCCCTCGGCCATCAGCGCGAGCACGCCGCGCTCCCGCTCGGTCAGGGCATCCAGCGGATCGCCGCCCCGCCGCACCAGCAGCTGCGCTACCACCTCGGGGTCCAGCGCGGTGCCGCCCGCCGCGACCCGGCGCAGCGCGTCGAGGAACTCGGCCACGTCGGCCACCCGGTCTTTGAGCAGGTAGCCGATCCCGTGCGTGTTCGCCGACAGCAGGTCGGCGGCGTACCGCTCCTCCACGTACTGCGACAGCACCAGGACCGCGACGTCCGGCCACTGGCTGCGGATCACCAGCGCGGCCTTGATGCCCTCGTCGGTGTGGGTGGGCGGCATCCGCACGTCGGCGATCACCACGTCGGGCTGTTCCCGCTCGACCGCGGCGAGCAGGGCGGTCGCGTCCGCCGCGGTGGCCGCGACCTCGAACCCGGCGCTCTCCAGCAGCTTGGTCAGCCCAGCCAGCAGCAGCACCGAGTCCTCGGCGATCACCACGCGCCGCCCCTCCGTCACGGCTTCCACCCTATGGTCACTCGGAATGAAGGGCCACGGCCGGCCGGGCCCGGGCGGCCCACCCGGCCGGCAGCAGGGCCCCGGCGACCGCGATGGCCACCGCGGCCAGGGACAGCAGCGCCAGCCGGGACGGCGGGAACACCTGGGTGAAGCTGGCCGGGATGCCGGTGTGGGCGGTCCCGGCCATAGCGCGCACGGTCGCGGTGTTCAGCGCGACCGCAGCGGGCGCCGCGACCGCCGCGGCCACCACGGCGGGGCCGGCGACCCAGCACACCACCATGGTCAGCACCTGACCGGGCCGCATGCCGAGCGCCTTGAACACGCCCAGGTCGTGCACCCGGTCCCTGGTGGTCATCAGCACCGTGTTGAGCACGCCGAGCCCCGCGGCGACCGCGACCATGAGGGCCAGCAGGCTCACCAGGCCGCTGGCGATCGTGTAGAACTTGCCGCCGTCTTGCCGGGTGGTGGCCTGCCAGGGGTTCTGGCCGCCGAGCGCGCGGTTGACCGCTTGGACGTAGGCGCCCGCGCTGACACCGGGGCGCAGCGCCACGTCGTACTCCACCACGTTCGCGGGCGAGGCGACGCCGGGCAGCGTCTGCGTGCTGCCGTACATCCTGGCCCGGCTGTCGGGGTCGAACACCTCGCCAGCGACGCGCACGGCGACCTGCGCCGTGCCGGTGTTAACCGTCGCGGTATCACCGACGGCGAGGCCGCTCTGGTCCAGGAACGCGTTGTTGACGTCGACCTCGCCGGGCGCGTCGTACCAGCGGCCGGCGATGATCCCGTACCCGGTCCAGGAGGCGTCGCCGCCGAACGCCGCGGCGTTGACGGTGCCGGCGATGCCGGGCACCTTGACTCCGTTCCCGTACAGCGTCACCTCGTGCAGTGTGCCCGGCTGGGCGCGCAGGGCGGCCGGCACCGCCGCGTCCTGCGCCGCGGTGGGCATCTGCCCCGGCCCGCCGCCCGGACCGAACGGCTCGACCCGCACCGGGATGGTGGCGGAGTGGGTCTGGCTGGCCGCGGCGCGGCTCAGCGAGGAGCTCAGCCCGAACGCGAAGATCACTGCGGTGGCTCCGAACGCGATCGCGGCCAGCGTCACCGCGGTCCGCGCGGGCCGGGCGAACGGCGCCGCCAGGCCGAGGCCGGCTGGCCTCGGCAGCCGCAGCCGGGCGGCGAGCCGGTGCGCGGCGTACCCGCGTCCCGCCCGCGGCGCGCGGCCGGCCGCGATCGCCTCCGCGGCGGACAGCCGCCCCGCGCGCAGCGCCGGGCCGAACCCGGCCAGCAGCACCAGGGCGAACATCCCGGCCGGGGCCACGACAGAGGCCCACCAGGGCACCTGCTGGCTGCCCACGCCGTACGCGCCGGCCGAATTGTGCAGCACCGGGGCCGCGAGCACGTTGCCCGCCACCACCCCGGCCAGGCACCCGGCCAGGGCCGGCCAGCCGACCCGGCTGAGGTAGGCGACCACGACCTGGGCGGGCGTCAATCCGATGCTCTTCAGCACGCCGATCCGCTGGTAGCCGGCGACCACCGCGCCACTGACCACGTTGCCCACGATGAGCACCGCCATGGCCAGGCCGATCAGCGCGAACGCGACCACGAACGGCTCCATGATGGCCCCGTTGCCGGTGGCCTGGTTCTGCACGGCGAGCCAGGACGCCGCGCCGGTCACCGCGCCCGCCGGCAACGCCCGGCCCACCTCGGCCACGTCCGCGCGGACCTCCCCGTAGCTGGCCGCGTGGGTGAACCGGTATAGCATCTGCGTGCTCTGCGGCACGCCGGGAGCGCGCAGCCGGGCGATCTCACCCGGGCTGACCCAGCCATCGGCGGTGTTCGTCACCGAGTTGCCGAACCCGACCACGACCAGGGCGGGTGTCCCCGGCACGCCGGTAACGGTGAGGGTGCTGCCGAGCGCGGGGCCCCCGCCGCCTGCGCTATCGTCCAGCACTACCTGGCCGGGTCCGTCCGGCCAGTGCCCGGCGTTCAGCACCACGTCGTCGACCGGGCCGCCGGCCGAAGCGCGCCCGGCCAGCGCCATCTGCCCGAACGGCTGTCCCTGGAACTGGGTCTGGACCACCGACTCGGAGAACGGCCCGGCCGCCGCGGTGACCCCGGCCAGATGACTGGTGGCGGCCAGGTCCGCCGTGCTGGCCCGGGCCGCGTTCACGGTGACGGTCACGTGCGCGCCGTTCTGCGTGCCGAACGCGCGGGTGAACGGCGCGTTGCTGGCGGCCAGCAGGGCGAAGCCGAGGGTCGCTGACGCGGTGGAGACCAGCACCACCAGGCCGATCGCGATCGCCTGCACCTTGTGCCGGCGCATGCCGCCCGAGGCGGTGCGCACCGGGCCCAGCCAATTTCTCCGGGGCCAGCTCATGCCGCCACCCCCGCCGGGGCGAGCCGCCCGTCGAGCAGCCGGATCGTGCGGGCCGCGTACCGGTCGGCCAGGGCCGGGTCGTGGGTGACCAGGACCAGCGTCTGCCCGCCCGCGTTGAGCTGCTGCAGCAGCCGCCCGATCTGGAGCCCGGTGGCCGTGTCGAGCGCCCCGGTCGGCTCGTCGGCCAGCAGCAGCTCCGGCGCGTTCACCAGCGCCCGGGCGATCGCCACCCGCTGCCGCTGGCCCCCGGAAAGCCGCGCCGGGTAGTCGTCCCGGTGCCGCTCGATGCCCATCCGTTCCAGCAGCCCGCCGGCCTGCGCCCGCGCAGCCCGGCGGGACGCCCCGGCCAGCTGGGCGGGCAGCAGCACGTTGTCTTCTACGGTGAGGTCGTCCAGCAGGTTGAAGAACTGGAAGATGATCCCGACGTGCCGGGCCCGGAAGCGGGCCAGTCCGCTCTCGCTGAGGTTGTCGATCCGCCGCCCGGCCACGGTGACCGTGCCCGCGGTGGGCCGGTCGAGCCCGGCGATGAGGTTGAGCAGGGTGGACTTACCGCTGCCCGAGGGACCCATGACCGCCGCCACCTCCCCGGCCGTCACGTCCATGCTGAGGTCCGCCAGCGCGGGCGGGGCGCCCGCCTGATAGGTCTTGGTCACGTTGTCCAGCCGGATCAGGTCATCCTGTCCCATCGGGATCCTCCTAGGTTCGCCATCGTGCGCAGCATGGCACTGCGGGCGGGGCGCGCACATTGGCCCAGGGCACCGAATCCAGGGTGCAGTTAGCACCACCCGGATCGTGAACCCTGCTGGATAGGCAGTCCCGGCCCGGCCGCGTAGCGTGGCCTTATGACCGCCCTCGCCCCGCACCGCGACGCGCCGATCCGGCGCCGCGACCGGGTGCCATGGTCGCCGCGGGCCTGGAGCCAGGTCCTGTACCTGACCGGGGCAATCCCGGTCCTGGCGGTCGTGCCGCTGCTAGTAGTGGCCGGCCTGGCGACCAAGCCCCGGTGGGTGCTGCCGCTCCTGGTCCTGGTGGTCGCGCTGCTCGCCGTGCCGCTGCTGAGCAGGATCCACCGCCACCGGCTCCGGGCCACGGCCGGCGTCGCGATACCCCCGCAGCCGATCATGCCGAACGGGCTGAACGTGGCGGCGATCCGCGCAGCGATCCGCTCGCCCATTACCTGGCGCCAGGTCGGCTACCACTTCCTGGTCGCGCCGGCGCTGGCCGTGGCGGCCGCCGCCGCCTTCATGACGTGGCTGGCGGGCTTCCTGTACGCGCTGGTGTACGCCTACGCGTGGATGCTGCCCGCACAGGCCCTGCTCGCCCGCGGCCAGTCGTCGGGGCCGCCCGGACACCTCCCGCCGATGAGCAACATCCCGGTGGACGTGTACCTGACCGTAGGCGGGCTGGCGCTGCTGATGGCCGCGCCCTGGCTCACCGCGGGGGTCGCGGCGCTGGATGTCCGGGCCGCCCAGGCGCTGCTGGGCCCGAGCCGGGCCGAGGAGCTGGAACACCGGGTGGAGCGCCTCACCCAGACCCGGGCCGGCGTGGTCGACGCCGCCGACGCCGAGCGGCGCCGCCTGGAGCGGAACCTGCACGACGGCACGCAGCAGCGGCTGGTCTCCCTGGCCATGAACCTGGGCATGGCCAGGGCCCAGACCGAGACCGTCGAGGAAGCGCACGAGGCCATCGCGGAGGCCCACGAGGAGGCCAAGGCCGCCCTGGCCGAGCTCCGCAACCTGGTCCGCGGCCTGCACCCGCCGGTGCTCGAGGACCGCGGGCTGGACGCGGCCCTGTCCGGGGTGGCCGCGCGGATGCCGATCCCGGTCCGGCTGACCGTGAACGTGCCGCGCCGCCCGCCGCCCACGATCGAGGCGGTCGCCTACTTCGTGGTCTCCGAGGGCCTCACCAACATCACCAAGCACGCCCGGGCGAGCCAGGCGGAGGTGTTCGT
>Ga0070699_100003143_pt1 | contig 14609 bp, 12 predicted proteins | sample KBSK1503metaG_FD_65473 | JGI IMG/M metagenome (GOLD analysis project Ga0070699, IMG submission 65473) | Corn, switchgrass and miscanthus rhizosphere microbial communities from Kellogg Biological Station, Michigan, USA - KBS K1-50-3 metaG | ecosystem: Host-associated > Plants > Roots >...
TCGCTCAGCCACTCTCTCTGGTTATAGCCAAGGAAGGTTTCGATTTGGGGACTGATATAGGTCGTGGAACTTATATTGTTGGCAGGGTTGACATAGACCATAATGGGGAGTCGCTCCACCAGCGTCCGATACCGCTGCTCACTCTCACGTAGTTTTTCCTCGGCTTGCTTGCGTTCGGTAATGTCCACGATCGTCGCCATGATCACGAGTCCATGCATGGTGTGGATGGGCGTCAGGCCGATCTCCACTGGAAACTCGCGGCCGTCTTTGCGAAGGCCATACAGGTCGCGTCCAACGCCCATGGAGCGAGTCTGTGGATTGGAGAGAAAGGCAGCGCGAAAACCGGCATGGTTCGCGCGATATCTTTCTGGTACAAGCTGATCAATATTGAGCCCGATCATTTCCGCGCGGTCATAGCCAAAGAATTTCTCTGTTTGTGCGTTGACCATGCTGATCGCGCCAGCTTTGTTTACCAGGACAATTGCATTTGGCGCGGATTCGACCACCAGATAGAACTGTTCTTCCGCCTGCTTACGCTCGCTGATATCGCGATTCACACTCACATACCCGGCAGGCTTGCCAGTTTGATCTTTCAATACGATGGAGGCAACCTCAACAGAGATACGTACTCCATCCTTCCGCAACTGCGCTGCCTCGCCAGCGTAGCGACCTGTCTCTGCGATTTGGCGGCGCATTTCAGCAGGATCCACATTGGGGAACTCGGTTTGAAGAAGATCCACGCCACGCCTGCCGATTACCTCTTCAGCTTTCCAGCCATACATCTTCTCTGCGGCAGGATTCCAGGATTTCAAAACATAATTTCCGTCGGCGGCAATCACCGCGTCATTGATATTCTCAAGCAGATAAGCCTGATAACGCGATTGTTCTTCAGCCCGGTGGCGCTCCGTGATATCCTGGATCGTGTTAAGTATATATTTGTGATCGGCAATATCCACCAGATCCACGTTCACAGAAAAAACGCGCGCCTCGCCAGATTTCGTGTGCAAGACCATTTCCTGGTCGCGCGCTGAACCCTGTGCTTGCAATGCGGCCAGAATGCGCGCCCGACCGTCAACATCAGGATTGATCCCCAGCTCCAGTGTGGTCTTACCCACTGCATCCTGCTTTGTGTATCCAAATGCCCTCTCAAACGCTTCATTGACATTCACGAGAACGCCATCCGGCAGACGCGAAAGGGATGCGGCAAAAGCTGATTTCTCGAATATTGTGGAAAACTTCTGTTCGCTCTGTCGAAGCGCGTTTTCTGTCTCCTGTTGTTCGGATACTACTGCGGCGAGTATCAGAGCCGTTATGCTCACTACGCCCATGAACCCCTGCAGTAATAATAATGACTCATTCGATGACTCTCTCACGAAGGGCCCAAGTCCGCGCAGTGTGCTCCACAGAGCGATCGCCGATAAAACGATACTGGCGGCCGCTGCCTCATGCTTGCCGAAGCGGAATGCCGCCCAAATAAGAAGCGGAAGACAGACAAAGACGAGTGGGTAATTTTGGGCCTTGAGGGCAAACAGGTCCCCAAAAGCGAAACTGCCTATCAGGATCAGTGCCAGCAGGAGGAGAGTCGCTTCGAAGATCCGTTGGCGGGACCAGCACAAGGGCGGACTCGCGCTCGACAAGACCAGCAAGGGAGTTACGATCAAGGCGCCTACCGCATCTCCCAGCCACCAGGTGAACCAAATGGCACCATAAGCGGCCCAATCAGCAAAACCAGCCAGTGCCAAACTGGTCACGCCAACGGTGGCGCTCACCGAGGTGCTCACCAAAGCCGCGAGCGCCGCGAATTTGAAAACGTCGTGTGACCGGTCAAAAGCCCGGCGGCCATTAGCAAAGCGATTGACCAGGTAACCACCGAGCAGGGCTTCGAGCGTATTACCCACTGCGATGCCGATGGATGTGGCAACTGTTCCAGCATTCGTCATGTTTACCAGGAACGCGCCCAGCCAGATGCCAGGCCAAACGTGAGGACCCAACACGATAACTGCTGCCAGAGCAATGCCGGTGGGCGGCCAAACCGGAGACGCGCTGGCATTCGCAAAAGCGAGCGCTAACCCGAATTTCGCCGCGCCGAAGTAAACAATAGCTACAGCGGCGGTGGTGACGAGCCGCCTGCCTATCGAAGCGACTTGCACATCGGAATGGTCGGTTGTGGATTTCATAGCTGGACCTCTATAATAGGTCGTGCCTCCCCCACTGGCAGTGTGAAGCAAAATTTGGAATATCTCCTCGCTTCCATTTCAACGAGGGATTGATCTTCCTGGCAGGCATGGCTTTTACATAGAAAGTATCACAAGGGTTGAAACGACCCTATTGTACCTCCCTGAAAGAGACAGCCTTCTAAAAGTGATCGTCTCTTCATTTCCCCTCTCTATAGTTTTATGATCCGGCCAGTTGCCGATGTACAGCCTCACTAAGGATTAAAAACCGTTATTCACAAAAAGACCTGTCAGGGCAAAGAGATTGACCAGGGTGTGTGCGAAAGCTGCGGCGCGGAAATTTCCTGTGGAGCGCGTGACCCAAGCCCAGAGCAAGCCTAGAAAATAGGCACCGCCCACCAACGGAAGAACTCCGCCGTTGTAGTGCACGCCTTTGGCAAACCAGACTGCAAAATGCCATAAGCTGAATAACAACGTGGATAGAAAGAATCCGATCCACTTGTTATCGCGATATTCGAGAAGGTATAAGCCGCGCCAGTAGAATTCTTCAATGGGACCGTTCACAACGGATGTGAAGATGACCAATGTTGCGGTCGCAATTGTTAGTTTTGGGATGGGGTAGAGGAATGTAATAAAGGAGGTGGGAATGACGGGCACAAACGCCGCCAGGAAAATCCATTTGGCATATTTATTTTCGCTGAATTTATTCCATGCTCCGCGAAAATAAATCCAGTCGAAGCCAGCCATCAGCCACGCAGTGAAGAGACAATAACACCAATAACCAACCAGCCCGATAATGTACCCCCATTTGGCACCGAGATAAGTTGAGGTAACCTGAAACCAGATCAGCATGATCGGTAGGAGGAGGAATGAGGAAATTAGGAGGGTGCGTTTTTTGTTAGGCATGATGAGCAACCGCTGGTCCAGTAGTCCCACATGTTCTTTGCGGGGCGTACACTTGCACCGAACGCAAGTGCGGTGTCGAGACCAGCAGTTTCAAGTAATATTTTGTTTGTATGTTACGTGTTGGTCTCGATATGCCCTTCGCAACCAGCGCTCAGGGCTACTCGACCAACGACTTACCGTTTTAGAGTGCGATATTTCACTCGATGCGGGGTCCGGATTCTTCCCGAACTTTTCCTGCATCATTGTTTCGTAATCATTTTTTGAGTTGTTCATCGAAGAATTTCGAATACTCATCAAATTCCTGCTTGTCCTCTGCTGTACGTTTTCTTCCCAAAGTCTCGCGGACGGAGATCAACAGCCCTGCAAATATTCCTACATATATACCAACTAATTGGCCCGTGCCACCACCATACCGCATGGTAGAAAGAAACGACGGCGATTGTAAGGGCTCATAAAGCCTGTTGATATGCAATATCTCCCCTGAAAGTGGGGCTAATCCATTGTAGTTCCTGTATGTTTCAGGGTCTGAAATAATATCGATGCCATATGTAAACATGACTATAAGTCCAGCTATGATTCCTGCCAGGCCCCAAATCAGGAACGACAATTTACTGCCAAACAATCTTTTATCAAAACTCCATGCAAGGTATGACAACAAAACCCCAAATGCAATGGAGAGTATGGTATTTATGATGATTGTGCTAGTGGCTTGATAGGCAAACCCTCCATAAAAAACGCCAACAAAAGCCCAGAGGATTGCACCAAGCAAACCTCCAACAATCTGACCAGCAAAATATCCTGCTATAAAACCAAAAATGATCCAAAGAACAGTCTTCGGGGAAAGATTTTTCATTTCATTATCTCGCTATTAAAGTGACAGTCACCTGTGAGGTGACTGTCACTTGTGTGATATGTCGTTGCGAGCCTGCGATAGCAGGCGAAGCAATCTCCTACAAGACAAGGGGATTGCTTCGTCGCCCTAAAGGCTCCTCGCAACGACATGGTTCTAATCTAGCGTTTCAAAGTTCTATATTTAACTCTATGCGGCGTCAAATCTTTCCCGAACTTTTCCTGCATCATTGTTTCGTAATCGGACCAGTTGCCGATATACATCTTTGCGGTGGAGTCGCCTTCGAAGACGATGAGGTGGGTGCAGATGCGGTCGAGGAACCAGCGGTCGTGGCTGACGACTAAGGCGGTGCCTGCGAATTCGGTGAGGGCTTCTTCAAGGGCGCGCAGGGTGTTGACATCGAGGTCGTTGGTGGGTTCATCGAGGAGCAGGACGTTGGCGCCTTCGGTGAGGGTTTTGGCTAAATGCACGCGGTTGCGTTCACCGCCGGAGAGGATGCCAACTTTCTTTTGCTGGTCGGAGCCTGCGAAGTTGAAGGAGGCGCAATAGCCACGTGAGTTGACTTTACGTTTGCCGAGTTCCAAAAAGTCTGCGCCGCCTGAGATCTCTTCGTAAACGGTCTTTTCAGGGTCGAGGGTGCGGGTTTGATCAACGTACGAGAATTTGACAGTATCGCCAATTTTGATGGAGCCGCTATCGGGTTTTTCTTTGCCGATGATCATCTTGAGCAGAGTCGTTTTACCTGCGCCGTTCGGACCAATTATCCCGATGATTGCGCCTGGGGGAACAGAAGCAGAAAACTCGTCAAGAATGAGGCGGTCGCCATAGGACTTTGTCACCTTGTCAAATTCGAAGACGACGTCACCGAGGCGCGGACCGGGCGGGATGTAAATATCCAGTTCTTCGCGGCGGGCTTCGGCTTCCTGCCCCAATAATTTTTCGTAGGCGGTGACGCGGGCTTGTCCTTTGGCTTGACGTGCCTTGGCGCCCATGCGAATCCATTCGAGTTCGCGCGCGAGAGTCTTTTGGCGCTGGCTTTCGGCTTTTTCTTCGAGGCGCACGCGCTCCTGTTTTTGTTCGAGCCAGGCGGAGTAGTTGCCTTTGTAGGGGATGCCGTAGCCGCGGTCGAGTTCGAGGATCCAGCCGGCGACGTTATCGAGGAAGTAGCGGTCGTGGGTGACGGCGATGACGGTGCCTTTGTAATCGCGCAGGTGATGTTCGAGCCACGCCACAGATTCGGCATCGAGGTGGTTGGTGGGTTCGTCGAGCAGGAGTACATCGGGTTCGGTGAGCAGGAGTCGGGTAAGCGCGACGCGGCGCTTTTCTCCGCCCGAGCAGACCTTGATGGGCGTATCCGATGGCGGACAGCGCAGGGCTTCCATCGCCACTTCGAGATGACTGTCGAGATTCCAGGCGTCGTGCTTGTCGAGTTGTTCCTGCAGTTTGGCTTGTTCGGCGACGAGGGCATCGAAGTCGGCATCGGGTTCGGCGAACTTGGCGTTGACCTCATCGTAGCGCGCGAGCATTTCGACGATAGGCTGCACCGCCTCTTTGACGCACTCGATAACTGTTTTGGTTTCATCGAGTTTGGGTTCCTGCTCGAGCAGACCGTAGGTGTAGCCCTTGGCTTGCGAGATCTCGCCGATGTAGTCTTTGTCGATGCCAGCGATGATGCGCAGTAACGTGGATTTGCCCGCGCCGTTGAGTCCGAGCACGCCGATCTTGGCGCCGTAGTAGAAGCCGAGCGAGATATCGCGCAGGATCATTTTGTTGCTGATGGGGATGAGTCGCCCCACTTTGTTCATGGAGTAGATTACAAGGGATTCGTTTGACATGTGGGTTCCAGAGAGTAGAGATTAGTTGGTCACGGTGGTCGAGTAGCCCCAGCTTAGAATACACGGGACATATCGAGACCGGGCGTATTGTATCAGAGAGTGGGAGGTTACCTCGCTTTGCTTCGACGTGGCTCAGCACCGTGCTTTCTACGGGGAGGTTGAGCCCTGCAAAGGGGCGCTAACTATTCCGAGTGTCGGAGGGCTAGGCCGTTAGCCCGCTTCCTAAAACAGAATCTGCGTTCGCGATTAAGGCTATTCCAGGAGTTTCGTTTAATGAGATTAGTGGAAAGAGTGAGACCGTGTTATTTCTTATTTTTCCGATCGTATTTTTCAACCGCCTCTAGCGCTTCAGGCGTTCCGATACCCTGTAATGCCTTCCGAGCGTAGTCGCTAATCCAGTACTTTTTATATCTCAGTATTTTTGCTAATCTTGGAACCGCCTCATTATCTCCAACCATTTTTAAGACAATTAAAGGGGCAGTTTGTTCATCAGCAATCCGACCACTAATCCTTGTCAATGCCCAACTTTTTAAAATTGTTATAGCCTCACCTGTGCCAATACTCAATAAAGCCATTGCGGCATGGTCGCAAACCCTTTTTTTGCTATTGCTATATACATGCGTGAGGTCGTCAAGACTTTCAACTAGCTGCGGGATCGCTAATTCCCTTTTCAACTCCTTTATGGCATCAATAGCTATTCCCTTTACAAAGGAACTCTCTTCGTTGAGTAGTCCTATCAACTTGCTCTCGTGCTTTTTATCATTTCGTTTTCCAATACAATATGCGATCACTGCTTTGACGTCACGACTACTATTCTTCAACAGCTTTAACAAGATTTCGAAATCGCTTTCAGGCACCTCAACGAGCTTGTGTGCTATTTCCCAAAAGCTCTTGCTTCTTAGGCCATGGATTAATCCCATGATCCCGTAGTTAGCTTGTATTTTAGCAATTGCTTTATTCCTTGCTTCGACGTTTCTGATATTAAGCGATTCAAAAGTTTTGACATGTGATAGCGCATCTGGCATTGCAATTTTCTTTAGGGATGATAACGTGGCAGAGTGCAACTCCCATGACTCGTCACTAATCAGACTAACCAGGACCAGTACAACCTGTGGATCTCCAATATTTCCAAGGGTTCTCACTATCGTTCTTCGGAGATCAACTTTTGATTTAGGAATCGTATCCAGAAAACCAATAAGGTCCGATACTGAAGACGGGTTGCGAATATTGCCCAAGACTTCAACACATACCTTAACTAATAATTCTTCTTCTGATCTGAGTAAGGAAAGAAGTATTGCAATGGAGTCTTGATGCTTAATTTCCCCCAAAGTAATGCAGGCCCTTATCTTTTTTGCAATGCTAGATCCATTAGATGCAATTTCACCAAGAGCTGGTATGGCGGACTCGCCAAATGCTGCTAATGCTGAGATACTAATATTCGTTTTGTAGTCTTTTGCCATTTTGATATGATTCATCAAGTAGGGCATAACAATTTCGCCCTGTTGAATAAGCAAGTCTGCAGAGAGTTGAATAATTTCAAAGTTATTGTCATCCAACGCTTTAGCAAGATGAGGAATTGCTTCCTCCTTACCAATCTTTGCCAAGGCTATCAGTGCTGCTTTTTTGAGTGTTTCGTCCTCGTCATTTGTCGCTTCGACAAAACCATCAATTACGTCATGCAGCGAAACGCCGACACCACTTAACAAGCAATCAACAGCCAGTAAAGGATCGATTCTTGCTACCTTTTTGATAATATCCTCAGGGTGTTCTATAAAGCCGCAGAGTGAAATAATTACTTGATCCCACTTACTTGATCGGCGGTATTCGGGAGTTGAGGAGGATTCAAAGGTATCTTCAGAGTAATCTTGTGGGAAACGTCGATACTTACCGGAATGTCTGGAGGGCGCTTGAAGCGGCTTTTTATCTAACCGTATATGAGATATGCCAACTCGAGCAAGCCCTATTGCAGCAAAATACTCTTGAATTAACTGATGATAAAATCGAACACCATGATTCTGGCTGACAAGAAAACTTGCGCTTTGTCCAATTGAAACAAACTCTTTATCTCTCAAGAATAGAAGAGCATAATCACGAGTTACTTCAACAGGCATATCACTGTCAATCATCGCAAAAGCCAGGCGCGCAAATTCTGCCTCCGTAGTTTCAAAAGGAATATTTGTTGATCCACGTTGTTCTTCTCGTGTCCACAATGCCAATATAAGTTTTTTGAACAACGTTCCAGAGTTTTTAGGAAGTTCCTCATTCGGTGTGCTATTGTAAATAATGATAGGCGAGTATCCCTTAACGTCACGGGTTGGGGTAAAATGGGGGTTGGAGAATACCCAACATGGGAAAGAACATTACGAAGCGTTTTACAGACAAAATATTCGAGCGTGCCCTTGCAGACGCCAATCATCTTTTATCCCCCAAGGAAGATAGGATAAAGATGTTGATTAAAATAACTTCTGCTGCATTGTTTTTGGCTCTATTGGTCGGACTCATTGTCGCAAAGGTAGTTGGAGCGGTAACCGCGTTTAACACTATTATTGTAACCATTGCGGTGGATGTGGCTTTTTTCTTGATGCTCCAATACTTCCCTCGTATTATAGCGAGTTTTACGATGTGGAAATACGCTGCAAAATTACACGAGTCTATGGGTGGAATGGATGCTCCGCATCTTATCTTTGATGCAAGAAAGAGGTATCAAGGTAAGACAAGTCCAGGGTGGGTGATTTTTCGTATTGAAAATAAGTCTAAATACCCTCTTGAAGATTGCGGTATACGAATTGAGAAGATCGAACCACCTATTTTTTCGAGTGTTTCAGAAGATATATGGTTGGACTGGAGCAACCAAAGCGGAGTGAAGAAAGTTCAAATAAAATCCGAACACTCTGTCGAGTGGGTTGTTGTTAGTTGGATGGGAAGCGAACCCCGCAGAGATGTTTTTGAATTTGCCACAACAGTTGAATATGAGCATGGATGCAAAGGGGAACTACAGAAATATAAAGTGTTCCTTGAAATCACAGGCGTTTACCTTTGGGAAAAATACACCTATCATCGGGTGGTGGAGGTAGAACCAAACCATGACGATAAATCAGTAGAAATCAGGATGATTGAAAATGAAAACTAAACAACAAAAACCGAAGGAAAAAAAAGAAGTCTTCACGAAGGAAGACTTCCTCAAAGCCTTGAAGAAGGCAACCCGCCCGCTTACACCGAAGGCTTCACGCGGGAAAGGAAAGTCAAAAACATCGGAGTAATATCGTCGCGGTGATTGTAGCGGAAAGCGTATTCATCCAGATACTTCTGCAAGTAGGATGAACTCACTGAGTGGTAAACACCACGTATCCCGTTCTTAGCCTGTGACCAAAAACCCTCAATGGTATTTGTATGAGCATTGCCCAAAACGTAAATCTTCTCAGCATGTGGAACAGTAGCGTGTTCGTATCCCATCGCGGGGAGCGTATCGTAAATCATGAACTCATCGGTGAAAACCTGCGTTCCCTCTTCCACGTTCGCTACAACCATCGGCATGATGGTATTGCGCTTGACGTTGGGAACAACACGGGCTTCCAACTTACCGCCGCGCTTGACCATCCCGAACACCGCCGTTTTATTCGATGCACCGCGTCCGCGCGTACCGTCATGAACTTCACCGCCAAAGTACGACTCATCCATTTCAACTTCGCCGTCAAACTTCTCAAAGTCCTCACCCAACATGGAGCGAACCTGCTTGCACATTCTCCAAGCGGTTTTGTAAGTAACACCCGTTTCGCGTTGAATTTGCTTGGCAGAAATCCCGCCGCGTGTTTGCGCCATGAGGTAGATGACATAGAACCAAATTGTGAGGGGAGTCGGGGACTTGTGGAAAATCGTACCAGCGGCGGGCGAGAACTGCCAGCCACAGTTATTGCAACCGTAGACCTTACGGGTCGTGATGCGGTAAAACTTCTCATCCCGTCCGCAATTCTCACACTTGATAACTTCGGGAAACCACTCATTGCGAAGATAATCCAGACAGGCGTCATCACTGGGAAACATCTTCTGAAAGTCTTTGAGTGTGAACTTGGTCATTGGCGATTTTTTGTTACTCATTATGTATCCTTACGTCCAGAGTCTACGTATATATTTGTGAAAGGTTGCTATCAATGACCAAAAGTATACTTCAATCCTTCCGTGTTGTCAAGGGATACTCACCTAATGATAAATGCCGTTAGGAAATACGGATTACTAATTAATTGTGATAATCCTCTCTTGTCGGTATTTGTGCTAGATTCCTCTTTTAGAAGCGATTGCAAAAAGTTTTTTGCACGATTACCTAAATAGCGCTTAGCGAATTGCTTAATTTGCGCTTCATTCAGTTGTTTTATACTTACAACAGGTAAATCACCTAACCGCAGATCTTCATTGTAATCATCGGCACGACAGGTTACTATGACTCGAGCAGATCCAGAAGATTTTGACAACCATGAACGCAACTCAACAACTTTTGATAGTTTCTCTGCCCCCATTTCGTTTAGCCCATCTAAATATAAACATAAATCCCCCTTTTCAAGTAAATCTAGGGGATTTGAGTCCAGTGACCATTTTGCCTGGAGAAATTCTTCCAAGGACCAGTTGCCTTGCCATTGGGGTAGATATACAAGCAGAGGAATTGGAAAAGTGCGGGGTTGATCAAGTCTTCTTCTTGCCAGATCTAAAGCCATATTCCTAATGACTGTAGTTTTGCCGGCCCCAGGGTTACCTGTTATGACAAAACGCGGATGTGTATGAGCAACTTTTGAAATTTTCTTCAAATGAATTTGAACTTGTTTCTTTGTTTTTGTTCCTTCTTTACTGAGTAGTACAAGATATCCTGTTTCTTTATCAACCAGTGGCAATGGTCTTGTTACGACTCTAGTCGCCTCGGCTTCCAGTTCAACATAGTTAGCCACATCCTGTCTTGTTTCTAACTCTGCAATCAGGTTGGTTAGATAGCGGGTTTCGAGATCTGGTAGTGGGACAAATTGGTTTGGAAACTTTTCTTTTAGAGTGTCAAGAAGTTTAGTAAGCTTGTTGAGATAAATACCATCGTCTCGCCATTCTTTGAAATCAACATACTGTAATCTCTCAATTTCAAGTGGCAACTGTGTACCAGGAAATGGAGACAAAATTATGGGGTAAATCTGAATACCGAGACGATCTGCCCTCGCAAGTTCATTTCTACAATAGCGACTGGTCAAATAAGCTGGCGATAAGACTGCTATCATTCCATTGCATCTTTCCACAGTAAGAGCATCTTGGATTGATAATCGCCAATCTTGGCTGGGAAGAATACCCATATCAAGTCTATCCATCCATATCTTGACACCTGAGTTTCTTAAATCAGCAGCCACTCGAATGGAAAAATCCGCCTCGCCACTTTGATAGCTAATGAATATATGTTTCTGCTTCTTCATTTCTCTAGAAACCTTGGAGTGATTAAAACTGTACATTTGGAAGTATAGACTGAATCTCATCTAAAATCAACGAAGACGCCACAACATATTAGAAGCAAAGCAAGCTTGCATTCGACGGTCCAAACGGGGGAGGGAAGAGCGTTGGTCAGCGGACTTTGTAGCGGACGCTTCGCGCGGACAGGAACGGACGGTCTGCGCCGCTTCGCTCAGGATGAATGGGAAGGGGGCTGGTCGGTTGATGGTTGTGACGGTTTTCCAAGTCAATGTTTTGTTCGAGGAAGGTCTGGGCTTCTCCCCCTTGGGGGACATCGTGCCCGAAGCGTAGCGAGTGGTAGACGGGAGAGGGGTTTGTTTTGAAAGCGGGTAAAATGACGGCATTATGCCAGTCAAAAACATCATCCCGGGTCAGAAAGTCACCAAAGAAAAATTGGAGCGCGCTAAAGAACTCCGCAGCGAGATGACACCTGCTGAGAAACTTCTGTGGCAGGAAGTACGCGCGAAGAAGTTGGGAGTCCGCTTTCGACCCCCTCCCAGCCTCCCCCAAATTCCTAAACAGATTCTTTGGATAATTTGTATGGACTGGGTAGAAGGTATACGCATTGAATTGTTAAGGATTATCTGCCAAAAGATTAATTTGAGCAATCTTTTGCTTGAAGAAAAACACATTGAGAACGCCATCCATCTCTGTAGCTCGAAGAGCCACAAGTGACTTTTTGAATGCTTTTCCAATCCGAAACTTTCGACCTTGGTATTGCAGCTTTCCAAGGCAATCTATCTTTCTAAGAATGGCGCCTGCTTCATATTCAAGAGGTGGAAAATTTCCTGTGAAAGTTCGGGAACTGGGTTGGTACTGCGAACCAGGTGTCTGCATATCCAAGGCTTGATGAGGACGTTCGTAGTTATAACTGTTTCTCCAAACATCAAACTTGCACTGGCAATCATTCAAATCATAAAACGGCTGACGGATGAGCAGCTCATTCTTGAGGGTTCGATGCAATCGCTCGTCTTTGCCTTGAGTCTGAGGATGATGAATACGACCATGCACTACCTGAATACCCAAGCGTACCAACCAAGAAGTAAGTTTTGTATGGAACCCCTTCCAAATCGCACCATTATCCATCAGCATCCGTTCAGGCAAGCCATAACAACCAAATATATCTTTCAAATGTTCTCGCACTGCTCTGGAGTGCTGGTACGGGCAGGCTTTCAGCCCTACGAGAAAGCGAGAATGATCATCGATCACCGTGAGCGGATAGCACAATAAACCATTCGCCATCTCAAAGTGACCTTTGAAGTCCATCTGCCATAATTGATTTGGATATTCCATCTCAAACCTTTGGACAGGACTATACTTCATGCTTTCCTTAGAATCCAACATTTCATTGCGAGACAAAATGGCAGTGATTGTACTGGCAGCGGGTGGTGGCTTTATTCCATCCTGAATTAACTTCCATTGGATCTTTCTGCCTCCCCAGGCTGGATGAGCCCGTCGCACTTTGAGCACGGCTTCTTCAAGGACTGCGCTACTTTTGCGTGGGCTATGTTGTGGACGGCGGCTACGATCATATAATCCATTATCGCCTTCTTCTTGGTAGCGCTTGATCCACTTGTAGCCTGTGCGTGGTGTGATGCCAAATTCTCGACATAAGGCTCGTAGGTTTGCATTTTCTTGCAAGGCTAATTCAACAAATCCCTGGCGTTGAGACATAGTTGTCATCGCTTTCCACGGCATTGCGACCTCCTCTGGTCCATCTGCCGATTCTACAAAATATGTATACTATGTCTCCGAACGTATGTTTACCATGTCCCCAGTCCATACATGTGGATTCAAAATATCCATCGTCGGATTTGGGGGAGGACGGGTGGGGGTCTTGTCCGAGCTGGGGTTGAGGATGGTCAGGTTTGGGAATGAGGAGGTGATGAGAGATTTGTCCACGGTGGTGGGAAAAATTAGAGAATCAATTTTGAAATAAAAGAGCGACTCATGAAGAGCCGCTCTTCGTTTTATGCCATCGCCAGCGGGCGGACTTCACGGTCCAGCCGTTTGCCAAGTTGATCCTCGGTAATGTCCAAGTCATACTGAGTTTGCAGTCCCATCCAAAATTGTGCGGAGTTACCAAAAAAGCGTGCCAGACGCAAAGCCGTATCGGCGGTTACTGCGCGCTTGCCCAACACGATCTCGTTGATACGGCGCGCGTCTACGCCTATATCAATAGCAAGGCGGTTCTGGCTCAAATCCATGGGCTTGATAAATTCTTCCAGCAGTACTTCGCCTGGGTGAATGGGGGAAAGTTTATCCGTCATTTCTTGCTCCTTCTAATGGTAATCCGTAATCTCAACATTAAACGCGTCACTGCCACGCCATTCAAAACAGATTCTCCATTGATTATTAATTCGAACACTGTATTGTCCTTGTCGGTCGCCGCTTAACTTCTCGAGTCGATTTGCAGGTGGAACTCGCAAGTCATTAATATTGATTGAGTTGTTGATCATGCGTAATTTCCGCAAAGCTGCTTGTTGTATATCAGGCGGCAGTTTACGTGATCGCTCGCGTTGATATATTTTCTCTGTTTCAGCATCCTTGAAAGTTTTGATCACAAAATTATTATATAGTGCCACGCACTAAATGTCAAGCGCTATATTCACCGTTCTAAATATGCACGAAGGATTGTGTAGAAAGCTTTCCGTCAACTATAGTGGAAACCCAGTTAATATGCATCTTGACAAAGTAGAACAAAAGTTCTAGAATAAAGTTGATATTAATTTCTTTTCCTAATATCTTTTAGTAAATAGCAATGATAGTTTGCTGTTTTTGGAGGTGATACTTTGATAGGCAATTCAGATATTAATAACCTTGAAAAAGATAACATCTGGTATAAGCTTATTGATATTCTATTTTCTGAAGAAACAGATGACGAAGGGGAAAATATTGTAGATGTTGACGAGATTGCATATGCTGGCTCTTATCTCTCAATGAACTTTTATGCGCTTAATGAAAAAGTTCGTAATATTTTGATGGAACGGCTCAACCAAATTAACGAGTCTCAACTATTGCGCTTTTTTGAAGTAATAGATTATTTGTTTGAAGATGAAGATGATAGAGAAACTGAGGTAGTCCTCTTGCTTCAATTATTGCAATCGTCGCCATTCGTTCGTGCACAGGCTATAAGTATCTTAGAGGAAGATAATTTGACACAAACTTGGAAAAACATCGCCGCTCTAGTTGCCGGTCTAATGTATGAAGATTATGAAGATGATATAAGCGATATGGTAAGCGTGGGAGAGAATAATAACAATTTGCAACAAGAAAATGTCAAGTGGGAGAAGCCCGAAGGAATTGATGATGAGGATATTCCATTTTAGGAATAATGGGGTCGTAAAGAAATTATCCGCAGCAGTGAGAAAA
>Ga0070699_100003144_pt1 | contig 14605 bp, 13 predicted proteins | sample KBSK1503metaG_FD_65473 | JGI IMG/M metagenome (GOLD analysis project Ga0070699, IMG submission 65473) | Corn, switchgrass and miscanthus rhizosphere microbial communities from Kellogg Biological Station, Michigan, USA - KBS K1-50-3 metaG | ecosystem: Host-associated > Plants > Roots >...
GCCGCCTCGCTTGCCCGCGTCCTCGTGCTCAAGGGCAAGGTCGACGAGGCAGAGCGGTTCGCGGGCCTTGCCGCCGAGATCGCGGAGCCGGACGACGTCGATCCCCAGATCATCTGGCGCTCGGTGCGCAGCCGCATCCTGGCCATCCAGGGCGACCCCGAGACCGCGCTTCGGCTCAGCGACGAGGCGATCGAGCTGACCCGCGACACCGAGGACGTGCTCCTCAAGGCCGAGGCGCTCCTGGACCGCAGCGTGGTCCTCACGTCGCTCGGGCGAGCCGATGAGGCGAGCGCAGCCCTCGAGCAGGCGCTGCGCCTCTACGAGCAGAAGGGTGACGCCGTCTCGGCCGGGCGCATCCGTGAGGCCCTCGCCGTCCCGGCCTCCTGAGGACAACCCGGAATCTCGAGGAGAAAGCGAGAGGCCCGACAGTTCGTCGGGCCTCTCCAGGTTTCGCGATGTGGCTCGGTCTAAAAGCCGATGCCCTTGCCGTTGCTTGCGGTGACGAAGGTGACCTTCACCCACACCGGCTTCTCATTGCCGGCGCTGGTCTTTATCTCATTCCAGCAGTCAGTCGTCTTCGTGGGGGGGTTGCATTTGTACGCCTTCGTGAGGTAGATCGGCGTGAAGGTCGGCGTGGGGTCGTCGGACACGTGGAGGACGCCCTTGATCGTCTTCGTCCCGTACCAGGTCACCGTCCACACAACTCCGCCTGGGACGAGCGCGCTATCGAGGATGCTGACCGAGACAGGCTTGCCGAAGCACTTGTAAATTGCGGGACAGGTGATGTCGGCCGAGTCGATCACGACCTTCGCGAAGCCACCGTTGGGGAAGGCGCCATTGGTGTCCAGCCTCGCGCCGGACGTTATCCCGGCATCCTGCCCGTTGGGCCCATTGCAGATCACGCCGCTGGCGCTGCCGTCGTTCAGGTCGACCGGCTCAGAGCCGAGGAAATAGCTCGACTGGCCATTGCCGCAGTTGGATTCCTTGACGTCGACTGTACCCGTCGCGAAGTTGTAGTCGGCATTGGTGCCGGTCGACGACCAGCCCTCGTTCCACGACCCGGTGAGCCACCAGTTGGCCGTGCCCTTCGCGGGCGCGTTCACGACGAGAAGGAACTTCACGAAGGCGCCGGCGGCCAGCGTTCCGACGTCGCAGGCGATGCCGGCGCCGACGTCCGGATCACAGGTCGCGGTTCCTTCGAGCACGATCACCTTGGCAAACGAGGCGCCGCTCGGCAGACTCGTTCCCGACGGAGACCGGAAGAGGGGATTGAATGTCGGCCGGAGCGCATCGGCATTCGCACCGCCGGCGATCTTCACGTGGTTCAGCGTCGAGCCGCTGGGGTTGTCATTTCGGACGAGTAGTACGGTCGCCCACTTCTTTCCTTCGGTAACGGCGGTGTTTGTCAGCGTGCCGAATACGAGGTTGCCCTGATTGTCGTAGTCGCCGCCGGAGCCATCGGGCGATCCGAACCAGACGATGCGATTGTTCGCGGCCGTGGCCAGGCCGGGCATCGTCGAGAGGATGAAGAGGCTGGCGGCGAGAATGCCTCCGATTCGCCGACCACGGATACGAGAGCGATTCACCGACATCGTCCTTCCTGAAGTTCTGCGACGGCCCGGCGGGCGGTAGTACCGAAGACCCACAACCGACCGCCAATAGTGCTATTCCCCCAAGTTGGCGAAGATTACACCGAAGTCAATGAACCCAGTGTTTCATTGCGGCGACCTTGCGGTGCGCGGCGGCAACGATGCCGATCAGGCGCGGGTCACCGGGCGCATCGGGTACACGCCGACGACGATCGGGCTGATCGGATCGAGCGAGAGCTCGTAGCCGATGTCCCCGCCGCGGAGCAGCTCGCCGAGTAGGCGGCCCTCTCGCTCCGGGAGCCCGACGAACACGCGGTGCCGATCCAGCTCGATGGCGGTCACCTCGTCGTCCCCGCCGTTGATCAGGAAGCGGCGGCGGAGCTCGTGCATTGGCACGTACGCGCGACTCTTGATGAACCGGCGGAGCTGCGGGGCGGTCGCGCCGCGATCGCTGGGGGCCTCGTCGCCGTCCGCGGGCGCGGGCGATTGTGGAGCCGGCGCGGCTGCCCGCGGCCGCTCGGCACGACGCGGGAACGGGGCGGTGGCGCGTGGGGCGAGGCGCGCGACTCGTGCCGGGGCAGGCGCGGCCTCGGGCTCGAATCCGGGCTCCGGCTCCGGCTCGGCGTCCGGCGGAGTCGGTGCTTCGAACTCGGGCCGTCCAGGCGGCGTATCAAATGCCGGCGCGGCGAGCGGGGTGGGGGTCGACTCGGCGGCCGTCGACCGATCGAAGGCGCCTGGGCCCGCGGCTCGATCGCTCCTCGGCAGGCGCTCAGTCGGTAAAGGGCGACACCGATCGCGCCCGATCCGGGCGTGGCGAGGCGAGCCGTGATGGCAGCGTCGGCTCATCGGCCGGGTGCTGCGGCGCAGATGCGCCGCTTGAAGGTCGTGCTCATGTCCGGGCCTGATCTGGATTGGGCAGGCGCCCGTCCGGGGATCATACCCCGGCCCGCCGCGACCTAGCCGTCGACGACGAGCAGCTCGCGTGGGGCCTCGTTCAGGACGTCCGGTCCCGACTCGCCGCAGACGACGATGTCCTCGATGCGGACCCCGTAGCGCCCCTGCAGGTAGATCCCCGGCTCGATGCTGAAGGCCATGCCGGGCGCGAGCGCATCCGGGCTGTCGGCCACGAGGTACGGGTCCTCGTGGCCGTCCATGCCGATGCCGTGGCCCAGGCGGTGGATGAAGGCGTCGCCATAGCCACTCTCGCGGATGACGCGGCGAGCGACCTCGTCGAGCCGCTCGCACGCCGCCCCCGGGCCCACTGCGGCGGTCGCGTCGGCATTCGCCCGGCGGACGAGCTCGTGGATCGTCCGGAACTGCTCGTCCGGTCCGTTCGCCGGGTCGCCGCCGGTCACCCAGATCGTCCTGGTCATGTCCGAGGCGTAGCCGTCGAGCGTGCCGCCGATGTCGAGGACGATGGGCTCGCCGGCGCCGATCACGCGCTCGCTCGCGTGGTGATGGGGCGAGGCGGCATTCGGGCCGGACGCCACGATCGCGAACGCGGCGAACTGGTGGCCCTCCTCGACCAGGAGCTCGCCGATCTCGTGGCTGACGTCGGCCTCGGTCCGGCCGACGAGGCGACCGTGGGCGATTCGGTACAACGCTCGGTCCGCGGCGTGCGCGGCGGCCCGCAGCTTCTCGATCTCCTCCGGCGCCTTGACGATGCGGAGCTCGCGGGTCACCTCGGTTGCCAGCCCATAGGGCCGTCCCGGGAGCGCGCGCTGAAGCGCCAGCAGGTGCAGCGCCCAGAGGCCCGAGTCCACGAGCAGCCGGCCGGCGCCATCGGCGCCTGCCGCGTGCGGGATCCTGGCGGCGACGATGCCGTACGGATCGTCGGTCTCGTCCCACGGCACGATCTCCACCATGCCAGCGGCGCCGGCGGGGCTGGCCGCCGCGGCCATCGACTCGAGTCGGGGCACCACGATCGCCGCCCGACCAGTCGCCGGCAGGACGAGCATGGTCAGCCGCTCCATCGGGTGGGCGAGATGGCCCGTGAGATAGCGCAGGTCGGATCCGACGCCGATCAGCAGGGCCGCCGCGCCGCGGCCGGTGAGGCCCGCGCGCGCCGCGGCGAGCCTAGCGGCGTGGGTCTCCGCTGCTGTCGCGGGCCCGGGTCGTGCGTCGACCGTCATCCGGCCAGCCACTGCCCGAGCAGGCGCGGGCCATCCTCGAAGAGCGCTCGATACGTGAAGACGCGCGACGCGCCCGCCTCGATCGCCGCTTTCCTGAGGGCGGCGTCGTCGTGCTGCCCGACCGCAATGACCTTTGCGTACATCTCGCGGGCCAGCAGGATCGCTTCGACGCCGTCGTAGGCGCGAGCCGTCAGGTCGATGACGACGGCGGTGCCGCGCGGCTCGCCGGAGAGCAGGTCCTGCAGGCCGTCGAGTCCGCGCACCGTCTTCGGCTGTCCGCCCGCGGCGCGGATGGCCCCAGCGAGCCGGGTCGACCAGATCAGGTCGTCGGCGAGGATCGCGACGGTGGCGGCCGTCTCGGACTGGCCCGGTCGTGCGCTGGCCGGCTCCGCCCGTCGTTTGCCGGGCGCCGGCGCGTCAGTCAAGGCCCGCGGCGAGGTGGCGGAACACGTCGCGCGCCGAGACGACACCAGTCGCCTGGCCGCGGTCGACGATCGGCACGTGGCGGAAGCCACCGACCGCCATCTTGTTGATTGCCACCGCGACCGGATCGCCGCTGCGCAGGATCACCGGGTCGTGGGTCATGACCTCGCCGATGGTCGTACCGGCGGAGGGCTGACCGGCGACCTTCAGGATCGCGTCACGGTCAGTGAAGATCCCGACGAGCTCGCCGTGGTCGGTCACGAGCAGGCAGTCGATGCCCTCGGCCTGCATCCGCGCGATCGCATCATCGACCGGCGCGGCCGCATCGATCAGCTTCGGCGCCGGCGCCCCGAGCTCGTCGAGGTGCATGCCCAGGAGGCGGCCGTGGAACGTCGTCGCCGGCTGGGGCAGGTCGGCGTTCCACAGGTCCGCGCCACAATTGGCGCAGCTGTCGTCCCCGGGAAAGTTGCCGAAGCCGCAGACCGGGCAGCGCATCGCCGTCCTCCTCGCCCTACTCCACGGTCCAGGTTTCGCCGGCGTTCAGGAGCTTCTTGAGGTCACCGGCCCCGCGCGCGGCCGTTGCCTGCGCGAGCTGGTCGTTGAGCATCTGGTCGTGGGTCGGCCGTGCGATTCGGCGGATCACGCCGACGGGCACCGGGAAGTCGGGCCAGTAGATGTGGCTGAGCATGAACGAGATCAGGGCGTCGGTCTCGTCGTGCACGAGCAGGTCGGCCTCGGTGATCCCGTTCTCGCCGATGGTCACGACCTCGGGCAGGTGGCCGTTGAGCCGCAGGCCCTTGTTGCGGTCCTTGCCGAAGATCATCGGCTTGCCGTGCTCGAGCACCAGCATCCGATCCTCGCGGACCTCGCGCTCGGTGAAGTCCTTGTGGGCGCCGTCGTTGAAGATGTTGCAGTTCTGGAGGACCTCGACGAACGCCGCGCCCCGGTGGCGGCCCGCCGCGTCGAGCGTGTTCTGGAGATGCTCGGTATGCGTGTCCACGGCGCGGGCGATGAACGTCGCCTCCGCGGCGAGCGCGATGGCCAGTGGGCTGACCGGAAAGTCGACCGTGCCATACGGCGACGACTTGGTGATCTTGCCGAGCTCGGAGGTCGGGCTCGCCTGGCCCTTGGTCAGCCCATAGATCCGGTTGTTGAACATCACGATCCGGACGTCGACGTTGCGCCGGAGCGAGTGGATGAGGTGGTTGCCGCCGATCGACAGCGCGTCGCCGTCGCCCGTGATCACCCAGACCATCAGGTCCGGCCGGGCCGCCTTCAGGCCCGTCGCGATCGCGGGGGCGCGGCCGTGGATCGTGTGGAAGCCGTAGGTGTTCATGTAGTACGGCAGCCGACCGGAGCAGCCGATGCCCGAGATGAAGACGATGCTCTCCTTCGCGTAGCCGAAGTCGGGCATCACCTTCTGGGTCTGGGCCAGGATCGAGTAGTCGCCGCAGCCCGGGCACCAGCGGACCTCCTGGTCGGACACGAAGTCCTTCCGGGTGAGAACCGGGAGCTCCGCGGCGCCCGCGCCCTTGCCGTTGCCGGCGCCGTTCTTCGTCTCGGTCATCCGCCGTCTCCGATGGCCGGTGCCGCACCGGCCGCCGCTGCTGCCGGCCTCGCTGCGGGCGTACGGACCTCGACCCGCTGCTGCAGCTGCCCGCCGCCGGCGAGCACTCGCTGGGCCTCGGCCTCGAGCTCGGCGATGCGGAACGGCTTGCCCCGGACCCGGTTGTAGCCGACGGCGTCGATCAGGTACCGCGCGCGAATCAGCATCGAGAGCTGGCCGAGGTTGACTTCCGGGATGAGGACGCGCTTGTACGCCTTGAGGACGTCGCCGGTGTTCGCGGGCAGCGGGTTCAGGTAGCGCAGGTGGGCATGGGCGATCGACGCGCCCGCGCCCTGCAGCCGCTCGACGGCGCTCCGAATGGAGCCGTAGGTCGAGCCCCAGCCGAGGACGAGCAGGTCGCCCTGTGCCGGACCGAACACGTCCAGGGGCGGGATGTCCGCCGCGATCCCCGCGACCTTGGCCTGGCGGAGGAGCTGCATCCGGTGGTGGTTGTCCGGGTCGTAGCTGACGTTGCCCGAGATGTCCGCCTTCTCGAGCCCGCCGATGCGGTGTTCGAGGCCCGGTGTCCCGGGCACCGCCCACGGCCGGGCGAGCGTGGTCTCGTCGCGGAGGTACGGCCAGAAGCCTTCGCGCTCGGTCCGATTGGGCACTGCGATCGAGGGCAGGTCCGCAACGTCCGGGATGTGCCACGGCTCGGCGCCGGTGGCGAGGAACGCGTCCGACATGTACACGACCGGGGTCATGTACTTGAGGGCGAGGCGCCACGCCTCGATCGCGTACTGGAAGCACTCGCCGGGCGTCGCCGGCGCGACCACGGGGACCGGGGAGTCGGAGTTGCGGCCGTACAGGACCTGCAGCAGGTCTGCCTGCTCGGTCTTGGTGGGCATGCCGGTCGAGGGCCCGGAGCGCTGCACGTCGACCACCACCAGCGGCAGCTCGACCATGACGGCGAGCCCCAGAGCCTCGCTCTTGAGCGCGATGCCCGGGCCGGACGAGGCGGTCATGCCCATCGCCCCGCCGTAGCTCGCGCCGATCGCCGCACCGATGGCGGCGATCTCGTCCTCGGCCTGGAACGTCTTGACCCCGAAGTTCTTGTAGCCGGCGAGCTGGTGCAGGATGTCCGAGGCAGGCGTGATCGGGTACGAGCCGTAGAACAGGTCGCGGCCGGCGAGCTTCGAAGCCGCCACGAAGCCGAGCGCGGTCGCCTCGTTGCCGGTGATGTTCCGGTAGTGGCCTGCCGCCAGCTTCGCCGGCGGGACGATGTAGCGCTCGTGGAAGATCTCGGTCGTCTCGCCGAAGTTGTAGCCGGCCTTGAGCGCGCGCTTGTTGGCCTCGGCGATCTCGGCACGCTTCGCGAACTTGTCGTCGATCCAGGCGATCGTGCCGGCCATGTCGCGCTCGTACAGCCAGAACATGAGCCCGAGCGCGAAGAAGTTCTTGGTCAGATCGACCTGCTTGTTCGTCAGCCCGAGGCCCTCGAGCGCGCGGCTGTTCAGCGTCGAGATCGGGACGTTGAAGACGTTCCACTGCTTGAGCGAGCCATCGCTCAGGGGATTGGCGGTGTAGCCGACCTTCTGCAGGTTCTGGGCGGTGAAGGCGTCCTCGTTGACGATGAGCGCGCCACCCGCGGGCAGCTCGCCGAGGTTCGCCTTGAGCGCCGCCGGGTTCATCGCGACGAGCACGTCCGGCGCGTCGCCGGGGGTGTGGATCTCGGTGCTCGAGAAGCTCAGCTGGAAGCCCGAGACACCGGGCAGCGAGCCGGCGGGGGCACGGATCTCGGCCGGGAAGTCGGGGTACGTGCTGATGTCGTTGCCGAAGGCTGCGGCGGTTCGGGTGAACTGCGATCCGGTCAGCTGCATGCCGTCGCCGGAATCGCCGGCGAAGCGGATCGTGACCCGTTCGAGGTGCTTCTCTTCCGGCTGCGCGTGGCGCGGTGGCGCCTCGGTCGTCACGCCGTCAGGCCCCCTCGGTCGCGACCATGCGCTGGTGCGGTCGCGGCGGCAGGTTGAGGAGCTCCTCGGGGAACGCCTCGGCGAGGTACTTGAGGATGTCGACGGGCCGGACGACCCCGACGAGGAGGTCGTCGTCATCGACGAGCGGCACGTTCCGGAACCGGCCGGTCTGCATGAGCTCGACGGCGCGCCGCACCGGCTGGTCCAGGTGCAGCGTGTTCGGGTGGTCGACCATCAACGCCTCGACCGGCTGCGACAGGTCTGCATCCGGGCCGACCAGCCGGGCGAAGATGTCGCGCTCGGTGAGTACCCCGAGCAGGCGACCGCCCGCGTCGGTCACGAACACCGAATCGGCCATCCCCGTCTGCCGGATCAGCTCGAGGCAGTCCCGCAGCGAGGTGCCCGGTCGCACGGTCAATGGATCGCGCCGGCTCAGGAGCTTGAGCTTCTCATCGATGAGCCCCGGCACCCGCGAGACGACGGCGCGCTCGGTCAGTTCTGTCACATGGAAAGTGTAGTCAATTCGAATTTCGTGACCCGCGGCCGAGTCGGGCTCGCGCGTGGGCGTGGGACCAAAGTCACATAGAGGCGCGGCGAGGCACCACCTACGGTTCGCGGCGTTCCCCGTCGAACTCGTGAGGCGGCCCAGCACAGCGTCCGATGTCGGTTCGATCTGCAGCCCGGCTTCCGCGGCCGAGTCCGCGCGCCACGGTGCTCCTCCTGTCCGCGGCGATCGTCCTCGTCACGACCGCGGGCGTCGCCGTCAACGTCTCCGACCACCTCCGCCAGGCCGCGGTCGATGAGACGATCCGCTCGACAGAGGCGGTCGTCCTCGGCTACATGGGCACGACGCTCCTGCCGGAGGCCCTCGCCGACCCGACCGGGCCGGCTGCCGGCGAGGTCAACGCGCGCCTCGAGGAGCTGACCTCGGCCGGCCAGATCCTGCGGATCAAGATCTGGACGCACGACGCGACCGTGGCGTTCTCCGACCTGCCCGCCCTGCGCGGCCGCCAGTTCGAGCTCGAAGACGATCTCCAGGAGGCGTTCGACGGCGAGACCGCGACGGAGTTCACCAACGGCGCCCAGGCGGAGAACGAGTTCGAGCACGGCCTGGCCGATCGATTCCTGTCGATCTACACCCCGGTCAGGTCCACCGGCGGCGACATCATCGGCGCGTACGAGGTCTACGAGGATGCGGCGCCGATCGACGCGGCGGTCGATGCCGCACGGCGCGATGTCGTCCTGTTCGTCGGCGCGATGGCGGCGGCGCTGCTGGCCCTCGTGTATGTCGCGTTCGCCGGGGCATCGAGGCTGCTCACCAACCAGAACCGGCGCCTTCGCGAGCAGTCGGTCACGGAACAGCTGCTGGCGACGGACCTGCGCCGGAGCGAGGAGCGCTTCCGCTCGCTCGTGCGCAACTCCGCCGACGTCAACGTCATCCTCGCCCGCGACGGCACGATCACCTACGAATCACCGGCGGTTGAACGGGTCCTCGGTTACAAGGCGGAGGATCGGATCGGGCGCGTCGCGCTCGACGTCGTGCACCCCGAGGACGCGCAACGCCTCCGGCGCCTGTTCCTCTCCGTCGCCCGGCGCCAGAACGCGGAGGCCTCGGTCGAGCTCCGCGCGCGCCACGCCGACGGCTCGTGGCGGGCGATCGACGCGGTCGTCAAGAACCTCATCGACGACCCGGCGGTCGGCGGCCTCGTCGTCAACTACCGCGACGTGACCCCGCGCAAGACGCTCGAGGACGAGCTGCGCCTGCGGGCCTTCCACGACTCCTTGACCGGCCTCGCCAATCGCGCGCTGTTCATCGACCGGCTCGAGCACGCGATCACCCGCTCGAAGCGCTCGCGCGAGCGGATGGCGGTCCTGTTCCTCGACCTGGACGACTTCAAGACGATCAACGACAGCCTCGGCCACGGCGAGGGCGACCAGGTCCTCGTCGCGACCGCTGCGCGCCTCCAGGGCGCCCTGCGCGCCGGCGACACGATCGCGCGGATGGGCGGCGACGAGTTCGCGATCCTGCTCGAGGACACCTCAAAGAACGACTCACCGGTCGACGTCGCCGAGCGCCTGCTGATCACGCTCCAGGCGCCGTTCGCCCACGGCGACCGGGAGCTCTTCGTCCGGGCCAGCGTGGGCGTGGCCTTGATCGACGCGCACGGGGCCTCGGCCGAGGAGCTCCTGCGTGACGCCGACGCTGCGATGTACATCGCCAAGGGCCGGGGCAAGAACCGGGTCGTGGTGTTCGAGCCCGGGATGCACCGCGCCGCGCTCACCCGGCTGTCGCTCAAGGGCGATCTCGAGCGCGCGCTCGAGCGGGAGGAGTTCCGGCTCGTTTACCAGCCGATCGTCGACCTCGGGACGGGCGAGATCTCGGGGGCGGAGGCACTGCTGCGCTGGCAACCACCGGCGCGCCGGACAGTCCTGCCGAGCGAGTTCATTCCGCTCGCGGAGGAGACCGGCCTGATCATTCCGCTCGGGCAATGGGTCATCGAGGAGGCCTGCCGCGAGGCCAGCGGGTGGAGCGCCGACGGCGCCGGCGGCGGGCTGTCGATCAACGTGAACGTCTCGGGCCGACAGGTGGCCGAACGGGACTTTCCCGGCGTCGTGGCGGAGGCGCTCCGCAGGGCTGGTCTCGAACCGGGACGGCTCGTGATGGAATTCACAGAGAACGTCCTGATCGATGACCGACACAGCGAGACGACGCTCGCCGAGCTCAAGGCCCTCGGGGTCCGCCTGGCGATCGACGACTTCGGGACGGGCTTCTCGTCGCTCGGCTATCTGCGGCGCTTCCCGATCGACGTCCTCAAGATCGACGGCTCGTTCGTCGCCAACCTGGGCGCCGGCCGCGACCAGCGGGAGCTGGTGCGCGCGATCGTCCGACTCGGCGAGACGCTGCACCTCGAGACGGTCGCCGAGGGCATCGAGACGAGTGGCCAGGCGCTCGACATGCGGGCGATGGGCGCGACCCGCGGCCAGGGCTTCTTCTTCGCACATCCGCTCGAAGCGGCCGACCTGGCCGAGGTCCTCAGCGGCCGGCGCCCGATCCCGCGGATCGACCCGCGCAGCGATCCGCCCGCACTCCACGTCGCCTGACGTAACGCCCGATCGGGCGCGCCCGCGGGTCCGGCCTCGAGCCCGATCCCGTCAGCGCCCGCGCGCCGCGGCCAGCGCCGCCTTGATGCCGTCGTTGACGAACGAGACGTCCGCCCCGATCCCGACGAAGGTGTAGCCGAGGTCCAGGTGCGGCCGGAAGGTCGCGTGGTCGTACAGGAGGATGCCCGGCGCCTTGCCGTGCTTCCGGCAGGCATCGACCACGCTCCGCAGCGCGGCCTGGTAGGTCGGATTGGCGAACTGACCCGGGATCCCGAGCGAGTGCGAGAGGTCCGCCGGACCCACGAACAGGCAGTCGACGCCGTCGATCGAGGCGATCTCCTCGGCGGCCTCGAGCGCCACCGGCGACTCGATCTGGATGATGCCCAGGATGTCGTCGTTGAGGGCCGCCACGCCGGCGTGATTCACGGTCCCGAGCCGCGCGCCCCTCGTCAGCAGGCCGACGCCTCGCTGGCCGGCCGGTGGGAAGCGCAGGAACGTGACCGCCTCCCGGGCCTGCTCGGCCGTGTCGAGCCGTGGGACCACGATGCCGAGAGCGCCGAGGTCCAGGGCTCGCCCGATTCGGAGCCGCTCACCGGACGGCGGTCGAACGAGCGCAGCGGTGCCGCCGGCATCGAGCGCGTACAGGTGCGCGAGGAGGCTCGCCTCGGTGGCGGCGCCATGCTCCAGGTCGACGACGACCCAGTCGAGTCCGGCCCGGGCGAGGAGCTCGGCTGAGGCAGGTGAATCGAGGCTCGCCCAGGCGCCGATGAGCGTCTCGCCGTCGAGGACGCGCTGCCGGAAGGTGGAGGTCATCTGCCTATGATGCCCGGCGTGACCCACCCCCTGTGGCCACTTCTCGACCTCCGCCTGTCGACCGGCGACCTCGTCCTCCGGATCCCGGGTGAGGCGGAGCTGCCCGCCTTCTCGGCCGTCGTCACGGAGGGCATCCATCCGCCCGGTGCGATGCCCTTCGGCATCCCGTGGACGGCAGCGCCATCGCCGCAGCGCGAGCGCGATTCGTATCGCTGGTGGATGAGCGCCCGAGCCGGCATCAGCCCGGAGAGCTGGACGCTGACCTTCGGCGTGTGGATCGGGGGCGAGCCCGCCGGCTTCCAGGACCTGATCGGACGCGATTTCGTGAAGCTCCGAATGGTGCGGACCGGTTCGTGGCTGGGCAGCCGGTTCCAGGGCCGCGGCAACGGCAAGCTGATGCGCCAGGCGGTCCTGGCACTGGCCTTCGACCACCTCGGCGCCGAGGTCGCGGAGAGCGAGGCCTTCGTCGACAACCCCGCGTCGAACAAGGTCAGCCTCGGTGTCGGCTACCGGCCGAACGGCTTCGGCCGGCTCGCTCCGCAGGGCACGCCGCGCGAGACCCAGCGCTTCCGGATGACCCTCGATGACTGGCGGGCCCGACCTCGGCCCGACGTGGCGGTCGAGGGCCTCGACGCCTGCCTGGACCTGCTGGGGCTGACGCCCCAGTAGCCGCACCCGCCGGCTTGCCGGCGCAGCGCTCCTCTACCCTCCCGGGATGCCTCGAGGAATCGCCGTCGGAGTCGCCCTGACGGTCGTATCCGCGTTCGCCTTCGGATCGGGCCCCCTCTTCGCCAAACCTGTCTACGCCGAGGGCGTGGGCTGGCACGTCCTCATGGCCTGGCGGTTCGTGGTCGGCGCCGCGCTGGCGATGGCCTGGCTGTTGATCAACCCTCGGACGCGAGCCGCGCTTCGACGCACGCGCCGCCGGGACCTCGCTGTCGCGGTCGGACTTGGCGTCCTGTACACGGGCAACTCCGGCACCTACTTCGCAGGCCTCGAGACGGTTTCCGCCTCGCTCTCGGCGCTGATCGTCTACATCTACCCGGCCATCGTCGCCGTGATCTCGCTGCAGGTTGGCCAACCGCTTCGGGGCCGGAGGGCGTGGGGCGCCTTGGCGCTGGCCCTCGCCGGCGTCGCGCTCGCCGTTGGCAACATCGGCGAATTGGCGCCGCCCCCGCTGAGCGGCCTCGTGCTGATCGCGCTCTCGCCGGTCATCTACTCGGTCTGGATCGTGCTGGCCGCCCGCCTCTCGGGCGAGGGCCGCTCGACGACTGGCGCCGCGTCGGGCCACGCTCCTGTCGAGCCCATGGTCGCAGGGGCGCTGATGCTGTCGGCGACCGCCGGGACCTACTGGGTGAGCGCGCTGGCGCTGGGACAGCCCGTCCTCCCGCCGCAGATTCCGCAGGGCGCCTGGTTCGGGCTCATCGGGATCGGCGTGGTCTCGACGTTCGTCGCGGTCCTCGCGTTCTATGCCGGCGCCCATCGGATCGGCGCGGCCCGGGCGTCGATCGTCAGCACCGTGGAGCCGATCTGGACCATCGCCCTGGCGAGCCTGCTGCTGGGCGAGGCGCTCGCCCCGCTCCAGCTCGTGGGTGGCGCGCTGATCCTGCTCGGCGTGGTCGTCGCCCAGACGGGCCGGGAGGCGAGGGCGGCGACCAGCGAGCTGCGCATCGCCGACGAGTAGCGACTGAACGATTTCGGGAAGCGCCACCCTCATCATGGGTAGATCGCGGCCGAAGCGCTGCGACATACCCCAGGGTCAGATGGACCGAGACCTCGTCGAGCAGGCGCGCTCGGGCGACCAGCAGGCGTTCGCGGATCTGGTGCATCAGATCAGCGACACCCTGTTCGGCATCGCCCGGCGGATCCTGCGCGACCCGGGTCTCGCAGAGGACGTCCTGCAGAACGCCCTCGTCACCATCTGGCGGAAGCTCCCGCACCTGCGGGACGTCGACCGCTTCGACGCCTGGTCATTCCGAATCCTCGTGACTGCCTGCTACGCGGATGCGCCGCGGAACCGCAGGTGGGCCGCGACGGTGCGTGTCCTGCCGGTCGACCGGGCGGACGCCACCGACGACTTTCGATCCTTTGACGATCGCGACGAGCTGGAGTCCGCCTTCCGCGGTCTCCCGCTCGACCAGCGCGCGGTGTTCGTCCTGCACCACCACGTGGGCTTGCCCCTCGTGGCGGTGGCCGAAACCCTCGGCATCCCGGACGGCACCGCGCGATCGCGACTCCATTACGCAACCCGCGCCCTGCGCACCGCCTTCGAGGCGGCGCGCGCAGAGGCCACGCAGCGAGAAGGACACCTGGCATGAGCGACCAGCTGTTCGAGCGCGCCGTTCACGACTGGCTGGAGGACGGTTCCGACCGGACCCCGCCGGCCGCGATCGATGCCGTCCTCCTCGCCGTCAAGACGACCCCACAGGAGCGGGATCTCCGGATCCCGCGGAGGTACACCGTCATGCCAACCTACCTGCGGCTCGTCGCCGGGATCGCGATCGTCGCGGTCCTCGGCCTCGGCGCCGTGCTGTACGTCAATCGAGGAACGGGCCCTCGAGTCGGCGGGGAGCCGACACCATCGCCCACGCTTGCGCCAACGGCCGCACCATCACCGACTGCGGCCGCAGCGGCGACGCTCGGGCCGCTCGACACGACAGCCTGGACGACCTTCACGTCGAGCGAATATGGATTCAGTGTCGGTCACCCACCGGATTGGACCGTGATCCCAGCCACCCGCGGCTGGTCCTTCGCAACGGACGCGGAGATTTGGCTGAGCCCCGCAGAGGATGCGTTCCTCGCCCCGGACAGATCCGTCCGGGCGGCCGCCTGGGCCGTGCCCCTCACCGACCCGCAGATGAACCAATCCTGGCCCGAACTGGAAGCTTGGGTGATCGACTACTGCCAAAAGACGAAGAACACTGACTGCGCGACGATCCACGACCGCGCCGTGCCATTGTGCGTTGAGAAACGCGATTGTCACCCGGCCCTGCTCGTGCCCTTTGCCGACGACGTGCAGGCGTTCGG
>Ga0070699_100003145_pt1 | contig 14605 bp, 17 predicted proteins | sample KBSK1503metaG_FD_65473 | JGI IMG/M metagenome (GOLD analysis project Ga0070699, IMG submission 65473) | Corn, switchgrass and miscanthus rhizosphere microbial communities from Kellogg Biological Station, Michigan, USA - KBS K1-50-3 metaG | ecosystem: Host-associated > Plants > Roots >...
GACCAGGCTGGGCAGGCAGGTGCGGGCGGTGGCGGCCGACCGGGAGGCGGCCGAGATGCTCGGGATCAACGTGAACTTCGTCATCACGGCGACGTTCTTCCTCGGCTCGGCCCTGGCGGGTGTAGCCGGGATCATGGGCGGGCTGCTGTTCAACCAGGTGTCGGCCACGATCGGGTTCATCGCCGGGCTCAAGGCGTTCACGGCGGCCGTGGTCGGCGGGATCGGCTCGATACCGGGAGCGATGCTCGGCGGCCTGTTTATCGGCGTCGCGGAATCGTTCGTCACCGGCTACATCTCCTCCACCTACAGCAACCTAATCGTGTTCGGGATCCTGATCGCCGTGATGCTGCTGCGGCCCAGCGGGCTGCTCGGCCGGGCGCAGTTGCAGAAGGTGTGACGCGCCGATGAGCATCGATCCGCAGGGGCCCGAGGTCGGGGCCGACGAGTGGGTGGCCAGGCAGGCGCACCGGCGCGAGTACCTGCCGTCCTGGCTGGGCCGCGCGCAGCGGGCGGGCGAGCGGATCGGCTGGTGGCCCAGGCTGGCGATCGCCGGGGTGGCCGGCCTGGCACTGCCGCTGCTCGGCCTGGGCGGTTTCCAGCTGCAGGTCGGCATCGACGCGCTCGTGATCGCGCTGCTGGCGGTGGGGCTGAACATCGTGGTCGGCTGGGCCGGGCTGCTCGACCTCGGCTACGTCGCGTTCTTCGGCTTCGGCGCGTACGGGTACGCGCTGCTCTCCTCGTCCCAGCTCGGTGCCAACGGCATCCACCTGCCGTACTGGCTGTCGCTGCCGATCGTGATGATCGGCGCGGCGCTCCTCGGGCTGGCCGTCGGGCTGCCGTCCCGGCGGCTGCTCGGCGACTACCTGGCCATCGTGACGCTGTTCCTCGGCGAGGCGTTCGTCGAGTTCACCAACAACGTGGCGCCGTCCAAGCTCGGCGGGCCGAACGGGATCACCGCGATCGACCCGATCCGGTCCTTCGGAGTCGTGCTGACGACCAACGAGAGCTACTACTACCTGCTGGTGATTGTGGTGGTGGTCACGATGGCGGTGCTGCGACTGCTGGAGTACTCGCGCACCGGGCGGGCCTGGCGCGCGGTCCGCGAAGACCCGCTGGCGGCGGCGGCGATGACGATCCCGGTCAACCGGGTAAAGCTGTCCGCGTTCGCCTGCGGCGCCATGGTCGCGGCGCTGGCCGGTACGATCTTCGCCGCCCAGCAGGCGAGCGTGTTCCCCACCGACTTCGACACCCCGATCCTGATCCTGATCTACGCCGGGCTCATCCTCGGCGGCACGGGCAGCATCGCGGGCGCGGCGACCGGCGCGCTCGTGGTGATGGTCATCTACGACGGTTTGCTGCGCAGCCCGGCCGAGGCCAGCCTCCTGTTCTACGGGCTGGGCCTGCTGACCCTGCTGGTCAAGCTGCGCCCCTGGCGCAGGCTGGCCGTGGTCCTCGGCGCGACCGTCGCGCTCGGCTACGCCGCGCACGCGATCGCCGCGGCCATCTCGTCCAGCGCCGTCGCGAGCGGCCCGCAGTCCGGCGGCTGGCTCGGCGACGGGCTGCGCAACTGGATCATCGTCCCGGCCAATCCGCAGACCGCGGGGAACGTCGGGTTCGTGGTGCTGATCTGCTTGGCGATCACGCTGGTGCAGGTCAAGGGCAGGTGGCGGACCATCCTGCTGGTGCCGACGATCTACCTGGCCGCGTTCGTATGGGAGACCAGGCTGGTGAACGAGCCAGCGATTACCCGGCAGCTGATGATCGGTGCGATCCTCATCGTGATGATGATCAGCCGCCCGCAGGGACTGCTCGGGCAGCGCCGGGTCGAGGTCGCGACGTGAGCGCCGGGCCCGGTCAGCCGGGGCTGAGCGCTCCCGTCCTCGAGCTCGACCGGCTCTCCCTGTCGTTCGGCGGGCTGCGCGCCCTGTCCGAGCTGGACTTGCAGGTCAGCGAGCATGAGGTGGTCAGCGTCATCGGGCCGAACGGCGCAGGCAAGACCACGGTCTTCAACGTGATCACCGGCGTGTACGAGCCGAGCGCGGGAGACGTCAGGTTCGCCGCCCAGCCGGGGTCAGCAGAGTCGATCGCGGGCCGGCCGCCGCACGTCATCGCCAGGCTCGGGGTCGCGCGCACGTTCCAGACGCTGCGGCTGTTCATGAACATGTCCGTGCTGGAGAACGTGATGGCCGCCACCTACGGCGGCACCAGGGCGATGCCGTGGGAGTCGGTGCTGCGGCTGCCGCGGGCCCGCCGCGAGGAACGCGAGGCCCGGGCGCTGGCCGAGGACGTGCTGTCGTTCTTCGGCCAGCGGCTCGCCGGATACCGCTGGGACCAGCCCGCCTACTCGCTGTCCTACGCCAACCGGCGGCGGCTGGAGATCGCCCGGGCGCTGGCCACCAGGCCGAAGTTGCTGCTGCTGGACGAGCCGGCCGCCGGGATGAACCCGGCCGAGACGCACGAGATCACCGAGCTGATCGGGCGGCTGTGCGACGAGCGCCAAGTGGCGATCCTGGTGATCGAGCACGACATGCACGTGGTGTCCGGCTGCTCGGACCGGGTGGTCGCGCTCGACCACGGCGTCAAGATCGCCGAGGGCAGCTTCGACGCGGTGGCGAACCACCCGGCGGTGGTCGAGGCCTACATGGGCCGCCACCCCGAGGACCTGGCGGGTGCGGAATGAGTGAGGCGCTGCTGAGCCTGGATCAGGTCACCACGTACTACGGCCAGATGCGGATCCTGGAGGGGATCTCGCTGCACGTGAACGAGGGCGAGCTGGTCAGCCTGCTCGGCGGGAACGCGTCCGGCAAGTCGACGACGCTGAAGACCATCCTCGGCATCGTCCGGCCGCGCTCCGGCCGGGTGCTGCTGGACGGCCGGGACGTCACGCAGTGGCCCGTGCCGCAGCGCATCAGGACCGGGCTGGCGATCGTGCCGGAGAACCGGCGCCTGTTCGGGCAGCTCACGGTGCGGGAGAACCTGGAGCTCGGCGCGGTGCTGCGCCGGGGCGAGTCACTCGCCGAGGACTACGACCGGGTGCACGAGCTGTTCCCGCGGCTGCTCGAACGGCGGAGCCAGCTGGCCGGCACGCTGTCCGGCGGCGAGCAGCAGATGGTCGCGATGGGCCGGGCGCTGATGTCGCGCCCGCGGCTGCTGCTGATGGACGAGCCGTCGATGGGCCTGTCACCCGCGCTGGTCCTGCAGAATTTCCAGATCATCAAGACCATCCACGCCTCCGGGGTGGCGGTCCTGATGGTCGAGCAGAACGCGACCATGGCGCTTTCTATCGCCGACCGCGGCTACGTCCTGTCGACCGGGGAGATCGTCCTCGAGGGGCGGGCCGCGGACCTGCTACAGGACGAGGACCTCAAGCGCGCCTACCTAGGGCGGTAAGCCTCAGGCCTTGTGCAGCGTCCCGGCCGTGACGGTTTCCCTTGACAAGCCGGCCGCCGGACGGCTAGATGGCGGTAACGCGGGAGCGGTCCGAAGAGGGGGGACTATGGCCGAGACGACCATCGACCCAGCACCGGCCTTCACGGCACAGACCCAGGCACGGGACGAGCCCGGCCCGATCACGGCGGACCTGGGCACGATCGTGACGCGGGCGGCCCGGCAGTTCGGCGCCAAGACGGCGCTCATCGCCCCCGGCCGGACGCTGACCTACGCCGAGCTCGACGACCTGTGTGACCGGGTGGCGGGCGGCCTGCACGATATCGGGGTACGCCCCGGCGACCGGGTCTCGCTCTACTCGCCGAACCGGTGGGAATGGGTGATCGCCTACCACGCGGCGCTGCGCGCCGGGGCGGTCGTCAACCCCGTCAATGTGATGCTCACCGCGGAGGAAGTGGCCTTCGTCCTGAACGACTGCGGCGCCGCGGCCATCTTCACCTCGGGCGACAAGGCCGAGGTAATCGCGGGTCTGACCCGGTCCGTGCCCACGCTGCGCCGGGTGATCAGCTTCGACGGCCCGGCCGACGGCGTGACCGGCTTCAGCGACCTGCTCGAGCACGCCGCGGCGGCGCCGGAGGTACCCCGGCCGGACCCGGCCGGCCTGTCCACGATCGGCTATACCTCCGGCACCACCGGCCATCCCAAGGGAGCGATGCAGTCGCACCGGGCCGTCTTCCTCAACAGCGCGGCCCTGTTCGCGGTGCAGACGCGGACCGACCGCGACGTGCTGCTCAGCGCCCTGCCGCTGCCGCACGTCTACGGCAACATCGTGATGAACGGCACCTTCATGGCCGGCGCCACGCTGGTGATGATGGAGCGCTTCGATCCCGCCCAGGCCCTGGCGGCGATCGCACGCCACCGTGCGACCGTGTTCGACGGCGTGCCGACCATGTACGCGATGATGCTCGCCGACCCTTCGCTGCCCGGGACCGACCTGTCCTCGCTGCGGATCTGCGGCGTGGGCGGGCAGACCATGCCGGCGGCCAAGATGGCCGAGTGGGAGCGCCGGGCCGGTGCTCGCCTGCTCGAACTGTGGGGCATGACCGAGCTGGGCGGCGCGGGCACCGCCAACCCGGTCTACATGCCCAACGTGCACGGCTCGATCGGCTTCGCGCTGCCCGGCGCGGAGGCCCGGATCGCCGCGCTCGACGACGCGAGCGTCACCATGCCCGACGGCGAGCCGGGCGAGCTGATGATCCGGGGGCCGCTGGTCATGCTCGGCTACTACGGCAACGAGCCCGCCACCCGGGCCGCGATCGAGCCGGACGGCTGGATGCACACCGGCGATATCGCCACCCGGGACGAGGAGGGCCGCTACTTCGTCGTCGACCGCAGGAAGGACCTCATCATCACGGGCGGGTTCAACGTCTACCCGGCCGAGATCGAGCGCGTCGTGGCCGCCCACCCCGCGGTGGCCATGGTCGCTGTCGGCTCGGTGGCCGACGATACGCACGGCGAACTGGCCCGCGCTTATGTGGTGCTCCGCCCCGGCGCCACCGCCACCGAGGCCGAGATCGTCGAGCACTGCCGCCCGCACCTGGCCGCCTACAAGCGGCCGCGCTCGGTCCGGTTCGTGCCGGACCTGCCCAAGACCTCCACCGGAAAGGTGATGCGGCGGGAGCTGAAGACCCTCGACGACTTACGATCCGCGGCGGCTGATCTTCGGCCGCTGGGGTCGTAGCCTGAGACGATGAGCGATCCTGTGGTGCTGATCCCCGGCGCGGGCGGCCAGGCCTGGGTCTGGCACCTGGTCGAGGCCGACCTGCGGCGGCGCGGCTACGACGCGTTCGCGGTCGACCTGCCCGCCGCCGACGAGAGCAAGGGGCTGCCCGCCTACGCCGACGCCGTGGTCGGCGCCATCGGCGACCGGGCGATCGGCGACGCGCCGGTCACCATCGCCGCGTACTCACTGGGCGCGTTCACCGCGCCGCTGGTGTGGCAGCGCGTGCCGGCGCGGCAGGTCATCTTCGTGAACGCGATGATCCCGCGGCCCGGCGAGACGCCCGGAGCCTGGTGGGACAACGTGGGCTGGGAGCAGGCCCGGACGGACGCGGCCCGGCGGAACGGCTACTCGCCCGACTTCGACCTGGATACCTATTTCCTGCACGACATCCCGGCGGACCTTCTCCAGCAGATGCTCGGTCAGGAGGTGCCGCAGTCGCCAGGCCCGTTCGGGAATATATGTACGTTCGACGGATGGCCCGGCGTCCCCGTGCACGTCATTGCCGGGCGGGACGACCGGTTCTTCCCGGTCGAGCTGCAGCAGCGGGTCGCCCGGGAGCGGCTCGGCGTCGAGCCTGATGTGGTGCCCGGCGGGCACCTCGCCGCGCTGAGCCGGCCCGCGGAGCTGGCCGCCGCGCTCGCCCGCTACCTGTGAGCCCGGCGATACGAACATGCGGCGCGCCCGCTCTGCCGACCGCATGAGCGTAAGTTCTACCTGCGTCCTAGCTGGGCGAAGTGGAGGCCTTGTGCGGCTCTACCTGTCGTCGTTCCGGATGGGCGACCATCCTGAGTACCTGGCGGCTCTGGCCGGTAAGTCCGGTCGCGGCGCCGTGGTCATCGCGAATGCGCTCGATGATGCGCCAGCCGAGGTGCGCCGCAGCGGGGTCGAGAATGAGCTGGCCGATCTGGCCGCGCTGGGCTTCTGCGCCGTCGAGCTGGACCTGCGTGACTACTTCGGCCGCCAGCAGCGCCTTCGGCATGATCTGGGCGGAATCAGCCTGGCCTGGCTGCGGGGCGGCAATGTGTTCATGCTCCGCTATGCGCTGTTCCGCAGCGGCGGGGACGTCATCTTCCGGGATCTGCTCGCCGCGGACACGCTGGTCTATGCCGGGTACAGCGCCGGGTCGTGCGTGTTGTCCCCGAGCCTGCGAGGCCTCGAGGCCGTCGATGATGCCACCGCCGTCACGCAGGCCTACGGCTGCGAACCGGTATGGGACGGCCTAGGCCGGCTGGACGAGGCGTTCGTCCCGCACTACCGGTCACCGGGACACCCCGAGACGGCAGCGATCGAGCTCGTTGTGGCGCGGTACCGGGCCGACGGCGTCGCATACCGTACTCTGCGCGACGGGCAGGCCCTGCTCGTCAACGGGCCCGATACCGCCATCGTGTAGCTGCCCGGTCAGGTCTCAGCCGACCGGCCACGGACGAAGAGAATATAGTCCTCTGATACTGGCCACGCAGGCGCATACTGGCAAGCATGGACATCGGCGGGCCGAGCCGCGCCGAGCGGCGCCGTAAAGAAGCCGTCGCCTATCTGATAGACGAGCGTGTTCCCGCCGAGCAGCGGGGCACACTGATGCTCGGGCTGGTCGCGCACGCGTTTGCGTACCTGCTCCTGACGGCCGCGCAGGTGGCCTGGTGCGCTATCACGGCGGTACGGGTGTGGCGCAGGCGGGAGGCGGGCTGGGCGGTGGCCCTGCGGACCGGGGTGCACCGGCCCACGCTGGCCGGGGTGGCCGCCGCGACACTGATCTACCAGATCCTCCGCAGGTCCCTCCTGGCCAGGCTCACCCAGCGGGGCCACGAGCACGCCATCCGGCAGGGCCGGGGTTCCTGACGAACTGATACCGCCGGTGGTCATCGCTGCGGCCGCCGTCCTCAGCCACAGCTGCCACACCGCCGATCAGCACAGCGGGGCGCCGCAGGTTAGGTTGCCAGGCTGGACCGGAACAGGTCCGCGTTGCGCTCGAGGTATGCCAGTTCCGCCAGTGCCCAGTCCAGGGCGCCCGGGTTGTCCTCGAAACCCGTCGCGAAGTCGCGGACGATGGTCAGCATGGCATCGACCAGGCCGGGACCGGACCAGCCGTAGGCGCCGACCGCGACCCGTAGCATCCGGGCGGCAGGTTCGCCGTCGCCGTAGACCGCGGGGTGCACGAACGCCCAGAGGAAGTCGGCGAGGTTGTGCATCCGGGTTCCCGGGTGGGTCCCGTCCCAGTCGATGACCGCTACCGGGATCATGTCGCGGAAGATGAAGTTGGGCTGGGACAGGTTGGGATGGCAGGCGACCTCGGAGCCGGCGGCGAACTCGGTGCCCTCGGTGAGGTCGTGCACCCGGCGGACCAGCCGTGCCCCGGCCCGTACGCCTTCCTCGCTGAGCCGGAACCCGTTGTGCGGCGGCGCGAAGCCGTCGATGAAGGACAAGATCTCCCGGCCGCGTTCGTCCACTCCCAAGAACCGCGGCGCGCCGCCGAACCCGCAGTTTTCGAAGTGGGCCAGCAGCCGGTGAATCCGGTCGGAGCCGGGCTGGAGCGGGCGGCGCACGGTGTCGCCGACGCGCACCACCCCCGGCGTGTGACCGCCGGTCAGCGGCAGTTCCTGGTCCGCACCGCCCACGGCGACATTGTCGCAGGCTCGCTACCCGTCGCCGACCGAACTGACAAACCGCAGCGGCGCGCCCGCCCGGCGCTCGCCGACGATCTCCTGAGGGTACCAGGCGGCCAGGTGCTCCGGTTCGGTCACGGCCCGCCAGACCTTCTCGCGGGGGTGCGCCAGCCTGCGGGTGAAGGTGAGCATCCACCGGTCCCCCTGGCGGGTCAGCGTGCCGAGTTCCGCGTCATCCATGGGCTCTCCTCAGTTGTCCATGTCGTCGAGATGGGCTTCCAGCGCGCCGAGGCGGCCGGCCCAGGCGGCGCGGTAGGGCGCCAGCCACTCGTCGATCTCGCGGAGGGGTTCGGTCCGGAGCCGGTACACGCGCCGCTGGGCGTCGGTCCGCACCTCGACCAGGCCCGCCTCGCGCAGCACCCGCAGGTGCTTGGATACGCCGGGCTGGCTGATGCCCAGGGCGGACACCAGGTCGCCGACGGCCTGCTCCTGCTCGCGCAGCAGGTCCAGGATCCGGCGCCGGTGCGGCTCGGCCAGAACCTCGAACATACGGCGAGCATAGCCGTCTAGTTATATAACCGTCAAGATATAGAGCCGAACGGGTCGGGCCCTTCGCGGTGGCCGCCGGGTGTCGGCTCAGCGCCGGGCGAAGCGCGCCACGGCGAGGAGCCCGAACACCACGAAGATGGCCGCCGCCCAGATCAGCGACAATCCGACGTAGTAGCCGGTGCTGTGCTCGAGCAGTGCCTGCCCGCCGGGCCCGGTGGCGAGGCCGCGCACCGCGTTGACCATCGGGGTCAGCGGCTGGATCTCGCCGAACTGCCGTATCCCGCCGGGCATGCTCGCGACCGGCACGTAGGCGCTAGAGAGGAAGACCAGCGGGGTGATCATCAGGCCCATGGACTGGGCCGCCTGCGCAGTACCGCCCACCAGGCCCATCACGATGAAGACCCATTCGAAGGCAAACCCGAACACGAGACACAGCCCGAACGCGGCCAGCGCTCCGGAGATGGAGCCGGTCAGCCGGAACCCGACGGCGAAGCCGAGGATCGCGGCGACCGCGAGCGCCCAGACCATCAGGGCGGCGTCGGCGAGGCTGCGTCCGACCAGCACCGCCGCACGGGGAATGGGGAGGGACCTGAGCCGGTCGACGAAGCCGTGCTCGACGTCCTCGGCCACCCCGGTCGCCGCGCCCATCCCCGCCCACAGGACAGTGGTGGTGATGAACCCGGGCACCAGGAAATTGACGTACGACAGGGAACCTCCGGTGCCGATGGCACCGCCGAACGCGAACCTTAACATGAGCAGGAACAACGCGCTCTGGATCGTGGTAAAGACGATGAGCTGCGGGGTGCGGGCGAACTTGCGCACCATCCGCCCCGCCACGACGAGGGAACTGACCCACAACCCGGCCCCGGGGTTGACCGCGGCCCGGCGGGATGGCGCGAGCGCAAGCGTGTCCGTCATGATGCCTCCTGTTCGGGTGCGCCGGTGGTCTGCGCCGGCTTGCCGGTGAGGGCGAGGAACACCTCATCGAGCGTGGGCCGGCGCAACGAGACGTCCTCGACGGTGATGCCCTCGGCGTCCAGCGCCCGCAGCGCGTCCATCAGGCGGCGGCTGCCGTCGTCCGCCGCCACGTAGGCGCGGCGCGCACCGACGTCAACCCGGGGATCGTGCCCGATCGTGGCCAGCACGCCGGAGACCGCCCGAAGGTGGCCGGCGTCGCGGACGTGCACCTCGATCATGTCGTCCCCGGCGCGGGTCTTCAGTTCCTCGGGCGTGCCGGCGGCGATCACCCTGCCGTGGTCGATGACGATGTCCGAGGCGAGCCGGTCGGCCTCGTCGAGGTACTGGGTGGTCAGCAGGATGTCCGTGCCGCTGACGACCAGGCTCCGGATCGCGTCCCACAGCTGGATGCGGCTGCCCGGATCCAGGCCGGTTGTCGGCTCGTCGAGCAGGAGCAGCCGGGGGGTCCCGGTCAGGCTGATGCCCAGGTCGATGCGGCGGCGCATGCCGCCGGAATAGGTGCGGACCAGCCGGTCGGCGTCGGCGGTGAGCTGCATCTGGTCGAGGACCCTGACCGCCGCCGCCTTGGCCTCCCTCCGGCTCAGCCCGAAAAGACGGCCTACCATCTCCAGGTTCTCCCGGCCGGTCATCGCCTCCTCCACGGCCGCGAACTGACCGGCCAGGCCGACCACCTGCCGCACTTTGGCGGGCTTGCGCAGGGCGTCGATGCCGTCGACGCGCAGCGTCCCCGCGTCCGGGCGCAGCAGCGTGGCCACCGCACGCACGAACGTGGTCTTCCCCGCCCCGTTCGGCCCCAGCAAGGCCACCACCCGGCCCGGGTTGACGACGAGGTCCATCCCGGCCAGCGCCTGGGTCTTGCCAAAGCGCTTCACGAGGCCGCGCGCCTCGAGGATCGGTGTCATCCAGCCGGTCTCCTTGTCACATCGGCGGGGTTTGGCAGGTCACCCCTATGACCGGCAACGAAGAGAGATTGTGACCGATGGACGAACATGACGTGCTCGCGGAACGGTTCGAGGCCCACCGGACCCGGCTGCGGGCGGTCGCCTACCAGACGCTCGGCTCGACCAGCGAGGCCGACGACGCCGTTCAGGAAGCCTGGCTGCGGCTGAGCCGCTCCGGCGCCGATGACATCGAGAACCTCGGCGGATGGCTGACGACGGTCGTCGCCCGGGTGTGCCTGAACATGCTGCAGTCACGCCGTGAGCGGCCGGTCGGGATGCACCTGCCCGAGTCGATCGCCAGCGACGGCGTCGACCCCGAGGAGGAAGCGCTGCTGGCCGACTCCATCGGCCCCGCGCTCCTGGTCATCCTGCACACGCTGGCGCCCGCCGAGCGGCTCGCCTTCGTCCTGCACGACATGTTCGCCGTCCCGTTCGACGACATCGCGCTCATCGTCGGGCGCTCGCCCGCCGCGGCCCGCCAGCTGGCCAGCCGCGCCCGCCGGCGGGTCCAGGGCTCGGACCATGTCCTCGATGCCGACCTGAGCCGGCAGCGGGCAATCGCCGACGCCTTCCTCGCGGCCGCTCGCAAGGGCGACTTCGACGCGCTGCTCGAGGCCCTCGACCCGGACGTCGTGGTGCGCTCCAACGGCGCCGAGGCGCTCCGCGGCGCGGCGGCGGCGGCCGGACGCGCGCTCGCCGGCGCGCGATTCGCCCAGGTCAGCCTGCCCGCGTTGATCAACGGAGCCGTCGGCGTCGTCATCGCCACCGACGGGATGCCGGTCACGCTCCTGTCGTTCACGATCACCGGCGCGAACATCGTCGCGATCGACGTCATCGACAACCCTGGCCGCATCGCAGAGGCCGAACTGGCCATCCTCGGCCGCTGATGCGCTGTTCGCCAAGGCGGCCCGGTAATTCCTGGCTGACGGGGCGGGGCCGTAGGCTGGACGGTCATGACGCCCGATGAACGGTGGCTGGCCACGCTCTGGCCATCGGTCCGCGCCCCGCTGCCGGCCCCGCCCGCCCGCGTGCTGGAGATCGGGTGCGGGCCGTTCGGGGGCTTCGTCCCGATGCTCCGGGATGGCGGGTACGCGGCGACCGGAATCGATCCGGAGGCTCCGGAGGGAGCCGGCTTCCGCCGGGTCGGGTTTGAGGACTATCTGCCGTCGCGGCCAGCCGACGCCATCATCGCCTGTACCTCCCTGCATCACGTGGCTGATCTCGGCCGGGTGCTGGACCTGGCCGCGGCCGCCCTGGTGCCTGCGGGCGTCCTGGTCGTGGTGGAATGGGCTCGCGAACGCTTCGACGAGGTGACCGCGGGCTGGTGCTTCGCCCGGTTGCCCGGGCCCGGCGAAGAGCGGGGCTGGCTGAACGATCGCTACGAGCAGTGGCAGGCTTCGGGTCAGTCCTGGGACGCCTACTTCCGGTCGTGGGCGGACGGCGAAGGGCTGCATTCGGGCGAGGACATCCTGCGCGCGCTGCAGGCCAGGTTCGAGACCCGCGAGCTCAGCTACGGCGCCTACTTCTTCCCCGACCTGAGCGGCACCAGCGAGGCCGGCGAACTCGCCGCGATAGACGCAGGGCAGATCCGGGCTAACCGGATCCAGTACCACGGCAGCCGGCGAGAATCGAGAGCGTAGGCCGGTCGATATGAGGTGGTCCCGTTCGTCCAGGGGTAGACCTTATCTGGACGGAGGCGAGCATGCGTTACCTGTGTCTTCTGATCGGCGAGCCGGGCATCGAGGGTCCCGTGCCCGGCACGCCGGAGTTCATGCAGATGCTGAGCGAATACGAGTCCGCCACGCGGGCGATGGCCGCCGACGGCGTGCTGGCCGACAGCGGCCCGCTGCAGCCGCCGTCGGCCGCCGCCACGCTGCGGGTCAGGGACGGCCGGCCGCTGGTCACCGACGGGCCGTTCGCGGAACTCAAGGAGCAGATCGGCGGCTACTACGTGCTGGACTGCGCCGACCTGGACGAGGCGCTGCGGCGGGCGGCGACCATTCCGGCCGCCCGCTACGGGGCGATCGAGGTACGACCGCTGATGGTGATGCCGGACCGGGCGTGACGTCGCAGGCCGAGATCGTCTTCCGCCGGGAGTGGGGCCGGGCCGTGGCCGTGATCACCAGGCTGACCGGCGATCTCGGCCTGGCCGAGGATGCAGTCCAGGAGGCGTTCGCGTCGGCGGTCGGCCGCTGGGCCAGCGCACCGCTGCCGTCGGATCCGTCTGGGTGGCTGATCACCGTGGCCAAGAACCACGCCATGGACCGGCTCCGCCGGGAGGCCAGGCGGTCCGGCAAGGAGCAGGCCGCGATGCTGATGCTGAGCCAGTGCGCCCCCGCTCCCCCGCCGGGCCTGATCGCCGACGACCAGCTCCGGCTCATCTTCGCCTGCTGCCACCCGGCGCTGGACCCCGGTACCCGAGTCGCGCTGACGCTGCGTACCCTGTGCGGGCTGAGCACGGCGGAGATCGCCAGGTCGTTCCTTGTCAGCGAGGCCACCCTGGCGCAGCGGCTAGTGCGGGCCAAGCGGAAGATACGCGCCGCGGGCATACCGTTCCGCATTCCGGCCGACGAGGATCTGCCGGACCGGATCGGCGGCGTGCTGCGGGTGGTGTACCTGGTTTTCACCGAGGGGCACCAGGCCAGCACAGGTTCGCGGGTGGTCCGCGGTGAGCTGTGCGACGAGGCGGTCCGGCTGGCGCGGCTGCTGGCCGGGCCGTGCCCGGAAGACCCCGAGGTGCTCGGACTGCTCGCGCTGCTGCTGCTCACCGACGCCCGGCGCGATGCCCGGGCCGGGGATCGGCTGGTGCTGCTCGAGGATCAGGACCGTAGCTCCTGGGACCACGCCAAGATCGACGAGGGCACGCGGGTGCTCGACCGGGCCGCGCGGCTCCGGCGGCCCGGCCCCTACCAGCTGCAGGCCGCGATAGCCGCGTGCCACGCCGCTGCGGCCGAGCCGAGCACCACCGACTGGGCCGAGATAGCGGCCCTGTACGCTGCCCTGGCCCGCCATGAGCCCTCGCCCGTGGTGCACGCCAACCGGGCCGTCGCGGTGGCCATGGCCGAAGGACCCGCGGCCGGCCTGGCCATCCTCGACGAGGTCCGCGAGGACAGCCAGGTCGGGCGCTGGCACCTGCTGCACGCCAGCCGCGCCGACCTGCTGCGCAGGCTGGGACGCACCGCCGAGGCGAGCGACGCCTACCGGGCCGCGCTCGCCCTCGACCCGCCGCCCGCCGAGCGGGAGTTCCTCGCCGGGCGGCTCGCCGAACTTGACCGCTGATGCAAAAGGAGGCCGCCATGGCCAGCGTGGAGAACGGCATCGCCGCCCAGGTCCGCAACATCGAGGCGCGGTACGGCCGGCCGCTGCCGGAATGGTTCGGCATCATCGCGGCAAGCGGCCTGACCAAGCACACCGAGGTAGTTGCCATGCTCAAGGCCGATTACGGCATGGCCCACGGCGCGGCGCACCGCGTCTCGCTGCTGTCCCGGCAGGATGCGACTCTGGCCCCGGCTACGGCCTCGGGCCCGGCTACGGCCTCGGGCCCGGCTACGGCCTCGGGCCCGGCTACGGCCTCGGGCCCGGCTACGGCCTCGCCGGGTGAGGTGGCCGACGCGCTGTACGCCGGGAAGAAGGCGTCCCTGCGGCCGCTACACGACGAGCTCATGGCGATGGTCGACGCCATGGGGCCTGACGTGAGCCTGGCGCCCAAGAAGGGCTACGTCAGCCTGCGCCGCCCGAGGAAGCAGTTCGCCATGATCCAGCCCAGCGGGGCCGGCCGCATCGACCTGGGCCTGATCCTGCCCGGCGTCCCTGCGGCCGGCCGCCTGGAGCCTGCCGGGAGTTTCAACGCCCTGTTCACCCACCGGGTCCGGGTGACGTCCGCCGGCGACCTGGACGACGCGCTCGCCGGGTGGCTCGCCGCCGCCTACACCGCCGCGGGCTGACACCCAGTCAGGCTGATGGCCCAGCGGGCATCGCGCGGAGGGAAATCGGACTTCAGTCACGCAGGCCTCGCCAGTACCGGACCGTAAGACGTGGATGCCGCAGCCCTGTCGTAACAAGGGCGCGTAGGAAATAGCCCGCCTCGTTCCGGGGAAGTATCCGCATCAGGCGTCACACCTGTCACGGTGTCGGTGATTGCGTGTCACCGCACCCCTCTGATGGGGGCTCAGTGATCGCCCGGCGGCCGCGGCCTGGGTCCGGCGGGGCTGGCGTGACGGCTGGGGTGACCCGCCGCGCGGCGGCAGGGATCGTGGATCGCTGCACCCCTGATCAGGGGTGCAGCGATCCACCAGCGTAAGAGGCGCTTGTCAAGTGGTTCGGGCCGGGTTTCGGGGATTCGGTCCTGATCTGGGGGTTGTTGCTGC
>Ga0070699_100003146_pt1 | contig 14605 bp, 12 predicted proteins | sample KBSK1503metaG_FD_65473 | JGI IMG/M metagenome (GOLD analysis project Ga0070699, IMG submission 65473) | Corn, switchgrass and miscanthus rhizosphere microbial communities from Kellogg Biological Station, Michigan, USA - KBS K1-50-3 metaG | ecosystem: Host-associated > Plants > Roots >...
ATAATTCCACCTGTTGGGAAGTCTGGTCCGCGAACAAATTTCATCAGTTCTTCAACAGGAATATCATCCATCCGCTCGTGATTTTCAATTAAATAGATGACTGCGTCCGTTAATTCGCGCAGGTTATGTGGAGGGATATTGGTTGCCATGCCCACGGCGATACCAGATGTGCCATTGAGCAACATATTTGGCACGCGGGCAGGCAAAACCAGCGGCTCTTCAAGGGTATCGTCAAAATTCGGGCCAAAATCAACGGTATCCTTATCCAGATCCGCCAGCAACTCCTCCGCCAGTTTCTGCAAACGGGCTTCCGTATACCGCATTGCGGCTGGTGCATCACCATCCACTGAACCAAAATTACCCTGTCCGTCCACCAACATGTAACGCATGGAAAAATCCTGCGCCATGCGCGCCATGGTCTCATAGACTGCTGAGTCACCATGCGGGTGGAATTTACCCAACACCTCACCTACAATACGGGCCGACTTTTTATAGGCAGTATTTGAGCGAATACCCAGTTCCTGCATGGCATACAAAATGCGACGGTGAACAGGTTTTAACCCATCCCGGGCATCAGGCAGGGCACGCGCCACGATCACGCTCATGGCGTAATCGAGATAGGCAGACCGCATCTGCGAGTCTATATCAACAGTTTCAATGTTCCCACTATTATTATTTCCAACTTGAATGTTCTCTTCAACCATATTTGTCCCTTATTTAGGATAAGTGGCATAAAAAAGACACGAAGTGAGATATGATTCTGTGACTCCGCGTCTTAACTAATGAAGCAATCGACTTAGTTACTCTAATTATACCACCTGACCCACCCCTCCGCTATACACTGATGCGCTATTTTTATCTAGAAAATGAAAAATTGGGCATGGAACAACATTAACCCACCTTAAATTTCCCTCCAACCTGCTTCACCATCCATGCTTTTCCTTGGCTGACAGCTAATCAGATAAACAAAAACCCGTCGTGTAACGGGTCATATGTTTTGTGTGCCGAAGGAGGGACTTGAACCCTCATGAGATTGCTCTCACTACGCCCTGAACGTAGCGCGTCTGCCAATTCCGCCACTTCGGCTTGTTTTGTTGCGGGGTGAATTTTATCTCAAAGATGGGTTTTGTCAACGTGGATGCTCATTAAAGCTTGCAAAAACCCATAATTAATACGTATGTTTTATGGAACAAAAATTTTCATATAACGTCTCATTATTACTCTTTGCAGATATGAAATCTGATGAAATTTCAGTACTGTTAGGGGATGTAACTTTACAAGCCGCCAGAGGTTTAATTGGTATATAGAGAAAGGAGAGGACCTATGTTTGTTATTGCAGTCACAATCTGCTTGCTCCTGTTTGCTGCTTTATTCGGCGCAAACTGGCTTGTCGCGAACATCAATTCGGATGAGCTGAGCAACATGGGTATCGAGAAGAAATCATGAAAGAAGGTACCCATTCCCCCTAGCCCGATGCGAAAATCACGCCTCGGGCTTTTTGTTTGAGTGGGAATAATTTATAGTGGGAGAAAGATTTCTAAGCAGAATCAAGTCTCGGCTGAGAGCGAAGCGGGGCATCAGCCTAAGGAAGAACTTCCCGCAAGAGTATAATGAAGAAAAATTTAATCAATGGTGCTGTGAAACGCCAACATATAACCTGACCGAGGAGAAGGTATATGGATGTAAATAAACGCGTTGACCTGCTCAAAGATGAATATGTGATGTTGCAGAACTTCTATGAAGATATTGATGCAAAGGGGTTGAATATCAAGAACTGGTCCATCTCGGTCGCGCTGGCATCCATTGGGGCGGGGCTTATCCTATTTTTTTGTGGTGCGTATTCGCGATATCGAAAGTGCCTTTGCAAACAAAAATGAGGAAAAAGAGATCCCACTGCAAGTCTATTCGACCTGGGAGCGGGCATTTGATAAAAGCAAGAACCAAACGCTACGTTATATGTTCAAGTTTTCTTCGATGCTTCCGCATGTAGCCATCATCTTGATCAACCTGCTGTTATATTTCTTTGGTTCCAGTTTGTTACCAAAATAAATTTGCACGTTCCTCACTTTCTTTACAGGTATTCATGGATAACACAACTCTTTATATCACCATCGGATTATCAGTTTGCATCGCCATTTTTGGAATTTTGGCGGTGATTGGGTCAATTTATGGCATTTTTGTTTGGTATCCTTCACATCAGAAAAAGAAGGTGGATTCCTTAAAAGCAACTGGTAGACAAGGCGAAGCGACCATTATCCGCCTGCCCGACCATGGACTGGGGAGTTATCCGGGTCGCCGGGCAGTATTTACGCGAGTGCCAATTGGGCTGGAAATCCGTGTGATGGGGATTGATACTTATGAGGTGGATAAGGTTTTCACCATACCATCGCACGTTCTAGATCGGTTAGTGAAAGGCAAGGTAGTTGCTGTATGGGTGGATCCGAAGGCGCCAATAAATTTAGATAAGATTGTCATCGACATAAAATAGAAAGCGAATAAATAATGAAAGATGATCCGCAACAACTGGGTGAAGATTTCGTAAAACTGGCACTAGCCATTGACCAACACCTGCCTGGATACGTGGATTCATATTTTGGTTCAGAAGAGTGGCTGGCACAGGCAAAACAGGCTAAACTAATCCCGCTTCAAGAACTGACCGAAAAAACTGATCGGCTTGCGAAAGACATTTACCAAGCTGAAACCATGGAGGCACAACGCAAGGATTTCATTGCCCGGCAGGTTACCGCAATGCAAACGAGTCTGCGTCAGTTGAGGGGAGAGAAATTATCGCTGGCAGAGGAGGTGAAGGCTTTATATGATGTTCAACCCGCATGGAAGGATGAATCGGATTTTATCGAGGCGCAAAAAGAATTGGATCAAGTCCTTCCGACTGGAAACTCCTTGGGAGAGCGTCTGCAGGATTGGAATCGCTCGTTAGAGATTTCAGTTGAAAAAGTGCAGGAACTCCTGCCCATCATTGTAAAAAGATTACGCAGGTTGACGAATACAAAGTTCAATCTGCCAGATGGGGAAACTTTTCATGTGGAATTCGTTTCAAACCAACCGTGGACTGCCTACAATTGGTATTTAGGCAATTACAAGTCAAAAATTGATTTCAATACGGATCTACCAGCCAAAGTCCATATGCTGGCAGGGTTGATGGCACATGAAGGTTACCCGGGACATCATACGGAGCTTTCGATCAAGGAATCAAAACTGATTCAGCAAATGAATTATCAAGAACACACGTTGACTTTGATCAATTCTCCCTCTTGCGTGATTGCCGAAGCTATCGCAACAACTGCGCTTGAAATTGTATTAACTGACGCTGAGCTTGAAGATTGGTATCGGGAGGAAATTTTGCCTCTTGCAGGCCTGACCCATATCGACGCGAGAAGGTTGACGGAGGTGGGACGAGCACAAATCAAAATGGCCGGGTTGGGCGGGAATGTAGCGTTCATGTTTCATGATCAGGGCAAGAGTGAAAGTGAAATCATTTCATATCTCAAAGAGTATGGCTTGAAAACGGAAAAAGAGGCGAGACAGTCTGTTAAATTTGTCTCGAACCCATTGTATCGTTCGTATATCTTTACTTATCATGTTGGATACGACCTCTTGCAGGAATTATTTGAGCACAAGAATCGCGATACCTACTTCAAGCGCTTACTTGAGGAGCCGGTCACGCCCAGCCAAATTAGGGCCTGGATCAATAATTAACACGAACAAGCAAGGAATTATGCAGTCCTTTTCTGCCTCAGACATCGAAACTATCGCTAAAAATATTCCCGGTGCGGAAGGGATTGCCGTTGCCAATGATAGGCACATCTTCATTGGCGCGGGGGATGGTTGGGTTTACCTGATCACACCAAATGGGGAAGTTTCACAGTATGTGAAGTTGCCAGGGCGGCCACTGGGGATTGCAATTGACCGTCAGGAGAATCTTTACGTTTGTGATTGGGAGGCCCATGGGGTGTATAAGGTCACGGCTGGTAAAGACATTTCCTTATTTGCAGATTCAGATGGCACACACAAAATGCAATTCCCTAACTTTTGTGTGTTCGATGATCAAGGCAATTTATATGTTTCAGATACTGGGACATCTCGCAGAAACGCGCAAGTTTACAACCCAGACGGCAAAGTCTTTCGCATTTCACCTAATGGGGAATGTGAGTTATTTGTAGAAGGGCTATATCAAACCAATGGCCTTGCAATCCGTCGCGGAGAGTCAGCGCTTTATGTGATTCAATCGGCAATCGATAATGTGTTGAGGCTGGAGATCAAACCCGATGGTAGAGTAGGCAAGACTAGCGTTTATGCGTCGAATCTGGATGGTTTACCAGATGGTATGGCTTTCACCGAAAGCGGAGACTTGCTCGTTGTAACAGGTCTGCATGAAATTATTTATCGCATTCAGCCAAACAAGAGCGTAGATATTTTCATCGAAGATGCTAACGCAGAGAAGTTAGTTGCGCCTGCCAACCCGGCATTTGGCGGAGCAAACCTTGATGAGCTTTATATTACGAATCTAATAGGGAATACCGTGAGCCGAATCAAAGGTGTGCCACAGGGGCAAAGGCTATATCATCAATTAAGCTAATTCTCTTTATAATCACAACATGAATAAGTCAGTAGCGATCATCGGTGGCGGACCGGCAGGATTAATGGCGGCAGAGGTCATCAGTGCGCAGGGTCACTCCGTGCAAGTGGATGTATATGATTCCATGCCATCGATGGGACGGAAGTTGTTGATGGCAGGCAAGAGCGGATTGAACATCACGCATTCTGATCCATTCGATGTGTTTGTTGCGAAATACGGAAAACAACGTGAATATATCAAGCCGATGTTGAAAACATTTGGTTCCAACGAATTACGTCAATGGGTGCATGGATTTGGCATTGAGACGTTCGTTGGCACGTCGGGACGAGTATTTCCGATGGGGATGAAAGCCAGTCCGCTGTTGAGAGCCTGGTTGAAGAGGCTGGACAAAGCGGGGGTGAAAGTCCATTTGCGGCATAAGTGGCTTGGATGGAATGGAGATCAGTCATTAAAGTTTTCAACACCAGATGGTGAAAAGAATATCAAAGCGGACGCGGTAGTGCTCGCACTCGGGGGCGGGAGTTGGTCACGACTCGGCTCGGATGGCGCGTGGGCTTCGTGGCTGGAGCAAGTTGGGGCTAAGGTGGAGGCGTTGAAACCCTCCAATTGCGGATTCGATGTGGGGTGGAGCCCACATTTCCGCGAGAAGTACAATGGGCATCCGATCAAGTCGGTGATCTTGTCATTCGGCGATTTTCGTCAGCAGGGTGAATTCATTGTGACAAAGGAAGGCGTAGAGGGAGGGTTGATCTACACGGCCTCTGCGATGATTCGTAATGAAATTTATGCAAATGGGAAAGCAGTTATTTCTCTCGATTTGAAGCCTGATCGCACAGTGGAATGGCTGGTGGACAAATTATCGAGACCACGCGGTTCACGTTCGCTGGCAAGTTATCTTGAAAAGACGTTAGGGATTCACGGAGTAAAGTCCGGTTTGTTACGAGAGTTTGTTTCGAAAGAAGACTTTACGAATGCGGAACGACTTGCTAGTTTTATCAAAGAGTTACCACTTCCATTGATTGCGCCGCGCCCGTTGGATGAGGCGATCAGTACGGCAGGTGGTGTAACTTTTGAATCGCTGGACGAAAACTTGATGCTCCGTTCCTTGCCAGGTGTTTTTTGCGCAGGCGAAATGCTGGATTGGGAAGCGCCAACTGGTGGGTATCTGCTCACAGCTTGTTTTGCAAGTGGTTATGTTGCAGGGCATGAGGTGTTGAGGTGGCTTGGAATGTAGAGGGTTAAACGATACTGGGATGACCTTGAGGCCATCCCAGTTTATTAAGAATATCTTGTAGGGGTCTGGTAATTAAGTGCCGTTGAACTGAACGATCTTTCCATCGCTGACAATCATTGCCTCACCTGTTCCACCCGCCTGGAAGGCACCATCGCGATATGCCCGCCAGTCGTATGTGACTGTATCTCCCGAAACAACAAGGTTGCTTATTTCATACGTCCTGCCCGTTCCCTTGTAAGTCGACTCGATATATGTTTGAAAACTATCCTTACCGGTCATATACAAGGTACCTCTGCATTTTATGTTATCTGTCACCAGCGACATGGCGGTTTCAAAATCCTGACTGTTGACAGCATCCCAAAATCTTTGGACAATATCTGCTGCATTGACGGAGGTTGGGTCTGTATCTTCTGTACCATCGAAGATAACCATACCATCTTTGACAACAGTTAGTCCATTTGTGCCTTGATCGAGCAGATTGGAACCTTGAATCACCTTGTAATCATAGACGATCTTGCCAGCGGTGTTGCGGAAGTTGCTGAGGTCAAAGGTGATGCCATCGGTATTCAAGCCTGCCAGGGATTCTCGGATTGCTTCTGCGCCTTCGTATGTACCGGTGGGATTGATGAAGCGGGCATCGGGAGCAATGAAAGATATGGCAAGGTCAAGGTTTTTGGCGTTGAGCGCTTCATAGTATTTTTGCACAACCCAAATCTGCTCCGCGGATTCGAGACCGTCGAAGATGATCTTCCCGTTGCGGATGTGGGTCACGTTACCACAGCCCTTGTCAATCGAGTTACCATTCTCGAAGACTTCGTAGCAGGAGGTCACGCGGCCGTTACCGGTATTTTCGAAATTGGTTTGGTTGAAGCTCAAGCCTGCTTCCTGTACCACAGCTTTCCATTGGACAGTTGCGGCAGTGCGGTCATACGTGCCAAAGGGGTCGTTCATCACGTAATCTTCAGCGGTCAGGCTCATGGCCTTTTCCACATCTTTGGTGTTGATGATTTCATAGAACTTCTGCACAACCCAGATTTGTTCCGCAGGCTCAAGCCCATCGAAGATGATCTTGCCGTCGCGCACATGAGTCACATTGCCACAGCCCATATCGATGGACTTTCCATTTTCAAAGACTTCATAGCAGGATGTCACACGTCCATCGCCTGTATCGACGAAATTGGTTTGATCAAACGTGAGACCTGCATCCACAACCGCCTGCCATTGAACTTGCGCGGCGGCTCGATCATACGTGCCAAAGGGATCGTTCATCACGTAATCTTCGGCGGTGAGGGTCATGGCTTTCGCCACATCTTTGGTATTGATGATTTCATAGAAGTTTTCGACAACCCTAACAGGGTCTTTACTATCAGTCACTGGTACTGTGGGCGCGCATGCGCCAAGAAGCAGCGTGAAAGCAACAATGAGAGGTAATATAGGGAGCAAATATTTGGTTTTCATGGTTTTAATTCCTTTCGGGTTTGGATGGTTTGGATTTGACAAAGTTTGTTAGTTTGGTTTGGTCATCAACTTTCTCTTCTCTTGCAATCTCAGCCTCCTTTATTTCGATAATCGGCGAGGCATTTTGCGCGGCGGGTAAAACGCCGGTGTTGGAAACAACTGGATGGACGGGATCAGCCTTGGACGAGGGATGAAGCGGGTCATCGTGCCATGAAATCGTCCAGGTGGTGGTCGTCACAACAGTCACTTTACGTTCAATAACGCGGCGCATAACACTCCTTGATTGATGGCTTCAGTGTAGTCAGGCATCGATTACCATATATGACATTTCTTACCAACTTGGGAGTAAACTTGCGAGTGGATGCCCCCTACTGAACCTGTAATCCCACTTGATTCTTTCATTACTTTTGGCGATTTCCTGAAATATTTGCGTCGGCGTGCCCGCCTGACACAGCGCGAGTTATCCATCGCAGTGAAATATAGCGAAGCGCAAATCAGCCGCCTCGAGCAGAACCAGCGCCCGCCAGAGCTTTCCGTATTGGCGGCACTCTTTATTCCAGCCCTTTATATCGAAGATGAACCTGAAACGATTGCGCGCCTGATGGAATTGGCCACCCAGGCGCGTGGAGAATCGTTGCCTACCAGCGGTTCGATCACTTTTTCGCGCTCTGTGCGGCGTGAAATGGAAAACGTTCAGACTATCGAAGAAGATATCCTGAATAATCTCCCGCTGCAGTTGACAAGTTTTGTGGGGCGCAAACGTGAGACATTAGAGATAACAGGCTTGCTTGATAAGGATAACGGGAAAGCCAGACTAATTACACTGACAGGCAGTGGCGGGGCTGGAAAAACGCGATTGGCACTTGAGGTGGGAAATAAACTCAGAGGAAATTATCGAGACGGGATCTGGTTCATCGAACTCGCTTCAATCTCAGACCCGGAGCTGATCCCTCAAGCCCTGGCATCGACTCTGGGAATATCACTCTCGCGGGAGGATGCTCCGCTCGGCGCGCTTGTAAAATATTTGAAGGCGAAGAATATTTTGTTGCTCTTTGACAACTGCGAGCAAATTATTTCGGGGATCGCAAAATTAGCGGAGGAAATTCTACGCTCATGTTCCCAGGTGCAAATTCTGGCAACCAGCCGTGAATTTCTCAATATTCCCGGCGAAGTGCAATTTCGAGTTCCATCTCTTGTACTGCCTGAAGATGGTTTGGTGGATATCAGCGCGCTTTCTCAACTTGAATCGGTTCAGTTATTTGTTGAGCGCGCTCATGCTGTACAGCCATCTTTTGCATTGACAGATGACAATGCCTCTGCCATCGCCCAAATCTGTCGCCGCGTGGATGGGATGCCGTTGGGAATCGAACTCGCCGCGGCGCGGATGACAACATTGTCCGCGCAACAGATCGCTTCGCGCTTGGAGAATAGTTTCCAGTTACTAATTGGAGGAAGAACAAGCATTCCGCGACATGAAACGTTACAGGCAACCATTGATTGGAGCTATGAGTTATTATCGGAACTTGAGCGCGATTTATTGCATATGCTCTCAATCTTTGTAGGCGGCTGGACGCTGGACGCGGCTGAATCAGTTGCGAATGATGAGAACGTACTTGACCTGCTTTCACAGTTAGTGAACAAGTCGCTGGTGGTGGTGGATTTTCAAGCGCGTGGTGAAACCCGCTATCATTTACCGGAGATGGTGCGTGAATATAGCCGCAAACGATTGAGTGAATCAGGGAAACAGGAATCGGTTCAGAGAAGCCATTTTGATTTTTTCTTCCATCTCGCGACAGTTGCAGAATCTGGCTTCAAGACCCGCGAACATCAGGCATGGTTGAAAAGGTTGGATATCGAACGAGACAATGTGCGGATCGCGCTGGGATATGGCATCTCTTCAAAACATTTTGAAGAGACTCTAATGTTCACAGGCACATTATTCTGGTATTGGCAAACTTTAGGCTTCATCAGCGAAGGGCGTTCGCATGTTAGGGAAATATTGACGGCATCTGAGCATGATCCTGCTGTTGCCGCGCGGGCAAAAGCGCTCTGGTGTGCTGGCGCCTTAGCATGGATACAGGGAGATTATGCCGAGGGAAATTCACAACTCAAAGAGAGTGTAAAGCTTTGGCGTAGCCTGGATGACAAACATGGGCTTGCCGTATCCCTGCGCGAGACCGGTATCATTGCAACTTATTCGGGCGAACTGGACCAGGCACAATCGGCTTTGCACGAGAGCATCGACATTTTGCAAGAGATCGATAAAAAATGGGATCTCGCTCTGGCATTCTACAATCACGGTCTCGTCAATGAGGCCCTACTTAACACCCAAATGGCGCGGACAGACTTTGAAGATAGTCGGAGGTTATTCCAAAACCTGAACGAGCCGTGGGGATTATCCGTTTCGCTCTGTGGCCTGGGACGGATCGCCGGGCGACAGGCGGACTATGCTGCCGCACAATCCTATTTGAAAGAATCTTTGGAATTGGTCCAAATACTGGACGATCCCTGGTCGATTGCCAGTGTCCTCTACTTGATGGGAGAAGTATTGCGCATTCAGAATGAAACGGCTCAAGCCATCAAACAATATTTGGACTCTTTGAAACTGAATCAGACTGTGGGCGATAAAGCAATGATCGGTTTCACGATCCACAATATTGGAAAAATCGCCCAACTTCATGCAAATTTTGATAGAGCTGTTTGTTTGTTCAGCGCGGCAAAATCCCTGCGGGAAGATTCTGGGATTACAACTTCCTGGTCACTTACAGATTCTGCGCAATGTGAGGAGGATATCTCTGCTCTTCATAAACTTATGGGAAAAGAAAGCTTTGATTCCGCCTGGGCAAAAGGCCAATCCATGAATACGGATGATGCAATTGAGTACGCTCTAACGTTGTGAACGCATGCCGTAAAAAAAGTGTATTCTGAACAACGAACAGCGCATCTTCGAGATGCGCCGTTCATTAGAGAAGTCGTATCCAACTTGAAGAGGGCTTGAGAATCATTGTGTTTCAATAAGGATAATTAAACCATCCTTGATTTGTAGTGTCTCAACCCCAGAGATCAATAAAGACCCATTCTTATTGTATACCCTCACACTGTAAGTGACCCTGTCTCCTTCCGCTTTCAGGTCGCTGATTTCCACTTGAAAACCTTGCTTGAGATCTGCCTGATAATTGAATTGGAACCGATCTTTACCTGTCAGATAGGCTCCACCCCGTACTTTTATGTCATCTGCGACCAGCGCCATGAGGGCCTCAAGATCGCCTTCATTGTAGGCCTGGTAGAAACTCTGCGCGATGGCAGCGGGATCGACAGGCTCAGGTGTAACTGTAGGAGCGGGTGCAGATGTGGATATAGATGAGGGCTCTGAAGGGAGGGCCGCCGGGGTGGCTGGGGACCCACAAGCTGCCAGGGCCTGCGCCACACAGAGCGTGACGAACAATATGAAAAGTATACGATTTGTGTTCATGGTTTTTCTCCTTCTTCTAAATTTGGATTGGAAGGTTGATGAGCTTTCTTTGGAGTATTTACTGTGTGGGTCACTTCCTCCTCAGTGAGAGAATAACTGGCAGGCAGAGTAATCTGTTCTTCTACAGTTTCATGCCTGTCAGAATCCTCCCAACGAACTAACAGGGTCACAGTTGTAATGGTGCGTACAATTCGCTTGACGATTCGATACATAGAATTCTCAATTCGTTATCTAAAGTTTAGCGGAAAGCAAGTTGTCAAATCTGACTTTTCTTGTCAATAAAATTGCCAATGGGTGTATACTGCTGAAAATTCAGAAGCACTATAATCTTATGGCTGGAAAAGGTAAGTCTGCTTCACCCCTCGGCTTTGATATCTTCGGCGACCTGCTGAAATACCTACGCAAACGCGCCCAATTGACCCAGCGTGAACTTGCCATTGCCGTTGGCTATAGTGAAGCGCACATCACACGCCTTGAAAAGAATCAGCGTCTGCCCGATTTATCAACACTGGCAGCGTTATTTGTCCCGGCGTTAAGCTTGGAGGATGAACCTGATACGATTGCCAGGTTATTGGAACTGGCTGCACTAGCACGTGCAGAAAACCTTCCTTCAAACGGGAACTTGATGGTCCGGCATTCCATCGAAAGGGAGGTTGTAGAAACCTTTGAGGCGAGGGAAATCCCTACGAATTTGCCGCTCCAACTGACAAGCTTTATCGGGCGCGGGCGTGAAATCCAAGAGATTGAGAGCCTGCTTCGGGGAGAAGAAAAGTACAAACTGGTTACCCTCGTTGGCGCCGGCGGCTGCGGCAAGACCCGGCTAGCCTTACAAGTTGCCGGACGAATCATTCACCTGTACCCCGATGGAGCATGGTTTATCGATCTTGCGCCATTGGCTGATCCAAATTTGGTGCCTCGAACAACTGCCTCCACGCTTAGCATCTCAGAAACGCAGGAAGAGCTAATCACAAAAACTATAGTGCGTTTCCTGCAAAGTAAAAAAATACTGCTCCTGTTCGATAACTGTGAACATATACTCGGGTCCGTGTCCGAATTGGCCGAAGCATTGTTGCGCGCCTGTCCACACCTACAGATACTGACAACCACACGCGAAGTTCTCAATGTTCCGGGAGAAAGATCATTCCATGTGCTACCACTTCCCTATCCACCCGAAGGCAAGGACGACAAAAATCGGATCGCAGAGTTTGATTCCGTGCGACTGTTTATTCAACGCGCAAAGAATGTGCAAATCTCATTTGACCTCACGGATGAGAACGCCTCTTACATTGCTCAGGTCTGTCGCCGTTTGGATGGAATTCCCTTGGCGATTGAGCTGGCAGCTGCGCGAATTGGTCTGCTACGCGTCCAGCAAATCGAGTCACAATTGAAAGACCGCTTTAAATTGCTGACAGGCGGCGGAAGGACTCTGCCTCGTCATCAAACTTTACGCGCCATGGTCGATTGGAGTCATGATTTGCTTTCGGAGGATGAATGCCGACTCTTCCGCCGACTTTCGGTCTTTGCGGGCGGATGGATACTCGAGGCAGCTGAGGCTGTGCAATATCATGCCTCGCAAACTTCAACGCTAGATCTTCTTTCGCGACTCATCGATAAATCCTTTATTCTCGTTGAACGTCAACTCGGAAAAGAAGCTCGATACGGCATGCTGGAAACGCTTCGTGAGTATGCCTTTGAAAAGCTTGGAGCCGCCGAAGAAACAACATTTGCGCGTGAGCAGCACTTCCAGTTCTTTCATAATCTTGCACTCCGATCACAATTGTACGGTTCCGAAAAGCAGCTGTGGTTGGATCGTTTGGAAGCAGATTACGATAACATCCGCACGGCGGTGACATGGGCCCTTTCATATCATGACTCTGAAGGCGCGCAACCTTATATCGAATCGACAACGGAATTGATATTAGCGCTCACGGATTTCTTCTGGTTTCGCGGCTTTACTGCCGAGGCGCGCGAATGGATGGATCAATTGCTGGGGATCGAAATGCCTGCCTCTCCTTTACGCGCTTTGCTGCTTCAAAAGTCTGGCTGGTATGCCCGCGTCAGTGGCGACTTCAAGAAAGCGGATATGATTCTCCATCGCGCACTCGGCATGGCAAAAGAGATCGGCGATTGGAATCGGGCTGCTTGGGCACTGATGGACCTTGGTTTGTCTACACGCGACCAGGGAGATAACCCGCAATCGATTCGCTATTTCACAGAGGGATTGACCTTTGCTCGGCAAAGCGGAGAAGACCGGGCAATTGGTGCCTGTTTATACAGTCTTGCAGAAAGTTATGAGCTGCTTAGAGATTTGAATAGGGCTAGAGACCTGTTTGAACAGGGTTTAAGCTTATTTCGAGCGGAGGGCGACAAAACACACATCGCCTGGGGGTTGGAAGGCCTTGCAGGGGCTGCTTATTTAGCAAACGATTTAGTCGGCGCGCTGAAGTTTCATTTGGAAAGTCTAAATATCAAAGTGGAAGTCATGGACAGACTAGGCATCGCTTATTCATTAGAAGGCCTGGCACAGATTGCGGCTGCGGGAGAGGAGACGGAACGCGCCGCTATCTTATGGGGCGCGGCAAATCATCTTCGTGAAACGATGAATATCCCACTTGATCCTTCACGTGCAGAACTTTACACCTCACTTATTCCAAGAACACGCGAGCAAATTGGGGATGTAGCTTTTGAAGAGGCGTGGAAAAGGGGACGGGCCATGACGTTGGAGGAAGCCATTGCATTCGCACTGACTCTGGCCAACAAATAATGATGACATCGTCCACTCCAGCGATTCCGCTAGAATCTTTTCAATCTTTCGGCGACCTGCTGAAATATTTGCGGCGTCGCGCACGGTTGACGCAACGTGATCTCTCGATTGCTGTGGGATATAGCGAAGCGCAGATCAGCCGCCTGGAACAGAACCAGCGTCCGCCGGAGCTGGCAGCGCTAACAGCATTGTTCATTCCAGCCTTGTATTTGGATGATGAACCTGAGATCGTGGCACGCCTGATGGAACTTGCCGTACAGGCTCGCGGAGAGGAACTCCTGCCAGGCGGAGTCATGACGTTTTCGAGTTCAATCCATAAAGAGATTAAAGAATCAATTCAAGTCGAGGAGGAAACGCAAAATAATCTTCCCCTGCAGTTGACGAGTTTCATCGGGCGCGAGCGCGAGATTTCTGAAATAAAAAATTTACTTGACCCTGTAAATGGAAAAGCCAGGCTGGTCACATTGACAGGCAGTGGCGGCTGCGGAAAAACACGTCTGTCCATCGAAGTTGCAAGGCAGCTAGTAGAGAGCTATCGTGATGGAGTCTGGTTCATCGAACTTGCCTCTATTTCTGATCCAGCCCACGTATTGCAGACGGTAACTGTGACTCTGGGAATACATAAGGCACAGGGAGATTCTCCTAGAAATGCACTCACAAAATCTCTGGGGGCAAAACAAATTCTGCTGATCTTTGATAACTGTGAACAGATCATTTCTTCAGCCGCGCAACTTGCAGAGGAAATCCTGAGGACCTGCCCACAGGTGCATATCCTTGCAACAAGTCGGGAGATTCTTAATATATCTGGCGAAGTGAGATTCCGTGTTCCTTCTCTATCAATACCGCAGAGCGATTCTCTGAATGACGATGTCACATTTCAATTTGAATCAGTCAAGCTATTTGTTGAACGTGCTCAGGCAGTGTTGCCGTCTTTTACTTTGAACAACGAAAATGCATTCTCGGTCATACAGATATGCAACCGCGTCGACGGGATGCCATTGGCGATTGAACTTGCCGCCGCGCGTATAGCGGTATTATCGGTTGAACAGATTGCGACGCGTCTGGATAACAGTTTCCAAT
>Ga0070699_100003147_pt1 | contig 14603 bp, 19 predicted proteins | sample KBSK1503metaG_FD_65473 | JGI IMG/M metagenome (GOLD analysis project Ga0070699, IMG submission 65473) | Corn, switchgrass and miscanthus rhizosphere microbial communities from Kellogg Biological Station, Michigan, USA - KBS K1-50-3 metaG | ecosystem: Host-associated > Plants > Roots >...
GGTACTCGTCTCGGAAGAGCTGCACTGTAGTCTGCCAGCTCGTGATCTTAATCACGCCGGCCTTCATGAACACTCCCGCGACCGCCAGCCGGAACAGCAGCTGATGAAAGGCGAGCGGGACCCGCCCGAGCGCCTCCCGCACGAGACCGATGCGCCCTCGAGCTCCTGGCATCGTCTCCGCATATGCGGCTCGTGTTGCCATCACGTCGTCTCCTGCGTTGAGGTTGAGGACTCGAAGCCCACCACCATTCCCTCGCCGAACAATTCGAAGAGGGCGGCGCCGAAGTCGACGCCCGAGTCGACGGCGCTCGCCGCCGCCGCGTCCCCGAGAGAGCCGCCCTCGAGGAGGGCACGGCGAAGCGTGAAGGCGGCGGCATCGAGCCGCCGGAGGACCACGTCATCACCGCTCCGACGCACCTCCAGACACGCGCTTCCGGCTCCGAGATCCACGATACCCGCGGGCTCGCGATCGGGCTGGTTAGCCCGCCAGATCAGGTCGACTGGCCAGGGCGACGCGTGCAGGGAGAGCGAGGGGTGGAGCCGCAGTCGCAGCCCGGGCAACCTCACGGCGGGGATTTCCCCCAACGCGGCCACGGCCAGCGCCGGCAGGTCGTCGGCGTGCAGCGCCACGCTGGCGGCCCACTCCAGGCGCGCCACGTCCGGCAGGTAGGCGAGATCCCGGCACGGTGGGAAGCCTTCGAGGAAGCTCGGAAAAGTCTCGCCGTACTCGAACAGGCACGGGCCGGACGGGGGGTGACTGCGGATGTACCGGTCGGCCGCGTATCCGAAGAACCGCTCGTCGACCAGGCGGCAGATGACGGGGTACGTTGCTTTGAGCACCTCGGTCAGGCTGTCGAGCACGTGGTTGCGATAGATCTGGAGCCGAGCGGCGGGCGGCAGGCCGTCGCCCTCGATCGCGTGGGCCAGCGCACCGGCGTCACCGGTCAGGATGGCCGCCCCGAAGGCCCGCTGGAGCTCAGGCAGCGCGAGCATTGGTCTTATCGGAGCGCGCCGGCGCGAGCCAGCGATCTGCGGCCTGGGCCTCGTCGAGCAGGACCTCGAGCGCGGGGAGGTTCGTGTCCCACTCGACGAGGGTCGGAGCCGGCCCGAAGCGAGCCAGAGCCCGGCCGAAGAGTACCCAGACCGGCTCGGCCACTCGGGAGCCGTGATCGTCGATCAGCACGGGGCGCCCCTCCGCCTCGTTGACGCTGTGGCCGGCGAGGTGGATCTCGCCGACGGTGCCGGGCGGCAGCGCGTCCACGTACGCGTTCGGGTCGAGCCCGAGATTCTCGCAGGTGACGTAGATGTTGTTCACGTCGCACAGCAGGCCGCAGCCGGTGCGCCGGGCCAGCTCGGCGAGGAACTCGGGCTCGGGGATGCACGAGTGGCTGAAGCGCAGATAGCTCGACGGGTTCTCGACCAGAAGCCGTCGGCCGAGTGCCTCCTGGGCCCGGTCCACGTGGCGGCAGAGCAGGGCGAGCGTCTCCTCCCGGTAGGGTAGCGGAAGCAGGTGGTTCAGGTAGACGCCGCCGACGACGCTCCACGAGAGGTGCTCAGAAACCAGAAACGGGTCGAGCCGCTCAACGAGCCGCCTCAGGCGATCGAGATGGCGCTCGTCGAGCCCCTCCGCGCTCCCGAGCGAGAGGCCGACTGCGTGGAGCGCGATCGGATAGTCTCGCCGGACCGTCTCGAGCGGCCGGAGCGCTGGCCCGCCGCCCAGGTAATTCTCGGCGTGGACCTCGAACCAGGGAACAGCCGGATGCGTGGCCATGACCTCGGCGACGTGCGGCGCTCGCAGGCCGATCCCGGCCCGCGCCGGCGGCCTCGAGGAGTTACCGTCGGCCAAGGTCATGACCACGTCCGGCTGCCTGGCCGGTCAGCCGCGGCTCGGCTGGAGGCTGCCGCCTACGACGCGGTCGCACGACCCCTTCGGGATGTAGATCCAGGCATCGCCCTGGCTGTCGCGCTTCGAGGTCCCGGCGCAAGACGAGGTGTTCGTCTTGCAGTCGTTCTTCCCGGCCTTGGCGATGCCGTAGCACTTCTCGGCCTCGAACTTGGGCGCGGGCGCCGGGCCACTGTGGGCGACGGAAATCAAAGACATCGACAGCGCGGTGGCTACCCCTGACATTACCAGTAGACGCGTCTTCGTCATCGACGATCCCTCCTCCGTTTAGGTTAATTGACGTACGCAGGACGTAAGACACACGGTCCGCTCGAGGAGGTTCCCGGGCGCGCCCTCACCCCCGCCGGCGGCTCGGCCCGGCCTTCTCGACCTCGAGCCAGGCACGCAGCGTCTCCGCCACGCTCCAGGCCTGGGCGATGCATCCGCGGGGAGCAAAGGGCGCATCGCCGTCGAAGATCTCCGCGATGCTGCCCACTCCGTAATTACCGAGGTAGTGAGCCATCGGCTCGAGAAACCCGAGCGCGGCCTGGCGGTCGCCGTAGACTCGGAAGTGAGCGAGCGCGAAGGGACCGAGCAGCCACGCCCAGACGGTCCCCTGGTGGTAGGCGCCGTCTCGCTCGCGTGGGCCTCCGATATAGCGCCCCTGGTATTGCGGATCCCCGGGGGCGAGGCTCCGGAGCCCGTGCGACGTCAGCAGGCGCCGGGCGCAGGCCTCGACGACGCGCTTCTGGCGCTCGGGCCCGAGCGGGCTCGCCGGGAGGGAGACAGCGAAAATCTGGTTGGGGCGAAGCGACGCGTCATCGCCCCCCGGTCCGTCGATGACGTCGTAGCAGTAGCCGGCCGCCTCGTTCCAGAAGCGACCGAACCCCGCGCGCACCCGGGCGAGCAGCGAGTCCCACGGCTCGACGGGCCGGCCCAGCCGCTCGGCGAACCCCCGCATCGCCGCGAGCGCGTTGTACCAGAGGGCGTTGACCTCGACGGCCTTGCCCGTCCGCGGGGTAACGACCCAGTCGCCGACTTTGGCGTCCATCCAGGTGAGCTGCACGCCCGCCTCGCCCGCCCGCACGAGCCCGTCGGCGGGATCCTCGGCGATGCCGTACCGCGTTCCCTGCCGATAGGCGCGCACGATCGCCTCGAGCACCGGGTAGAGCCCGGCGAGCGTCTCCTCGTCCTTGCTCGAGGCGACGTACGCCCGAACCGCCTCGACATACCAGAGCGCGGCGTCGACCGTGTTGTACTCCGGTGCCTCGCCGGCGTCGGGAAAGCGGTTGGGAAGCATTCCCCGGTCGGTAAACCGGGCGAAGGTCGTCAGGATCTTCCGCGCGAGCTCGGGGCGGCCCGTCGCCAGCGTGAGCCCGGGCAGGCTCACCATGGTGTCGCGGCCCCAATCGCCGAACCAGTGGTAGCCCGCGATCACCGACGCGCCATCGGGGTCGCCGGGCAGCGGACGTCGGACCATGAACTGGTCCGCCGCCAGCGCCAGCTGGCTGACCCACGCGGCCGCCGGTTGCGCGTGCATGTCGCGCCAGCGCGCGAGCACGTCCGCCTCGTGGGCCAAGCGGCGGTGCCACGCCGCATCGCCGTCGAGCGTGGTCGGCTCCTCCGCCGACAGCACCAGGGTCCAGGGCCTCCCGGGCTCCAGGGTCGCTCTGAACGTGGCCGCGTGAAGATGGTCCTCGCGCGCGTCGAGCCCGCGCTCCTCTTCGCGTACGAGCCGGAACCCCTCGTACCAGGTGTGGGCCGGCGTCGCCTCCGCTCGCTCCGCCAGCAGCTCGAAGGGCCGCGCGCCGTCGAAGGCGACGACGCGGACACCGTGCGCGACCGGCTCGACCCGCATCCGCCACCCTCCGCCCCGTGTCGCGCCGTGGTAGTCACGATAGTTGACGAGGGCCTTGAGCGTGAGCGCCAGTGGTCCTCGGGCCCGCTTCCACTCGTAGCGGACGTAGGTGATGTTGGCCCCCTGCTCCATCCAGATCCGTTTCTCGAGCTGGGCATCGGCGATGGCGTAGGTCCAGACGGGCGTCGTGCCTTCGAGCCGGAAGCGCTCGATCTCCCGGTAGCCCTGCGGATCGATGCTCCCGTCGCTCCAGCGGTCGGCGAAAAGGGCCCGGGGCTCGCCGTCGTACGCAGCCTCCTCCTCGACCTTGGAGACCAGGAGCGTCCGGCCGAGTGGAGGGGCGAGCGCGGCGATCAGGAGACCGTGATAGCGCCGGGTCAGGACAGACGAGACGGTGCCGGAGGCGAAGCCCCCGATGCCGTTGGTGCAAAGCCACTCCCGCGACTCGGCCGTGGCCAGGTCGCGCGAGAGCTCACGGCCCCAGTCGAGCATCGCCGGGCGCTCTCTGGGTGGACTGACGCTTCATGTCGGCGCCTCCCGTCAGGCTCGCTGCATGCCCGGGCCTGTTTCGCAGTAGGACACCGGCGGCCGATCGCCCGATTCCCGGCGCGGCTTCGCGCCCCCCGGGGCCTTCGGATGGCATGGCGGCCCGGGGCGGGACTGCAAGAGGGGGGAAGCGTCCCTCCAGGCCCCTCGAAGGCGTGGAGGGCCCGGAGGGAACGGGTTTGGTGGAGGCGGCGGGAATTGAACCCGCGTCCGGAAACCCTCGGCGACAGGCGTCTACATCAATAGCCGGCTTTCTTTTGCTGTCGCCACCCGACACTCCAACCGGCTGGATTTCCGGGCGGCCAGCCTCTACGAGTCTCGCTCCTCACCCCGAGACAAGGCTTGGAGCCAGCCGCCAGAATATGACGCCCTGACCCAGGCCCTGTCGGCTCGACCTGGAGGACGCTGACGGGTGTTAGGCCGCCAGAGCTAGCTGTGTGTTGGCAGCTATACCGTTCTCTCTTATTAACGAGGGGAGAGAAACCTCGCGATGCAGCCTGTGCTTCACTGATCCCCGTCGAAACCGGTCGCCCCCGTTCACACCCTCCCTGGCGGCGCCCTACCCTCGGGCGCGCGCCCGCATCGCCTTGTCCATCTCGCGCCGAGTTTCCCGCTCGCGGAGCACGGCGCGCTTGTCGTGGAGCTTCCGTCCGCGCGCGAGCCCGACCTCAAGCTTGGCGCGGCCCTCCTTGAAGTATAGACGAAGCGGCACGATGGTCAATCCGCGCTCAGCCGTCTTGCCGATGAGGCGCTGCAGCTCGCGCCGATGCAGGAGGAGCTTCCGACGGCGCTCGGGGTCGTGATTGGCGTCGCTCCCGTGGTGGTAAGGACTCACGTGGCAGCCGACGAGCCACGCCTCCCCGTTCTGGAGGGCGACGTAGCTGTCCTTGAAGTTGACCTGGCCCTCCCGGATGGACTTCACCTCGGTCCCGCGCAGGACGAGCCCGGCTTCGAAGGTCTCGAGGACCTCGAACTCGCGCCGGGCCTTTCGATTCGTCGCGACGACCTTCTCGATTCCCACCGGGGCTCCTTGACTTGACTCGACTTGTCGCTATGATACTCGGGCAGACTCGGGCCGAAGTGGCGGAATTGGCAGACGCGCTAGATTCAGGGTCTAGTGCCCGCAAGGGTGTCGGGGTTCGAGTCCCCGCTTCGGCACCAAATCCAACAACGAGTCAGGCAGCCACCCTCCCGAGACGCTACCCCACTCACGAGTCTTAGCGCTGACTGTGTGCTGAACGGGGACGGCTGAAGACGTCTTCTCGATCTCGGCGCGCCCGGCGCCTCAGATCCTCGATCGGATCGGCTTCTGTGTGACTTCCCTCAACGGGCCATCCCGGTCCCATGGCTCTCCGCATCCCCGAGGCTTTCAAGTTGCCGTCGCAGCCAGTCCTCGGCCGCCACGTCACGATCCCGGGACCGAAGATCGAGTCCCACCCGTCCCGCCTCGAGCTCCCGCCTCGCCGCCGAGACGTGTCTGAGCAGGCGCGCCATGGCCACCGCAATTATGGGGAGCGAATATTGCAAGTGCTCGATGACTTGAGGACGCTGGCCTGCCCAGGCCTCGTCGCACGCCTGCTCGAGCTCCTGCAGGCGCGCCGCTCCGTCGGTTTGCCACTCGTTGATGGCGTTCCACGCGTCCTCCAACTTGGCGCGCAGTTCGAGTAGCTCGTCGTTCGGATCCTGCTGATCCTCCGGGCTCGACCCTGGTTCGCTGAACATTGGGCTGTTTCCTCTTCTACGCCGTCGGCGGCGACGGGATTGGTGCTACCCCCGGAGTACGGGCGTGGTGGTTCTCGCTGCTCGCCTTCCACCGAGCAACGACAGTGCCAGCGGGCACAACAGGCTGTGATAACGAGACCTTTCGTTGAAGCCGTCCGATCGCTCGCGCGTCTCGCTGTCGCTGCTGAACCAAGGTGGCATGCCAGCTGGGCTCGTAGTTGACAACCAGTCTCTTTCCGGTGCAGCTCGCCCCACCGGGCGGCCGCGCCAAGAGCAAGACGTGGCTGCTGAGCTGCCCTTGCGGAAACTGTTTGGAGCTTGTGCTGACTGTGTGCTGAACTGCGAAGAAGTCGTGGGGATCAGCGAGTTCCGCAACCCCGCCCGTCCGATTCAGGGTCGAGTGCCCGTAAGGGTGCCGGGCCGGTCAGAACCAAGACGCAAGGAATCCATCGGCCGTAGTCGACGCGGTGCCGCGCCCGCCCCGTGCCGGTGAGGGCGTGCTGGAATGAGCGAGGCGCTTCGGGCGTTCGTGGACGAGCTGACCACGATGATCTCTGAGGGGACTCCTGTCGAGCGAATCGTGAGGAGAGTTCGGGCCGCGGTTCCCACTCAGTCCCTCCCGCGGCTCCGGGAACATCTCGCCATCACACTCGCCGCCGTGGTGACGGACACGGCCGACACGGAATCCTTCCGCCAGACGCATCCCGAACTCGAAGGGCTCCTGGGCCTCCTCTTGACCTCCGGCACCAAGAATCTGGATCAGTTCGCCCTCGACCAGGCGCAATACGCACGGCAGCTCGCCCGCGTGCTGTTGGAGCTCTACGGGTCGGATCCGAGTCGGAGGTAGAAGAAACGATCGCTCCCGCTAAGTCCGCATCAGAAAAGCCCTAGCGGAGATCCAGACCAGCCAAATTCCCTCTTCGGCACTGGTCGCCGCATGATCAGCGTTCGCAAATGCGGGTCCGAGGGGTACCATGAACACCTGGACGTGGCTCCGCCAACTGAGCCGCGCAAGGAGGCGTCATGGCTAAGCAGCTGAGGTGTGGCGATCTGATGCCTGGATGCAACTTCGTCGCGGAGGGTAAGGATGTCAGCGAGGTCATGGCGAAGGCAGCGGCGCACGCCAAGAAGGACCACGGCATGATGGCGATCCCGCCGGAGGTCGCGAAGAAGGCGCAGGCCGCGATCAGGGACAAGTAGCCCCCGGGGCGAGAGCCGGAATCAGCGGGGCGCGCGCTCGCTGCGAGGCTCGCGGGCGCGCTCCCCCTGGCGCCGGGGCGGCATGTTGCGCCAGCGCTCCTGCAGTTGCTGGCGTTGCTCTGGCGTCATCTTCTGCCAGCGCTGGCGAAGTTGGGCCCGCTCCTCCGGGCTCAGCCGCTGCCAGTGCTCATAGTTTTGCATGATCCGCTGCCGCTCCGCGGGGGGGAGCGCCTGGAAGCGCTCGAAGCGCTGGAGGATCCGCTCGCGGCGCTCGGGCGGCATGTGCTGGAAGCGCTCGTAGGTCTGCTGGAGCTCTTGCCTCCTCGCCTCCGGCAGCGCGTTCCACCGCTTGAGGTCCTCGAGCACCCTCTCCCTCCCCGAGGGTGACATCTGCCGGAAGCGCTGGAAGTTCTCGCGCGCGGCCTGGCGCTCGGCGGGGGGCATCGCCTTCCACTGCCGAAAGTTCTCCAGCACGCGCTGCCGCTCCTCGGGTGAGAGCTGCTTCCACCGCTCGCGATTCCGCTCGACCACCACGCGCTCGTCGGGGCTCAGGCGATCGAGCCCCGGGGGCTGCGGTTCCTGTCCCCAGGCGGCTTCGAGGGCGCCCGCCATGAGAAGCGCGAGGGCAACGAGGAGCCCGAGCCCGCGCGCGCTCATTGCGGCTTCGCCTCTCCACTCGCCGGGACGGCCGGAGCCGGGGACTCGAACAGGCGCAGGCGCTCCAGCAGGCGGAGCCGCTCGATCAGCGGCATCTCCTTCAGCAGATCTCGCTGGGTCGCGAGATCCGTCTCCTTGAGGAGATCCAGGTCGAGCAGCACCTCCGCGTCTGGCGGCATATCCTTCGGCGGCGTCGGCGGCTCGGCCGGGGCCTGGCGCGACGGAACGATGGCGGCGAGGCCCAGGACGGCGAGCGCCAACCACGACCGATTCCGCACCGGTCAGCTTTCGCTCGTCGCCGACAGCCTGTCGAGCTGTTGAATCACGTCGAGATCCTCGAAGAGATCCAGGCGCTCCACGACCTCGTACCGCTGGAGCAGGCCGAGCCGCCGACCGAGCATCATCTCCTCGAACGCGACCGTGTCGGGCTTGACGATGATCCGGTGGCTCCCGCCTTGGACCGCGAGCAGTACGAGCACGCCGACCAGCGCCGCGCCGAGCGCCGCCGGCACCGGGCGCAGCCACCGCCAAGTCTCTGCCGGGCGCGGCGGCCGTCGCTCGATCCGCTCCCGCACCTCGGCGCGGTAGCGATCCCAGTGCACCGCGGGCGCCGGGGGCGCCGACCTGCCGAGGTCGGCCAGGAGCGCTCGATAGCCTTCGATCGTGTCACGACAACGGGCGCACACCGCGAGGTGGCCGTCGACCCGCTTCCGGTCGAGCGAAGCGAGCTCGCCCCGGAGGTAGGGGATCAAGTCGCGCTCAGGATGTCGTCCCTGCATCTCTGATTACCCGCCTCCCGGGGACGGCCTGAAACCGCCCCCGGGGCGCCGGTAGAGCCTCTTCGAGATCCTACTTCTGGTGCCGGATGTCTTGCCGGCGATCGCGACGATCCTGGCGGAGGTCCCGCCGATCTTCCCGAATGTCCCTGGTATCCTGCCGCACGTCCTGCGCACCGGCGAAGGGCGCCCCCACGGCCGCGGCCAGTGTACCGCCCGTCAGCATCGCGACCAGTCGCTTCATCGGGCTCCCTCCTCCGACGAGAATGACCTTCTTGTTCGGTCTGACGGGAGGGGTGCCGGCTTCGTTTACAGCGGATTCGAGCCGAGGGCAGGCCTGGACCGCCCGCGCCGGGCGCCGAGGCCCGGAAAGGTCACCGTGGCCGGGCGGTTCTAATCTCGTCGAGGCTGACCCGCCGACCGAGCCGGGACGACTGCGCGGCGGCCTCGACCACCTCGAGCGCCCGCACCCCTGCCTCGACGTCGACGGGCGGCGAGATTCTCCGGGCCACGCAGTCGAGGAACGCGCCGAGCTCACGCCGGAGTGGCTCGTCCCCCGACACCTTGAGCTCCTCGACGCCCGTCTCGACCGCTTCCCACGCGTCGCCGCGCCGGCGATGCTCTCCCGCGTGGGCGGTGACGATCGTCTGGCCGAAGTCTGCGACCAGACTGCCCCGCTCGCCGACGATCACGCACTCGCGGTGCGTCCCCGGGACGAAGTAGCCGGCTTCGACGACGACGGGTGTCTCGCCATACTCGACCGTCGAGAACGACAGATCGTCCAGCCCGCGGCCGAGGTAGTCGCGTACGACCGCGGTCGCCGCGGTGGCGTCCCGGCCGAGCAGGAATGCGAACAGGTCGAAGTAGTGGATCGCGTCGGTCTGCGTGACGCCCACATCGGTGCGGGGCCGCTTGAACCCCGCGAACCGCCCGGTCGCATAGCGCACGGCGCCGATGCGATCGCTGGCGAGGGCCGAGCGGAGGCACTCGGTCACGGGATGGAACCGGAAGATGTGCCCGACCTGGATCAGGCGCTTGGCGGCGCCCGCGCGCTCGGCGAGGGCCCACGCTTCGGCGAGGGTGTGCGTCACCGGCTTTTCGATGAAACAATCCCGGCCCGCCGCGAGACACTCGGTCGCCTGCGCCAGATGACTGTCGGCCGGAGTGACGATGTCGACGCCGTCCACCTGATCGAGGGCCGCGCGATGGTCCAGGAGGGCCCGCGCCGGCGGCACCCCCTGCCCGACCGCCCACGCGAGCCGCTCGGGCGAGACGTCGGCCACCCACACGTCGGCGCCCAGCTCACGAAGGACGCGCAGGTGCTTTTCGCCCCAGCGGCCGAGGCCGATCAGAAGGATCCGCATGGACGCTTACTCGCGGGACGGATCGCCGCCGAGGTCCTCGGCGATGTCGTAGCGGAGGATCCGATCCTTCATCCAGCGGACCACGAGGAGATCCTTGAACGCCGCGACGGCGCGGTTGCCGATCCCGTACTTGGACTGACCGAACCGACGGGGACGGTGATTGACGGGGACTTCGAGGACACGATACCCGCGCAGCCGGAGCAGCGTCGGAATGAACCGGTGAAAACCCCGGTAGAGCACGAGGCTTCGAAGGCATTCTCGCCGGAAGGCCCGGTACGTGCAGCCGCTGTCCCGGACGCTCTCGTCGCTCATCCGGTTGCGGATGCCGTTGGCGATCCACGACGACGCGCGCCGGATCAGGGGGTCGTCCCGTTTCACGCGCCATCCGGTCACGGCGTCCCATTGCTCGAGGTGGCTGATCAGGAGGGGCAGGTCGTGAGGGTCGTTCTGCAGGTCGGCGTCCATCGTGACCACCCAGCGGCCGCGCGCGCCCTTGAAGCCCGCGTCGGTGGCCGCGGTCTCCCCGGAGTTGACCTTGAGGCGGATGAGCCGCACGCGCGGGTCGGCGTCCCGGAAGCCTCGGATGATCTCGGCGCTCCGATCGCGGCTGCCGTCGTCGATGAAGAGAACCTCGAACCTGAGCCCGAGTGGCTCGAGTACGCTCCGGAGCTCCGGCCACAGGAGGGGAAGATTCTCCTCCTCGTTGTAGACGGGGATGACGACCGACAGGTCAAGCATCGGCCGGTCCGTCCGCCGCGCGGGGGTGGGTCCCCTGCCACTCGGGCGCGCCCGGGAGCGACACGCCGAGGCGGTCGAGCGCCCGCGCCAGCGTGTGCGCGATGACGTCCTCGAGGTCCTTGGGCCGGTGGTAGAAGGCCGGCACCGGCGGCAGCAGAATGGCGCCCATCTCGGCGAGCGCGAGCATGCAGCGGAGGTGTCCGGCGTGGAGCGGCGTCTCGCGGATCAGCATGACCAGCGGCCGGCCTTCCTTCAGCGTGACGTCGGCCGCGCGCGCGATGAGGGTGTCGGAGCGGCAGTAGGCCACGGCCGACGCGGTCTTGATGCTGCACGGCGTGATCACCATCCCGGCCGTGCGAAACGTCCCCGACGCGAGCGACGCGCCGATGTCACGGTTATCGTGGACACGGTGCGCGAGCGCCTCGACGTCCCGGAGCGCGTAGTCCGTCTCCTCGAGGATTGTGCGCTTGCCGGGGGCGGACACGATCAGGTGCGTCTCGATCTCCGGCAGCCCGCGCAGCCGCTCGAGCAGCCGGATGCCGTAGATCACGCCGGTCGCGCCGGTGATCGCGACGACGAGCCGTTTCACAGGCGGAACCGGCGGCGGAGAACTTCCTCGCGGGTCTTCTGGTAGAGCACCTCCCACTCGCGACTGCCCTCCGGCGCCGGACGGGCGTAGGAGGAGAGCGTGCGGCGCACCTCGGTGTCGATCGTTTCTTCGAGCTTGGCCTCGTCGGAGAGCGCCCGCATGACCTCGATCCGAAGCTCGTCGGGGGCCTTGACCGTGACGCCCTCCACCCCCCCGAGCTCCTTCACGATCATGTCCGCCAGGTAGAAAATCCGCTCCCGGCTCATCCGCATCAGAGGATGAACCCTCGCTCCCGCGCGAGCTTCTCGCGGACCTTGCCGAGCAGCTGGCGGTAGTCCGCGGACGATTCACGGATCTGCTTGGCGTGGTCGAGCAAGAGCTTGCGGGCGTCGGCGTCGAGCTGTTCCTCCGCGTGGAGGTTTTCGACGATCACCCGACGCACCGCCGCGCGCGCGGCGGGCTCGTCCTTGAGGTCAATCTGCTTCTTCTGCACGAGCCGCTTGAGCACGGCACCGGCGACGCGGTCCGCGATTTCGTCCCGTCGTGCCATACGCGGTCCAGACTATACGCCGCCGACGCAACGTGTCAAGAAACCGCGGGGAGCGACACCGTGAACCGGCTGCCGGCGCCGAGCGCACTCTCCACGCGGATCGCGCCGCCGCTGGCCTCGACGAGCGCCTTGACCAGGGCCAGGCCCAGCCCGAGACCGCGGGCCGCGCGGTCGCGACCCGGAACGCGGTAGTACCGGTCGAAGATGTGCGCCAGAGCGTCAGCGGGAATTCCTTCCCCCTCGTCTTCCACGGTGATCTCCACCCGACCGCGGGGCGCCGGCGTCGCCGCGAGGCGGATCTCGCTCTCCGCCGGTGAGTACTTCACCGCGTTGGATACCAGATTGGTCAGGATCCGCTCGAGCGCGTCGGGGTCGACCAGCAAGCGTGGGAGGCCGGCCGCCGCCTGGACGCTGAACCGTCGGCGCGCGCCCTGGGCCCCGAAGGCGTCGACCTGGGCCGTCAGCATCGGCTCGACGGCGACAGCGATCGGGCGCAACGCCAGCTCCTGCCCGCGCTCGATGCGCGCGAGGTCGAGCAGGTTGTCGAGGATCCGGCCCAGTCGTTCGGCCTCGCTGTGGATCACCGAAATGAATCGGCGCCCCTCCTCTTCGCCGTACCGCCGCCGCAGCAAGAGCTCGCTGAAGCCGCGCAGCGAGGTCAGCGGCGTCCTGAGCTCGTGCGACGCGACCGAGACGAGCTCGGACTTCGCGCGGTCGAGCTCGCGGAGCCGGCGCGTCGCCGCCGCAATCTTCTGCTGGAGCTCATCCTTCAGGCCCGCATTCTCGAGGGCGAGCGCGATCTGGACGCCGAGGGTCTCGAAAGCGGCCCGGTCATCCCGGGAGAAGCCGGCGGCACGCTCGGCCCCGGCGACGCCGAGAACGAGGCCGCCAGAGACCAACGGCACGACGAGGACGCGCCGAGGCCGCCCCGCCACGCGCGCGCCCGGCGCGTCGGGCAGGTAGAAGCTTCGTGCTTCGACGGCCGCCCGGGCCCCTGCCGTGCCGGCCCGGAGCCACCGTACGCCGCTGGCGCCGAGCCAGCCGTCTTCTCGCCGCACCACCACCTCCACCCGCTCGGCCCGCAGGAATCGCTCGAGCGCACGGTCGATCTCGACGAGGCGCTCCGCCAGGGGGTGCGGCTGGCCCAACGTCCGCTGGAGGGACAGCACGGTCTCGTATCGCTCGCGCTGACGGCGGGCCCGGTCGGCCAGCGACCCCGCGAGCCCGCCGACCAGCAGCACGAGCCCGAGCGTGACGATCGCCTCCACGGCGCCCGCGTCCAGGCCCCACGTCTCGATCGCCTCGAGCAGGAACGGCGCCTCGAGAAAGGCGGCGAGCGCCGCCGTCCCCAGGCCGCCACCGAGCCCGAACCGCAACGCCGCCCAGACCGCCGGGACCGTGTAGAGATGGCGCAACGGCGAGCCCGGGCCTGCGTCTCGCCAGATGATCGCCGCGGTGGTCGCGACCACGAAACCGACGAGCCCCACCCACTCCCCGGCGGCCCGCCCGGAGCGCCCGCCGCGGGTCACCACCACCCGCGGACCGCGCGATAGCAGGCGAAGAACCCCATCGCCGCGAGCGCCCCCGGCAGCACGCTGCCCGATCGCCAGAAGAGCGCGCAGCCCGCCACGCTCAAGACGCTCAGGTAGAAGACGGCGGCCACGACCGTTTCGACGGCGCGCGGCAGCGCCGGGTCGACAAGATAACGGAGGAGCGCCGCGGCGGTAGCGAGCGCCGCTGCCGGAAGAAACGGCCAGCGTCGCTGGGCGCGGTTGAAGACGACGCCTCGGAAGAAGCTCTCGGCCGACGGCACGTTGGCACCGAGGTCGTAGGCGATCGCGACCAAGTAATGCTCGAGCGGGACGGCCCGGATCTCGTAGCCGAAGGTCCGGCTCGCCGAGAGCAGCAGATGCCCCCCGAGCGCCAGACCGACGCCGGCGCCGAGGAGCACCGTCAGGCCGTCCGGCGGCGCGCAGAGCCCGACCCCAGCGAGCGCCGGCTCCCTCCTGGCGATCGCCGTCAGCGCCAGGGGGACCGTGAGATAGAGGCAGGCACCCCAGGCGCTCCAGGCGGTGGCGGCCGCCGCTGCCGCCAGGAGCGCGAGCAGGAGCCCCGCATGCCAGCGCCACCGTCGATCAGCAGCCCCGAGAGCCGCGGTGAGAAGCGCCCCGTGCGCCGCCGGGACGCCGACGCTACGCGCGACGCGCCCGCCTACCCACCCCGAGCGCTCGGCGAGCCATGCGAGCGCGAGAACACCGGCGAGCGCCGCCGCCGGAAGCACGACCAGACGGGGACGCGCGGCTGGCGCGGCGGCGGGGTCAAGCGGCACATCGAGCGGCAAGGAACGTCTCGACGAGTTCGGCATCGAGCGTGCGACCTGCCTGGCGCTCGACCTCGCTGACGGCCGCCTCCAGCGGCAGCGCGACCCGATACGGGCGGTCGGAGGTCAAGGCGTCGAAGACGTCGGCGACCGCAACGATGCGTGCGCCCACCGGAATCCGGGCACCGGTCAGCCGATCAGGGTAGCCGCTCCCGTCCCAGCGCTCGTGATGATGCCGGATGATCGCGGCTCCCTCGGCGAAGAAGTCGAAGGGCGCCACGATCCGGGCGCCGATCTCCGGATGCTCCCGCATGACCTGCCATTCGTCCGCCGACAGTGGCCCCATCTTCCTCAGCACCACCTCGGGCACGCCGATCTTGCCGATGTCGTGGAGCCGGCCC
>Ga0070699_100003148_pt1 | contig 14601 bp, 14 predicted proteins | sample KBSK1503metaG_FD_65473 | JGI IMG/M metagenome (GOLD analysis project Ga0070699, IMG submission 65473) | Corn, switchgrass and miscanthus rhizosphere microbial communities from Kellogg Biological Station, Michigan, USA - KBS K1-50-3 metaG | ecosystem: Host-associated > Plants > Roots >...
GCCTCGATCTCGTTCATCAGCTTCATGGCTTCGATGATGCAGAGGATCTGCCCTTCTTTGATCACGTCGCCCTCGCGGACGTACGGATCCGCGCCGGGCGCGGTGGCGCGGTAGAAGGTGCCGACCATCGGCGCTTCGATCGTGACATGCCCCGGCGCCGCCGCCTCGGCGCCCTCGGATTTCGAGGCCGCGGTGGCCGCCGCCGCCGCGGGAGCCGCCGAGAGCGGCGGGGCCGCCGCCGGCGGCGCCGGACTTCGCTCGAGGCGGATGCGAACAGCGCCCCAGTGCGCAGACACGGCCGAAAGCCCGTACTCGTCGAGCAACGCCGCCAACTCGCGGATGCGATCGAGCGGGTCGCCCTTCGTTGCGTCGTTCCGTCGTTTTGGCATGCGCTCAGCCCGCGGCCGCGACCCGCGCCAGGTACTCGCCCGTGCGCGTGTCGATCCGGATGATGTCGCCCTCGTTCAGGAACAGGGGGACCTGGACGGCGGCGCCGGTTTCCAGGGTGGCGGGCTTGGTCCCGCCCTGGGCGGTGTCCCCGCGGACGCCGGGCTCCGTCTTCGAGATCACGAGGTCGACGAAGTTCGGCAGCTCGACGGCGGTGGGGGAGCCGTCGATGTAGAGCACGTCGACCTCGGTGTTCTCCTTCAGGAACTCGCGGGCATCCCCGACCTCGTCCTCCGACAGCGAGACCTGGTCGTAGGTCTCCGTGTCCATGAAGTGGTAGCGGTCGTCCTTGTAGAGGAACTGCATGTGCTTGTCCTCGAAGTCGACCAGGTCCACTTTTTCGCCCGATCGGAACGTGTTGTCGATCACCTTCCCGAGCCGCATATGCTTGAGCTTCGTGCGCACGAAGGCGCCGCCCTTGCCCGGCTTCACGTGCTGGAACTCGACGATCGTATAGGGCTGGCCGTCGAAGACGATCTTCAGGCCCCTCTTGAAGTCCGCGGTCGAGACTTGCATTCGATCCTCACCCTCTTCTGCGTCCTGATTTCGCGCGCAGCGCCTGCTCGAGCCCGTCCCGGGCTCGCTGGTTCGCGGGGTCCTTTCGCAGGAGCCGCCCGAAGATGTCCGCGGCCTCCTCGACGAGCCCCTGCTCGAGGCAGGCCGCCCCGAACGTCGCGGTCGCGAACACGTCGTCGCGGAGCACGCGTCCGAGTCCGCCCTCCGGGATGCCGCCCGCTCCCGGGCGGAGCAGCCGGAGGGCGGTCTTCGCGTCGCGATCGCCGGGATCGAGCCGGACCGCCGTCTGGAGGTGCCCCACCGATGCCTCGAGGTCCCCGCGCCGCCGGTCGACTTCCGCGAGGAGGCGGTGGCACTCCGCGTCGTTCGGGTTGCCCTCGAGGATCGCGTCGAGTGCCCCGCGGGCGGCGACGAGGTCACCTCCCGCGAGAAGCGTCTTGGCCAGGATCAGCCGAGCCGTCGTGTAGTGCGGGACGCGGCGGAGCCCGTCCCGGCAGAGCGCGATCGCCTCGGCGATCCGGCCGACCTTCCGGTACAGATCCGCGAGGGTCGCGAACGAGAGGGACGCCGGGTCTCGCGCCAGGCGCTCCTCGTACCGGCGGATCAAGAGTGCCGTCGCGGGGTCATCGTACGGGGCCGCCTTCGAGCTTGTCAATCCGTCCACGGGCGGGCTCCGGGAGCGATCTCCGCGGGGGACAGCTCGGCGAGGACGCCCCGAAGGGTGTCACGCGGAACGTCGAAGACGAGGCGGAACTCCCCGATGCGCGGCGCCAGCACGAACGGCACCTGCCCATCCCGCGCCTTCTTGTCGCGACCGATGGCCGCCAGGAGGGCGGCGTGATCGATGTCGGGCAGGCGCACGGGCAGCCCGAGCCCCTCCAGGAGACGCTCCTGCCGCAGCACCGTGTCGAGGGAGGCGAGCCCGAGACGATGCGCGAGCCGGGCCGCCGCCGCCATGCCGATCGAGACGGCCTCGCCGTGGGCGAAGCGACCGTAGTCGGTGACGGCTTCGAGCGCGTGGCCGACGGTGTGGCCGTAGTTGAGGACCGCGCGAAGCTCGGCCTCCTGCTCGTCCCGCTCGACGACCGACGCCTTGATCCGGCACGACCCGCCGATGATCCGCTCGAGCGTCGGAAGGTCGCGGGCGAGCAGCTCGCCGGCGTGGCGCTCGACTTCGACGAAGTACGCCTCATCGGCGACGATGCCGTGCTTGACGACCTCGGCGAGGCCGGAGCGGAACTCGCGATCGGACAGCGTGACGGCGGTGCCGGGATCGACGAGCACGAGGCGCGGCTGGTGGAAGGCACCGATCAGGTTCTTTGCGCGGGGATGGTCGATCGCAGTCTTGCCGCCGATCGACGCGTCCACCTGGGCGAGGATGGTCGTCGGGAGCTGCACGAAGTTGAGGCCGCGCATATACGTGGCGGCGACGAATCCGGCGAGGTCGCCGACGGCGCCGCCGCCGAGGGCCAGCACGGTGGACGTCCGGTCGAGTCCGGAGGCGAGCAACTCGTCCCAGCACTGCTGGGCGACGGCGATCGATTTCGCGCGCTCCCCCTCAGGCACCGCGACCGTGCTCACACGGAAGCCGGCCGCGCGGAGGCTCGTCGTGACGGGCTCGCCGTGCATCCGCATGACCGCGCGGTCGCTCACGAGTGCCACCCGGGAGCCGACCCCGAGCGCGCGGAGCCGCTCCCCGACGGAGGAGAGCACGCCCACCCCGACCACGATCGGGTAGGAACGGCGGCCCAGACGAACGGTAATCTCACGCGTCATCGTCGGTGTCGTCCCGGGGGGACCCCGGCCCTACCAGGATCGGAGCGCGTCCTGATAGGCCCGGTGGTTCCGGCGGATCTCATCGATGCTATCACCGCCGAACTTCTCGAGAAAGGGCGTCACGAGGGCGAGGGCGAGCATCGCCTCCCCGATGACTCCCGCCGCCGGCACCGCGGTCACGTCGCTCCGCTCCACGACGGCCTCGACGGCTTCCTTGGTGGCGACGTCCACCGACCGGAGCGGCGTTCGCAGGGTGGACAGTGGCTTCATCGCCGCCCGGACGACTACGGGCTGGCCGTTGGTCACACCGCCCTCGAGACCCCCCGCGTTGTTGCTCGCGCGCCGGAAGCCGCCCTCGGCGTCGAGGAGGATCTCGTCGTGCACCTGCGAGCCCGGTCGGCGCGCCGTCGCGAAGCCGAGGCCGAACTCGACGCCCTTGATCGCCTGGATCGCGGCTAGGGCCTGGGCGATGCGGCCGTCGAGGCGGCGATCCCACTGGACGTAGGAGCCGAGGCCGACCGGGCAGCCGAGCGCCACCACTTCGAATACACCGCCGAGGGTGTCGCCCTTCGCCTTCGCGTCGTCGATCGCGGCGACCATCTCGGCGTCGGCGGTCGGATCGGCACAGCGCACCTCCGAGGCTTCCGCTCGCCGCCGGATCTCCTCCCACGGGAGGTCGAGGTCCGGCGAGATGTGCACCCCACCGATCTCGGTGACGTGGCTCAGGATCGTGATCCCGAACTCTGCCAGGAGCCGCTTGGCGACGCCGGCGACCGCCACCCGCGCCGTCGTCTCGCGCGCACTCGATCGCTCCAGGACGTTGCGGATGTCCCGGTGGCCGTACTTCATGGCGCCGGCCAGGTCGGCGTGACCGGGTCTCGGACGGGTGACCTGCTTGGCCGCCGCCCCGGCCTCGGGGGGGCCGACGGCCATGGTGGCTTTCCAGTTCTCCCAGTCGCGGTTCGTGATCGTGAGCGTGATCGGGCTGCCGAGGGTGAATCCCCAGCGCACACCCGCGCTGATGTGGGCCTGGTCGCGCTCGATCTTCATGCGCCCGCCGCGGCCGTAGCCACGCTGGCGGCGTGCGAGGTCCTCGTTGATGTCGGCTTCGGCGAGGGGAAGGCCGGCCGGCACGCCATCGATGACGGCCGTCAGGCACTCACCGTGGGACTCGCCCGCGGTGAGAAAGCGGAAGGCTTCCGGCATGCTCTTCTACTTGGCCGGCGTGGACGTCGGCGGTCCGTTCCTCAGCACGCTCGGCGTGATGAAGACGACGAGCTCCCGGCTCTCCCTGTCGGTCCCCTTGCTCTTGAAGAGCCAGCCGAGGAGCGGGATGTCGCCGAAGAGCGGGACCTTTCTCAGCGCGTCGATGTCGGTCGACGTACCGACGCCGCCGATGACCAGGCGCTCGCCCTCCTTGATCAGCACCTGGGTCTCGGCGTGCTCGGTGTTGATCGCGGGCGGATTGCCGCTTCCGCCCAGAGTCACCTCGCGGCCGCGCGAATTGTTGTCGACCCAGACCTTCATCTTGATCTTTGTCGCGTCCTTTTCCAGGATGACGGTCGGCGTGACCCGGAGCTCCAGGTTGGCGCTCACGAACTGGATCTGGGTGCCTGCCGAGCTGACCGTCGCGTACGGGATCTGCTCGCCGAGCGCGATCCTGGCTTCGTTGTTCTCGACCGTCACGATTTCCGGGCGCGAGAGCGTGCGGGTCTTGCTCTGGGTCTGGAGCGCTTGGAGGGCGAGGTCGATGTTGAACTTGCTGTCGATGATGCCGAACCCGAGCCCAGCCGTGGGCGAGCCGGCGAACGCCGAGCCCAACCCGGAGAGCGGCAGCAGGTTGACGAGGCTTCCCCCCGTCGGCAAACCGGTGGCCGGATTTACGGGCAGGATTGAGCCGAGCGTCAGTAAGCGATTACTCGGGGAAACTCCTTGGGCCGCGATCCCGGCGGGCAAGGAATTGGTATTGAACGACCCGGGGATAGTCCCTCCGGTAAGAGGGACCCCCCCGCCGTCCTGGATCGACGAGGTGATGCCCTGACCGACGAACCCGACGCGATTGCCCACGGTCGTGGCGCCCCCGCCGCCCCAGCTGACGCCAATGGCCTCGAGCGCCGAGCGCTGGATCTCCTCGAGTCGTGCCTCGATCTTGACTTGGGGCAGCGGGATGTCGAGCGTCTCCCGGATGAGCTTCTTGATCCGCTCCAAGTCCCGCTCGTAGTGCCGGATGAAGATCGAGTTGGTCGCCGGGTTGGCCCGAATCGTGATCCCTCGCGCCAGCACCTCCGCGGACGGGCTAACCTCCGGCGGCGGGCCCGGCGGCGGCGCCGTTCCATAGAGCTGCGAGAACGGCGGTTGGGCGATCAGCGGGGGCCCGCCCGGCCCCGGAGCGATCATCGAGCCCGTCGGCGTCAGCGGTGAGGCCTGGATCCCCTGGGGCGGGATGCCGAGGATCCCCTGGAGGGTCTTCGCGACCTCCACAGGGTCCGCATAGGAAAGCCGGATCGTTTCCTCTCGGAGCGGCCCGCGCGCCAGCGCCTCCTGCTGGGCCTGCTCGGCGAAGAAGCCGGCCTGCTCGGCCTTCCTGCTTTCGGCTTGTGCCTTCGCCCTGGCCTCTGCGAGCTTGGCTGCCGCCTCCCCCTCGCGCAGGAGCTGCTCGTTGGAGACAATGCGGATCAGGTTGTCCTTCTCGATCTTCTGGAGGCCGCGGGACTCGAGGATCGTCTCGAGCGCCGTCTCCCAGGGAACGTTGCGGAGCGTGATCGACATCTTCCCCTTGACGTCGTCGCCGATGACAATGTTCTTCCCGCTCTCAGCCGCGAGGATGCGGAGGAGGTTGACGACGTCGGCGTCCTTGAAGTCGAGTGAGATGAGCTTCGGGCCTGAGGGCGCCGGGAGCGGCGCGGGCTCAGGGAGGGGCGCTGGCGCCGGTGCTTGTGCGACTTCGGGGGCCGGGGGCGGTGCTGCTTCTGCCTTGACCTCTGGCTTGGGAACCGGCGGCGCGGCGACCTGCTTCCGGGCCGCCGGCTTCTCGACCTTGGCGAGTTCAGGCCCGCCGGGGGCCGGGGCCCCGGCGGGACCCGGGGGCTTGGCGGCGGCCGAGGGCTGACCCGGGGCCGGAGGCTGGCCGGGCGTCAGAGGCTGACCGGCGCCCGGGGCCTGGGCGACACCAGGGGGCTGGGCGGGGGTCGCGGGCTTCGCCGGTGCCCCCGCTTTGGCCGCCGCGGCGGCGGGCGGGCTCAGGGTGACGGTGAGCCCGGTAGGAGTCGCCGTGATTTTGTAATCCATCTGGCGCGTGAACTCGACGACGACCCGAGTCACGTTCTTCTTCCACTGGCTGGCGCGGATCTGCTTGATCGGATCGGCACCGGGCACTGCCGGCGTCTTCGGGACGGCGTTCAGTGTGTCGTCGAGGTCGATCACGAGCCGCGGCGGGTTCTGAAAGAGCCGGGCGTGGTACTTGGCGGCTCCCGAGGTTTTGATCTGGACCGTGGTGACGGTCGAGTCGACGGTGACGTCGCTCACCTTGACAGGCGCGCTCCCGGTCTGCCCCTGCGCGGTCCCCGAGAGAACCACGAGAGCCAGGAGTGACGCCAGGAGCCGCCCGGTCCATGTCATCGAATTCCCCCCTCTGCAATCCATCAATCGCTTCTCAGCCGCAGCGTCATGCGCGTCGGCGGCGCGCCCGGGCGCGGGGCCACGCTGAAGACCGCGCTGTCGGCGCCGATCTCGAGGAGCCGTCCGTCACCAAGGGTGTCGCCTGGCCGGAGGATATAGCCGATGCCATCGGAACCTTCAAGGAGTGCGAGCGCGCCGGTCTGATCCCAGACGATCCCGGACAATCGCGTCGAGGCGACGGTCAGGCCCTTCGCGCCGCCGGTGACCTCCAACGGAACAAAGGGGTCGCGGGCGCCCCTCGGGTCGTAGGTTGCCGCCGGGAGTGCCTTTTCCTGCTTCTCCGCCTCCGGGACTTCAGGGGGACCGACGGGCCTTGGCAGGGCTGCGGTCGGCGCGGGCGGGGGCGGAGGCGCTCCGCTGCCGCAGCCGGTGAGGGTCAGCACGAACCCCGCCAGGAGGGCACCACCGCGGGTCACCGTTTCCCCCCAGGGGCGGCCGGCGCACCAGGCTCTGGCTTGAACATGTATGTGACGAGCGTCATGTCGGCGCGCATGCTCCCGGTCGGCTTGTTGACACCGGTCAGCCGGATCTCGGAGACGTTAACGATGCGGGGGAGCCGGGCGAGCCGCTCGAAGAAGGAGCCGAGTTGGTGGTAGTTGACCTCGGCACTCACGGTGATCGGGACCTCCGCGTAGAAGTCCTTCGGCTGCGGATCCCGAGGCTGGAAGACGCTGACGGCCAGGCCCGCCTGGTACGCGAGGTCTGACACCGTGCGGTAGAGGGGCGGGATCTCCTTCTCGTTGGGGAGCCGCTCCCGCAAGGCGTCGAGCCGCCGCCGCAGGATCGCGGCCTCCAGCCGGAACCGCGCGAGGTTCGCCGCCACCGCCCGGTTCTGCGTCACCTCGGCCTGCAGTGAGTCGTTCTTCGCCCGGAGGACGGTCACGGCCGACCACGCGGGCGAGATGAGCAGGAAGTACCCGCCGCCGAGAATGACCGCCACCACGATAACTCCGAGGGAGATCTTGGTGGACCGGGGCTGGTTGGCGAGCTGGTTGCTGACCGATGCGAAGGTCGCCGCCAGATCCATCGTCAGATCTCGAACCGGCAGACGACCTCAAAGGTGATCAGGCGGGGCACCTTGTTGATGTCCTGCCGTGCCACCACGAGGTCGACGTCCTTGAACCTGCCCGAGGCCCGCAGGTTGGCCATGAAGTCCGCCAGGGCCGTGCTCGAGAAGGCGGTGCCGTTGAAGTGCAGCAGCTTGTCCCGCTCACTCGTGCTGGTGAGCCAGAGGTCGCGCGGAATGGCTCCGGCCATGGCCTCCAGGAAGTAAATCGGCGCCGACTGGTTCTTGGTGAGGTCCTCGACGGCGTTGACGCGCCTCTCGAGATCGTCCCGCTCCGCCTTGTACTTGTTTCCTTCCGCGATCGCCGCCTTCAGGGTCTCGAGTTGCTGCTCCGCCACGACGATGTCCCGCTCGAGCTGATCCCGCTCGGCGATGAGGATCGCCCACCAGCCACCGATGACGACGACAGCGGCGATGGACAAGAGTCCGAAGAGGACGCCGAGGTTGAAGCTCAGGCTCGGCAGCGAGATCCTGAAGGCCTTCCGCTGGCGGGGGGGGGCGAGGTTGATCCTGATCACGCCGCGACCTTGTCTCCCGGGCGCCGCATCGCCAGGCCCACCGCGACGGCCAGGACCGGGCCCGCGGCGGCGAGTTCCGCGCCCTTCGCCGTGTCGAACTTGACGTTCTGGAAGGGCCGCACGACCTCGACGGGGATGCCCCAGCTGGAGGATAGGAACTCGTCCAACCCGGACAGGCGGGCGCAGCCGCCCGAGAGCACGATCTTGCCGATGCGCTCGGATTCGGCGGTGGAGGCGAAGTAGTCGAAGGTTCGCTGCACCTCGAGCGACAGCTCGCGCGAGACCGTCTCCAGCGCCGGAATCATGTCGTCCCAGTTCACACGTCCCACCTTGGCCACTTCCGCCTTTTCGAACGGGATGTTCAGTCTTTGCGCGATGGCCTGCGTGTAGTTGTTGCCCCCGAAGGGGATGTCGCGCGCGAAGATCGAGGCACCGCCTCGAATCACGTTCGTCTTCATGACGGAGGCGCCGATGTCGATGAGAGCGACGGCGTCCCCGCCCGTGTCGGCGGCGTTCAACTCATACTGGTTTTCCATTGCGAACCCGTCGAGGTCCACGATGAGCGGGTTCACGCCCGCCTCCTCGGCGGCGGCGAAGTACTCGGTCACCTTCGATTTCTTCACCGCCACCAGAATCAGGTCCATGCTATTGGCGGTTTCCCCCACGACCTGGTAGTCGAGGAAGACCTCGTCGATCGCGAACGGAATGTGGTGCTCGGCCTCGAGCTGGATGGCGTCGGCGATCTCTTTGGGCGTGGCCCTCGGGAGCTGGACCTTCTTGACGATCAGCTCGCGGCCGGAGACGGAGATCGCGGCGTCCCTCACTTTGATGCCGGCCTTGCCGACGGCCTCCTTGATCGCACTCACGACCGCGGGGGGATCCTTGATGACGCCTTCCGAGATCGCCTCGTGCGGAAGCGGCACGACCGCGTATGCGCGGAGTTCGAAGCTCCGTCCCGAGCCGCCGAGTTGAACGACCTTGACCGCGCTCGAGCCGATGTCGAGTCCGAAAAGCTCCTTTCCCCTCCTGAACAGCCCCATGTCTCAAAAGTCCCTTTAAATAATGAAGAAAGTATAGGTGGTCGGGGAATCCGAAAGCAACTTTTCTGAAACCACTAGATAGAGCGATGCCAAGGTGGCGGGGCGACTACGCCTAGTTACCATCCCGGACGAATCGCGGAGTTGGCCGAGGTTCCATCCCACCCGTGCCTGATCGCCCGCCGGAGCGGGGTTCGGAGCCAGCAGGAGGGGGAGAGCGGCCGGCGGGGGCGATCAGGGGCGAGGGCAGCAGGAGCGCCCGTCAGATGTTTCTCAGCCGCACGCGGTCCTCGAGGATCGACCGCACGTTCGCGAGAGAATACGAGGCAACGGATTGCTCCGTCGTCGTCCTGAGCTGGACGTCGATGCTGCAGATAACTCCCGTCGTGCAGGCGGTCCCGGGGGTCGTGGTGGTGGCGTTGACCGAGTCGTAGCCGGTCACGGTCATGGCGGCCAGGCCGCCGATCAGCACAGTCCCCGAGCCGACACCCGGCAACGCCCCCACCGTCGCCGCCTGGTCGCGGTAGAGGGACGAGCCGGAAGAGGCATACCGGATCGCGACCGTGGTTCCCGAGCAGTCGCCGCTACCCGCCGGATCGGCGGCCGTGAACGTCACTGCCGTGGACGACAAGCTGGAGAGCGAGCAGGCGCCGCGCAGCTCCCGGGACATCAGCGTCAGGGCTACGCGGGCGTTCTGCTGCGCGTCGACCCGGGCGGCGCCCATCACGTACGCCTGCTGGCCCTGCTGCTGGATGGCGACGACGCCCGCCATGATGAGTCCGAGGACCGCGACCACGACGAGCAGCTCGGCGAGGGAGAAGCCGCGCTCGTTCGTCATCGCTGCGCCATCAGCATCGTCAGCTGGAGCGACTGGGGTTGGGTGAGCGCCACGCCGCCGACCCCCTGCAGCGGTGTGAACGTCACCTGGACGATGACGAGCCGCAACGCGGGGTCTGTCACGCCGCACCCGGAGCCGGCGGCCGAGCAGTCGAGAATGCGGACCTGACGGGTGTAGTTCCCGTACGGACTCGGCAGCGTGTTGCTCGAGGGAGTCTCGTCGTTGAGGCTCTGCACGCTGGCGCAGGTGGCGGTGCTCCCGGACTTCGGGATAGTCGGGGCAGTGCCGCCGCTGAACGACCAGTTTGTAGACGCCCCGAGGCAATCGACGTTGGGCGAGGCCGTCCACGCCAGCCCTTTGATCTGCTCGAGACGCTGCTCAGCGAGGAACGTCGCGGTCGACAGCTGGTTACCCTGCTGGATGCCGTAGCTCGAGATCGGCAGCACCGAGGCGAGGCCGACGAGGCCGATCGAGATGATGACGAGGGCGACCAGGATCTCGGCGACCGTCATGCCACGCTGATCGTCGAGCCGGAGGCGGTCGCGCGTCGTCGGCGTCATGGGATCGTGACCCGCCCCGCCGAGGAGACGGTCACCGTCTGCGTCGCCCCGTTGACGGGGTTCGTCACGGTGAACGTGCCGGGCGTGGTACCGGCGCCGAGATAGTTGAACGTGACGCTTCCCGAACTCACCCGCACCGAGTTGGCGAGCGTGAAGTTGCCGCTCGAGTCGGTGCCCGGCCCGCGCCAGTTGCACGGCAGACCCCCGCAGTACGGCGGCGTGGGGCAGTTCGAGTTGAGACTGATCTGAGCCTGGTTCGACGCCTGCGTGACGGTGACGCCGCAGTTGTTCGTGATGGCGAGCTGACGGCCCTGGTTCACGATCGTCTGCAGCTCCTGGGCTCCACCCGCCAGCGTCGAGTTCTGCCAGTACGTGATGAAGTACGGGATGCTCGCCACCGCCAGGATGCCGATCACCCCCACTACGACGAGGAGCTCGGTGAGAGTGAAGCCGCGCCCGTCTATCGTCCGAAGCTGCCCAAATACCATGCGACGAGTGTCTCCCCCCAGAGCAAACCGGCTAGTCCTCCTAGTGCAAGGAAAGGGCCAAACGGGACCGGGTCTTTGCGGCCTCTGGTCTTCATGAGCAGCAGTACCACCGCCGTCGAGCCACCAGCTAACACCGCGATTAACAAGGAGATCAGGCCGACTTTCCAGCCAAGGAACGCTCCCAGCATGGCGCCGAGCTTCATATCCCCGCCGCCCATGCCGCCCTTGCTGACAAAAATGATGACAAAGAATGTTCCGCCTCCGGCCAGGATGCCCAGGAGGCTGTCAAACAGGCTCACCCGCCCCGTGACCATATTCGCCAAGAAACCAAGAAAGATACCAGGCAGAGTGATGACATCGGGGATGATCTGGTGCGACAGGTCGATCCCGGTGATCGTGATCAGGGCTGCTACGAGCGCGAGCCCGATCGGCAAGTCGGGATTCCAGCCAAGTCTCAGGAATGTCAACACGAACAGCCCTGACGTCACGATCTCGACGAGGGGATATCGCCAGGCAATCCGACCCCCGCACGCACGGCAGCGGCCCCGGAGCGCGACGTATGAGAGCACCGGAATATTGTCATGCCAGACGATGGGGGCGCCGCACAGCGGGCAGGCGGAGCCGGGCGACCAGAGGCTCTTTCCTTCCGGAAGCCGAGCGATGCAGACGTTCAGAAAGCTCCCGACGACGAGCCCGAACACTCCGATCACGACGGCGGTCACGAGCATCACTTGACCCGCGCGCGAAGCTTCCGGACTTCCGCACCCGCCGTCGTCATCTCGGACTGCTCCCACTGGTTCGGCTCGGGGAGGGCCCGGAGCGCGTCTGCGTACCGCTCCCAATAGCCGATCGCCCGCGGCGGATCGAGGTCGGCGAACAGCTCACCGCCCAGGCGGTCGACGAGACGATGATGCCACTGCATCACACGGGCGACCTGCTCGCCCTGGTCGAAGGCCCTCGCCGCCTGGGGGACGTGGTGGGCGTAGAACAGTGTGTACGCCAGCACGAAGTAGTTGCCCGCGACGTGTGGCTGCAGGCGCGCGGCCTCCCGGTAATGCGCACTGGCGCGGTCATAGTCCCCCTTGATCACATAGATCCGACCGACGAGTGCGTGGAGACTCCCCTCGTTCGGCTCGTACCCGAGGCCCTGGAGCGCGTGACGCAGTCCCTCGTCCGGATATCCGGTCTCCGCCTTCAGCAACCCGTAGCCGACGAGCACGCGGGCGTTGTTGGGGGCGAGCGCGAGCGCCTTTTCGAAATCAGCGGCCGCCTCCTGCGCCTCGAATCGGCTGAGGTGCATGAGGCCGAGGTTGACGACGGCCATCAGGGACTGCGGATCCGTGTCCTCCATTCGGTAGTAGAGCCGGAGGTCGTCCTTCCAGTACTCGTTTCGCCAGATCGTCAGGACCGAGAAGATCACCACCAAGCCCGCGAACGCGACGGTCGGCACCTTTCGCACGTGCTGCGATTCGATGTCGGACACCTCGCCGATCAGTCGGCGGATGCCCATGGCGAGCAGGACGCAGACCCCCACCGACGGCAGGTAGAGGAACCGATCCGCGACGATCGGCGTGGACCCGGGGAGGAGGTTCACGGCGACGGAGGGGGCGAGCGTGATCCAGAACCAGGCGATCGAGAACAGGATGACCCGCGACCGGACGGCGGCGGCGCCGGCGGCGGCGAGCAACGGGACGAGTGCGGCCGCCGCGACGAGGAAGGCCGGGTCCGTCACCGACGTCACGACGTGCGCCGACTGCGAGGGGCTCACCGGATAGGGGATGATCGTGACCCACGCGTACCAGCTCATGAGCCGCAGGGTGGTGAGGAGCCGCGGGAGCGCCTCCGCGAAGACCGGGCCGTTTCGCGTCAGGAGAACGTCGCTGATCACGAAGACGCGAACGATCAGGAAGACGCCGAGCACGGCGACCAGCGGCCCGACGCCCCGAATCGCCCGCGCGAGCGCGGACCGCTCACCCGGCGCCCCGGGGAACGCCCACTCGTAAAGGGCGAGCACGAACGGCAGCGTGACCGCGACCTCCTTCGAGAGAAGGGCGAACAGGAAGGCGCCGACGACGCCGGCGTAGGTGGACCACCGACCCGACTGGCGCCACCGATGGTAGAGGGCCAGGGCGAGAAGGAAAAAGAAGGTGCTGAGGAGATCCGTCCGCCCGGCGATGAACGAGACCGACTGACTGTGCACCGGATGCACCGCGAAGGCGAGCGCCGCGATGAAACTCAGGAGCCAGTCGCGGTAGAGCATCGAGCAGGTCCATAACACGAGGAGGCAGACGGCGAGGTGAGTGACGACGTTGGTCAGGTGATACCCGAGCGGTCGGAGCCCCCAGAGATGGTACTCGACCAGATAGGTCATGTTGATGAGCGGGCGGTAGTACATCTTCCAGTCGGCGTGGCCCGCCCAGAAGTGCGACGCGAAGATCTTGGGGATCGCGCTCCAGTGACGGACGAAGTAGCTGTCGCCGATCAGGAAGTGGTCGTCCCACACGAAGCCGTACGAGAGCGTATTGCCGAACGCGATGGCGACGGCGCAGGTGATGAAGACGACGACGAAGAGCGTTCGCTTCATGGCGGCGTCTTCGTCGCGGCGAGCCGCTGCTGCAGGACCATGACCATCTGGATGTCCGCGGGATCCCGGTAGGCCTCGGCGGTGAGCCGACGCTCGAGCTCGGCGAGCGCGGCGCGCGCCTCGACCGGTCTCCCGGCGTCGGCGAGGGCCGCGACGAGGTTCCCGCGCGCCTGGAGCCGCCGCGGATTGCGCCGGACCGCTTCCTCGAAACTCGCGGCAGCCTCGCGGTAACGCCCCGCGACGCCATAAATCGCGCCCAGCTGCGCGTGGATGAGATCGCCATCGGGTGCCAGGTCGCGCGCCCGCACCGCGTACCGGATGGCCTGGTCGTGCTCGCCGAGGCGGCTCTCCACGAGCGCCAACCCGAGGAGGGCCGGCGCCGAGCTCGGTCTGAGGGCGAGCGCGCGGCGGAACTCGGCTTCGGCTTCGGGCAGTCGCTCGGCCCCGAAGTAGAGATTCCCGAGGTTCAGCGGCGCCAAGTAGGAGCGCGGTTCGGATGCCGCCATGCGGCTGAAGAGACGGTATTCGTCATGCCAGTCCCGGTTGCGCAACGCCGTGAGGCCGATGGCGCTCGCCAGGAGCGCGACCGCGAGGGCCGCGGCGATGCCGCGCCGGGCGCGCGGGCGGCACCACTCGGAGCTCCACAGACGCTCTCCGGCCCACCCGCAGAGCCATGCCCACGCGATGGACGGGACATAGAGAAATCGCTCCGCGATCTGGGGTGCCCGCCCCGGCACGAGGGGGCTCGCCGGGACGAGCGTCAAAAGGAACCAGGCGAGGAGGAACGACGGCAGCCGCGACGACGGCCAACTCTCCCAGAGGGCCCCCACGAGCAGCGCGACAGCCGCCAACGCGGCGATGGCCGGCGCCCCTACCGCTGGGTCCGGCAGCCGGTCCGGTGCCGCCGGGATGGGGAACAGGAGCAGGCGCAGGTACTCGCCGAGGGCATTGGCCACAATCACCCCCCGCGACCCGAGCCCCGTCTGGCCGACGCCGCGGTGGCCGACGCCGCGGCCGAGCACGGCGCCCAGCACGAGTACGCGAACGCCCAGGTAGACGCCCACCGTCGCCAGGTAGGGCCACACCACCGAGG
>Ga0070699_100003149_pt1 | contig 14600 bp, 14 predicted proteins | sample KBSK1503metaG_FD_65473 | JGI IMG/M metagenome (GOLD analysis project Ga0070699, IMG submission 65473) | Corn, switchgrass and miscanthus rhizosphere microbial communities from Kellogg Biological Station, Michigan, USA - KBS K1-50-3 metaG | ecosystem: Host-associated > Plants > Roots >...
CGGCAGGCCTCGACCGCCGCCGCCTCGGTGTCATAGATCCAGAACGCCTTGGCCAGGCCCGTGGTCTTCAGGATGCGGCGGGCGTGTCCGGACGGGGCGGCCAGGGCCAGCCCGCGGTTCGTGGCGCGGACGCGGTGCCAGATCCCCACCAGGACGCCGACGCCCGCCGAATCGATGAAGTTCACGTCGGCGAGGTTCACGACCAGGCCGACATGGGTTTTCATCGGTAATGACCCGCAGCGCGCCGCAGGTGGATACGTCGACCTCGCCGGTCACCTTGATCACCGCGACGTCGCTGTCCAGACGGTTCTCCAGGAGCGCCATGCGCCGGTCGGCGCCGCGGAACTGCCGGGTGTCCTCAGCCGCGAGCTCGAGGGCCTCCAGGCTGACAGGCAAGGGTAAGAGCACTGGGCAGCCCGTGGGAGGCTTTCGCCAGTCGTGTGTTGACCTCGGCCCTGCGCCTGCATTACGAGGGTGGAGGGGCGGTCGTGCGCTCTGGGGAGTCACTGGGCGGCTGGCAGGTCCTAGCTGGCCGGTCAAAAGATCGTCAGCACGTCATGGTGAAGCGGCGTTAGACGCAGCGGCCCGGCGCCGCTGAGGGCGGTGATCGGCACGAGGCAGATGGGTGTTCCGTGGGCACTGAGCACGAGGTGCCGGGTGTCCTGCCCGGTCGCCGCCTCCCGCAGCCGCTGCAGGTCCTGGCCCTGGATGACGATCTGGCCGCCATGGCGCACGACGTGGATGACGGCTAGGGGCCCGTTGAGCACCAGGCAGCGCCATGTGTTCCCGTCGCGAACGTAGTAGCTGTCGGCGTCGCACATGCCGAACAGGCGCCCGAGGATGTTCGGTCGATGCGCCGGGGGCCGTGAAATCGGCTCATCCAGTGCATAGACCGTCACCGAGTGGCTGCCGGGAAACGCCAGAGGATCGCGCCAAAACCAGCACCCAGCGACGCCGAGTATCAGCACCAGCGCAACCGCCGCCCGCATCGCCACTGCTCTCGGGTTGCGCAACCGCACCTTGCCACTCCCGCCGTCCGGCCGCCCATGGCCAGGTGACATGCTAGAAAACGGTGCGCCGGGGGCCCAGAGTACGAGTACTCAAGCAGCCTGAGCACCAGTGCCCGCCAGGCGCGCTCGGCCGGTGCGCCATGTGAGCGCGGCTCCCCGGCAGCGACGCCGGGGCCGCGTGAATGATTCCGCGGCTGCACGGGGCTGGGCGAGTTCCCAGGCATCTGGCTGCGCTGCTGGGCCCGGCTGACAACCGCGCGCCCGGCGCCACGCCGAGCCCTATCCCACCGAATCACCCGTGCCCATGATCTACATGCAGCGGGTCATCACGCCCAGCACGCCGACATGAAACTCATCCACAGGTCTTGACAATTCCTCAGGCGGACGCCGGGGCAGGACAGCAGCGCGCCGACGGCAACAGTGACAGCAATTCGCGCGCCGCTCGTTCACGCCGGAGTTCAAGGCCGAGATCGTGGAGCTGTGTCAGCGGGGTGACCGGTCGGTGGGCCAGGTCGCTCGCGACTTCGACTCTCTATTACCTGGGCGATGAACGTCGTAGCGGCGTCCTCATCGCCGTGGTCCGTATTCTTGGCTCGCGCCGCTCACGAGGCGCTCTCCCGGATGCCTGCCCTGGGGGAGAGCGCCCGCGAGCACTTCGGAACGCTAGCGCTGTCGGACGTCTGCTAGGCGTCCCGGACGGGCTGGTAGGTGAGGTAGGCGATGCCGCCCTCGAGGGTCTGGGTGCCGGTGAGGCGCATGGGTTTTTTGTCGCTGGTCTCGTTGAACAGTCGCGCGCCGGCCCCGAGCGCGACCGGGAAGATCCTCAGCCTCAGCTCGTCGACCAGTTCGTGATCGATCAGCGTGTGTACGAGCTGGAAGCTGCCGGCGACGACGATGTCCCCGGCTATCTGCTGCTTCAGCGTCGAGACCTCGGTGAGGACGTCTCCCGCGAGGATTGTCGAGTTGTTCCAGGCGGGGTGTTCGAGGGTCGCGGACACGACGTACTTGGGCAGGCTGTTCAGCCTGTCCGCCAGCTCGCCGCTGCGGGATGGCCACCGCGCGGCGAGCCACTCGTAACTGCGCCGGCCCAGCAGGAAGGCCTCGGCGGCCAGCGCCTCGTCGAGCGCGAGCTTGGCAAGCTGCGGGCTATTGCCGATCAGGCCGACCCAGCCGCCGTGCCGGAAGCCTTCGTCACCGGCCGGGTCCTGGATGACTCCGTCGAGTGTGACGTTTTCGCTCACGATGATCTTTCCCATTTCGGTTCTCCTTCTGATTGGTGTGGTCAGCTGCCGCCGCCGCGGGCGGCGTGGGTGGTAAGAACCTGTGTGCTGTTCGCTCATTTCGCTCCTGACCTGTTCGCCACATCTCCTGCGGCAGCGGCACTGGCGGCCGGGACCGGTTCTGGCCGCTCGTGCGCTGCTTTCGGCGGACGGCCGGGGAGCAGGAGTGCCAGCGCCAGGCCGATCCCGGCCAGCACGGCGCAGGCCAGGAAGGCGGACTGGTAGCCGACGGTCAGCACGGCGAGCGGGTTCGCGCCTTTGTGTCCTGCCAGGTAGTGCTCAGAGCGGGAGACGGCAACGGTCGTGACGATGGCGACGCCGAGCGCCGTGCCGATCTGCAAGGCGGTGTTGCTCAGGCCCGAGGCGAGCCCGGCCTCGTGCCCGGCGACGCCGGCGAGCGCCGCGACCGTGGCGGTCACGAACGCTAGGCCGATCCCCAGACCGCACAGCAGCAGCCCGAAGAAGATGTCCGGGAAGTAGCTGCCGTGGACGGAGACCTGCGCGAGCACGAGCGATCCCGCTCCCATGAGCGCGAGGCCGGTTGCTGCGACCGGGCGGAAGCCGGCCTTGCCGATCGCGCCCTGGCCGGTGATCGCGCCGGCCGTGGCCCCCAGCGCGAGTACGACCGAGCTGACGCCGAACTTGAGGGCCGAGTAGCCGAGCACCTGCTGGGCGTAGAGGGTCAGGACGACCGGCATGCCGACCGCGACGGTGCCGATCAGGAGCGTCAGGGCGTCCGCGGCGGCGAGCGTGCGGGAGCGGAAGATGCGCAGCGGCACCAGCGGAGCCCGGTGGCGCGACTCGATCAGCGTGAAGGCGGCGACCAGCACGGCCGAGCCGACCAGCGGCAGGATTGTCCGCAGGTCGCCCCAGCCGGCGCCCGGTGCCTCGACGACGGCGTAGACGAGCAGGACCAGCGCGCCGGTGATGGTCAGTGCCCCGGCGGGGTCGTAGCTTCGCCGCCTCATTAGGGCCCGGCTCTCGCGCAGCAGCACGGGCGACAGCGCGAGCCCGGCCAGGCCGACGGGGACGTTGATGAAGAAGATCCACCGCCAGCCGGGGCCGTCGACGAGCGGGCCGCCGATCAGCCACGCCGTGGTAGCGCCGATACCGCCCAGGGCGCCCCAGATCCCCAGTGCCTTGTTCCGCTCGGTGCCCTCGGTGAAGGTCGTGGAGATGATCGACAGGGCGGTCGGGGTCATGATCGCTGCGCCGGCGCCCTGGGCCACGCGGGCCGCCAGCAGCGCCGCCGGCGACCAGGCCAGCCCGCACAGCAGCGACGCGGCCGTGAAGAACACGACACCGGCCATGAACACCCGCCGGCGCCCGAGCAGGTCAGCCGCCCGCCCTCCGAGCAGCAGCAGGCCGCCGAAGGTGAGCGCGTAGGCGCTCAGCACCCATTGCAAACCCTGCTCCGAAAAACGCAGGCCAGCCCCGATCGAGGGCAGCGCCACGATCGTGATCGTGCCGTCCAGGAGCACCATGAAAAACGCGCCGCACAGCAGCGCAAGCGCCTGCCAGCGGCGCGGATCGAGAACACCGGGCGCCACGCGCCCGGCCGATGCCGACGATGCCATCGTCAACCTCCCAGGGTCGTTTCAGCTGCCGCGGCACGATCTGGCGCTCGGATCGTCCGGGCGGTCGGTGATGCATACACCGCGGCGCCGGGAGACTGGGCGCCCGCGAGCCGCCCAGTTCGCCGCCCGGGCGGTGTATATACCGGGTGGAGGTGCCACGTCGTGCGGAAGGAAGGCGCGCAAGATGGTGACAGCGGATCTGCTGGCACGGGCGCGGGCCGGGGATGGCGAGGCGTTCCGGGAGCTGACCGAGCCGCACCGGCGCGAGCTGCAGGTGCACTGCTACCGGATGCTCGGATCCTTCGCCGACGCCGAGGACGCCATCCAGGACACGATGCTGGCCGCCTGGCAAGGCCTCGGCGGGTTCACCGAGGAACGCGCCTCACTCCGCACCTGGCTGTACAAGATCGCCACCAACCGGTGCCTCAACGCGCGCCGCGCAGCCAGCCGACGCCCGGCCAGGGAGTGGGACGTGCCCGGGGTTGAACCGCCTGAGCCGACCGGGTTCGGCGAGGTCGTATGGCTGCAGCCGTTTCCCGACACCCTGCTCGAGGGCGCCACCGACGTGCGACCCGGCCCGGAGGCCCGCTACGAGCAGACCGAGGCCATCTCGCTGGCCTTCGTGACCGCCCTGCAGCTCCTGCCGCCCCGCCAGCTCGCCGTGCTCATCTTGCGCGACGTCCTCGGCTTCCACGCCAGCGAGGTAGCCGGCATGCTGGAGGTGACCGTCGAATCGGTCAACAGCGCCCTCAAACGAGCCCGCGCTAGCCTCCAGCGCCGGCAGCAACTGGCCGTCGGCTATCAGCCGCCGCCCGCCGCCGGCTCATCCGCCGAGGACGCGATCGTGGCCAAGTTCGCTCGCGCGTGGGAGTCGGCCGACCTCGACGCCCTGGTGGCCCTGCTGACCGACGATGTCTTCATCGCGATGCCGCCGATGCCCTTCGGATACGAAGGCCGGGACGTCGTGGCCCGCTTCTGCGCCAGCCTTTTCGCCGCGGGCCGCAGGTTCGACCTGGTGGCGACGCGAGCCAACGGCCAGCCGGCGTTCGGCGCCTACCTGCGCGCCCCGGCCGGCATGCGCCACGGGACCGGCCTGTACGTCCTCACCCTCACCGGCGACCGGATCTGCGCCATGACCCGCTTCGACAACAGCGTGCTCCCCTGGTTCGGGCTGCCCCGATCACTCCCGAGCCGGTAGCAGGCCGCACTGGGCACGGCGCCCACCGGGTAGCCGAGGATGCGCAGCTTGTGCGCAAGGAATGGGCCGACTGCGCGGATCTCCCCGAAGACGGGGTGGACCGCGACCTGATCCTGACCAACGTGACGCTGTACTGGCCGACGAAACGCCCGGGTCCTCCGCCTGGCTGTCCTGCGAATCCGCCCGGACCCGGGGCCAGCCCCGGCCGCTCGACCTTCCTCGCGTCGGCTGGCGTCATCAGAGCTGGTGTAGATCTCCAGAGTGACAGCCATGTCAGGTCTATATCGGCTTCTGCCACAGCAGGAAGTAGCGCCAGAAGACCAGCCGCCTCACATGCGCGCCGGGCAGAAGCGCCGACACCTGCTGCCGCACCTGGCGGGTAGTCAGGGATGGATCAAGAACGACAGGCATGATGGCGTGATTAGGTTCCATCGCGTACCAGCGTCCGCGGCCACAGGCTCTGAGGATGGCAAATGCGGCCCCGAACAGCCGGTGACCGATCGCTGCGGTGAGCTCGGCGGGCAGTTCCTGCGGCAGATCGCCCCGGGGCAGAGCCGCGGCCGCCAGGACACCGCCTGGGCGCAACGCTCCGGCCAGGCGGGGCAGGACCTCTTCAAGAGGTGTGTGATGCAGGGCGCTGATTGACACGATGGCGTCATACCGGGCATCGGGCAGCGGCTCTTGCAGTACGTCAGCGAGAATGCATGTGACATTGGGCGGTGCCACCCGCTTGGCCTCTTCGATCATGGCCGGGGAGCGGTCAATGGCGTCGACGTGTTCCGCTCGCTCGGCCAGTTCCACGGCGAAAGCCCCGGCGCCACAGCCGACGTCAAGTACCCGATTACATGGACGTGGCAGGTGCCGCAAGAGCAAGCGGTGGTAATAGGCGTTGTGATCCCAGACCAGTGCGTCCATGCTCCCAGATTGTGCCCCGCGGCGTGCCCGTGGCGTGCCCGATCCCGGTCACGGCGGGCAGCCGGCTCGCTGCGCCGGCCTGGTTATGCGTCCCGCCGCTTGAGCACCCAGAACGTGACGCCGAGCAAGACGGCGGCGAGCACCACGAAGATGCCGGCCGGGATCGGCTCGCCGTTGAACACGTAAGGGCCGCCGACCGGGGGCTGGCCGTGCGGGCCGACGATGCCTGGCTGACAGTCAGGTAGGACCCCTTCGGTGAAGGCGAGGCCGTGAGCTTGTAATACATGGTGACCGGGGTCATAAAGTGCAGCCGGAGCCACAGCGCGATCAGCTCCCGGAGCGAACCGGGCGCGCTGGCTCCTGTCTATCCCCCAATTGAGGTAGATGGGATCCCGCCAACTGCTGTACGCGAAGCTCAATCGCTTGTACGGAGATTTCAGTCTGGCTTCTCTGTAGGCTCCTGCGAGTATGACCCCGCTGACGAGAATAACCCCATTTAGACGTGCCCTCGCGCTAGCCGCCTCACTGCTGGCGGCGGGCGGCACCCTGGCCGTCCTGGTGAGTACCAGTTCCGAGGCAGCGACTAGGCCGCTGTGCAAGTCGGAGATCCTTCCCGTCGAAGGCAGCGCCTACACGGTCGAGAACAACGAGTGGGGCTCAAGCGCCCCCGAATGCATCAGCACCGATGGCAGCACTGATTTCACGGTGGCGAACTCCTCGATCGCGAACGGCCCCTATGGCGCGCCGGGCGGCTATCCGGCCACCTACAAGGGCTGCCACTTTGGCGTCTGCACACCCCGCAGCGGCTTCCCCGTCCGGGTCTCCGACATCCACGCGGGCACGGTAAGAACGAGCTGGAGCACCTCTCAGCCCGGCGGCAGCAGCGACTATGACGTGGCCTATGACATCTGGTTCAACCAGACGCCCCGCACCAAGGGCCAGCCCAACGGCACCGAGCTGATGATCTGGCTGAACCACAACGGCCCCGTGCAGCCGTTCGGCTCCAAGGTCGCCAGCAACGTCAGCATCGGCGGCCGCGGCTACAACGTGTGGTTCGGCAAGCAGGCCTGGAACACCGTCTCCTACACGATGACCACCGGCACCACCTCGGTCAGCAACCTGGACCTGCAGCCCCTGATCGCCGACGCGGTGAGCCGCGGCTACATCAGCGCTTCGTGGTACCTGATCGACGTGGAGGCCGGCTTCGAGCTGTGGCAGGGTGGCGCGGGCCTGGCGAGCAAGTCGTTCTCGGTCAATGTGGCCGGAGGCGGCGCGCCCTCGACCAATCCGTCCCCGGCCAGTCCGTCCCCGACCCCGACTCCGGCCAGTCCGTCCCCATCCCCGACTCCGCCCCCGTCCCCGACTCCGCCCCCGTCCCCGACTTCGACCCCCGACATCTCCCTGCAGGCGATCTCGCCCAATCCTCCGACGTCGGGAACGTCGACGAACGTCACGGTGGACTTCAAGAACGTCGGCTCGACCATGGCCTCCGGCGTGACGCTGGTCACCGAGATCCTCAACTCAGCCGGCACTGTCGTGGGCTCCTACTCACAGACAGGCCAGAATGTCGCGCCACAAGAGACCCTGAACCTGTCTTACGCCTGGACGGCAGCCTCGCCGGCTGGTACCTACACGATCGAAGGGCTCGTGCGGGACTCCTCCGGTAAAACGCTCGAGCATGCGCAGGTCGGAACCGTCACCGTGAAGTGAGCCCACGGGCTCTCATCGCGCCAGCCGCCCGTCCGGGTCGTGGGCGGGCTGGCCGTCCACGATGGTAAACGCCGGGGGTGAGGTCTCTCAGGTCGTCCGGGTCGGCAGTCAGCGGATCGAGCCGGTAGCCGACCAGATCAGCCAGCATCCCCGGCGCGATGCGGCCTAGCCTGTCCGCCTCGCCGAGCAGCTCCGCGGTGCCCTGTGTGTACAGCCGCAGTGCTGTGGCGACGTCGATGGCGTGCTCGGGACCCTGGATCCCGGCCGCCTTGGTGCCGCGTGTGACCATGCCCCAGACGTTCGTCATGGGGTTGAACGGCCGGACGATGTCGGTGCCTGCGGCCAGTTCTGCCCCGAGGGCCAGCCATTCGTCCAGCGGGTTGACGTGCCGGGTACGTTCCGGACCCCAGTTGACCAGGAACTCGCTGCCTATATTCCAGAGCAGCGCATGCTGGACGGTGATCCCGAAGCCGTCCCGCACCGCGCGTTCCCTCTGGACCGCGTCGGTGAGCAAGGCGTGCTCGACGACCAGGGTCCATGGTGGCAACGGGCCGGTCGCTTCGAGGACCGCTTCGTACACGTCCAGCAATGTGCGGACTGCCCGATCGCCCGCGGCGTGGCTGCCGATCCGCCAGCCGCGCCGCACCGCTTCGGTGCACACCTGAGTCATTACCTCCGGATCCCAGTTCAGGTGGCCGCTATTGGCGGGGTCGCTGGCGTAGGGCTGATCCAGCGCGGCGCCGTCCGCTCCCCCATCCATGACGAATTTCAGACCCCAGATCCGCAGCCGGTCGTCGCCGAACCCACTGCGTGCGCCGAGGCCTCTGATCAGCCCCAGTGCCTCGTCTCCGGACAGCTCACTGCCGACCCGGATCATCAGCCGAGCCCGCACGTTCAGCAGCCTTCGCTCCCACGCGTCCTGGTAGGCCAGGAAATCGTCGAGGGTGGCCATCGCCTCCCGGATGGTGCCCGTCCCCAGAGCGGCGTATGCGGCCGAGCACGTGCCCAGAGCGGCGGCCAGCTCGGCTCGGCCTGGTCCGGGCGCGAAAGCGGCGACCTGATACACCGCGCCGCCTTCCAGCACACCGTCTCGGCTGCCGTCGGCCGGCCTCCCGATCTTTCCACCCGGCAGGTCCGGCGTTGCGGGGCCGACGCCGGCCGCCTGCAGCGCGGCCGAGTTGACTGCCGCAAAGTGCCCGCCCCGCCGTGCCAGCACCGGATGATCCGGCACTGCCGCGTCCAGCTCAGCCAGTGTCGGCACCCGGTCCTCGCTCAGGTTCGACTCGTGCCAGCCGATCGAGGTCACGATCCATGCTCCCGGCCTGGCCGTCTTGGCCGCTTCTGCGAGCATGCTGGTGAACTCCGCCACCGACCGCGCAACCGCCCTCAACCTGCCCGTCGTGGCCGGTATCGCCGCAGCCAGCGCGGGCCTGCACATCGCGATCCTGGCCGCCCACGGCGGGGGCACGATCGGCGCCGGACCGAGGGCCGCGCTCTACGGCGGTGTCAGCATCTACCTGCTGGCCACCGCCATTCTCCCGTCCACGCGCCTGCGTCGTTCGAGGAGGCTGACCCGGCTGGCGACCTCGCTGGCCGCGATGGGCCTGGTGTTCATGGGCGCGATCGTCGTCCCGGTCTACCTGGTCCCGGCTCTCGCCGTAGTGCTGGCTCTGGGGCTGGCGGCCGAGACCCGCCTCGCCCGGTCTGAGCCACTCACCTCGCTCGCGAGGGTTCGGTCTCCCGGTCGCCGGGCAGGCAATCACGATGACGGCTACGGCAGCGGAAAGTCCGGTCACCGAGGGAGTCCGCAGCCTCGAGGTGCGCTGGATCGTTCCTGGCCAGCTGAAAACCGAGGTAGCCGACTGGTTCGGGCGCTTCAGCGTCCGGGTCGAGACCCGCGAGGACGCTTATCTCCTCGATCCGCATCTGCCCGGGCTTTCGGTGAAGATCCGCGGGACGGCGGCGCTCGAGGTGAAGGCGTACCACGGAAGCCCGGGACTTCTCGAGGTAGCCGACCGGGCCCGAGGCCGCGTGGAGTCCTGGCAGAAGTGGTCCTTTCCCTTCGAGCGGCCGGCCCAGGGCCAGGACAGCGGCGACCTGCCCGGCTGGCGGACGGTGCACAAGCGGCGGCGGATGAGCAGCATCACGCCGGCCGACGAGCCGGCCAGGACGCGCGATTGCGGGACGGCGCGGCCGCGGTGCGAGGTTGAGCTCACCGAGATCCGCGCCAGCGGCGAGGCCTGGTGGTCGCTCGGGTTCGAGGTGACCGGCCCCGCTGACCTGCTGCGCGCCGAGCTCGACGGCGCCGCGGCGTTCGTGTTGGCGCAGCCCCTGCCGGGTGGCGCGCGGCTGAGCACGGATGACTGCAGCTCCTACGAGGACTGGCTGCGCAAACGGCCGAGTTGACGGCCGCACAACAGGGGCAGCGCCACAGGACGTCACACCCGCTGGTCGGGTTCCTTGCGGGGGCGGCCGGGGCGGCGCATGGGTGACACCGCCTCCGGAAGGCGCCTGGCGTCGGCGAGGGCCCGGCGCAGCAGGAACTCGATCTGGCCGTTGGTGCTGCGCAGCTCGTCAGCGGCCCAGCGGGCGAGCGCGTCGTGGACCGCGGGGTCGAGCCGGAGCAGGATCGTCTTACGCTCGGTTGCCATGCGGCGGCCCGGTCTCTTTACTGGTAGAGCGTGCCGGCGTTGACCACCGGCTGGGTCGCCTGGTCGCTGCACAGGACGACAACGACGACGGCCTCGCCGGGCGTTACCTGAGTCAGGCCGCGGAGGACCTGCGTGCCGACCGCGGCCAGCACGATGACAGCGACCCAGACGACCGCCCGCAGCGCCGCCGGCCCCGAGCCGTGAACGGCGAGGCGGATGCTCAGGGCCAGCAGCACGGCCGCGGCGATCAGGGCCAGGACGCCCAGGGACACGGCGCGGCGGTCTGCCGCCCCGGCGATCTGGAACTCATGCACCTGCTCGCGCGGCGCCGTAGCTGGTGGTGCTGTATCGGTGGGCATGCCGTGACCCTCCCTGCCCGTTGACCGCGCCATCGTTAATTGATAGCAGTTTATTCACGCATTCGAGGTGCGGTCACTTAGCAGTCTCCCGCAACTCGAGCCCGGCCCTGTAAGGAGCGCGCGGGGTCACGGCGCGCGGCCGGCGCCACAGGATCAGGCCCGGTAGCCGCCGTCACGCGGCGCGGCTGACCAGGTAGTCACCGACCGCGGCCAGGAAGAGGGCGCTGCGCATCGCGCTGGCCCGGAAGTTTCTTCGGCGACGCGCGCCCGGTCGCAGGCGCCGCGGCGACGGAACCCTGCTGGCTTGCACCAGCAGGCACATTCCGCTCCCGATCAGGCCCCAGCCGATGGCCTCGACGTCGGCACCGGGGAGCTCGGTGATCAGGCACCTGCGGATCTCATCCAGCCCGTCGGCCATAGTCTGCTGGAACTCGCGGCGGGGGTCCGCCTGGGGCGCGAGCCCGGTGAACTCGGCGTAGACCCTGGACATGTCCAGCAGCGCGAGTTCCGGCCCGATCTCCAGGGCATCGCAGGCGTGCCCGCCCGGCGTGCCCGCGGAGTCGACCAGCGCCTCGCCCACCCGGCTGGCCAGGATCATCGACGTGCGCTCTCCCCACCGCTCGCCGGATTTGCGCGGCGGCGCGCCCGGGGCGAGGAGCCGGGCGGGGATCTCGGCGGAATCCGGGCACAGCAGCGCGGTGACCGCGAGGATGCCCCAGCCGAGCTGGCCGGGATCGGCGCCGGGCAGCTGCGCGGCCAGCCACCGGGCGATGGCGGACCCGTAGCTGATCTGCTCGCCCGCGGCCGCCTGGTAGCGGTCGAACTCGTGCTGCAGCAGCCCGCGGCTCGCGACCAGCCGCGGCGAGGGGTGTGCGGCCATGGCGGGCACAATACCCGACAAATCACCTTACGACGGCGCGCCGACCGCAGCCGGCGCCGCGAAGCGAGCGGTACGCACGCCTGGTTACGACGCGTCTCCCGCTCCGGGTCCGGCCGGCGGCTGGCGGTCGAGCAAGATCGCGGCCGGGGCGTGCGCGCCCGCGAGCAGGTCCTGGATGCGTATCTTCGCGTTGATCACGGGTCGCCGCAGGCGCTGTTCTCGGCGCTCCGCCTTGGCGAGCTTCCCGGGCCGCTTCCGGTAGCGCCAGCGCGCCCAGGGCGAGCCGGGCCGGGCCAGCCGGACGGCACCGACGATGAACAGCGGCGGCACGAACAGGCCGGCCAGCCCGGTCCAGAGCTTCCCCTTCAGCAGCGTGATCGCCGCGAGCACGAACAGCACAGCCACCGCTAGGTTGAGCGTGAGAACCGCGCTGGCGTCTTCGGGCAGGAGTCGCTGGTAATCGCGAACGTTCTTCACGCCGACCGGGGAGACCCCCATCAGCAGCAGCGCGGTTACTCCCGCGGCGACGAACACCGCGTCGACCGAGATCCGCCCCTCGTTGCTCCAGTACACGTCGCGCAGGTGCAGGATCAGGGCGAACTCGTCGAGCACCAGCGCGGTGCCGAGCCCGAACAGGGCCGCGGATCCCGCGCGCCAGGCCAGGGACTGCAACGGCGCGGCGAGCTCGGCGACCCCGCCGACACCCATGAACACCACGCCGAAGACCATGTGGTGGACGTGCACGTCGCCCGCGACGAGGTTGCCCGGCCACCACCGGACCTGCGCGCGGATGAGCCGTACGTTCAGGCGGATGACGCCGAATCCGACCAGAAGGGCCACAAAGAAGCAGAACAGCGGCAGCCGGCCGGTACCCACGATCTGCTGCTGGAACCAACCGGACATGACAACCTCTACCAGGCGGGCTGCTACCGGGCTCCCGACCATACTAGGCGCGCCGCGCACCGGAGTAGAGTGCACGAAATGCAGAGTGCGGCCGGCAGCGAGTAGCATCACATCGCAGACCCGGGCGCCTTGTGTCGCCAGCGTCCCGGCTGGACTGTCCCAAACAGCCCGCCCGGGCAGTTTGGGGACCGAACATCCGAGAACGACGATCATGCCTGATGAATCGCTAATACCATACGGCAGCGTGACCGACCCAAGCGAGGCTGCGGAGCCGCTGCCCCGGCGCGAGCCGCTCCCCCGGCGCGGGGACCCGCCGCCGCAGCGCGGGGACCCGCCGCCGCAGCACGAGTCGCTGTCCCAGCTCCGCGACTCGCTGGCCCGGCTCGACGACGAGGAGCCGGCCACCCAGCCCGGGGGGCCGCCGCCGCCGCCCGAGCCACCGTCCTGGCGCGAGGATCCCCTCCCGCGTGGCGCGGAGCCATTCACGCAGCGGGGAGAGCCGGTCTTCCGGCCCCGCGAGCCGCTACTCCAGCGCGGGGAGTCGGTCTTCCAGCCCCGGGAACCCCTGCCCCAGCGCGAGCCCCCGCCGCAGCGCGGGGAGTCGGTCTTCCAGCCCCGCGAGCCCCTGCCGCGGCGCGGCGACCCGCTGCCCCAGCGCGGCGACCCGCCGCCCCAGCGCGGCGACCCGCCGCCCCAGCGCGGCGACCCGCTGCCCCAGCGCGGCGACCCGCTGCCCCGCCGGACCGGCCGGACCCGGAGGTCGGGCCGCCATCGTAGCCCGGACCGGCTGAGCCTGCCGTCCGATGCGCCGACCCTCCTCATCGCCGTGCCAGGCACCGCCAGCCCGGGCAGCGAGATGATCGGCGAGCGGGTCGCCGCCGCGGCCAGGGTGTCCTGTCCAGGCGCGGATGTCCAGGTGGCGTACCTGGAAGGCACAGAGCACCGCCTCGACGAGGCACTGACCGCCCTGGCGGAAGGGCCCTGGCCCGCGCTCGCGGTGGTGGTCCCGCTGCTGGCGGGGCCCCATCCCAGGTCTGACCTCGCGCTGCAGCGCGCGGTCGCCGGGGCCGACGGGCAGATCGTGGTGGCCGAGCATCTAGGCCCGCATCCGCTGCTGGCCGAGGCGCTGCACTCGCGCCTGGCCGAGGTGGGCCTGGCTCGCGAGAGCCGCGTCCGCGGGCTCAGTATCAGCACGGTCGCGAACGGCGTCCTGGTGCTGGCCGACCGCGGCGACGACGCGGTCCGCGCGGCAGGCGTGGCCGCGGTCCTGCTGGCGGGCCGTCTTGCCGCCCCGGCCGTGCACGCCTCCATCGACGACCCGCAGGGCATCGCGTCCGCGGCGGAGCGGCTGCAGGCCATGGGCGCCTCGCGCGTGGCCATCGCCCCGTGCCTCATCGGACCAGAGACCGACCCGCGCGAACTCGACGCCGTGAGCGCGGCGATCGGCGCTCTGGCCGCCCCGCCGCTCGGCGCCCATCCGGCCATCGGCCAGCTGGTCGCGATGCGTTATGGCAATGCGCTCGTCGGCCTGCGTCCGGCCGGCACGATGGGCTGACGGCGTCCGCCCGGCCGGGACCAGGGCCATTGACAGGGACGACTCCGCTGCGCTGAGCTTCCAACAACAATCACCCAGAGAGGCGTGAGCGGCAGTGAGCGAATGGGACGCTACATCGTATGAGGGGAAGGGCACCATCCTCCGCGTCGTCCGCAGCGAGGCGGAGCGGCTGTTCGAGATGGCGGAAGCGCCCGGTGCCTGGGAGGCCCCGACCGCCTGCGAGAGCTGGCAGGTCAGGGACATAGTCGGCCACCTCATCGACACGACCGAGGGTTACTTCAATGCCTTCGACACTGCGCGGAGCGGTGCCGAGACACCGGCCGCGTACGGGCTGGGCGGCATGCACCAGCGGGCCGGCGAGTCGGCGCAGTCGTTCCACGGCCTGTCCCAGCAGGAGACTATGGACAGGGTGCGCGGCGACCTGAGCAAGATGATCGGCATCCTCGAGCCGCTGACGGCTGAGGAATGGTCCGGCCTCATGGTCCCGCACTTCTACATGGGCCCGCTGCCCGCGTTCTTCTACGCCGCTGGCCAGCTCATGGACTATGGCGTGCACTCCTGG
>Ga0070699_100003151_pt1 | contig 14596 bp, 12 predicted proteins | sample KBSK1503metaG_FD_65473 | JGI IMG/M metagenome (GOLD analysis project Ga0070699, IMG submission 65473) | Corn, switchgrass and miscanthus rhizosphere microbial communities from Kellogg Biological Station, Michigan, USA - KBS K1-50-3 metaG | ecosystem: Host-associated > Plants > Roots >...
TACGCTCTTTCATCGCCCGCTCAATCAGCCTGGTGACTTTCTCGCCCACTGCCGAGCCCATCGACCCGCCAATGAAAAGCATGTCCATCGCACCTGCCACTACCGAGTGATCGGCCACAGTGCCGCGCGCGTTGATTATTGCTTCGGGGAGACCGGAAGTTCCTTTGGCCAGTGCCAGCCTTTCCGGGTAAGGTTTGCTATCGACAAATTCAAGGGGGTCGAGGGAGATTACCTCTGCATCGAGTTCCTCATAGTTGCCGTCGTCAAAAAGCATTGCCAATCTCTCGCGGGCCCCAATGCGGAAGTGGTAGCCACAATGGCTGCAGACCTGTAAACCGTCTTCAAGTTCGCCCTTGAACAAGTGTGCTTCACACCCGTCGCACTTCACGAAGACATTTTCAGTCTTCACTACCCGCTCTTCAGGCGGAACGGCCTCAATTCTTTTGCTCTTTTTGTTAAACCAAGCCATAAATGCTTGCAATCTTACGCTAGGCTGTTTCGGGAATGCGCAAAGGTTAGCATAGAAAGGATCAAGGACGAAGGATGAAGGATGAAGGCGGAAGGATGAAGGATGAGTCGCCGCGTCTTATCTTCATCCTTCCGACTTCATCCTTCATCCGTTCAAAACTCTATCCCCTGCTGGGCGCGAATGCCCGCCCTGAATGGATGCTTGATCTCGCGCATCTCAGTCACCAGGTCCGCAGCTTCAATCAGTTCCGCCGGCGCATCACGCCCGGTTACAACAATGTGCAATGCCGGCTGCGCAGCATGGATCGTGCGAAACGCCTCAAGGATTTCGGCAACCGGCAGCATCTTGTAACTGAGCACATAAACCAGCTCGTCAAAGACCAGTAGATCGTAGTCGCCAGAATTCATCTTCTCGAGACACAGATTCCACGTTTTGCGAGCAGTCTCGATATCCTGCTCCGGATTTTTTGTATCCCAGGTAAACCCGTCACCCATCGTGTGCACTTCGATGCCGAGTTGCTCGGCGGCGACATGTTCGCCGTAGCGGTCGTTGCGTGATTTCATGAATTGAATCATGCAGCACTTTAACCCGCGCCCGGCGGCACGCATCATTAGCCCCAACGCAGAGGTTGTTTTTCCTTTTCCGTCGCCTGTGTGCACGATGAGCAGCCCACGGGTCTTCTCCTGGTAGTCCTCACGACGCCACTTGTATTGTTTTTCTTTGGAAGCCATTAATCCTGAACAGTCAAACGCGGAGCGATGAACAGGTTCACGGCTCCGCGCTAGTGTATCCGGCTTAGCTTAGACAACTGGCGCTGGTCTCGATTCCAGTTCCGAGTCCTTCAGGGCATCTTCAGTAATGTCTTTCAATCCATTCGCGCGCTTCACCGCTTCCTGCAGGAGACGGACGATTTCGTTTTCGGTTTCTTCCCAATCTCCTTTGAGCGTGCATCCGGCCGCGTTCCGGTGGCCTCCGCCACCGAATTTCTCCGCGACCTTCGCTACATTCACGTCGCCCTTCGAACGTAGGCTGGTGCGGTAAACTCCGGGCTCAGACTCTTTGAGCATGGCAACCGCCTCTACTTCGCCAACAGTGAGCGGATAGTTGACAAAGCCATCCGCGTCTTCGTCTGAAGCATGAGCCTGCCTCTGCATGTCGAGTGTCTGACGCATACAAGCCACATGGCCGCTTTCATCGCGCCGGGCCGTCGAGAGCACCGCCCCCATCAACTGAATGCGACTCCAGGGATAACTGGCAAAAACCGCCTCCGCGGTCTTGGCCGGCTTGACACCGGTGCGCACCAGTTCCGAAGCGACTTTGAAAGTCCGCTCGGTTGTATTTGAGTAATGGAAGGAACCGGTGTCGGTAATAAGCGCAGTATAGACGCATTCAGCGATCTCTTTTGTCACTCTTACGCCTGTAGCCTTGCAGAGATTGTAAATCATTTCACCGACTGCCGATGCGGTCGAATCGATCCAGTTAATTGCTCCAAACAGCGCGGTAGTTGAGTGATGATCAATATTTACGACGAACTGTTTTTCCAGATCGACCAGTCCTGGGCGGGTGACATCGGAGCATTCAATAACAAAAACAGCGTGATAAGAAGGATCGACCGCCGGCATGACGCGAACCGCATTAGCTCCCGGAAGCTGCTGGTAGGCATGCGGCACGGGATCCCGCATGATGACCTCGACATCTTTATCCAGTGCGCGCAGCAGCCAATAGAGACCGAGGGATGATCCCAAACTATCGCCATCAGGACGAATGTGAGAAGTGATCGCGAACCGGCGTTTCGCTTCAATCAACTCGACAACTTGACTAAGCATCGTAACTCCGTGTCAGTGCCCTATCATCCCTCATTCTCCACCCCTTCTTTCCTCTTCCATTCATTTTCAATTTTCTCGAGCAGTTGATCGACGCGCGCGCCTTCTTCCTCGATCTTATCCAGAACAAAATGGATTTCAGGCGTACGCGGAAGATTCAGCGACAATCCCAATTGCTTGCGCACATAAGGTGTGGCGTGGCGCAGCGCAGTCAAGGCCGATTTGTGTTCTTCCTCATTACCCGCAACCGTTACGTAGACGCGCGCAGCTCGCATGTTATCGGAGAGGCGGACCTCGGTTACGGTCACCATCGTCAGCCGCGGATCCTCCATCTCGTACCCGACAATCTGAGCGATCTCTTCCCGAAGAATGTCCGCGACTCTTTCCGAGCGATGCATGGTCAAGAAAGGATGAAGGCAGAGGGATGAAGGATGGAAGCGTCTCATCCTTCCGCCTTCATCCTTCATCCTTTCTAAAGTTCTGTGGCCGCGACTCGTTCAATAATATAGGCCTCGATCTGGTCACTAACTTTTACATCGTTGAAGTTTTCCAGACTGATGCCACACTCAAAGCCTTCGCGAACTTCGGACACATCATCCTTGAAGCGTCGCAGCGACGAGATGTTGCCCTCCCAACTGACGACACCATCACGTATTAACCGCGCTCGCGCGTTGCGCCGAATGACGCCGTCGATAACCATGCAACCCGCCACCACTCCCGCCTTCGGCACGCGAAATACCTCGCGTACATCGGCCTTGCCGATAATCTTTTCTTTCTCGATCGCCTCCAGCATGCCGATCATGGCGGCGCGAATCTCCTCCTCGACCTTATAGATAATTGAATGGAGACGAATATCTACAGCCTCTTGTTTGGCTAGATCGGCCGCTCGTGCTTCCGGCCGGACGTTAAAGCCAATGATTACGACTGCCGAGGAAGATGAACCAGCCTGCGTGGCCGAGCCGAGCAGGACGTCCGACTCGGTGATGGCGCCCACTCCTGAGCGTATGACCTTAACCTTAACCCGATCGGTGGAAAGCTTTTGCAATGTCGACTTCAAGACTTCCACTGAACCCTGCACGTCAGCCTTGATGATGACCAGCAGTTCTTTTACTTCACTCTCACCCAGTGCCTCGATACCGCGTTTCGTGGTCTGGAGCAGAGTAGCCTGACGACTCAACATCTGGCGGTGCTGAGATATCGACTGGGCTTTCGTGATGTCTGACACAACCTGGAAGCTTTCTCCCGCTTGCGGCACACCTTGAAGACCCAGGACCTCAACCGGAGTTGCCGGTCCGGCTTCCGTGATCGCCTCGCCACGATCATTAAACATGGCCCGGACCTTGCCATAGATCTGGCCGACGATAAAGGGCTCATGAACTTTCAAAGTTCCTTGCTGGACCAAGACGGTAGCCACTGCTCCGCGACCGCGATCGAGTTTTGCTTCCAATACGACACCGGAAGCGAGACGCGTCGGGCTGGCACGTAGATTCAGAATGTCCGAAGTAAGCAGAATCGTCTCGAGCAGCGTGCCGATATTTTCTCGCTTCTTCGCGGAGACCTGGACCATCTCGGTCTCGCCGCCCCATTCAAGCGGCGATAGCCCCTGCTGAGTCAGTTCTTGCTTAACCCGCTCCGGGTTTGCGTCCGGCTTGTCGATCTTGTTGATCGCAACAATGATCGGCACGTTCGCTGCCCTGGAATGTTCGATCGCCTCGATAGTTTGCGGCATAACTCCATCGTCAGCCGCCACGACAAGCACGACGATGTCGGTCGCTTTCGCACCGCGCGCGCGCATCATTGTGAAAGCCTCGTGACCCGGCGTGTCGAGAAAAACTACGCGCCGGGTTTCGGCAGGATTGTCCGGACTGGGAACTTGCACACTGTAGGCCCCGATATGCTGCGTGATACCTCCTGCTTCACCGCCCGCGACATCAGTGGTTCGAATTCCGTCGAGCAATGAAGTCTTACCATGATCGACGTGGCCCATCACCGTGACTACTGGAGCGCGTGGTAATTCGACGTCGTCAGCATCTGTGGCGATCAGTTCTTCAAACTCCTCTTCCGCAACCATCTCTTCAAAGGGAACAAAGGAGACGTCGTAGCCGAAGCGTTTACCAAGATCGGAAGCAACGTCATCCATTAATGGCTGATTGATGGTAGCGAAAACGCCGCGCTGCAGCAGAAGGGTTACTACGTCTTTTGGTTTGATACCGAGCTTCTCGGCGAATTCCTTAACTGTAGAGCCTTCGATAAGACGAACTTCTTTTAGCTCGCCCTCGGTGGGCATCTCCATTCTGCCCGCAATGCGATCTTCGAGCGAGAGGGCCTTCGGTGGCGGAATGAAATCGCCCCGGTCGAAGCGCCCGCCTTTGCCTTCAATAGTTTTCCTTCCGCCTCGTGGACTGCTGCGTCGCGAGCGACGGCGTCCGGCGTCTGGAGGAGGAATGTAGGTTGTTTGCGGTGTAGCTGTTTCGCCCGGGGTTCCCAAACGTTCTGCCCGTGGCAGAGAAGGTCTCTGTCTGCCACTACGTTCGGCACGTTCTCGGGGAGTAACCGGTGGCGGTGCGACTACAGGGGCCGGTGCGCGCTCACCCGGCCGGATGCCCGCATTTAGGGCGGCCGCTGTTGGGCGCATCACTCTTACCTGGCGCGAAGGAATCGGAATGTTTTTTGGTTCGACGTCCAGGACATCCGGCGGGAAGTCGCCATTGGTTGCCGGTGGCGCGGCAGCAATCTCTATATCCTCGTCCGGCTCGTCCTCCGCTACGGGAGCAACAGCTTCACTAGTAGCGGCTGCCGGCGGTTCTGCGCGCGTTGCAGGCGTGAGTTTCTTGATCAGCCTTGCCGAGCCGGGTTGTTTCGGAACAGGAGGTGTTGGCACCGGAGCCACCTCTGGTTCCACTGGCGCGGCAGCGACAGCCTCTGGCGCGTCGGCGACCACCTCTATTTCCGCCGGTGATGTTTCATCGACCGGACGGGCGGCGCGCTTCACGACCTTCACCGTGCGTTTGACGGCAGCCTCTTTTTTGGGGAAGTACTTGTTTCGAATCTTCTCGGCCATCTCTTTGGAGACCGAGTTTGACGGAACACTTACGTCGACCCCTTCGCGGCGGACTTCTTCAATCAGTCGCTTTGTGTCGAGCTTTAGTTCTTTCGCGAGATCGTAAATGCGAACTTTTGACGTAACTGTCATGCACTCCTTCTTGGACGCTTATCATGAGAAGCGTCCGTACGCCTTCAAAAGTGATTAAGAACGCTCGCTCTTAACCACTTTCCCAAGCGTGCGTCAGAAGTGCGACGCGGGACTGTAGCAGTGGAGCGAGCAACGCAAAGCGCCCGAGAAAGCGACTTCTGCGTTGATTCTAATTTGCTGCATCGTTGGAAGCATCCTGCTTCTCATCGTCAGTGCTCCCGCTTGATGCAGCACCTTCCGAAACTGCGGGAACCGGCGTTGATGCCTCGTCAGCTGTTGCTTCCAAAGCATAATTCTCGTCCGCCGCTAATTCTTCGCTAAGCTCAATTGCGGCGGTCTCATCAAAGTTATCGAGCACTGCAGCGCCCGAGGAGGTAATTTCCGGCGAAGGCGTAACTGTATCAGGTCGCAAATCACGTCCTGGTTCCTGCAGTACTACCTCGTCCTCTGTGAATGGCTCAGATTCAGTTACGGGAACGGGATCGGCCGAATCTCGGGCCAGAATGACAGGTTCAGCAGAGAAGGGAATCCCTCTTTCCACTGCCTCGTCGTAGCCTGCGGCAGTCATCTCAGCGGAGGGCTCAACCTCTTCTGCCTCAACCGACTCATCCAGCTCGGCAGAAACCGCGTGAGTCTCCAACTGGTCGCCTGCTTCGCTTGTTTCACCCTCGCCTTGCAGACTCCGGTCGCGCATCGCCACCACTGCTTGCGCGGCGTTCAAGATGACTTCGGCTTCGTCGAGACTCAGATCCAGAAACTCCACCAGATCATCAACTGAGGTTTGGGCGAGCGCGTCGATATCGTTTATTCCATGCTCGGCGAGCGCGTCAGCTTGCTGAGCAGTTACGCCTTCAATCGCTGAAAGCGGCACCGACTCGCCAGAAGCAATGAGCGCTCCCATCTGTTCGGTGACTTCTTTCTTGATCTCTTCTTCACTGCGAATATCGATGTTCCAGCCGACCAGCTTCGTGGCTAGCCTGACGTTCTGCCCGCGCTTGCCAATTGCGAGAGACAATTGGTCTTCGTTAACAATGACTTCCATTTGGCGGTTCTCGATGTCAGTGATCCGCACCTGGTTAACTTTGGCAGGGGACAGGGCGTTGGCGGCGAAAACGGAAGGTTCATCGGACCATTCAATAATATCAATCTTCTCACCACGCAGTTCACGAATTATGGCCTGCACCCGGGAACCTTTCATACCAACACAAGCACCGACAGGATCGACGTCGCGCTCGTTGGACATCACGGCAATCTTCGCGCGTTCGCCTGGCTCACGCACAGCAGATTTGATAACTACCGTGCCATCGTAGATCTCCGGAACTTCCATTTCAAACAGTCGCAAGAGAAGCTCTGGTGAAGTACGGGAGACCTCAACCTGTGGTCCCTTCGACTCCTTGGAGACATTATTGATGACTACGCGAATACGCTCACCCTGATTCCACTGTTCACCCCGCGATTGCTGAGACCGCGGTAAAATCGCTTCCAGATTACCGAGATCAACGATAATGTTGCCGCGCTCGAACCTCTTTACGTAGCCATTAACCAGATCACCAATCTTGTCGATGTATTGCTCATAGACATTACTGCGAACAGCGTCACGAACCTTCTGAAATAAGATCTGTTTAGCAGTCTGGGCAGCGATACGACCCAGCTCTTCCATGGGGAGAGGCAGCAGCAGGGCATCGCCCAACTCGACTTCATCACCAGCGAGCTCGCGAGCTTCATCAATCGAGAGTTCAGTGGCAGGGTTTTCCACCTCGTCGACGACCACCTTCGACGCAGACAATTCAATTCCCGTTTCGGCATTCCAGTCGACCTGAATGTCCTCGCCGGATTTGAACTGTTTTTTTGCCGCCGCGCGAACGGCTTCTTTCATTGCTTCAATGACCAGATCGCGCTCGATACCCTGCTCCTGGCAAAGTGCTTCAATGTTTTGTGCAATCGATGAACTCATGGAACTCTCGCTATCTCATTGGCTCGGCGCCAGAATGACAATCCGCGTCGTTGAGCCTATTCAGTTGTTGGTTGTTGCGAGTTGCCGCTCGCAATTTTACTGGTCTTACCTCCCCTTGGCTTTGCGCAGTTCTTCATCAAAATCCAATTCCAAATTTGCCTTGGCAATCGACTCCAGGGGAATTAACACGCGCCCATTGGTACGATCTTCAAACAGGACGCATTCACCACTCAAGCCCAGCAAACGGCCGCGAAAATTGCGTTGGCCCTGAATCAGCTGACGCGTTTTCAACTTTGCCAGGCTGCCGGAAAAACGCTCGTAATCCGCACGCTTGTAGAGTCCTCGTTCGATTCCCGGCGAAGACACTTCCAAAGTGTAGGACGCGTGAATGAAGTCTTCTACGTCGAGAATCGTGCCGAGATGAAAACTCACTTCCGAGCAATCTTCGTGAGTAACACCCTGCGGTTTATCAATGAAGATACGAACAATCGGCTTATTGTCCGGGCCGGCGACTTCCGCGTGCACTAGTTCGACTCCGTGATCGATTGCGACCTGTTCAGCCAGTGCCTGAACTCGTTCTGCAATCGAAATCGACCCCATCGCCAACCTCCGAGACACCTCTCGCCCAAAAGAAAAAGTGGGCGCGAACCCACCGGACGAGACCCCGTGCTTCGAGCAAGCCGTGAATTATACGGAAAGGCATCTAGGGAAGCAAGTTGGGGCACTTTGGTAGTGTCCTCCGCTAGCGTGTTGCTGAGAAAGAAAGGCTGATCGCCTGGCGAGTTACTTAGAGGCGATGAGGTCAGAACCACCTCGCGGGTACCGGGTGGGTCCGTGCGCCTGGAGATCGCGCCATGCTTACTTACCCGCTACCAGCGGGTGGATAGAAACTTGGCGATTGAGCGTGAATTATTGGGTGGCGATCATGCTACTGCTTCCTGTTCTGCGGTTGAGCGTAATTATCTGGATGGCTAACCTTCGGCAAATTAGGCACTCTCAGCTTGTGTTCCCTCGAGTAAGTGATCCAGCGAGAAACGATCGTTGTCCGCGGGAAGCATTAACACAAAAAGGAGGAGTGCCAGTCTTGGGATCACGTGTTCATGAAATCAGTTTTCATGATCGACTTCGACAGGTTCCCAAAGTTCAATACGGTTTCCTTCAGGATCGGCGATCCAGGCAAAGCGCCCGTAGTCATAAGTCTCGATACGTTCGTCTACCCAGACACCCTCTGCGCGTAGCTGGGCTAGCAGACCATCCAGATCGGTCACACGATAGTTGATCATGAAGGGAGCGGTGGAGGGATGGAAATATTGCGTATCTGCTGGAAAGGGCGCCCAGACTGTGATACCAATCTTTTCAGGGTGTTCATCCTCTCTCCAGGGGAAGGCGACCCCACCAGTGCTATCTGAAGGAACGCCAAGGTGCTGCTGATACCACTTTTTCAAACCTTCCGGATCCTTGGCCTTGAAGAAGATGCCACCAATGCCTGTTACGCGTTTCATCAGTTGTCCTCAACGCTTTTCTCATTCACGCCGTGCAACGCTACTCATGACTAACCCAACTTCGCCTTTACGATATCACTAACCAGTCTACCGTCAGCGTTCTTACCGGCAAGCTGAGATTGCGTGGCCTTCATCACTTTGCCCATGTCCTTCAGCGAGACAGCGCCGGTTTCCTGGATCGCAGCCGCTACTGCTCGTTCTATTTCTTCCTGCGAGGCTGACTGCGGAAGGTAAGCTTCAATTATCGCAATTTCGGCTTTTTCCTTGTCGGCAAGATCCTGGCGCGCAGCTTTTTCATATTGCTCCACCGAATCGCGGCGTTGCTTCACCAGTGAGCGCAGCAGTTTCGACATGTCCTCGTCGTCAAGTTCGCTGCCTTTTTCAATCTGACGGTTCATCATGGCTGCCTTTACCATCCGCAGCGTTGATGTTCGTGGTGTGTCCTGCGCTTTCATCGAAGCCGTCAAATCCGCGACTATTTTTTGATTCAGACTCATTTTCCACATCCCTCCCGGAAATCATGTCTTGGCTAAGTGCCCATTTGATTTTGCCAGATACTCGCGCAAGAAACGTCCCGTATAAGACTCCGGGAGATTCATGATCTGTTCCGGCGTTCCTGCGCCAACCACAAAACCGCCAGCATCCCCACCTTCGGCCCCGAGATCAATGACATAATCGGCCGTCTTGATTACATCGAGGTTGTGTTCTATCACCAGCAACGACCCGCCCGCATCGATCAATGCGCGGAACGCAGAGAGCAGTTTGTTGATGTCGTCGAAGTGCAAGCCCGTGGTTGGCTCGTCGAAGATGTAGAGCGTTTTGGCTCCCGTTCTTTTCAGAAGATGGGCGGCGAGTTTAATGCGCTGTGCTTCGCCGCCTGAAAGCGTGGTCGCCGATTGCCCCAAACGAAGATAGCCGAGCCCAACTTCATCAAGCACGCGCAGGCGATTCGTAATCTTCGGCACTTCACGGAAGAAGCTCAGCGCTTCACGCACCGTCATGCTCAGAACTTCGTGAACATTCTTGCCACGGTACCGTACATCGAGAATCTGTTGCTTGAAGCGAGATCCTTTGCACTCTTCACAAACGAGCTCTACGTCCGCGAGAAACTGCATTTCCACGGTAACTGTTCCGTCGCCCTGACAGACTTCACAGCGACCTCCAGGTAGATTAAAAGAGAAGTGCGAGGGATCGAAGCCTCGCGTCTGGGCTTCACGAGTGCCGGCAAAAACCTCGCGAATCGCGTCGTAGACTTTTATGTAAGTCACCGGATTTGAACGAGGCGTGCGACCGATTGGCGACTGGTCCACCAGGATCACGTCGTCTATGAAGTGGGAGCCTTCCAGCTTTTGAAAAGCTCCCACGTGTCCCTGCCATTCGCCCCTTTGCTTTTTTATGCCGGCATAGATGCAGTCGTGGATCAAAGTCGACTTACCTGAACCGCTCACGCCGGTGACGCATACGAGCATGTCCAGCGGCACGTCGACGTCAATCGACTTCAGGTTATGTTCGGCAGCTCCCTGGATGGTCAGTCGTCGTTTATGCTGCGCACGACGCTGCTTTGGTTCCTTGATTTCGCTATCGCCTCTCAAATAGCGCGCGGTTAGGGAATTCTCGTCCTTTATAAGTCCGGCGAAGTCGCCTTCGTAAATGATTCGACCGCCCAGTTCACCAGCCGATGGCCCAATATCCAGGATGTGATCAGCGGAACGCATCATGTCAGCATCGTGTTCGACTACGAGGACCGTATTGCCGATGTCGCGCAGATTTTGCAGCAGGCGTATCAATCGTTCATTGTCTCGCGGGTGCAAACCAATGGAAGGCTCATCCAGGACATAAAGCGCTCCGACAAGCGAAGAGCCAAGATTGGTGGCGAGTTGTATACGCTGGGCTTCGCCTCCGGAAAGAGTAGAAGCAAGCCGATCGAGCGTAAGGTAGTCAAGACCAACTTCAACCAGGAACCGCAACCGGCGTCTGATCTCGAAAAGGATCCTGTCGGCGATCGCGTTCTGCTCGCTCGAGAGTTGCAGTGAATCAAAAAACCGGGCGGCGTCTTTGATTGACAGTGCGCAAACCTCAGGCAAAGTACGATCGCCAACTCTAACGTCTCGTGCTTCCTGACGCAGACGTCCGCCGCTGCAATCGGGACATAAAGTGTAGCCGCGATACTTGGAAAGAAAGACCCGGACGTGAAGTTTGTATTTCTTGGTTTCCATCCATTCAAAGAAACCTCGGACGCCGCTCCAATCTTTTTTGCCTTCAACTATCGCCTGTTGGTCAGAGTGCGACAGTTGGTTAAAAGGTACGTTGAACGGAATCTTTTCTGAGCGGCAAAACTGCCGCAGCTCGGTCATGGCCCACTCGTGCTGCGGTTTGGTCCAGGGCTCGATGGCCCCTTCTTTGAGAGATAGCCCGGGATTGGGAATTACAAGATCGAGATCCAATCCGATCGTGTTGCCAAAGCCCTGACAAGTAGGACAAGCCCCGTACGGATTATTGAAACTGAAGAGCCGCGGCTCGGGCGTGGCATAAACAGTTCCGTCATATTTGCATTCAAAGTTTTCAGAGAATCGCAGTCGTCTTGGCTCGGCCTCGGCCGTTTCGATCACCGCTACTCCGTGTCCTTCGAGAAAACATACTTCCAACGAATCCACGAGTCGCTGGCGAACATCGGCCCGTGCGGTTAATCGATCAACGAGGACGTATACGTTTTCAAAATCATCGCGGGAATAGTCGTCAGGAGAATGGAGTTCGATCGTTTGTCCTGCAAACAACAGACGGGTGAAACCGCGTTGCATCAAGCTCATGATGTGGGCGGTGATAACCTGACGGTGAGAGGCGGAGCCGCGGCGAGCCGCCGAAGAAGATTTGCCGCCGCTCTTCTTTTTGTCTGTGCGTCTCCGCGGCTCGTTCTCTCCGCCTTCCCCGGTCTCAGCGTCTCTGTTTCTATTCGTGACCGTCAATCCGGCTGCGGCCGGAAAGAGGACATAGAATCGAGTTCCTTCGGCCAGCGTTTGCAATAGTTCGTCCGCGACAGATTCAGGCGAATCGCGATAAACCTGGCGCCCACAGACGCGACAAAAAGTTAGCCCAACGCGCGCAAAAAGCAGGCGCAGGTAGTCATATATTTCTGTTTGTGTGCCGACGGTCGAACGCGGGTTGCGGGTTGAGTTCTTCTGACGAATGGCGATCGCAGGCGCAATTCCGCGGACCTCATCAACGTCAGGCTTGTCCATCCGCTCCAGAAACTGGCGGGCGTAGGCCGAGAGGGATTCAACATAGCGGCGTTGGCCCTCAGCGTAGATCGTGTCGAAGGCAAGCGATGACTTTCCCGACCCGCTCACTCCGGTCACCACCGTCAGCTGGTTTATCGGGATAGAGAATGAGACGTTTTTGAGGTTATTGACGCGCGCCCCACGGACTTGTATTGCTTCATCAGGCATGTTTGAAACTTGGCTAAGGACACACGGATCGAAGTTCAGACCGTCAGCAAACCTCAAATGATACCTTGAACTGAGTGGCAATGCGAAATGGGGAAACCGGGAGTAGTGTTCTAATTCAACTAAACTGTAGGGGTGTCCCTCCGTGGGCGCCCTGAGTAGTGCGTAAAAGGGGCGTCCACGGAAGGGCGTCCACGGAGGGACGCCCCTACAGTCTGGTTAAGTTAGGACGCGACCAAACCGGGAGTGTCCAGGGAATCTTGGGAAGGTAGTGGCAAAGTGTTGACAGAACCAACCCTCGCGGCTAACAATCCGCCACATGAAAACGCCTAGATTCTTTTTGCGCGGGTTCCGTCGACCACGGGAGATTGCCTGCCTGGCTCTCGGGACGCTGGAGCGTCAAGTCCTGGAGGAGGCCTGGCGAGTTGGTGAAGTGAGCGTCCGCGACGTCTTCCGAGCTTTCGACGAGCGCATTGCTTACACCACCCTGATGACCACGCTTGATCGGCTTTTCAAGAAGAAACTGCTGCAACGTCGAAAGGACGGCAGGGCCTTTCTATACACGGCCTTAGTTTCTCGAGAGGCCTTTGAGCATGGAATCAAAGAGGATGTGGTTTATGGCTTAGTGGGCCACGGAGCTGATGCCGTAGAGCCGGTGCTCGCATGTATTGTCGACGCTGTTAGCGAGAGAGATCGCGAGCTGCTTGACGAACTCGATCGCTTGATAAAGGAAAAGCGAAAAGAGTTGAGCAAGGAGATTATCTGATGTTCGAACTACTTGGTATCTCACTAGTGCTGGCGTCATTGCTGATCTTCAACAGCCTTGCTTCGGTGGTGACCGCTGGACTGTGGCGGCTGCTGGGACGCGCCGCACGAGGCTACTCGGCTATGGCGCGAGCGCGTCTTCTATTCGCTCTTCGTGTCGTACCAGCGTTACTCTCCGTCCTTGTGGTTGTGTTTTTGCTGGTTCCATCCTACCTGGCTTACGAACCTCGACATACGAGTGAGAATGTCAGCGTCAAACTGGGAATACTGGCTTTTCTTTCGGCAGGCGGACTAGGTCTCGCAGTAGTACGAAGCTTTGCTGCCTGGCGCGCGACGGCGAGGTTAACCGCTGATTGGCTGCTACATAGCGAACGGATAACGCTGGCTGGAATAGAAATCGAAACCTTTCGTATCGATCATGCCTTTCCAGTGATTGCCATCGTCGGGGTATTGCGTCCACGTCTTTTTGTTGCTAGCCATGTGCTCGAGTTGCTTACGCCGGACGAGATCACAGCAGCAGTCGCTCATGAGAACAGTCATCTGTCCGCGCGCGATAATTTGAAACGTGGATTGCTCCGAGCGTGTCGCGATGCTTTGTTGATTATTCCGGGCGGTCGTTCGCTTGATCGGGCCTGGTCTGAAGCTGCTGAAGAAGCCGCAGATGAGAGTGCGGCACGTCGAGAACAAAATGTTGCCTTAGACCTGGCCTCGGCGCTGGTGAAGATTGCCCGCAATATTCCGAATGGCGCAAGACCTGCGATGCCTGCCGGCGTATTCCTGGTCGGCGACGAAGAAGCCAGCGGAATAAAGTTTCGCGTACGTCGTTTGATGGAGTTGGCTGCCGGCGCGGATAGCCAAACGTCTGGTCAGGAAGGTTTCCCCAGGCTTTTGTTCTGCATCACAATCGCTTCGCTGTTGAGTCTTCTGGTAGTCGTAGTCAATGCTCCCCTGGTCTTCTCCAACGTACACACTCTCATCGAACGTGTCGTCTTCGTATTGCGGTAGAAACTCGCTCTTAATGAACTGGCCCATGCTCGCTCCGCAGTCGGCAATTCGAACCTTCCAGCAGGAATTAAGGCTACGCGCCCACCTGAAAAACACAACTCAATCGAGCAATCGGCTTTGCCGCCCCGATGTGAGGCGGTGGCTCTGCATCGCCGGTCGGTTGCTAGATTCGCTTGGGCTGTGCCCCTGGTGGTTCGGGCTTCGCCCCTTACAATAACTGTCGCTGGGATTCTGCGGAGGAATTGGAAAACGTCTGCACAATTGAATTGCAAAATAACTCGAGGGGCTGAGCCCGAACCAGGGACAAAGCCCAAGCGATTCTAGCAACTAACCGGCGCGGCAGAGAGACTGTGTCAAAACGCGAATGAGCTACAACAAATCACTTCACAAAGTCAGAACCGGGAGCCGTAGCGACCGGGTCGATACGCCTGCGCATTCCTTCGTT
>Ga0070699_100003152_pt1 | contig 14593 bp, 10 predicted proteins | sample KBSK1503metaG_FD_65473 | JGI IMG/M metagenome (GOLD analysis project Ga0070699, IMG submission 65473) | Corn, switchgrass and miscanthus rhizosphere microbial communities from Kellogg Biological Station, Michigan, USA - KBS K1-50-3 metaG | ecosystem: Host-associated > Plants > Roots >...
GTCGGGTGACCATGCGGGATTGATGTTCAACTGCCGGCTCGTCGTGATGCGCCGCGTGTTGGCCCCGTCGTAGTCGGACATGTAGATTTCCTTCACATCGCGGTTCTGGACCGGGCCCGCGAGCGACTCGCGATTGCGGTCGGAGGTGAAGGCGAGCTTCGTCCGGGCGATGCCGCGCAGCGCGCGCTGCTGCTGATGAATCTCGTCGGACATCGTGTGCGCGTAGAGGCGCGGGTTGGTGGCGCTGCCCGTGTATTCCTTTGCGAACACCGTTTGCCGGGAACGGACGTTATAGAGGCGCACCTGCACGCGCACGGTGTTCGGGTCGGTCTTCTGGATGGTGCCGAAGACGACCGCGTCGGCGCCAAGCTCGCGCCAGGCGGCAAAGGGCAGGTCTTCGGCGGTGCGCGCGACAGGAATCGTCGCGTAGGTGTCGCGCGGAATCATATAGAACTCGCGCTCAAAGTTGAGATCGTCCCAGAGCACCTGGCCGAGCGTCTTTGCGATGTCCGCGGCGTCAGGGGAGAGCGCAACAAAGTCAGGGACGGCATACCGCGGCGGCGTGCCCGGCTCGCCGCTGATCACAAGCTGAATCTCCGACGGCTGCTGTGGCGGTGGGGGGAGGGCGGGAGCGGGCGTCTGCGGCGCCTGCGCCATCAGCGTCGCCACGACAGCGCCGGCGGCGCAAACTCCCACGAGCCAACTCCCAACTCCCAAGAAATTCGCTCGGGCGCAATCACCTTTGGAATCGCGAGCGGGTCCGCCTTGGGAGTCGGGTGCTGGAAGTTGGAAGTTCATCGGGTGTTTGTCCATCTAACGTTGATACTCGAAGGTCATGTGAATGCCCAGACTCGGGTTGGGATACTGAATCGGCAGCTCCGGCAGCCTGGTCAACAAGAGTGCACGTTGCGCGGTGAGCTCATGCGCGAGGAATCCGCTCGATTGCTCGACCTGCACATTCTCGATCGTTCCGGTCCGGCTGATTGTGAACTTCATCACCACTTTGCCCGGGGTTCCCAGATTCGACTGCCAGTTGCGCTGAATGAGGGTGACCATCTGGGAGAGGTACTCAGGGCAGCAGAAGTTCGCGAAATCGACCTGCACGCCTGTGCCGCCGCCTCCGCCTGAGGTCAGCCCGAATCCCTGACCACGTGCGCCGGTGTCGACGCGCGTCGATCCCTCCTGCGGTTGACCGGTGGATGGGGTGCGCGCCGTCGCCTCTTTCGGCGCCTGCTGCGGCTGGGGCTTTGCGGGTCTTGCGTTCTTCGTCGGCAGCGCCATCTCCGGAGTCTTTGCCGCCGGCGGGGTTTCTGCCTTCCGCACGGGTTCGACGGGAGGGGGCGCCTGGACCGTCCGCCCGCCCATTGTCGTCAGCCCGCCGTTCCTGGGTCCAGGCGCGCCGCCAAGGCTGATCGTCATGACGGTCTTCGGTCCCTCGTCCATCTGTCCGCGCCAGCTTGCCGGCATGAGGATCATGAACGCGAAGAGCGCGATGTGCGCGGCAACCGACCAGACGATCATCGACCGCAGACTCTCTTCAGAGATCTGCGCGCGCGAGACGATGATGTCGGTGACGGTGCCCTCGGTCATTGCTCTCCTGGCAGCTTGGAGACGATTCCGACCTTCTCGACGCCGGCGGCTTTCAGCCGGTCCATGATGTCCATCAGTTCCTGCAGCTCGACCCCGCCGTCGCCCCGCAGGAAAACCTGGCGATCGGTGCGGTTCACCATCATCTGACGCATGCGTTCGGTGAGCACGTCAACGCGAACCGGATCCTGGCCGATGAAGACCCGTCGGTCGTCGCGGAAGGAGAGCGGCACGTTGACGAAGATGCGGTCGCTCGCAATCTCCTGCGACCGGCTCGCGACGGGGAGGTTGACCTCGACGCCCCGCTGCAGCATCGGCGCCGCTACCATGAAAATGATGAGCAGCACGAGCATGACGTCGACGAGCGGGATCACGTTAATCTCTGCGAGGGTCGCCGACACCCGGCGCCCCCGCGTCAATCGTCCGCCGCCTGGCGTTGGAGCTGAAGGAAGAACTTTGGGCATTAGCCTCCGAGCGCGGTCAATCGGGCCGCGACAACGGCGCGGCCCGTCGGTTCGAGCGAAGCACTAACCATCAAGTAAAGTTGCGCTCCGCGATGTTGAGAAACTCGAGTGAGAAATCGTCCATCTCCGCCGCAAGCAGCTTCACGCGGGTACTGAAGTGGTTGTACGCGAGCACGGCGGGAATGGCCGCAAACAGTCCAGCAGCCGTTGCGATCAGCGCTTCCGAGATGCTCGGGCCCACGACCGCGAGGTTGGTGGAACCGGTCGTCCCGATGCGTTCGAACGCAAGCGTGATTCCAACGACGGTGCCGAACAGGCCGATGAACGGCGCGACGCTCGCCACGGTCGCGAGAAATGTCACCCGTTTCTCGAGCTTGTTGATCTCGACCGTTGCCGCGCGCAGCAGCGCGCGATCAACCGCTGCGAGGCTCTTCAACGTTGGACGCGGCGCAGGTCCTGCTGGATTGGCTGGCGACGGAGCGGACAGCTTGAATTGCGCGTTGAGCTCGGCATAGCCGGACTGGAAGACGCCTACGAGCGGGCTCGCCGGTAACGTCGCGCAAACAGCCTGGACTTCAGAGAACTTGCTGCTCTTGCGGAACGCTTCGAGGAATTTCGCTGTCTGGCTCTCGACCCTGCGGTACGACAAGGTCTTCGACAGGATGATCGCCCACGACGCGATCGAGATCACGGCGAGGATGGCCAGCACCGCCTGATTGATGACGGTGGCCTGCGAAATGATCTGGATTAAACGTAGCGATCCAGCGGTAGTAGGGGCAGCGCCGTCCTGCACCTGTAGCGCGAGGACGAAGGAGCCAAGCGTGTGCAACGAAGCCTCCGAAGCATCGGCAGCGCGCCGCTGGGACAGCGCAGACGAGCGAGCGTAGCACGCGACCTGAGTGCTGTCAAATATATGATACGATTGCAGTTCCGCTCGCATGCTGCGTTTCCTCCGCATCCGAAATCTCGCGGTCATCGAGGCCGTGGAGGTCGAGTTCGAATCCGGGTTCAATGTACTGACAGGAGAAACGGGGGCGGGCAAGTCGATCCTCGTCGAAGCCGTCGGCCTTCTCCTCGGCGCGCGTGCATCCTCTGATCTGGTTCGAACCGGCGAGGCGCAGGCGGCGATCGAAGCAATTTTCGACGACGCCGCCGGGCGAGAGCTGATCGTCAGGCGCGAGATCAGCAGCCAGGGACGCAGCCGGTCCTTCATCAACGGCGCGCTCGCGACCGCCGCGGCGCTTCGCGACCTCTCCGCGCGGCTCGTCGAACTCCACGGCCAGCACGAGCATCAGGCGCTGCTCGATCCGCTCACGCACCTGCCGCTGCTCGATGAATACGCCGACCTCGGTGATCTTGCGGGGAAGGTGGCCGCGTCATGGAACACCGTACGCGCACTGCGGGAGCAGCTCGAACGCTCACGCATGGATGCGCGGGAGAAGGCGGCGCGACTTGATCTGATCGCGTTTCAGCTCGGTGAGATTGAGAGGGCGTCACCGAAGGCAGGAGAGGACGATGAGCTTGCCGCGACGCGGCAGGTTCTTGCGAGTGCTGAACGGGTCCAGCGATTGTGCGAGGAGAGTTACGCGACGCTCTACGAGAGCGACGACGCCGTCCTTGCGGGACTCGGAGGGGTGTGGAAGCGCATCGGCGAGCTCGCGACAATCGATCCGCAGTTCGGCCCTTACGTGCACGGGCGCGACGCGATCAAATCGCAGCTCGAGGATCTGGCATTCTTCCTCCGAAGCTACGCGGACGGCATTGACGCGTCCCCCGGTCGATTACAGCAGGTTGAAGACCGGCTCGCCCTGCTGGAGCGCCTGAAGAGGAAATACGGGCCGTCGCTTCAGGAGGTCATCGACAAAGGGGACCTCCTTGCACGCGAGCGTGAGCTCCTGACCGGTGTGGGGGAGCGCGCCGAAGATCTCATCAAGGAGCTCGACGCGGCGACGAGCGCCTTTCTCACAGTCGGTCGCGACCTGTCTCAGCGTCGCCGCGCCGGCGCCGTTCAGTTTGCGCGTGACCTGGAAGGGCTGCTTGGAGAGCTGGCAATGGCGCGCACCCGCTTCGAAGTCCGGTTCAACGACGGCGAACTCGCGCCGGAGGCATGGAGTGACCGGGGTATCGACCAGGCGGAGTTCTTCGTCTCGCCGAACCCGGGAGAAGATCTCAGACCGCTCGCCCGCATCGTGTCAGGCGGCGAGTTGTCGCGCGTGATGCTCGCGCTCAAGACACTGGGCGCCGAGGATGCTCCGGGGAAGACCCTGATCTTCGACGAAGTCGATGCGGGCATCGGGGGCCGCGTTGCAGACGTCGTAGGTGCCAGGCTCCAGGCCCTTGGGGCCAGGTTCCAGGTGTTGTGCATTACGCACCTTCCACAGATCGCGGCCCGGGGCGCGACGCAGTTCAGGATTGAGAAATCGGTTCGAGGCGATCGCACGGTTACGAGCGTAGAGCGGCTCGACGCGGACGGGCGCGTTGACGAGGTCGCGCGTATGATTGGCGGCGCGGCCATTACGGAGCCGGTTCGGGCCAGTGCTCGCGAGCTTCTCGAGACAGCGGCGCAACCGCAGGGCGAAAGGCGAAAGGCGAAAGCGAAAGTCCCGTGGCGAAGAAATACCTGATCGAGACGTTTGGCTGTCAGATGAACTTCCACGACTCGGAGCGCATGGCGGGTCTTCTCGACCAGGCCGGCTACGAGGCGACGACGGAAGACATGGACGCCGACGTGATCGTCATCAACACGTGCAGCGTCCGCGAGCACGCCGAGGAGAAGCTATACACACGCCTCGGCGAGCTCCGCGTGCTTCGGGAGGAGACGGGGCGCAAACCAGTCATCGCGGTCGCGGGCTGCGTCGCTCAGCAGGAAGGCGGATCCCTGCTCAAGAAGACCAACGGCCACGTGATCGATGTCGTCATGGGGACGCAGCGGCTGAAGATGCTGCCGTCACTCGTCGAGAAGGCCGCCCGGGCATCGTCTGCGGAGGTCGATATCAACCCGTGGGACGACGTGACCTTCCCGCTTGGAATCACGCGCCGGGGCGATCCCGTCAAGGCGTACGTCACGATCATCGAGGGCTGCAACGATCACTGTTCGTTCTGCGTGGTCCCGTACACGCGCGGACACGAGCGCATGCGCGCGAAGGCGGACATCCTTGCTGATGTGAGAGAGGCCGTCGATTCCGGGCGCTGCGAGATCCAGCTGCTCGGACAGATCGTCAACCACTACCTCGCTCCAGACGATCCCGCGTGCGACTTCGCGGAGCTGCTCGCAGCGGTCAGCGACGTGCCTGGCGTCGAGCGCATCCGGTTCGCCAGCCCGCACCCGCGTCATACAGGCCCGCGCCTGATCCAGGCGGTGCGGGATCTCCCGAAGGTGTGCAAGCACCTGCATCTCCCTGTGCAGTCAGGCTCCAGTCGAGTCCTGCAGGCGATGCGGCGCCGGTATTCGCGCGAGAGCTATCTCGAGCTGGTTGCGCAGATCCGCGAGGCTATCCCGGGCATCGCGCTATCGACCGATATGATCATTGGTTTCCCTGGTGAAGAGGCGCGAGACTTCGAGGATACGCTGTCACTCACCGCGTCGGTGCAGTATCACAGCATGTTCTCGTTCAAGTATTCGGTGCGGCCGAACACTCTGGCGTCCAAGCGGCTGCCGGACGATGTGAGCGAAGCGGAGAAGAGGTCGCGGATCGTGGCGCTTCAGGCGCTGCAGCGTGGGATCCAGACGAGGCTGCACGAGCAGGCGGTGGGCACGACGGTGGAGGTGCTGATCGATTCGGCGAGTCGGCGGCGCGAGTCGGAGATCTCGGGGCGCACGAGCGGCAACACGGTCGTGAGTTGTGCGCTCCCTGCGGGACTCGAGGCGTCGGATCCCGAATCCCGGATCGCGAATCCCGGGAATGCGGCGGAGTGGATAGGACGGACGGTCACGGTGCGCATCCGACGCGCCGGTCCCCATAGTTTGTGGGGTGACGCCGTGGTACCAAACGTGCGAGGACGGCAATGGCCATGCTGATTGAGATGACGATCAAGGGGCTGATGGTGGATCCGGTCACCAATATGCCGATCGTGATCCTGAAGGACAAGGACGGCGATCGCGTGCTCCCGATCTGGGTCGGAATCTTCGAGGCCAACGCCATCGCACTGCAGATTGAGAACGTCGCGACGCCGCGTCCGATGACGCACGACCTGCTCCGGAACATCATCGCGGACCTGGATGGCCAGGTCGATCGTGTCGTCGTCTGCGACCTCAAAGACAACACCTTTTACGCGGTCATCCACCTCACGGTGCGCGGCGAACGCGTGGCGATCGATGCGCGCCCGAGCGACGCCATCGCCCTGGCGCTGCGAACGCGGTCGCCTATCCTGGTGGAAGAGAACGTCATCGACACGGCGAAGACCGTCGACTTCAATGCCGATCGGACCGACAACGACCGCCTCCAGAAATGGCTTGAAAGCCTCGACCCCGAGGAGCTCGGGAAATACAAGATGTAATTGTCGGCCGGCCGACAATTGGGACATCCCAAATCCCAAGTTCCAAACCAAACCACGAAGACGCGAAGGGCACGAAGAAAAGCTATCCTTCGTGTACGCGTGCCTTCGCGTGAATTCCCAGATCCCTGAGTCCCGATCTCTGATCCCAGTGACGATTTCCCACCTGCTCAGGTGCCCCTCTAATTGGGGTGTTTGACACATTCACCCACTACCCCTAGAATGGGCGCACTCCTGACTCGACACCCATACGCTTGATGATCGTAGCGATCGCCAACCAGAAGGGCGGCGTCGGCAAGACGACGACCGCCGTGAACCTTGCCGCCGCACTCGCGATGCGCGGCAAGAAAACGCTGCTGATCGATCTCGACCCCCAGGCGAACAGCTCCCTTTCATTTCTCGATCTCGCGACGGTCACGCGCAGCACCTACGACGCGATCGCGGAACCGAGCTGCTCGCTCGCTGACGTCATCAAACCGTCGTCAGTGCCGAACCTGTTCATCGCGCCGGCGCGGATCGGGCTTGCGAAGGTCGAGTCACGGCTGGTGGGGGAGTTGGACGCCCACTTCAAACTCAAAGACAAGATCCAGGCGCTCAACGGCGCGTACAAGAACATCGTGATCGACTGTCCGCCGGCGCTCGGCCTGCTGACCGTCAATGCGCTGGTCGCGGCAACGCACCTCCTCATCCCGATTCAGTCGTCGTACTTCGCCCTCGAAGGCACCGACGATCTCCTCGAGACGATCGAGAAGGTGCGGGCGCGTCCGAACCCGGCGCTGCGGATCCTCGGCGTCGTCATCACGATGCACGACAAGCGAACGGCGCTGGCGCGCGACATCAGGGAGCAGATCCAGAAGGTGTTCGGCGGGAAGGTGTTCCACACGGTCATCACCAAGAGCGTCCGGCTCGAGGAAAGTCCCGCCTACAAGGAGTCGATCTTCACGTTCGCGCCGGACTCAACCGGCGCGACCGATTACTACAGTCTCTGCGAGGAGGTCATCGAACGTGTCGAAGCGCGGACTACCTGAGACGCTGCGGATGCGGCATGACGAGCATTACGTCGAGGCGCTGGCCGCGTCGGCGGGCGCGCCCGTCGGGCGGATGATTTCGATCGAACTCCTCGATCCCAACCCGAATCAGCCGCGCCAGGTGATGGGGGACCTGTCCGAGTTGATGGCGTCGGTGGCCGAGAAGGGAATCATCGAGCCGCTCGTCGTGCGCCAGCGGTTGGGGCGATACCAGATCATTGCCGGCGAGCGGAGATATCACGCCGCCGTGCAGGTGGGCCTGCGTGAGGTTCCCGTCGTCATTCGCGAAGTTGATGACGCCGAGGTGATGGAGCTTGCCCTCGTCGAGAATCTTCAGCGCAAGGATCTGACGGCGTTCGAAGAGGCGGAGGCGCTGCATCAGCTCGCACAGAAGTGCGACTACACGCACGAGGACATGGCGCGGAAGCTTGGAAAGTCGAGGACGGCGATCACGGAATCGCTGTCGCTCAACAACATGCCCGACGAGGTCCGCAACCTATGTCGGCTGGCCGACATTTCGTCGAAGTCGACGCTGCTGCAGATCGTCCGGCAGGCCGATCCAAAGAAGATGCTGGCACTGGTCGAGCGTCTGATCAGCGGCGGCAACAGCGTCACGCGCCAGGACGTCCGGAAAGAAACGAAGACGGCGTCCGGCCGTCCCAAGCCGTTCATCTTTGCCTTCAATCCACCAACGAAGCAGTTCCAGCTGCGAATGAGTTTCCGCAAAGGCAGGGTCGACAAAGGCGAAATCATTTCAGCGCTTGAAGCGATCATCAAAGAGCTGCGCGCCTCGAGATAGAAAACTCCAGAGTCCCGGGCGGATGTGCCAACGTCCGAGCGATGGATCCGACGCTTCACGTCAAGGTTCTGCGATAGGTGAAGGGCCGGCGGAGTGGTTGCGGTCGCGAAAGTGGGCCCGACGGGAACCCCAGACACTCGCCGATTAGCTCTTGTAGTTAACATAACATCTATTATGCGACGTAGAGGGTTTAGCCACAGGAACAGGCCTGTGGATGATTTGTTGAAGGGTCTTCCGGTGGATGCCCTTATCGAAGGGCCGGCGGGTCCTGAATTCAGGCGGTCCAATTCCTCGATGGGAACTGCCCGTCGGGCACCTCGAACTCGATCGGACGCTGACGTGGATGGTGTTCGATCTCAGCGCCGTTTCGGCTGACCGCAACGATGAAGCTGACCGTGGCGTGCGTCGCGGCGCCAAGACAGCTGAATGGCACGCGGAGCTCGAGAACCCGACCCGTCGCCGCCTGAATATCAGGACAGTTCCGGGGTACCGCCTTACCGTCAGCCGCCCGCTCGATCATCCGTACCTGCGGCGTCCCGCCGCGGCCGCTCACCGACACCCGGACGCCGTTGGGCGCGAGGAAGTTCAAGCTCAGATACAGATCGTCCGAGAGCAGCTCGCTCACCGCCTTGCTGCCGGCGACTTTCACGTACAGGTTCTCCAGGTCGAAGCCGAACTCGATCGTCGTGATCGAGGCGGTACGTTCGGTGACTTCGTGCATGGCGTCCCCGACCGAAGGGACCTCGACGCCGCCGGAGCCGACCCACTCGAAATAGTTCGTCAGTTCTCCGTCGATGACCGGGCGGATAAAACCAGTCGGCGGATAGACGTCCGCAGGAGGCGCCTGCGTCGTGATGTTGCTCACGAGCAGCTCTTCGGGCACCGGCTTGGCGAGCGCCCGGTAGATGTTGATCACGTGCCGTCGGAACAGCTCGTCGAACGACCGGTCGTGGTCCGACGAGTGATCGTCGCCATACCACCAGAACCAGTCGGACCCCTCAGCGATCAGCATCTCTTCCCAGGCCCGGCTCAGCGCCTCCTCGGAGATCCCCGACGCCGCGTCGAGCGCCCGCCGCGCGTCCGCCAGCTGGCTCCAGGCCCGGTGGTCATCGGGATGGCCGATCCAGATGTAGAAATCTGCGTTGATCCACGACCCTGGAAAGACAGACGGCAGCGTGTCCTTTGCCGCCGTACACGCCTCGCCCATCGTCACAGTCTTCAACTCCGGGTGAGCGCCGAGACGGCGGTAGAGCGCGCGAAGGAAGGGACGGCCTTGGTCCTCGAAGTGCTCCCAGGCGTTCTCGCCGTCAAGAATCACGAAGATGGTTGCCTCTCCCCCGCTGGTCCGCGATGTGTAGTGACGGCCCGCATCGGTCAGGCGCTGGACGAAGTCCTCGGCGGCAGATTCGGCCGGCCAGGAGGCGTAGCTGAATCCAATCAGGTCGGACACGACGTGGTCGCGGAACCCGCACACGACCTGCCGCCCCTCGTGGCCGACGCGGTACGGGCAGTAGAGCAATTCCGGCTGGTCGACCTGCCCATACCCGTCGCGCGCAAACTCCCGTCGTATGGTCTTCGCCAGGATCTCCTCGTCGGTGGCCATCCAGCGGAATCCCGCAGCCGCGACCAGCGGCACCATCTCGTCCGACACCGAGCCTTCAGAGGGCCAGAGACCGTCCGGTCTGCGACCAAACAGCCGCTGGTGAAGAGCCACCGCTCTCGAGAGCTGCTCCGCCGCGTCCCCGGGGCGCCGGAAACGCTCACGCGGCATGCGGGACGTCGGGTGCGTGCGAAGGTAGACGTCGGTGTCGCACAGCAGCGGCAGGATCGGGTGGTAGAAGGGCGACGTGGAAATCTCAATTTGTCCGCGCGCCGAGGCATCCCGGTACTCGGGAACGACCTTTCGCAGCAGTTCCAGCTCCACGGCGCGCAAGGTCGCTTTGTCCTCTTCGGTGAAGCGACGTCCCTTCGATACCAGCGCGCGGACCCGGTCGTCTCGCTCGAAGTAGTACTGGTCGATCCAGACCAGCTTGTGCCAGACCTGCAGGTCGCGGATGTCGTCGATGGAAAACTGCGCCGCGGGGTTGCGCGGGCTGAGGCCGGCGCCATTGGAGTCGCGTCGCGCGAGCAGTTCGGCGTATCGCGGATAGGGGTCGATCATCCGTGGCCGGTGCGCGTGAAAAAACTGGTCGACGCAGAAGGTCCGCTCTTCCTCGGTGAGCTTGTCCGCCGGCTTCAACCCGAGCTCGAGATGACGGTCCCTCGCCTCCTCACGGGCAAATGACTCGAGCTGTACGAGCAGCGAAGGGACCAGGTTGAACGTCACTTTGACCGAAGGAAATTCCCGCAGGAGCGCGGCCATTCCCCAGTAGTCCTTGGTCGCGTGAAGCCGTACCCATGGAAGGATGTGCTCGCCGCTCGCCAGATCCTGGTAGAACGGCTGGTGCATGTGCCACAGCAGCGCGACGCGAGTCATAATGAGGAACCTGAAGGGGATAGGGGGAAGGGGGAAGGGGGAAGAGTCCCTATCCCCTTCTCCCTTCCCCCTTCCCCCTTCTTCATGCGCATACTCGACCGGTACGTGATTCGTGAAGTGATGCTGCCCTTCTTCATCGGGCTGCTGGTCTTCACATTCATCTTAATCATCCCCTCAATGATGCAGTACGCCGAGGCGTTCATCGCCAAGGGCGTGCCTACCATGGTCGTGCTTCGTGCGATGGCAACACTGCTGCCTTCGTCGCTCGCACTGTCGATCCCGTCGGCGCTGCTCATCGGCCTGCTGATCGCCTTTGGCCGGCTCTCGGCGGATCGCGAGTTCGTCGCGATGCAGGCGTGCGGCGTCAGCGTTGCGCGGCTGCTGAGGCCGGTTGGCGTAATCGCGGTGGCGGGCTGGGCCGCAACCTCGTACGTGATGCTCGAGGCGCTGCCCGACGCCAATCAGGCGTTCCGCCAGATCGCGTTCAACGTTCTTGCGACCCGGGCGGAAGGGGAAGTGAAGCCGCGCGTCTTCTTCCAGGACTTTCCCGACCTGGTGCTGTACGTCCGTGAGCTGCCGGCGACCGGCGGTTGGAACGATGTGTTCATGTCCGACAGCCGGCCCGGGCAGACCCCCACGATCTATCTTGCGCGTCACGGGCGGGTCATCCTCGACGCGAAAACGCGGACGGTGAGGATGGCTCTCGAAGACGGCACCGGCCATACCGTGGACCCCGACGGCAAGTACAAGGTCTTCACATTCGAGCGTCTGGATCTCAACGTGAATCCCGAGGCGGTGTTCCCGCGCGGCGGCCCGCAGAAGGGCGATCCCGAGATGACGATCGCCGAGCTCCGTGCCCGCGCGGTGGAGATCGAGCAACGGGGCGAGTCCTCTCACAACCAGATCATGGCGATTCACCGGAAGTTCGCGATCCCGGTGGCGTGCCTCGTCTTCGGTGTGATCGGCCTTGCGCTGGGCGCGACCAATCGACGCGACGGCAAGCTGGGCAGCTTTGTCTTCGGTCTCGGCGTCATCTTCGCGTATTACATTCCGCTCAACCTCGGTCCCGCGCTCGCGAAGGGCCACCTGATGGCGCCGTGGCTCGCTGTCTGGCTGCCGAACATCATCCTGAGCGCCGTCGGTGCGGGTCTCTTCCTGTGGCGTTCGCGAACGGCGGATCAGGAGTTCCGCTTCTCGATGCCGAGATGGCTGCAGCGGAAGAGCCGTGTCGAAACCGTCTCGTCGAACCGCGAGACCGCGTACGAGGAGGCGTCCGATCGCGGGTTCGCGAGTCACTTCCCCCGTTTCAGCATCCTCGATCGTTATGTGGCGGCGATGTACGGCCGGGTATTTGCCCTCTGCGCGTTTGGACTGCTTGGCCTCTTCTACGTGTCGACCTTCATCGATCGTTCCGACAAGGTCTTCAAGGGAACAGCCACGTGGGGAATGATGGGCGCGTATTTCTGGTACATCGGACCTCAATACATCTACTACGTGCTGCCGATGTCGGTGCTGCTCGCGACGCTCGTCACGGTCGGCGTGCTGACGAAGAACAGCGAGCTGATCGTGATGAAGGCGTGCGGGATCAGCCTGTATCGCATGGCACTGCCGATGCTTGCCGGCGCGCTGCTGGCCGGCGGCACCCTGTTCGCGCTGGAACAGACGACGCTCGGTCCGTCGAACCGGAAGGCCGACGAGATTCGCGGCGTGATGAACGGCGGATCGCCGCAGGCACTCGATCTCCTCAGCCGGCAGTGGGTGCTCGGCAGCCGCGGCGATATCTACAACTACAACTACTTCGACCCGAAGAACAATCAGCTGATGGGCGTCTCGATCTATCAGTTTTCCGACGGGATGCGGTCGCTCGTACGCCGGTCGTACGCCGAGCGCGCGAAGTATGTCGGCTTGTCGGAGGACGCGAACGCGTGGCGGGCCGAGCAGGCCTGGATGCGCGAGTTCACTCCGTCAGGTGATACACGACGATTCAGCGCAGAGGCTCAGGCTGATTTCGTGCTCGAGTCGCCGTCGTACTTCGGGACGCGGGACCCCGAGCCGCGGTTCATGAGCTATTCGCAGCTGCGCGACTACATCGGGCAGCTGCGGACCAGCGGGTTCGACGTCATCGCACAGCAGGTCGCGCTCGAACGGAAGGTGTCGTTTCCATTCGTCACGCTGATCATGACGCTCATTGCGGTTCCCTTCGCGGTCACGGCGGGCCGCCGTGGCGCCATGTACGGGATTGGCGTCGGGGTCGTGATCGCAATCAGCTATTGGGTGGCGTTCAGCGTGTTTGCCGCCCTCGGCACGGGGGGTGTGGTGGCTCCAGCCCTCGCCGCATGGGCACCCAACCTGCTTTTCGGGGCCGGCGCGGTGTATCTGTTATTGAACGTCCGCACGTGAGAGGCACCCGGGGCGAGCCTTTGAGGCCTTTGCTCCCTTCGTTACTTCGCGTACTTGATGTCGTCGATCCAGATTCGCCCGTTCGAACCGATCTTGGTGTTCACCGTATCGACAACGAAGAGCACCGTTTGAACGTTCGATAGCGCGGGTGTCGCGGCCTTGGTGGAACCGAGCGGTCTGAATTCGTCGAAGAGAACCTGAATCGTTCGTGGAGTCTGGTCCAGATAGACGGAGCGCCGCCATCGCTCCCCTTCCCCGCCGGCGGGCGCGCGCAGCTGGACAGACATCCGCATCGCGCGATCCGCTCTCGCGGTGAACACGAGACGGTCGTACATCGCCAGCGTCTCCGTCACGGGCATCACGAACGCCGCATAGGGGTTGTCGGACGGCACGCCGGACAAAGCGAAGCGCAGCAACAGCTCCGAGCCGCCAAGCGTGCCGACCGTATCGATTGCGGCATCGGAGGCGGGACTCTTTTCGACTGTCCAGTTGCGTCCAGGACCGCCGTCGTACAGGAGCTCAGAATCGCGCGGCAACGCGCGTACGGGCGCGGCAGGCTCGTCGGAGCTGCGTCCAACGTAGACAGGATTGGAGACCAGCCACGGTACTGGCGGGTTGCCCGGTGAACCCGGCAGCGCGACCTCGACTCGATAGACCGCTGCCTCCGCCGCGGCATCGTGTTGCAACACCGGGCCGTCCCCAGTGGCGCTCGGCATCCCGTTTCGAAACAGCGTGATATGCGCGTCCGGCGGCGCCTGCGCATCGATCCGCAATGTGACTGGACCGCCGAGCGCCAGCACGTCTCCCATCGACCCGATGCGCGAGCCGCTGGACGCGGTGAATCGCAGCGCCGCCGGTCCTGCCAGGGCGTCGATCGTTGAATAGACGTGCCCGGCGCGAATACCCGCGAGCACGTTTTGCGCGTCGGTGGCCGCATTGCCGGTCAACTGCACGTCACCCACCGTGATCGAGAATTCGCGGAATGAGTTCCGGTATGAGGGGAAGTGCACTGATCCGCCGGTATCGTAGGGCTCCCCTACCGTCCGTACGCCGACGCGCGCGTGCGCGTCGGCGCCGGCTACGGCAACCACGCGACGCCGCTGTGTGAGGGTGTCCCATTTCTGCATGACCGGCTCGGGTCGATCGAGCAGCAGCGCGAGCGACTGGGGCGGCCGGAACGGATAGGTGATCAGCCCTCGCGCGAGCGTCCACCATCGCTCGTCGCGCCACTCGCTGTCGGCGTTCAACCACTCGAGCCCGCCGAACGCCCCGTCCCACTCCGTCCATCGCAACTCCGGCTTCTCCGAACCGGGATGCGCGGCGATCGCAAAGCCTCCCAGTCGGG
>Ga0070699_100003153_pt1 | contig 14592 bp, 14 predicted proteins | sample KBSK1503metaG_FD_65473 | JGI IMG/M metagenome (GOLD analysis project Ga0070699, IMG submission 65473) | Corn, switchgrass and miscanthus rhizosphere microbial communities from Kellogg Biological Station, Michigan, USA - KBS K1-50-3 metaG | ecosystem: Host-associated > Plants > Roots >...
GAAACGCCGATTCCGGAAAAGAAGTGCTCGCTCTTCCAGCGGTGCAGCGTCCGAGCCGGGCCACCGTCCCGCGAAGCGAGCAGAATCACGTGACTGTCGGGGAACTCGTCGCCCAGAATAGCCAGCCGGTCACTGCCGCCCACCCATTCGGCGTGCACCGCCTGGCCGCTGAAGCCGTCGAAGGCGAGCTCGCGTTCCGGTACGGTCACCGCGCCGGTTTCCTGGTCCATCCCCATCACATAGATCACCGACCGGCGGGTGCCGTCGCGCGAATCGGCGTCGAAGAGCAGCCACCTCCCGTCGGGAGACCATCGGGGCCAGCCAGTCTCGAACCCCCGTCCAAAGTTGGTGATCCGTCGCGCCGGCTGGGACTTGTCGGCCGGCACCAGGTAGATGTCGTCGGCATTGTCCTTGTGGGAGTGATACGCGATCCACTTCCCGTTGGGCGACCAGTGCAGCGACTGGTCTTCGCTCGGCGAGTCGTCCACCACGCGGTCTACCCGATCGAGGGGTGCCGGCGGGTCCGCACTCACGATCCCGGCGTCCTGGGCGATATCGGGATAGCCGAAATCATCGATGACCCGGCGCCAGGTTCCGTAGGTGATGCCGATCCATTGTCCGGTCGGGTCCCAGGAAGGCGTCTCCGACTGGAAGGTGGTGAGCGAGGTCACCGCTCCACCGGTATCGGCGACCACACCCACCGTCGTCCGATAGGTCTGGGTCTTGAACAGCACCGACCCGTCCCGAGCCACGGTCGGCGCGTAGGCATCGCGCGCGAACGCCGTCAGCCGAACCGGCGTGCCGCCGGCCCGCGGACGGGCCCAGAGATCGAGCGTGCCCGAGCCGTTGGGCGCGGCGTAATAGATGGTGTCGCCTCCGGGCGAGAACGCGGCCGGGCCGTAGGCCTCGATGTCCGGCCCGCCGGGGTCACCGCTGCAGGGATCGCGAAACAGCTGGCGCTTGCCGTCCCGAACCATGCAGGCCAGGTGACCATCGGGCGCGAAGACGGGATAGCTCAAACGCGAAGCCGAGCGGATGACGCTCGCGGTGTCGCTGGAGCCGGTGAGCCCGCCGAACACCCAGATCTCGGAGCCGGTGCCGGAGTCGCGAACGCCCGCGGTGCGGCGCCCATCGGCCGACCACGCCAGCTGTCGGAGCGAGTCGGAGGGCGGCGCGATAGGGCTGGCGCGGTGGCCGGGCGGAAACAGGAACCCGCGCCGGCCGGTCTCCAGGTCGTAGAGCCACCAGTGTGGGGTTCGGGAGCGGCGCTCCGCCGCGATCCCCCGGGAATCCGGGAGCCAGGCCAGGTGAAGGATCACTCCCGGATCGTCGGCGATCTCCCGCACCGGACCGCCGTTGGTGCGCCGGACGTACAGGTGATGCTGCACTGACCAGGTGATGAACTCGCCGTTCGGGGAAAGCGCGCCCAGGGGATCGCGAAAGCTGACCGGCCCGAGCTGCTGGGCGGTGGCGATGTACTGCAGGCGGAAGGGACTGTCAGCGGTCGAAGGAACGCAGGCGGCCAGGAGGAGTATGGGAAGCGACCGTTCCCACCTCACGCGGGGAGCTCACTCATTTCCTTCACCACGGACCGGTTGACCAGGATCCGGATGTTGTTGCTCTTGGGATCGATCGGCAGCATGAAGAAGAAGGGTGTGATCGGCGGGTAGCGGTTCATCAGTCCCACGACCTCTTCCTTGTCAGCAAAAACCACCTTCACCCGTTTGGCGCCCACCAGGCGGGAGTCGCCGGGAACCGGATTGAATGACTCCTTGTGCTCGGGGTTCCCCTTCGCGGTCTTCACGAAGAAGAGCGCCTTCATGTCCTTGAGGGCGACCTCGATCGTCCCTCCCGTCTCGGTCTTGAGGTGGCAGGTTGGCCGCTTCGGGTCCACGTCGAGGCTCAGGCCCTTCTTGACGGTGCCGTCGATGAAGTGCGCCACGAGCTGATGTCCCTGCATGCAATCCTCCTATTCGACCTCGTCGAGGGACCGGGGCCAGTCGCCCTTCAGGAGCCGGGACAGCCCACGGTCGGCCAGGAGGCGGCCGCCGGTCTGACACCGGACACAATAATTGGTTTCGTTCTCGGCGTAGCGGATCCGCTGTACCGGGCTGCCGCACACCGGGCAGGGTAACCGGAACCGGCCATGGACCGCCATCCCCTCGCGAAAGGCGGTCACCTTCTCAGGAAAACCGGTGCCGGCCTCCCGGCGCAACCGGTCGGTCCACTGAAGGAGCGTCTCCCGGCAGGCCCGATAGAGGCGATCGACCTCATCCTCCGACAGGCGGCCGGTAAGCGTGAGGGGCGACAGGCGCGCGGCGTGGAGTGCCTCATCGGAATAGGCGTTCCCGATGCCGCTGAACAGGCGTGGATCGGTGAGCGCCCGCTTCAGCGTGTGGCTCTCGGACCGAAGCCGGGCCGCGAAGGCGGGCAGTTCGGCATCCAGCACCTCCAGCCCGCCCCGATCCTGGGCGCGAATGCCTTCGGCGCCCTGGACAAAATGCAGAGACGCCCGGCGCTTGCTGCCCGCTTCGGTCAGCACCAGCGAGCCGCCGGGAAAGTCGAGCACGGCCAGCCCGATCTTCCCGGGCGGCTTGGCGCCCCGGGCCAGCCACTTGAGACGACCGGCGATCATCAGGTGCAGCACCAGGTACAGCTCGTCGCCCAGGTCGAAGACGATGCGTTTGCCGAGGCGCCGGATGCCCCTCACGGTGCGACCCTGGGCCAGGGCGATCGGCGGCTCGACGGTGCGGAGCAGGAAGGGACTCTTGAGGGTGATCCGTTCGACCGGCTGGCCGACAATGCGCGCGGTCAACGCCTCGACGTAGACCGTGATGTCAGGAAGCTCGGGCAACCCGGCTCTCGACAAAGCCCGCGATCCGGTCGCACGCCTCCTTCAGCCGCTCTTCGCCGGTGCCGAGGGTGATCCGTACATGGCCCGCGCCGCTGGGGCCGAACCCCTCTCCCGGCGTGACCGCGACCCCGGCGGCATCGAGCAGCTCCGCCGCGAAGCGCTTCCCGTCCATCCCGGTGCCGCGTACATCGGCAAAGACATACATGCCCGCCTCGGGAATCCGGCAGACAAGGCCCTCGACCCCCCCGAGCCGGTCCGCCACGACGCGGGCGCGTGACCGGTAACTGTCGCGGAGCCCCCCGGACGCCGCGCCGGCCGCCCCCAGTGCAACCGCACCGGCGTCCTGGACGAACTGCGCCACGCCGAAGTACATGCAGCGGGCCAGCCGCTCCAGGTGCTCGGCGAGCGGAAGCGGCGTGATGCTCCAGCCGCAGCGCCAGCCGGTCATCGCGTGCGACTTGGAGAGGCTGGACACGACCGCGGTGCGATCGGCCATGCCCGGCAGCGCCGCGGGGCTCAGGTGGGTGCCCTCGAAGGTGAGCTCGGCGTAAACCTCGTCGCTGATCAGGGTGAGATCGTGCTGCCGGCAGAGCGCCGCGACCTCGAGGCCTTCCTCCCGGGTGAGAACTGCACCGGTCGGGTTGTGGGGGAAATTCAGCATGATCCCGCGGGTGCGCGGGCTGATGGCGGCCGCCAGATCGGCGGGGTCGAGATGAAACCGGTTTTCAGGGCGTAGCGGGACGAGGCGCATGATGGCACCGGCGGCGCCAAGCAATCCCTCGTAGGTCACATAGGTCGGCTCGGGGACGATGACCTCGTCGCCCGGATCAAAGAGACATTGGGCCAGCGCAAAGAGCGCCGCCTGCGCGCCGGGATACACCAGGACTTGCCCCGGTTCCACGCCGGCCCGCGCCGCGATGACGGCACGGAGGGCAGGCTCTCCGCCGCTCGGCGCGTAGTGGGTGCGGCCGGTGGCGAGGGCGTTGACCGCCGCCTGGCGGATCGGCGCCGGGGTTTCGAAGTCGGGATCGCCGATGCTGAGGAGGATGATGTCCTGGCCCTGCCGGTGACGGGCCACGGCGCGGTCGTGCACGATCCAGGCATCGGCGCCCTCGCCTTCGAGACGCCGGGTTCGGGAAGCAAATCGCACGGAGGATGCCGGCCGAGTTAGGGGGAGTAGATGACGATAATCGAGCCCCGGCGGCTGGAGCAACGGCGGGCGTGACGAAGGAAGAGTCAGGGCCTCTTCAGCACGAACTCTCCCGTGGCCGCGACACCGGACCGTCGGGTCGTCTGCCAGCGGCCGGATATCGAGTCGCCCGATAGCGCGCCTCGGAGAGCAATAGGCACGGCCGAGCCGGGCGCCAGCATAATCGACACGGAGTCGCCCTTGAGACTCGCTTCGACCTCAGGTACATCGGCGCCGGAACCGGCACCGAGCCCCAAGGGCGTGAAGTCGATGGTATAGGTCCCGAAGAGCATCGGCGGATGGTCGGCTCCCTTTCCAGAGAGGCGCTCAGCGTTGAGCGTGAAGGCGATCTCGCCCGCGCTCCGTGCCCCTTCCTCCACACCGGGACTTTGATCGGTGCGCAGGTGCATCGTCCAGAGCCCGACCAGACGGCTCGCCTGTGCGCCGGCGAGCTCCGCCTCCCAAGCCTTGTCGTCCCGGCTGCAGGCCTGGGCGAGGAGCACCGTGGCCGCGGTAACGATGTGCCGGAGCGTGGATCGTTGCACGATTCACCTCAGAAGATGTACGAGAGACCCAAGCCGCCGGAGACCTGCTGGCGATGTCCGTGAAACACCGGCAGGGTGGAACCGTCGAATCGAATCTCGGGGCGCAACAGCAGGTGAGCGCCGTGGCGAACATTGAGCGTTCCGGTGAGGCTGGTGAAGTTCTGCCCCGAGTGCACCGGATAGCCGAGCCCTCCTCCAGTGCGCCCACCGTTGCAGTCACAGACGTAGTCGGCGCGAACGCCGAGTCCGGTCCAATGAGACAGCTGGTAGGCAAGCCATACCCCGGCGGCGTACCACTCCGCGTCGCCGGTGCCGGCTCCGGCTCCGCCCTCGCGGCCGTAATCGAGCTGCAGCCAGCCCCGGAGCCGGGGTGTGATCAGGTCGGCCAGGAGCACCTGGGCGCCGGAGCGGCTGTGCAGAGTTGAACCAGCCTGCTCGGGTCCCGAGTATGCCAGGAGGGCGACCAGCGTATTCGCATCGGGCGTTATGCCCAGCCGGACGGTTGCCGTTTTGCCGGAGTTATTGTCCGACACCCGATCCCAACCCTGGCTCACCCGGAGCTGCGCGATCAAAGCCGGTCCGAGGCTCGCCTCGAGCTCCACGCCGGTTTCGCTGAACGGTTCCAGGAAGATGTCCTGGGTGCCGACCTCGAGGGTCGGATTCTCGATGTCCGCGAATACCTCGACGCCCATCAAGGTCGCCATCTTGCCGGCTTTGATGCTCAGGGAGCGGTCCTTGCCGGCCGGTACACTGAGCACGCCGTACCCCTGCCAGAGGTCGGCATGACGCCCCAGGTCGAGGCCGCCCGCTCGGACAACCGCCGCGTTCAACCCCAGAATCGGCTCGAAACGAAACCCGAAGTCCCATCGATCCAGCGCCGCGCGGCGTTCCATGACGACGTCGGCGACATTGAGCACGACCCGGGCCTGTCTCCGGCCATACATGCGACCGACGATGGTCCCGTTGTCAGGTTGCGAGGCGTAGGTGTAGCTCGTGGTGACGAATCCGCTGATCCGGAACGGCGCCGCATTGGGCGAACCGGACTTCTCTGCCGAATCAGGTCCTTGCGCGACCAGCATCGACCCAAATGCGACGGCGGGCAGCACTCCCCGAAGGATCACAGCGCCCCCCGGACTCTCAGCGGCATCGTGACCATGGTGCGTCCAGCCCATTGCAATCGCAACTGCAGGGCCAACGCGGTTTCATTGTGCAGGATCCGCCGCCACCAGGTTTCGCGCTGGAAAATCATCTTGCCCGCGAAGAACGTGGTGCGGGCGAACTCGCGTGCCACCTGGGCGCAGACCTGCTCGGCCTCGGCCACCACGTCGATGCCGACGGCCATGCGGGTGGTCGCCGGCAGCCCGAGGCCGTGCGCGAGCCGCACGTACTGGTCGAGCATCTCCTGGGTTCGTCGCCCCAGATCCTCCACCGCGTGCTCGCCTTTGAACTCACCGGAGTCGACCACGCCGACCGAGACGAAGACCACGCCCTTATAGAAGCCGGGGAAGGTCCGGAAGACGTTCAGGAGGGTATGAATCCCGACCCCGCCGTACGAAGCGACCAGGATGACCGCCACCGGCCCCTTGGCGTCGAGTGCCGGCACGTCCCGGCCCTCCTTCGGGCCGAGCGGCAGATCGCCGAGCTCCTGAAAGAGCTGGTCCATCTGCCGGGCGGCAGCGTCGTAGTGGCGGCGGACCATGAGGCAGAGCGCGATGAGGAGGCCGGTCACCAGGACGGTAACCCAGCCGCCCTGGGCGAACTTTTCGAACAACGTGACGGCGAGGATCGTGGCGCACAGGGCAAAACCGACTCCGAACAGCACGGTCCGCCTTGCCCACTCGGGCCGTTCGCGCCGCGCCCGGATCCAGAACCGCAGCATGGCGAACATCGAGAGCGAAAAGGTCAAGAAAACGTTGATACTGTACATCACGACCAGGTGGCCCACGTCGCCCCGGGTGTAGAGGAGCGCGGCGAGCGCCGCCAGGCCCATCAGCACGATGCCGTTCTGCGTCGTCAGGCGCTCGGACAGGGAGGCGAACCGGTGGGGCACCCAGCTGTCGATCGCCATATTGGCCAGAACCCGCGGACCGTCGAGGAACCCGGCCTGAGCCGCCACCACCAGCAAGGCTCCCTCGGCGAAGATCGTGATGATCGAGAAGAGATGTCCGAAGGGAAGGCCTTCCGTGACCCGCTCGACCAGCACCGTGTTCATGGTCTTCCCCGGAACCGGCGTAACCCGCCACAGCAGGTAGCAGAGGAGGAGCCCGCCGGCCGTCACCGCGAGCGAAATGGCCATGTAGGCCATGGTCCTCCTTCCGGTCTTCACCCGGGGCTCGCGCATCACCGGCAGACCGTTCGAAACCGCCTCGATCCCGGTGTAGGTACCCCCACCCAGGCTGTAGGCCCGGAGAAAGAGCAGGAGGAGCCCGCCGAATCCGAGCAGGGCCGTTCCCTGGTCGTAGCTCTCGCCGACCCGTCGCGCGGTATCCGCGAGCTCCGGCAGATGGCCGACGATGCCTCCTCCGATGAGGAGGACATGGGTGAGGAGGAAGAGGAGAAAGACCGGCAGCAGAACCAGAACCGACTCGCGGACGCCCCGCAAATTGATCGCGGTCAGGAAGACGATGAACCCGACCTCCGTCGCGAGCTTCGCTCCTTGCCACTCGGGCGGGACAAAGCTGAAGATGGCGGCGCCGGCCGCCGCTACGGAGGTCGTAATGGTGAGGACATAGTCCACCAGCAGGGCGCTGCCGGAAGTGACCCCGGCTCCCTTGCCGAGGAGCTTGGTCGCCACGACGTACCCGCCTCCGCCGCTGGGAAACTCCTCGATGATCCGCCCGTAGGCCGAGGAAATGAGGAGGACGGTGAACGCCATCAGCGCGGCCAGCGGCAGCGCCAGGAACGGGTACTCGCCCAGCGCCTTGAACGCTTCCTCGGGTCCGTAGGCCGAGGATGACAGCCCGTCGGCGCCCAGGCCGACCCAGGCCAGGAAAGGAATCAGGGCCAGGCGGTGAAAGAGTCCGGCGTCCTTCAGGTTACGGGGACTGCCGACGACAACGCGGCGGAGACGGCGGCTGATGGATTCCATGTTCCAAACGTCACGGACCGTTGCCCGAACGCCAGTCTCGGCGGGAAATCCATATACTATCTTGATACGCCCATGAGACACCGCCTCGAATACCTCTCCGCCACGGCAGTCATGTCGGTTGTCGCGGCGATTGCGCTGGCCGGCCGGGGGTACCTGAACAGCATCGACGTGGCGATGGTCTTCCTGCTTGGCGTCGTGCTGGTCTCCTCGCGGTATCGGAGCGGACCCGCGCTGCTCGCCTCGGTGCTGAGCATCGTCCTCTTCGACTTCTTCTTCGTGCCGCCATACTACCGGTTCACCGTGAACGACAGCGCCTACCTGCTGACCTTTGCGATGATGCTGGTCATCGCGGTCGCGATGAGCCGCCTCACCGCGCGGATCCGGGACCAAGCCGGGTCGGCTGCGGCGCGGGAGCAGCGCATGGCCACGCTGCTCGCGACGAGCAGGGAACTCGCCGGCGCCGCGGACCGGAACGAGCTCGCCGCGATGGCCGAGCGGCATCTGGGCCATGCCGCGGAAGGAGTGGCCGCGATCGCGCTTGCCGACGAGGAGGGAGGCCTGCGGCTCCCGGAGCATCGGCTGTTCAAATCGAAGGAGGTCCAGGAGGCCGCTGGGTGGGCCCTGGCCCACGGCGAGGCGGCCGGCCTCGGGACCGGTGCTTTCGAGGAGCTGGGCATGCTGATCCTTCCGCTAATGTCCCCCCTCCGGCCACTCGGAGTGGTGGCGTTGACGCCGTCCGCCGGGGCCGACGGGCGCGTCCTCGAAGTCCTGGCGCTCCAGACGGGCGCGGCCCTGGAACGGCTGGCCATGGCCGAGCGCCACGAAGAAGCCCGTGTCGCCGTGGCGGGCGAACGTCTGCGTACGGCCCTGCTGAGCTCACTGTCCCATGACCTGCGGACGCCGCTGGGCACTATCGAAGGGGCCGCCAGCACGCTGGCGGGTGAGGACGCGACCATCACGCCGGAAGTGCGGCGGGAGCTTCTGGAAACGATTCTCGAGCAGTCCCGCCGGATGACGCGACTCGTCTCGAACCTGCTGGACATGATGCGGCTGGAGACCGGTGCCCTGGTCGTCCATCGAAACTGGCAGCCTCTGGAGGAATCGTTGGGTGTGGCGCTACTGCGTCTGGAGCAGACGCTGCGGGATCACCCTGTGGACGTCCGCCTGGCCGATGACCTTCCCCTCGTGTCGGTCGATGACGTGCTGCTGGAGCAAGTCTTCGTCAATCTTCTCGAAAATGCTGCCAAGCACTCCCCGCCCGGAACGCGCGTGCGGGTGAGCGCGTGGCCCGACGGCGAGACCACAATCGTGGAAGTCGCCGATGAGGGCCCGGGTATTGCCGCGGGCGAAGAGGAGGCGGTCTTCCGCAAGTTCTATCGAGGAGAAATGTCTCCCGGCCGTTCGCCGAGCGAAGGGGCCGGGCTGGGTCTCGCGATCTGTCGCGGCATCGTGTCGGCCCACGGCGGACGAATCTGGGTCGAGCGTGGCGTGAGCAAGGGCGCGGCATTTCGCTTCTCGCTACCGCGGACCGCGGCCCCGCCGATTCTGGATCCCGAGTCCATGGAAACCAGCGTGGCAGAATGGCCGTAACCGGGCCGATCGTCCTGCTGGTGGAAGACGAGGCGGAGATGCGGAGGGCGCTCCGCCCCTCGCTTCGGGCGCACGGGTATCAATTGATCGAAGCGGCTACCGGGCGGGAAGGCCTGGCGCAGGCGGCTGGGCGCAACCCCGACGTCATTCTTCTGGATCTGGGGCTGCCGGACGGCGACGGACTCGATGTGGTGCGCGAGCTCCGGCTCACGACTCGAACTCCCATCATCGTGATCTCCGCCCGCGGTCAGGAACGCGACAAGGTTGCCGCGCTCGACCTCGGTGCGGACGACTATCTGACCAAGCCGTTCGGCGTCGTGGAGCTCCAGGCCCGTATCAGGGTGGCGTTGCGCCACGGGGCCGGGGGCCCCGCGACACCTGAGCCGATCTTTACGGCAGGCGGGGTCCGGGTCGACCTCGAACGCCGCCAGGTCTATCGGGACGACGTTGAGATCCACCTGACACCCACCGAGTACCGGCTGCTGGCGACGCTTATCCGCCACCGGGGGAGGGTGTTGACTCATCGACAGCTGTTGGAAGCAGTATGGGGCCCAAACTATGTGGAACAGACCCACTATCTCCGGGTCTACATGGGGCAACTCCGACACAAGCTCGAAACCGATCCGGCGCGTCCCCGGCTGCTGACTACCGAGCCCGCCGTCGGGTATCGGCTTCGCGACGATTGACCGCTGCTACGGGATGGGCTTCCCGACCGCGGTAAGCCGGGCCATCAGCAGCGCCGCCCGAGCCGTCTGCATCTCCAGCGTCGGCAGGTGCACCCACTCCTGGGGCGAGTGCGACCCGCCGCCCATCGCGCCGAGACCGTCGATGCCCGGGATGTAGGGCGCGACGAAGGAGAGGTCGCCCGCGCCGCGATTCCTCGCGTCCAGTGCCTTGACCGCCGGGAATCCCAGGGCCCGGCTCACCGCGTCGTACTGGGCAAGGAGCGCCTCGCCGGCGCCGGTGATCGGCATGGCGGGATAGCTGTTCTCGAACGTGATGACGGCGTCGGATCCGGGAAGATTCCTCTCCACGATCTCGCGCATCGCGTCGCGGGCCTTCTCCTTCTGCTCCTCGGTCAGGAAGCGAAGGTCACCCTTCACCACCGTGGTCGGGGAAATGATGTTGGTCTTTCCCGACACGGTGAAGGTGTAGCCCGAGGTATCGGCTTCGAGCTCTGTCCCGCCGGCGATGACACCCGGATTGAAGGTGAGGCCCGGCTCACCCACCAGTCGCTCCCGGAATTCGTTGAGAATTCGCGCCGTTTCGTAGATCGCCCCGTAGTTGTTGCCGAAGACGCCGGCCGAGTGCGCCTGGCGGCCCGTCACCCGGAGTATCCAGTTGCTGGACCCGCGACGGCTGATGCTGGCAAACTCCCGGCTGCCGCCCTCGAAGGAGAGGGCGACATCGGTGCGCTTGGAAGCGTCGATCAGGTCCTTCCGCGCCAGATCCAGGGGCCGGCCGGTGGACTCCTCGTCTCCTGTGATCACGACGGTCACGTCCATCCGGTCGAGCTGGCCGGTCGCCGCCAGGGCCTTGAGCGCATAGAGGAGAATCGCGTCTCCCCCTTTCATGTCGGCGGTGCCGGCGCCGCGGGCGATGGTGTCGGCCCGGACGAAGCGTTGGCCTTCGCCCTCGAACACGGTATCGAAGTGACCGAGCAGCAGGAGCCGTTTGCTCCCGGGTGGCGTCGACTTGCCCTTGCGCTCGGCGACCAGATGGCCTCCCCGATGCATCGCGGCCGGCATGTCGGCCCAGCGGGTCGTGAAGCCCAGCGCATCCAGCTCGGCCTTGAAGACCGCGCCGACCGCACGCACCCCCGCGACATTCAGGGTTCCGCTCGGGATGTTCACCATGCGCTGGAGGAGCTGGATCTGGTCCTCGCGATGCGCCTTTACCCAGTCGCGAAGCTGCTGCTCGCTCCGCGTGAGCGTCTGGGCGGCACCCGGCAGCGCGCCGAGGGCTAGAACGAGCGCGGGAGCGCCGAGGCGCCGAAACAAGGTTCGCATGCCGGGAATTTATTAGGTTCCAGCCTCGATGACCCATCCCCTGATCGAGCTGGGCGGGAGCGGACCGGTGGTCCTCCTGGCGCCCGCCAACGGATTTCCTCCCGAGACCTACCTCCCGGCACTCGCGCCGCTGCTGGCGGACCACCGGGTCGTGAGTCTTCCTCCCAGGGCCATGTGGCCGGACGCCGGGCCGCCTCCGGATGGCGCCGGCACCTGGCTCACGCTCGGCGAGGACCTGCTGGCCGGGATCAAGCAGCATTCGCTGCCGCCGCTGATAGCGGTGGGGCATTCGTTTGGCGCCGTGGCGTCGCTGCTGGCCGCGGTGCAGGAACCGGAGTGCTTCCGCGGATTGGCGCTGCTGGATCCTACGATCCTGGCGCCACCGATCATGGATCAGCTTCGGGAGCAGCGCCGCCTGGGCGAGATGTCCTTCCGGCCGCTGGTCCAGGGGGCGCTCAAGCGCCGGGACCGGTTCAGCAACGAATCGGAAGCGTTCTCGTATTGGCGGGGCAAGCCGCTGTTCGCGGATTGGCCGGACGACGCGGTGCGGCGCTACACCCGCGCGATGCTCCGGCCCACCGGGGAGGGGGATTTCACCCTGACGTGGCCCAGCGCCTGGGAAGCGCACTACTACCAATCGTTCTACACGGAGAGCTGGAGTGCGGTGGACCGGCTGGATCGGTCGATCCCGGTGCTGCTGGTGGGGGGGGCCGAGTCGGACACCTTGCTACCAGACGCCATCGCGCTGCTACGGGAAAAACTGCCCCAGGCGCGGCACGTAACCATTCCAGGGTATGGACATCTCTTCCCTCACGCCGCGGCGGAACAAACCGGGCGGATACTGCAGGAATGGGTGGGCGAAGTGAGCGGGAAGCGGGGAGCGGGAAGCGGTAAGCCTCTATTGGGATACTGACCGCGCCAGCACTTCTTCTTCGGTCAACCCGAAGATCGGCGGCGTGGGCACACCTAACAGACCCAGCATGAGATAGAGCTGGCCGCGGTGGTGACTTTCATGCTCCACCATCGCCCGGAGCCATTTCCAGGTGGTGATGGGTGTGCCCGCCGGTGTCTGGCACTTCCCCTCGAGCTGCTCGGCCGTGAGCCCGCGGAAGATCTCCAGCGCCTCGGCATGCTTGCGGTCGTGGTAGGCCACCACCGCGGCATACCCCTCAGCCAGCTCGCGTCCATGGCCGGGATACCGGGCAGGCCGACCCTGGACGTTCTCGGCGTACATATCGCGTTCGATCCCGGCCAGGTGGCGTACGATGTCTCCCAGGCTCCAGCGTCCCGGGCCGGGAGACCACTCGATGTGTTCGGCGGGGATCACCTGGACCACCCGCCTGGTGCGACCGCGGATCCCGGCCCAGTAGCCTGCGAACGAGTCGGCCGAGCGGATTTCCATCAGGCGGTAGCGGCGGGATGCTGGAATTTGTAGACCGCCGAGGCCAGTGCTCCTCCGAGGAACGGACCGACCAGGTAGATCCAGAGGTTGCCGAAGGTGCCGTCGCCGGAGACGACATTGACCAGGATCGATCCCGTGGCCACGGCGGGGTTGAAAGCGCCGCCGGAGATGGGACCGCCGGCGTACCCGGCGATCACGATCGTAGTGCCTATCGCGATTCCGTAGTAGGAATTCCCTTCAGTGGCCGGCGAGGTGGCGACGTTGAGCACCACGAGGGCGAGTAGGAAGGTGTACAGGGCCTCGATCATAATGGCTGTGGCTGTCGTGGCCAGCGGCCCGGGTTCCGGAGCGAAGGTCCGGTCGAGAAACATGTAGGAGAAATAGGCCCCGGCGGCGGCACCGGCGACTTGCGCGAGCATGTAGGGGAGGACATCTCCGGCGGGCAGCTTGCCCCGCAGATAGACGGCCAGGGTGACCGCGGGGTTGTAGTGCGCACCCGATATGTGTCCGCCCATGTAGACCACGACCATCAGGGCGGCGCCGATGACAAACGGGGCCAATGGGTGGCCGGTGGTCGCCACCAGACCGATCGACATGACGAAGAAGAAGGTGCCGAAGAATTCAGTGACGTACTTGCGCACGGTTTGCCCCTCGGGAATGGTAGTGGCCAGTGACTAGTGGCTAGTGATCAGTGCGTCTCACCCTTCACCGCTCACCTCTCCAGCTCTCGCAGCCAGATATTCCGGTACCGCACCGGGTGCTCGTGGTCCTGTAGCGTGAGCGGGAGCCGGTCGGGATGGGCCTGATAAGGCGGCCGAGTCGTGTGCGCCGTGGGGCCGGTAAGCACCACGCCGTCCTGGATCAGGACCCCGTTGTGGAACACGGTAACCACTGCCGGCGCGAGCAGCTTGCCGTCCTGGTCGAAACGCGGTCGATGAAACACGATGTCGTAGGTCTGCCACACGCCGGGCGGAAGGCTGGCGTTGACCAGCGGGGGGAATTGTCCGTACAAGGCACCGGCCTGGCCGTCCGGGTACGTGAGGCTGCCGTAGGAGTCCAGCACCTGCACCTCGTACCGACCCATCAAAAACACCCCGCTGTTTCCGCGGTCCTGATCCTCTCCTTTGGGCGGGGCCGGGGAGGCCCACTCGACGTGGAGCTGGACGTCACCGAATCCGCGAGCGGTGGCGAGTGTGCCGGTACCTGGGACTACCTCCATGTAGCCGTTCTTGACGCGCCAGCGTGCCGGGCTCCCGTCGCCGCTGCGCCAGTCGTCCAGATTGCTCCCGTCAAACAGCACGATGGCATCCGACGGTGGCGGAACCGGCTCCCGGAGCGGTACGGCGTTGATGACGGGTGGTTTTGGACAGTCCCGGGCATGCTGGGCGCAGGGGGGAGTGGACTGGGCGGCCAGGGTCCCGCCGGCGCAAAGCAAGAGGGCGACCGTACGGAGAGGGCGTCGATTCATGACGCTAGAGTACCCCGACGGCCGCCGTCTCGCTAGACAGACGGTTCAGCTTGCGCTCTTCCTCCGGCGAGGAACCTTCCCGCCCTTTTTCCGGGCCTCGGACAGGCCGATGGCAATGGCTTGCTTCCGGCTGCGTACTCTGCCGCCCTTACCCCCGGGCCCGCTCTTGAGCGTGCCTTTCTTCCGCCGGTGCATGGCGCGTTCGACCCACTTGGCGGCGGACTCGCCATAGCGGTTGGATCGAGTGGATTTCTTGCGTGTCGGCATGAGTGATGTTCCTATCGTCCGTCGTTGTCAAAATCGCCGGGAATCGCCCGCTCGACGTGAGGTTATGCCTCACACGACCTATGACGGTCTGAGAATTGGACGGTGCACACGCGATTTTTGGACAGGTAGGACGGGCAGGCGGTCGGCGGTAAGACGATAAGTCGATAGAGGCGTACCAAC
>Ga0070699_100003154_pt1 | contig 14588 bp, 17 predicted proteins | sample KBSK1503metaG_FD_65473 | JGI IMG/M metagenome (GOLD analysis project Ga0070699, IMG submission 65473) | Corn, switchgrass and miscanthus rhizosphere microbial communities from Kellogg Biological Station, Michigan, USA - KBS K1-50-3 metaG | ecosystem: Host-associated > Plants > Roots >...
GATCTTCGGGGTCTTGCCGGCGTTGGCGTCGCCGTCCTTGTACTTGTGCGAGCCGTCGACGGTCGCCTTGCCGTCGTCGACGTTGACCCGCAGGCTGGTGCCGTCGGAGCCCATCACCCGCAGCCGGTCGGCCACCGGGTTGAAGTCCACGGTGGCGCCGACGCCAGGCTTGAGCGTCTCCGACAGCTTGCTCTTCATCGTGGCCTGGCCGGACTTGGGATCGATGGTGACGATCGTGCCGTCGCCGGCGACGCCGTAAAGCATGCCGTCGGCTGGCCGCACGTCGATGCCGAGAAGGGGGCCGGCGCCTTTGACGTCGACCTTCGACGTCACCTTCCGCGTCGCCGGGTCGATGGTCACGATCGACTTGCCGTCGACGAGGCCGATGATCCAAGGCGCCGCCTGGGCGCCGCTCGCACCGAAGCTCGATGCGGCAAGCGTCCCCGTGAACGCAAGTACTTTGAGCTTTCCAAACATGTCCAAACATGATGTCGCTCCCTTGAAAAAGATCCGCGGATGCCGGAGCGGGACGGTGCCCGCGCCGATGCCGGGAGCTACGCGGACAAGCGAGCGCGGATGCAGGCTGGCAGGCAATTTCTCGTCCGCGGCAGTCACGTAACCGTGAGGATTTGGCGGCATGTGCCCGCGGCTGCCGCGCCGTCAGCGCAGCGCTGTCAAGGCGATCGGAGAAATTCGTGATGCGGCACGACTCGGTAAAAAAGATTGCGGCCTGCCGCATGCATCGCATGCCACAGGCCGTATACCAGGGGTCATCCGCGCGAAAAAGGAACGGCCACTCGCGAGCTTGCGAAAGCCGCAGCCTCGATTGCAGTCGACGTCCGCCGCGGGCTCATTAGCCGGGACGACGCGAACCCCGCGTTTGGATCAGCGCGCTGCCGTCTTTTTCTTGCCCTTCGGGGCAGCCGCAGCCTTCGGGGCCGGACACGGCGCTTGGTAGCCGTAGCCGCGATTGAGATCCGTGTGGGTCAAGCACATATTGCCGCGCTTATTCGGGCCGGGACCGGCGTGCCATTCCCATGGTGCCTGCGCTCCGTACCGCTCGGATATATTACCCGGGTAGACATTCGGGTTGATATTGGCTTGTGCATTCGCCGCCGACACGCCGACGATCATCGCCAAAACGCTCAAGCCACCGATCAGAACCTGCTTCATCAGAGCTCCTCCCTTTGGACAAGAAAATGCCACACTTTTTATTGGTAGCATCAACAACAATAAAATCAAAGGGGCAGACGGGCGCGGGAGGCGGATTTTCAGAGCCTGCCCGGGAAAAATCTTCATCAACGCCACCTCATTTAATCCCTGCGAGGAACGCAGCCCCAGACGATTTCTGCGGCACCGCTTTCGTTCGCGGGGTGCGAGGGCGTGCGTCAGTAATCGACGCGCTTTCGGCGGGCTCCGGTCTCCCGGCCCCCCGGACGGGGGCCCTGCCAGCGCGGGTTCGGAATGCAGAAGCCGCGGTTGCCGGCAATCACCTCCTGCACGCACATCTCGAAGGTTGGGATGGTGCAATTCTCGTGCATGACCCCTCCGCCGATATCCGTCAGTGCGCACCAAGGCCTCTCGTAGGCTTGGCTTGCCCGCAGGCTAATGGACATGGCCGCCGCCACGGCAGTCGCGACCAGGATGATTCGCATGGTGGGCCTCCGGCGATCTCACTTAGTAGAATTTCATTTCGCAAGCTATTGGATAAATTGAGAAAAATTGGCTTCGTTCTGCGCATACAACTACAGATTGTATAATCTTTTGGCTCTACCAGAAAAATTTAGAACCGCTTGGTCTCGGCGCGCAGCAGCGCGGCGCTCGTACCGGTCTAGCTTGCGCAGTTCCGGCAGCACTCGTCGGATGGCTTCAGCCGATCGGTAAGGCTCTTGTGATGGCATCGTCGCCAAGGCGTCGATCGGTTTGGGAACGATGAGTCTACCCCGGTCAAATGCATTAAGGAGGCGGATCATTTGGGTGACGGTGAGCTGCGGCGGATCGAGCTCTCCGAACGCAGACGCGCGCTCAATCAAGGCAACCTTGGCCCGCCGCACGCGCGCGAGATCGAGCTCTGCTTGCGCGATCTCGCGAGCGCGCTCGAGGGTGATTGCATCATCGGTGTTGCCGGCGATTTTGCGGGCGAGCTTGTCCAGCTGTTTCGCAAATGCCGCGGTTGAGGTGATGCTCAAGGTCAGGCCGTGGCGGTAGGCATTGCGGCTCGCCCGTTTCCTACCCGCGCCTGAACGGGGACCGGTGCTCCTGCACGCGTTGCGTCGGTTGGCAGCAACTTGCCGTTCGCTCGCCACGGTCAGGCCGCCGCTGGGCTCTTGCTGGATGCATGCTCGAGCCGAAGAACATCCTTGCCGTCGATAATCCGGTCGGCGGTGTCGCGCAGCTGGAGCGCCAGGCTGGCGCGATATTCGGCGACGCAGGCAAGCGCCTTGTTGCGGCGTGACTCCAACGAGCTCAGCATCCTCTCGAGCACCTCGAGGTCCGAGGACGACCGCCTCACGGCTTCCGCTTCGATAGCAGAATCGTCGAGATCAAATCGACTGAGTGTTTCTGAAACCTGCTTCTGAGCCTCTTTATCCGTGAACCATGCATGCGCAAGCTCCCGCGCCGGACCTCGTGCGTCAAAGTCCTGTTGGCCGGGCTGCCTTAGCTGCACGAGAAGATTCTCCAATGCGCTGCGGAAAGTCGAATTGATGATGACCACCTTGCAGCGCCGCAGGCGCAGGATCTCCCAGACAATGGAGCAGATGTCGTGCACATACATTTGTTCTATGATCCCGCGCGGTTTGATCTCTCGCTCAAACGCGTCGCGCAAAGCATCAAATTCATCGGCAGATTCGGTGATCAGCAACGGCAACTTCGGCAGAACTGCTAACTCGTTTCTTCGACGCATTTACTTACTCCAGTGAACTTACCCGGGGCCCGGGGAGTTGGCGTTGGCGAGGCAAACGTGCTGGTGCACTCAAACGAATCACTCGCCGAGCCTCCACTCAGTTACGCAGTGAACCGCCGCGGACGCAACCCTCGTCATCGGCTGCAGTCGACGTCCAGACTAAGGGGCAAACCGAGACCTACCTCTGCCGATCCCAGGTGAAGGGCGCGACCCGGTTGCGCAACCGTTGCCGCATAGGAGGCGGCGGCTGGCGCATCGCCTCGAGGGTCCAAATTGTTTGCGCCGCCTGGCGCCATAGTCTCGCTTCGTAGCTGCCCACGCGGTCAAGCAAGGTCGGGTCAAGATTGGAGAGGCGCAGGAAACATTGGGCGATGGTGCGAGACTTCAACTCTGGTACTGGTGGCGCGTGCATGGACGTCGACAACGGTTGTTGGTCACTGGCCGGCGGATCGTGTCGTCCGTTCGAGCCGCAGGCCTTGCTATGGCCATTGGCCCGAGTCGGGGGGAGCGTCACCGGTTGACTGGGCCCGCGGGACGGCTCCTGCCGGCGCGCGAGCAGAAGCTCGCCCTGGATCTCAAACAGGCCCGTTTCGATCGCGCTGGCACGACGAAGTCGCCACAACAGGCTTGCTAGTCGATGAACGAGCGCAAGCTCGAGCACTGATCTAGGATCAACGCTGCCGATGAGGGCGCGCTCGAATGCTCGGTAGGAGCGGACATCTTCAAGAGTCTTAACGACGGTTTGGTCTGCGAGCCCGTCACGCCAAGCGCTGCCGCGTGATCGGCGGCGGTTGCGCTGCGGATCGATACCGGGAAGGTCCGAGACATCCTCTTCGACCGGTTCGTTAGGTCTCCACATCGTCACATCCTCGAGCATCCAGCCGCTTCTCATCCCTGCTAACCGGGAAGATCCGGTAAGCACGTTTCGTCTTGTGACGATGCGGTGGCGCTTCCGCCCTCATTGCTTTGGAACGGTTCAGTGGGCGCGGCGGCCTCACGCGGCCGATGTATTGCCGGCCGTTGAGACCGCCGGTGTTCCATTCCGTGCGTCTCTTTCCAGAGCCTGCGGGCAAACTTGACCGGGTCGATGCCGGCCTGTCTCCACCACGCGCGCTCGTCGCGTGAGCGATGCACCGCACGATGATGCCCGCGACAGAGTGGGACCGCAAACTCATCGCTGACCTTGCGGCCGAGCGCGCGAGGCTGCGTGAATCCGAGGTGGTGGGGGTCCGAGGGCTTGCGGCCGCACAACAGACACGCCTGTTGGGCGACATAGCGCAGATGCTCCCGGTTGCGATAGCGCCGCGGGGCCGCAACCGCGAGGATGCTCTTGTCGATGCCCTTCGCTTGACCAGCGTCGGTAATTTCGGTGGTTGCAATCACCTGCGCCCCGGCAATATGAGGCGAAGAATCTTCGTTCGAGGATGCAGCCGCATCGCATGAAGGGAGTTCCGATAGCCTCTGTTCAAAAGCGTCCTCCACGAGCTTGGCATCGGCTGCCGTGAGGCTGTTCTTGGCGGTAAGCGCCTGACCGGCCCAACCTGCGGCGAGATCAGCTGACGTGATGGCCCCAAGCTCGGTCAGCAGCTTTTCGCGCAACGCGGCCGATTGCTCAGGATCGAGGGTGACCGGGATCGCGCCCTTCCCGCCGCGAGCACGTCCATTGCCAGGCGTTCGCGCCGGCATGCGAGCTTGGTCGTCCGACGGCTTAAGCGAGCGGTCGACCGCCGATGGCGACGGCGAGAGGGGCTCAACACATAGATCAGGGGCATCAAGATCGTCCTCGCCGGCGATACCAACCAGCGCGAACAGGGCGTAGCGGCGAGCGTAGGTCAGCGCGGTGCCCATGCGCTGGGGATTGGCGGTCTCGGCGATCGGACAGACCGGCCAATCCGAAGCGATCCATTCGCCGGAGGCGTGGGCGAGCGTGGTGGTCAAATTGACCATTCCGGCGGTTTGGTCGATGGCGGTCGTCTGTAAGGTGGCGATCTCGTGCTGCCCGAGCGTCTTGCGCACGATATCAAGCCCACTCGAGAGCGGCGCGTAGCGGAAGCTGCGTTCGCCGTCTCCCGGCCGGCCGCTGCGGATCTTTGCTGTGAGTGACTTTTCCGGATTGACTAGTTCGGCCTGGGCTTTGGCCAAGGCCGAGGCCAGCGCCGCGACCGATTCACTGGACCGGGGCATGACCGGCCTCGATCTCAAGAATATCAAAGCTCACCGCCCCCGATTTCGAGCGCTTAGCTTTCACGCCGTGCCCAATCGCCTCCTTTGCATCCTCGGGCATCAAGGCTTTGAGCTCGCTTTTGGCCCGTTCGTGGTCGAGAAATGCGCTCCGGGTGTTGCGGAAGAGGGCAGCGAACTCCGCCCATGAATTCGACGCGCTCATATCGACGATGCGGATAGCCTCAATGCGCGGACGCGGCGGCTCGGCATTGATCAAGTGGGGCGTTTCGCCAGATTGGACGCAGCGCCAGAACTTCTTTTCCGCTGAGACCAGGACGCTCAGATAAAGCGGGTCCATGGGAATCGTGATCTCGACCCATTTGCCACCTCCGGTGATAATCGAGAGCACCGATGTCCTTAAGTGCGTGACCCACATGTTGTGCTGGAGCTGGGCCATGTACTTTTCGGCGGCGGCCTCCTCGGAGAACGCCCACGGCAGCATGAATTTGGCCTCGAATATTGCTGCCGCCCCCTCCACGATTCCGTCGAAGGTCGCCACCATCCAGGGAATGGCCGAGTGCCTGACGCGGCGCTGAACATCAGTGATGCGTCGGCCCGTGTTGCGCTCGTACCAAGAACGGTTGAGCGCTTCCGTGGTGGCCCCAAGCTGCACGATGAGGTTGCCGGAAAGGTCCTCCGGCTCAACCTCGCCACGCTTCTCGCGCCATAGTTGGATCAGAGGCGCTTCGTCATTGCCCATGATAATCCGGGCATCGGACCCGCCGATGAATGAGCGCCGATCACCATATGACTTTGTCCACACCGGCGATTTCATGCCTTCCTCCACGATTGAAAATGGCGTTTGCTACAGAGCGCGGCTTATGTCGCACATCATCTAATATGATACTAATCCTAGCATAAGCGGTTATACGAGTCAAGATGGCCAGGCCACTCACCAGCGCCCAAATCAGGGCTGCCCGGTCTCTCCTCCGCTGGAGTGCCGAAGATCTCGCCCGGCGATCGCTCCTGAGCGTCGCTACCATCCGCCGGGCGGAGCTAACCGAAGACGAGACTTCAATGACGGCGGCCAATGACTTGGCTGTTCGCCGCGCTTTGGAAGCTGCCGGCGTCGAGTTCATTGACGAGGACGGCGGCGGCCCGGGAGTGCGTTTACGGCAGCGTCGGCGGCCCAAAGCGCCCAAGAAGTAAATTCTCGCTGAGTCGGATTGAGTCGGATGTAGCCATCGGCGATCGGTCTGTTCCCCGCTCAGGCCTCGCCCGGCTGTTGCCAAAGCGCCACACGGGGACGCATTCAAAATCGCGGTCCTCATGCCCATTCGCGGATAGCGCCCTCGCGAGGGACTTGAACCGCGGCTCGCAGGATTCCACGCGCCGCGAGTGCCCGATCGGCCCATCGTCGCAGGTAGGGATCGAGGACGTTGGATAAGACCTAAGCTGCTGGATTGATTGATGAACACCGCCCGTGCCGGGCGAAATGCCAAGCCATTCCTTTGCCCAGGAGCAGCGGCGATGACCAGTGCATGGCGTCGGCCCTCGCTTCTCTCCTGTGTCGTAATGGCCTGATCCCGGGATTTGGGATTTTTGGCCAAAATTTGGAATCCCTCCCACCGTTGCCGAAAGATCACAGCCAAAGCGCGCAAGACCTGGTAAAGAAATCGACACTCAATCCTGGAACGGGGGGTTCACATGAAAAAGCTATTTCTCGGAAGCGTAGCGCTGGTCGCGTTGGGCTTAGGGGCGCAGGCGGCACTCGCTGCCGAGTTGCGGGTTCCGCCACCGGCGCCACCGCCGCCTCCGGCCTACACCTGGACCGGCTGCTATATCGGTGGGAGCGCGGGTTGGGGAAGCGGAACGAGCAACCATACCACGGTTGGCAATTCGGTCCTTACCAGCACGCTGGGCGTCCCGACCGCGATCAGCGCCCCGGCCGGATCCGACATAGCGGGCGACTTGAACCTCACCGGCTTCATCGGCGGTTTCCAAGGCGGCTGCAACTATCAGGTCGGTGTATGGGTCTTCGGCATCGAAGGCGACGGCTCCGCGACCAACAAAGAGGGACAGAATTTCGAAACGGCCCTCGCGAACTTCCCCAACTTGGCCACCAGGGCCAACTGGATCTCTCAAACCCAGGAGCGTTGGCTCGTGACCGCGCGCGGCCGGCTCGGCTTAAGCGGCTGGGGCTGGTTTGGGGACAAGACGCTTCTGTACGTGACCGGCGGCGGTGCGTGGGCCAAAATCGACACGTCAGAATTTCTCATCGGTACGAACAGCTCGAGCCCTGCGAACGGCCATCAGGAGAGCAATACCCGCAGCGGCTGGACCGTGGGTGCCGGCATCGAATACGCGCTCGGTTACGGCTGGTCGGTCAAAAGCGAATATCTCTATGTCAAGTTCGACGACTACACCACGTTCACGAGTCCTCCCTTCGGTAATAACAATATCGCACCGCGCAACGTCAAGCTCTTTGACAACATCTTCCGCGCCGGCTTGAACTACAAGTTCGGCGGCTGGGGCTACTGATCCACGGCTTAAGATACAAATGCAGGGCCCCGGCTTTTGCCCGGGGCTTTTGCTTTACGGTCGTCCCGCACATCGGCGGTCGGCGGCGGAGCGGCGATTATCCCTTGGCCCGCAACAGCCGTCCGCGCTCGCGCTCCCAGCTGCGCTTCTTCTCGGTTTCGCGCTTGTCGTGCAGCTTCTTGCCGCGGGCGAGTGCAAGCTCGAGCTTGGCGCGGCCCTTCTCGTTGAAATAGAGCTTGAGCGGCACGAGCGTCATTCCCTCGCGCTCGACCGCGCCCATGAGCCTGTTGATCTGGCGGCGGTGAAGGAGGAGCTTGCGCACGCGCTTGGGCGCATGGTTGAAGCGGCCGCCCTGCAGATATTCGGGGATATTGGCGTTGACTAGCCAGATCTCGCCGCCGCGCGAATCGGCGTAGGCTTCTGCGATCGTCGCCTTGCCGCCGCGCAGCGATTTGACCTCCGTGCCGGTGAGCGCGAGGCCGGCCTCGAAGGTCTCGCCGATCTGGTAGTTGAAGCGTGCCTTGCGATTGTGGGCGATCACGCGAACCTTGCTGTCGGATTTCATAGCACTGCAACCCCTCCCGTCACCCGCGGGCTTGACCCGCGGGTCCATCTTCTTTCGAAGAAGATGAATTGCGGGGTCATAAGCGCGTTTACGCGCGTCTTCAACGCGCTATGCCCGGCAATGACGTCCAGCAACCCGGGCCGCCGCTTGCTACCTTCCCGCGGCCAGCGTGACTTCTTCGATGTGCCGCCGAATGGCCTCGTAGCATTCGCAGGCTCTCGCCTCGAGCCCTCCCCGGTCCACGATCTCAATCTGCCCGCGGTGACAGCGGATGAGACCGGCCTGCTGCAGCATATTGGCGACCACGGTCACGGTCGTGCGGCGCACGCCGAGCATCTGCGACAACTTGCTGCTCGAGAGCTTTCATCCCGCGCGCCGCCATCATTTTTGCTCGCGCTTCAACAGGTCGCGGATCTCCGTGAGCAGAATCTCCTGCTTGGTCAATGCGAGCGTCTTCGGCGCCTCGGACTGCATGAGCTGATTCATCAGCTTGACCACGAGGAACAAAACCCAAGCGATGATGATGAAGTTGATGACAATGGTGAGGAAACTCCCCCACGCCAGGACCGCGCCTTGTTTCTTGGCTTCGACCAGCGAATCCGCGGTCACCTTCGACGACAGCGGCAGAAAGTGATTGGAGAAATCGAAGCCGCCGGTAACAGCGCCGATGATCGGTGACATGATGTCACGCCACCAGCGAGTTGACGATCGCGCCGAAGGCGGCGCCGATGATCACCCCGATGGCGAGATCGACGGCGTTTCCTCGCAGAGCAAATTTCTTGAATTCCTCGATCATGGGTCGCTCCCGTGTTTTGATTCAAACTGTGCCTCGAGTCGTCATTCCGGGGCGCGCCCCGCAATGACCGCGACATGGATAATGCACGGGCAAAATTAGCTCTGAGGGGAATATCGCCATCAAGGCCATCGGCCTGGCAGGCCGCCGACCGACATGCTGAGCTAGCCCAACGACCTGGCTGTGATCCTAGTCCAATGACCTAGTTGATCAGTCCGGTGTGGACCATGGCCTCGCGCACGGCGGCCTTCGTCTTCTCTGCCAACCGCACCATCGGCAGCCGCACTGTGTCCGCACATTTTCCCAGCACGGAGAGCGCGTACTTCACCGGCGCCGGACTAGTCTCCAGGAACAACGCCGTGTGCAGCGGCATCAGCTTATCCTGCAGCTTGAGCGCCGTCCCGTAGTCGCCCTTCAGGCAGGCATCCTGGAACTCGGCACACAGCCGCGGAGCCACGTTCGAGGTCACCGAGATGCAGCCGTGCCCGCCATGCGCCATGAAACCGATTGCACTCGCATCTTCACCCGAGAGCTGGTTGAACCCCTCGCCCATCGCCGCGCGCTGCTGCGAGACGCGCACCACATTCGCGGTCGCATCCTTTACGCCGGCAATGTTCTCGAGCTCGAATAAGCGCTTTATGGTGTCGACGGTCATGTCGATCACGGAGCGCGCCGGGATGTTGTAAATGATGATCGGGATGCCGACGGCATCATTGATCGCTTTGAAGTGTTGGTAGAGCCCCTCCTGCGTGGGCTTGTTGTAGTAAGGCGTCACCACCAATACGGCATCGGCGCCGCAGTCCTGGGCATGCCGGGCGAACGCGATCGCCTCCGCAGTGGAGTTCGAGCCAGCACCCGCGATCACGGGAACGCGGCCCTTCGCCTGCGCCACACACCACTCGACCACCCGCCCGTGCTCCTCGTGCGATAGCGTCGGGCTCTCGCCGGTGGTGCCGACCGGGACCAAGCCGTTGGTGCCTTCGGCGATCTGCCAGTCCACCAGACCGCGAAAGGCTTTCTCGTCCAGCGCGCCGTTGCCGAAGGGGGTGACGAGCGCGGTAAACGAGCCTCGGAAGCTTGTCCTGGCGGTCATGACACGATCCTCTGAGTCGTTTGGGCGGCCGTGCGCTCTGGCCCAACGTCAAGGCCCATTGCGAAGCCCAGGGCCGCAAACCCGCGTCTAAGCTTGCATCATTGTTAACGGGAAGACGGCTACTAAGAAAGCCCCCAGCAGCGTCTCCGCCGCCTTTTTGCCGCGGTCGGGGATGATGGTCCGCAGGTATTAGGATCGCGGCGGGGACGATAAGCGGGCACGATTTGAGCGTTCACACGCCCGTACGATGTTTGACCGGCCTGCTGGCAGGCGGGGGCCTTGCTATCGCGCTGGCGATCGCTCCCGCGGGCAGCGTGCCACTTCCCAAGCCACGGCCCGAGAATGCGCCCGCGAAGCCTGGCATGACGCCGCGCATGCCCGAGGCAGCGCCACAAACCCCGGCCCGCTCCACCCGGTCCACCCTTGCGCCCAGCGACTTGCCGTCCGCTGCGGACATCGCTGCCGTGAAGGAAGCGATCACAGCTGCCCGCAGGGGGAGGACGACACAAGCCGCCGACCTGCAGAAGACGATCCGCGATCCGGTCGCCCGTAAACTCGTCGAATGGGCAATCCTGCGCAGCGACGACACCCAAAGCATCGACGTCAGCCGCTATATGGCCTTCGTCACTGAAAATCCGAGCTGGCCATCGACCACCCTGCTGCGGCGCCGCGCCGAGGCGACACTGTGGGCGGACCGCCTGGATCCGGCTTTCGTGCGCGCCTTCTTCGGCAAGGAACGACCGACCACCACCAAGGGAAAATTTGCGCTTGCTCGTGCGCTGCTGCTGCAGGGCGACCGCGCCGGCGCGCAAAGCTTGGTGCGCGAAGGCTGGCGCAACGACAGCTTCTCGAGCGAGCTCGAGGACCCGGCCCTCGACGTGTTCCAGGACTTGCTCACGTCCGCTGATCACAAGGCGCGCATGGACATGCGCCTCTACGCGGAGGATGTCGACGGCGCGCTGCGCTCGGCCAACCGCGCCGGCGGCTACGCTCCCGTCATCGCCAAGGCGCGCATCGCCGTCATCACGAAGGCCGCAAACGCCAGCGCAATGCTCGATGCCGTTCCGGCGGAGGCGCACCGCGACGTCGGCTATGTTTTCAGCCGCGTCCAATTTCTCCGCCGCGCCGACCAAGCGCACGACGCCGCCGAGTGGATCCTGTCGGTGCCGCCCGACCACGGACAGACGCTCGATACCGACCAGTGGTGGATCGAGCGCCGGCTCGTTGCCCGCAAGCTGCTCGACCTCGGTGAAGCCAAGGCCGCCTATCGCGTCGCGCGCGACGCTGCGATCCCGCACAAGGACAACTACCGCTCCGAGCATCAGTTCACCGCCGGCTGGATTGCGCTGCGCTTCCTCAACGATCCGGCCACCGCGCTCGCGCACTTCGCCAAAATCGCCCAGGGCAACAGCAACCCGATCACGCTCTCGCGCGCGGGCTATTGGCAAGGGCGCGCGGCGGAAGCGCTGGGGCGAAGGGACGAAGCGCGCGCGCATTACGAGGCGGCGGCGCGCTATTCCACCGCCTACTACGGACAGCTGGCACGCTCGCGGCTCGGTCACAAGGACATCGTCGTTCGCCCCCCGCCCGAGCCCCCGGCAGATCGGCGCGAGACGGTCGCGCGGCTCGAAGTCGTGCGCGCAATCGAGCTTCTCTACGCCATCGACGAGCGGGACCTGATCGCAGGCGCGCTCGCCGATCTCGGCGAACGGTCGATCGATACGGTTGCGCTCGCCGCGATCGGCGACGTCGCCGCCCGCCACAAGGATGCGCGCGCCATGCTGTTGCTCGGCAAGGCGGCGGTCGGGCGCGGACTTCCGCTCGATCACTATGCCTTTCCGACCGTCGGCATTCCCGACTATCGTGCCATCGGCCCGGCGATCGAGCGCGCCGTGGTCTTCGCCATCGCTCGCCAAGAGAGCACCTTCAACCCGAAGACCGTTTCCAGCGCGCGTGCCATGGGTCTGATGCAGGTCACTCCCGAGGCCGGACGATATGTGGCCAAGAAATTCGGCGCGGCCTTCGACGAGAAGCGGCTGCTCAGCGAGCAGACCTACAACGTGCAGCTGGGGGCGGCCGAGCTCGGCGATCTCTACGTCGACTATCGCGGCTCGCATATCCTCACCTTCGCCGGCTACAATGCCGGGCGCGGGCGCGTGAAGGAATGGATCGCGAAATATGGCGATCCCCGCGACCCGAAGGTCGATCCGATCGACTGGGTCGAGCGCATCCCGTTCTCCGAAACACGCAACTACGTCCAACGCGTGCTCGAAAATCTCCAGGTCTACCGCGTTCGTTTCGGCGGCGGCTCGAAGCTCTTGATCGAGGCCGACCTGCACCGCGGGGCTGTGGAGGCAGCGGCGCGTTGAAAGCGGCGCGCGTGTCCCTGGGCGGAACCGCGATGGCGCGCATGTTGATCGAACGAGGTGCAGTGTGACGAGCGCGCTGGCGTCACGGTTGCTCCAGGACGGGCTGGACATGCACCGGCGCGGCGCCGTCACCGACGCGGCGGCACGATATTCCCAGATCTTGAAATTCGAGCCGAAGAACGTCGACGCGCTCTGCCTCCTTGGCCTCGCCTATGGGGAGCTCAAACGTTCCGCGGAAGCCGTCGAGTTCTTGCGCAAGGCCACCAGGCTGGCCCCGAAACACGCGGTCGCCCACAACTTCCTCGGCGGGGCGCTCAAAGAGCTGGGCCGCGCCGACGAGGCATTGGCAAGCTTCGACCGCGCCATCTCGCATCGGCCGGATCTCATAGACGCCTATGTCAATCGCGCGGATTTGTTGATGGCGTTGAACAGGCCGGCGGAAGCGGTTGAGACCTACGACCGCGCGCTCTCCGTTCACCCGAATTTTTTTCAAGGCTGGTGTAATCGCGGTGTCGCGCTCGAAAGGATGAACCGCCTCGAGGAGGCGATCGCAAGCTACGACCGCGCGATCGTATTACAAGCGGATCTCACCGCGGCGCACGCGAACCGCGGAAATGCGTTGGCCGCGTTGGGCCGCCACGAAGCAGCCGTCGACAGTTTCGACCGCGCGCTTGCGAGCAAGCCTGATTTCGCCGAAATCCATCTCAACCGCGGCAATTGCGCCGGCGCGAGGAAGCGCTCGCGAGCTATGAGCGCGCGCTGGCGATCCGCCCCGACATGGCGGAAGCCCAATTCGGCCGCGGCATGGTGTTCAGGGAGCAGACCCGCTTTGAGCAGGCGGTGAGCTGCTTCGATCGCGCGATCGCGCTCAATCGCAACGACGCCGTGCGCGGGCTGTTCCATTCGCACCGCGCCGAGGCACTCAATATGCTCGGCCGCTTCCCGGAAGCCTTGGCTGACGTCAGCCACTGCCTGAAGACCGCGCCCGATGACGATCAGGCCCTCTATGCGGTCTCCCTGGTCGAATTGCTTCACGGCCGTTGGCGCGAGGCGTGGCCAAGATACGAACGGCGCATCGCGCTCAAGGTCGGCATTCCGGAGGGCTTTTCTCCCCCCGCATGGCCGCCCTGGCGCGGCGAAAGCCTGCAACGCGAATTGCTGGTGCTCAGGGGCGAGCAAGGGCTCGGAGATCACCTCCTGTTCTCCTGCTTCGGCGCCCATCTCGCCAAGCTCGGATATCGGGTCGTGCTGTGGGCCAAGCCGAGCTTGGAGCCGTTGTTGCGGACGGTGCCCGGCGTGGAACGCGTGGTTTCCGACATCGCGGTCCTGGCGGAGTCGAGCGACATGCGCTGGGCCTCGATGATGAGCGTGCCCGGCATCCTTGGGACGACCCCCGACACCGTGCCCCAGAACGGGCCGTTCTTGGCGGCCGAGCCCGACCGCGTGGCCGCCTGGAGCGAGCGTCTCGGCACCCATGGCTTCAAAATCGGGATCGCCTGGCAGAACGCCGGCGCCTCCCATTTGGACAAGCTCCGCTCGATTCCGCTGCGTGAATTCGCCACCCTGGGCGGAATTCCGGGCGTGCGCCTGATCTCGCTGCAAAAGGGGGCAGGCGTCGAAGACATTCCGGCGGCCGGCTTCCAGGTCGAGACGCTGGGCGATAGCTTCGATGAGGGTGGCGGCGCGTTTCTCGACAGCGCCGCGGTGATGATGAATCTCGACCTCGTCGTCACCCCGTGCAACGCGATCGCTCACCTCGCGGGCGCGCTGGGGCGGCCGACATTCGTGGCGCTCATGCATGTACCGGAATGGCGTTGGCTGCTTGAGCGCCACGACAGCCCCTGGTATCCGGCGACCCGCTTGTTCCGGCAGTCGAGCGCAGGCGATTGGCCCGGCGTCTTTGCCCGCATTGCCGATGCCGTACGCGCGCGTCGATCTCAGGCCGATTGAACGAACGCTTGTCGCCTGCCGGGTGCGCCACGCCGCTTAAGGCGCGTGTCAACCTTCTTGAGCGAAGCGGTCGAGCTCGCCGCGCAGGCGCTCGATCACGCTATCCCAATCGCCGAGCGAGGGCTGCCTGAACAGTCGCGCGGTCGGATACCACCGGCTGCTCGCGCCTGAGAGCGTCCAGCGCCAGTCGGGTGAGAACGGCAGCAGGA